>Ga0102947_1000032_pt1 | contig 45087 bp, 55 predicted proteins | sample SalPon2A_A_D2_MG_FD_78210 | JGI IMG/M metagenome (GOLD analysis project Ga0102947, IMG submission 78210) | Soil microbial communities from South San Francisco under conditions of wetland restoration - Salt Pond MetaG R2A_A_D2_MG | ecosystem: Environmental > Terrestrial > Soil > Wetlands | place... | reverse complement strand
TCATATACATTTTCTAAACAGCATTGAGCATGGCTTCCAAGGAAATTTGTGTTGGAGTAGGGATCCCAATGATTGTAGTTGGTTCTTTAATGGCTTGGTTATGGGCTCCTCTAGAAGTCGAAATGCAAGGTACAGTAGAATTTGTGGGAAGTCTTATTGGAATTTTGGGCGTGGTATTTTTCGTATCTGGATTATTCTATACAACACAACCAGTAATGCATTAAAGCCTATTGAATAAATATTGAAAAAAATTACATCTATTACTTGAAAGTTAGATTATTTGAAATATTTACCTCTGTAGAAGGAGAAGGGATTCTTTATGGAACTAAAACTCTTTTTGTGAGGTTAGCAGGATGTCCTTTTACTTGCTTTTACTGCGATACTAAAGAATCCTTACCACTTGGTTCAGGAAAAGAATATGATATTCAAGAAGCGTCTAGATTAATTGAATCCAATCTTCAAAACCAAACATACAAAGTAAATTTTACTGGTGGAGATCCACTAATCCAACATGAAGCTGTTGCTGAGCTTGCAAAATTTGTCCAAAGTAAAAAAATTCCAACCTATCTTGAATCATCTTGCTTTGATTCGGATAAATTTAATCACGTTTTACCATTTATTGATATTATTAAAATTGAATTTAAAACGAAAGATTCTGACTTTGTAGATTCCAAACATTATGAACGATTAATTGATAACGCAATAAATTGTCTTAAATCCTCCATTTTAACCAAAAAAACGACTTACATCAAAATAGTTGTAAGCTCCAAAACAGAATTAAATGATTTTACTAATTTAGTGAAAAAAATCTTCAACTCTGTTTCTACGAATCAAATTGATGGTTTCGTTATACAACCAACTTATGGAATTGCAGAACCATCTCTTGAACTCCTTCTAAAACTGTATGATGTGGTTTATCCTTATTACATAGATGTTAAGGTCGTCCCTCAACTTCACAAATTCATAGGTGCTCCATAAAATTAACATTAGACTAAAAACTAGATTAGGTTCAAATACTAGAAAAAATCATCTCAAAATATCTAATGGATCAAGAACGTGTAAAAAAACTGGTTAGAGAATTAATCATAGAAATTGGAGAAGATCCCACCCGTGAAGGACTCAAGGATACTCCTGAAAGAATAGGTAGGATGTACCAAGAAATTTTTAATGGTTACGAATTTGATTCGGAACTTTCAGTACAGTTTTCAGAGGATTCTGATACAGTTGTTGCACGTGATATTCAGTTCTATTCCATGTGCGAACATCATATGTTGCCCTTTTTCGGCAAGATCCATATTGCTTATTCCCCAAATGGCAGAGTTTTTGGAATATCAAAGCTAGTCAGATTAGTAGAAAAATATTCTAAACGATTACAAATACAAGAACGTCTTACGAAAAATATAGCTGACGAATTATTTGCTCAGGGCGTTAAGGGAGTTGTGGTGGTAGCAGATGCTGAGCATCTTTGTATGCGGATGAGGGGAGTAAGAAATGATGCTACTTTGACAACTTCTGCTTATAGAGGAATTTATGAAAATAAAGAAGAAAAAGAAAGTATTATGGCTATGATAAGAAAACGTACCTCAAATAACCCAATTTAGTACCTGAAAAATTAAATATTCATTATTTGACAAAGGTTTATGGTTGCTCATGATAATATCCATATTCCAAGAGAATCATTTCCCCATTGGATCTGGTATGTTATTGAAGCCTCACTTGTAATAGTAATTTCTTTTGCAGTTTCTTTTAAGGTTGCTGAATCTTTTGAAGTTTCCCCTGAAGTTGGTAATTGGATTTTAACTGGAACTTTTGGTACATGCTTCCTTGTATGGTATATTATAATTCGAGGTCTTATTCTCAAAAAGAAAATTCTTAGAAACAAGTACTAGAATTATTTCAGATATTTAGTTTTATCCAAAATCTCAGACTTGTAAAAAGCAATTTTTCTATTATTGCAAGATTCACAAACACCACAATGAAATTTTCCACTTGAATAACAACTCCATGTTTTAAAAATTGTATCTCCCAAGGTTTTGTGGCCAAATTTAAGCAAATCACTTTTGGCAAGACCTTCTTTATACGGAGACCAAATTTCAATATTTTTACGTAGACCTGTTTTAATTCCATCAATTTCTCCTTGGTTAAAAGAAGCCTCCAATTTTTTTGCAAAATTTGGTCTACAATCAGGATAGTTCCTATCACCAATATGGGCACCATATGCCACCAAGGTTGCATTTAGGGTAAATGCCCAAGCAGAGGCAATTGAAAGAAAAACAGCATTTCTAATGGGAACAACAATAGAGTAATCAAATCTACTCGGAATCTTTCTTTTTGAGCTGGTTAATACATTTGAATCACCATACAATTCTTTCATAAAACCAATATCAACAATCTTGTGTTTTTTTAAACCTAATTTTTTTGCAAAGGATTTTGCGGCTATAATCTCTCTGTTGGCCTTTTGTCCATAGGAAAATGAAATTCCATAAAGGTTATACTTTGATTTTAAAAAAGCTGCAGTACAAACTGAATCTATTCCACCACTAAATACAACAATGGCTTTTTTCATAAATTTTTCTCCCCTTTATTTTTTAATTGCAGCACCAATACTTGGCTTACAAATTATAGTTTGGCATTCTACTTTAGCCGATTTAAATCCCCTACTCATAGCCAAACTAATTTTTTTGAGATTTCCAGAATTTTTCGAAAAGGCAATTACTGAGGGACCTGCACCACTAATTGTAACTCCTAATGCCCCCGCTTTTAGTGCATTTTCTTTAACCCTTGAAAATCCAGGTATTATATGTTTTCTGGCAGGCTCAACTATCACATCTTTTATTGATTTTCCAATCAATTCTGAATCTTTATTACAAAATCCTGCTACTATTGCTGTTGCATTAGATAGGTTCGTAATGCTATCTACTAAATCAATTTTTTTTGGAATTACACCTCTTGAAACCTTGGTCTTCTTTTTTGGAACAATTAGTTTTGGAACCGCAATACACATCCTAAGATTAGCTGGTGGATCAATTTTGATGATTTCTAACGGATTTGTTTTTACAATAACAAATCCTCCTAAAACTGAGGCTGCAACATTATCATAATGAATTGTACCCGCACTAGCCTTTTCTCCAAATCCTGCAAATTCAACAAGTGAACTTCCGTCTAATTTTAAACCGAATAATTTATCAAATGCCACAGCAGCAGCGGCTGCTGAAGCTGCGCTACTTCCCATCCCAAACCCTGCCGGAACATTCTTTTTAATTTTAATTTCAATACCGTTTTTGATCTTAAATTTTTTAATCATATTTTTTACAACCAGACCTGCAGTATTTTTATCTGGATTCTTAGGAATATTATCTTCAGTAATTATACTGATTTTGTTTGTCTTGTTTTTGGTTAAAGTAACTTCATCATAAAATGCATTAACTGCTAATCCAAAGACATCAAATCCCGGACCTAGATTTGCGGTAGATGAAGGGGCAACTACTGTAATTTTGGTAATCATTTAATCTTCTACCTCCTCTCCCAAATTAAGAATTCTGCTCAAAGCGCCTTCTAAATTTACCAATCCATCACCGGTTACATTAGAAACTGGGATTAAACCCTGAGCAAAACCACTGAGATTTAATCCCCGCAAAATATTGGAAGTTAAGGTGTAGGTTTCACCATCTGCTTCCTTTGCTATTGCATTTTCTAATGATCTAAGGTTACTAGACCATTGAATAATATCGTTAAGTTTTGTACCGATAACATCCGTTTTGGTGATTATATTTATTGTAGATAAGTTTAGACGCAACCGTATTGATGTTGCAAGAAGAGCTAAAGAAACAAAATTAATTGGTGTAGTAATCAGGGACCCATCAAATAAAAAAATTCCTGTTTTCTCCTCGGCTGTCAGATTTTCTACAATAAATTTACCACTATTCCTATATGCAAATAATTCAATTTGACCAGGTGTATCAACTAACAAATAATCTGGATTTACTCTTTCAACTTCATTTCTTATATCATCAATTTTTGATGCAATCAGATCGTTTGCCATTACTAATGCTCCATTTGGTCCTAAATCAAATTGTTTCATTACTGAAACAATATCGACGTAATCTCTTACATCAACATCACATGTGTAAGGAGTATTTTCAACACCAGGATCCAAATTCAAGACTGCCGCAAAAGAGCCATTTTGTGTATAATAATCGTATAATTTGGCAGAAAGTAGCGATTTACCGGCTCCAGCCGTTCCTGTAACAAAAATTGTTTTCAATGCTTTCTAAATCTCCTAGATTGGCTTATATTTCAAACTAGATATAGGCACAAAAAATTAAGTCCTAAAATTGGGTCAACTTTCATATTTGTATTGATAAAAAAATTCTCAAATGAATTGGAGAATTATTGTAATTCCCGTTACACTTATCCCAATTCTGTTTATTGCATTACAATTCGATGTTAAAATTGAAGATGTTCTAGCAATTGGCATTTTTCCATTTGTAATGGCAGTAATTTCCATGTTAGTAAAATTAGGAATTCAAGGAATAAAATTTGCATACATTGCACAAAAATATTTAGGAAAGTTTGATTCGTTTTGGAAATTATCTGGAGTAAGGATAGGAAGTGAATTTATTAAATTTACAACTCCAATGTTTGTAGGCGCAGAATTTATTGTAATTTATTATCTACATAAAAAAGGAGTACCTCCTTCCAAATCTACATGGATCGCTATTATGGATATTGTAACTGAAGTCTTGGCTGCTGGTTTATTGTCTATCATGGCAGGTATTATTGCGCTTATGAATGGGGCTTATGTTGTGGGTGCAATAATTTTAGGAACGAGTATCTTTGTAACTACATTATGGATGGTTTTGTTCTTTTTATCCTCAAAGAGAATATTTCAACTTCCAAATATTTTATCAGGATTAATTGAGAAATTGGGAAAAGAAAAAGGGAAAAACATTGTTTACAAAACAAATTCGTGGATGGAAGAAGTTTGTGTAATGAGCAAGCAAAACCTCAGAACCAGTGAATCAAAAAAAATATTCACAACAACATTTTTCATGTCTTTAATTTCTTGGTCTTTTTATGGGATTTCTTTTATGATCATTGCTTTCGGAACCGGTTATGTCATAGGAGCGTTTGAATCCATAATGGCAGTTATGGGTGCAAATGCAATTGGAAATTTACCTATTACTGTTGGGGGTTCTGGACTTGCTGAATTTGGAATTGTTGCCTTCCTAAATAATCAAAATCCGTTTAATCTAGAGATACTTGAAGGAAATACTATTTGGAATACTGTAATTGGCTGGAGAATTGCAACCTATTACGTACCGATAGCTATAACGTGGCTTTTACTTGTTAAATTAGCCCTAAGTAAATATAATAAAAGCGAATCTCCATAGAAACCACTTTATCTTTTAAGGAAAATTTTAAAATATGGAATTTAAAAACAAAACTGTACTAATTACAGGTGCATCATCAGGAATTGGACGAGCAACTGCTATTCTTTTTGCAAAGAAAGGTGCAAATATTATTTTAGTTGCAAGAAGAAAAGAAAAACTAGAACAAGTAGAAAATGATCTAAAAAAATTCAACGTATCAACCCTTGTATGCAAGTGTGACATTTCTGATAAATCTCAAGCACAAAAAATGTCAGAGAAAGTTTTCGAAAAATATGAATCTATTGATATTCTTGTTAACAATGCAGGATTTGCAATTTATGGCTCTTTTTCAAATTTGACAACAGAAAAAATTGAATCACAAATGAAAACCAATTACTTTGGTATGATTTATTGTATCAAAAATTTTCTTCCTTCTATGATCAAAAAAAAATCTGGTCATATTGTAAATGTTGCCTCTGTCGCTGGAAGTTTTGGACTACCTGGAATTGCCTCCTATTGTGCCACAAAATTTGCAATGCTGGGGTTTTCTGAAGGACTCAAACATGAACTCAAGGGAACGGGAGTTGGCTTAACTGTTGTTAGCCCAATAATGGTAAGAACAAATTTTTTTGATCATGAATCATTTGAAAAAATGCCCAAATATTCTCCAACTTCTCTAAGCCCAGAAACCGTAGCAAAGGCAATTTTAAGAGCATCAAATTCTCCTAGATTAGAAATTATTGTTCCTTCAGTTGTGAGAATTGCTGTATGGATCAAGAGTACTTTTCCATACTTGATAAATCCAATTTTAGGTTCAGCTTTTAAAAAACAATTATCCAATCAAGAAGAAAAATAAGCTATTCCTCATCGGTTTCTGCAGATTCACTTGATCCTACATCTAGCAGTTCTAATGATTTTAAATTAAACTGATAGATTGCTGCCATCTCTATTTCTTTTTCCTTTTGTAAAAATTCTGTAACTTTTTTGCTTAAGGGTGCTTTGTGTTGGTCAAAAATAAATTCATAGACTATTCCTTTCTCCAATTCTGAAATTTTAATTTTTTTTGGTAAATCCATGGTTACAATATGTCTTCCATCTTCGACTGGATCATACAACTGAGCATCTATTTTATTATCAGCGTCATAAATCTCTAAAATATATCCAGATCTCTTTAATTCTTCAGGTTTTTTAAATTTAGCATTTTGAATTTCATCAGTAACCCAATCAGGAATATCGTCTTTCTTTTTTACCATAAATATCAGTCCTAGTTTAGCTCTTTGTCTTTTTTACTTTTTTGCCACCACTCTAAGTAATCATCTTGTTTATCTTCTCGGGTTCTTTCTCTTTGATTTAGTTTATACCGAATATCTGAAACTTGCTCTCTTGTGGCATATAGACCACATCTTTTGCAAATGAAATGTTTTGTTGCAGAATCCATTTTCATGGGGAAATCTATCTCATCAAATAACTTGAATAAATCATCTCTACCTCTATCTTCTTCTGGTGTGTCTTCTTCGTACTTAGCTTGAATTTTCTTTTTCTCTCTTGCAGTACATTCCGGACAGTTAGGCACTGCTGATATGCCTTAATTTTTTCCATAAAAGCGTTCCCACATATCTTTTGATCGATTTTCAAAAATCTGACACGCGGATATTATCGTCATCCCTTTCGGTCAGTTCGCCCATCGAACTCCCGCGTGCCAGATAATTAAAATCCAAAAAATAATCCTTTATCTCTTTTCTTCTAATGTCTCGATTGCAATTTCTGCTGTATTTTCTGCCCCATTTGAAACAAAATTCTTGGAAAAATCCGATAAATTCCCCTCAAATTCATCATAATTCCCTTTGATTGTTTTTATTCCAATTATCACATGTTGAGATTTCCTTGCCAAGACGCCCAGATTCTTCTTTTCTGCCCATTTGATATTATTTGTATGCTCATCATAAATTGGCATGCCGATTACTGGCTTTGATTTCCCTCCAAGAATTTCCCCCATAACAGTATGTGAACCATTTACAACGGCGTACTGGCTTAAATTCAATACCTCATCTTTTTCTTGCTCAGAAAGAAAGCCTACATCTATTTGTAACCAATCTATCTTTTTTTCATAAGCTTCCAATATACTGTATTTTTTTCCATCCATTCCTAAAACAGAATCAATTGAGGAATCATTTTTTGCATGGGAAATTATTCGTTTTTCTTTTTTCATTTCATCCTGATGAAAAACCTCTTCATATCGTTCTCCAGTTCCATCATTTGTTGATTTATTTCCTGTTCTCATCCAATATCCAAAACTATTACCCTGAATTATTTTTTCAAGGTCAGAAGGAGGAGTTTTTTGAATAATTTTTTTACCCGTAAAATGACCTACATAAGAAACTTTTTTTTCTACTTCTTTTGTAAAATTTAGATTGAATTCGCACAGGGTATATGGTGGGGGAGAATCTGCGACAATAATTTTACTGGCTTTGGCGATTTGTTTGGCAATAAAATAGAGTGAAGGATAAAGGTATACTCTTGATTTATACAATTTTGGTTTAAATTGATTTGTAACAAAAAGACTTGGTATGTTTCGATTTCTTGCTAAAATGTTAGAACCCATATCTCCATCATTGATTACCAAATCAAATTTTTCTTTATTGTACAGCTTTCTTTCCTCTCTCAAATAATCAATAATCTGATTTACTAAAGGGCGATTTTGTGCAATGGGTAATAAAAAATTCAATAATGATAAAGAGACACTAGGACCAAATTTTCCATCAATGGGTGTAGGCATTAAGATATTATGAATTTTCCCTTTCTGATTAGAAAATTTGAGTAATAATTTTTGATAAACATGATCTTTGCTTGAAAAATGAGCTTCAAAATCTTCCTTCATATTATCAGAAAATGCGTCGTGAAATCTTATCATGCGCGAAAAATGTCCACTTCCCCATGGATAGATAAATTCCCCTATTTTGTACATGTACAGAAATCTAATTATGTTGTTTAAATTCTCAGTGATTTTCTTCCAAAGAATCTAAAATATCATGCACATTATTTGGTCCAATTACAACAGTTACCGCCTTTTTTGAATCTAGGGCAAATTTTACATCCTTTGCTGATATGTTTGGTATTTCATTGGATTTCATTCGGACTATTTTTTTCATTTTTGGAATATTTTTCTCTAATCCAATTTCTTTTGCTTCTTCAAATAATTGAAGGTCAATTCCACTTAGTGGCAGTATTGGAACTTTGTTATTTTGAAATATCTTTTTTATTGAATACTCAATAAAATTCTGAGAAAAAATAAGAGGAGATAAGGCTAAGGAAACAAAGCTTATTTTTTTTGATTTTGCCTCACGAAGCAAAATTTCATTTACTGAATCTATGAAAGATAAATAATTTTTTGCGCCTGTAGGGTTTATCTTAATTTGAAAAAAATCAATAGTAACTTTTTCTTTTACTAGTCTAGGAATTATTTGATTAAAAATTTTTACTAGATTCATTAATTCTGATTTTTTTCTATAACAAATTATTATTTTTGAATCAAATCCCTGTTTTATCGTCTCAAAACATGAAACGGCTGAAATTTCATCATAAATACTACAAATTGTATTTTCCTTTGGTGAATTAAATGATATTCCACCTTGACCTTTATCTATAAAAATGCAAATGTAAGCATTATTTTTTGTCAAGTAAGTATAAAGTAGCTTGTCATAATTTTCTTCTGTTCCAGGTTTTGCTCCCAAGGAAGATTTTTTTTCAATTATTGATGATGTTGCAGATATCTCAATATCTTTTGGGAAAAAACCTTTTGAGGTACCTTCAACTTTAACTAAAAATTTTTCTCCTTTTAGGAGTAAATTTCCACCTATAGAAGTAATTTCTGATACAATGGTTTTAAAATCATTTTTTACTTTTTTTGCGATTACTACCTTTTCAATTCCAAAAAGTAAATTGATAGCAGATGAAGAAAAGACAGGGTCTGTTGAATCAACTAAAATAATATCCCCATCTCGTTTTATTGATTGGTATTCTTGATTTCTAATTTTTAGAATTTTTTTAATATTTGAAATCAATTGAGGGATTTTATTTTTGGAAAATGTTGTAGGAAAAACCACTACATAAGAAACTTCTTCCATCTTTTTTATTTTAAAATTTACCTGTTTATAATTTAGGATTAAAACTTCGGGTAATCAATATAAAACAATTAACAGTTGTTTTAACTGTGGTAAAATTCACTCAAAGGGAACTAGATGAGATTAATCCTAGGCTAAAAACTGCAGAAGATGCTTTAAGATGGGCATCAGAAAATTTGCACCCCAAAGTAGCTAAAGCATCAAGCTTTGGAGCAGAAGATTCTCTTCTGATTGACATGATGACAAAAATTAATCCTAACTTCCGATTTTTCACCTTAGATACTGGAAGATTACCTCAAGAAACTTATGATATCATGGATAAACTTTCAAAAAAATATAATGTTATTTACGAAGTAATGTTTCCAGATTCCAAAGAAATTCAAGAGATGGTCCAAACCAAAGGTATCAACCTCTTTTATGATAGCATTGAAAATAGACGTCTTTGTTGTGGAATTAGAAAAGTAAAACCTTTACGAAAAATGCTTGCAACTTTGGATGGATGGATAACTGGAATAAGAAGAGATCAGACTTCTACAAGAGAGAATGCCAAAATTCTTGAAATTGATGAAAAATACGATGGAATAGTCAAAGTAAATCCCTTACTTGATTGGGGTTGGGACCAAGTTTGGAACTACATTAAAGCGAATAACGTCCCTTATAATTCACTAATTGACAGGGGCTATTCCAGTATAGGATGTGATCCATGTACCAGAGCCATAAATGATGGTGAAGATTTAAGAGCTGGTCGTTGGTGGTGGGAAAATGATGACACAAAAGAATGTGGCTTACATTCGCCTGATGGAGTATAATTATGAGTGATGAAGCAATCAAACCACACGGCGGAATTCTAGTAAACAGAATAAATAAAATTGATTCCTCTGGAACGTTTTCAATTTCGATTTCGGAAGATCTAGCCAACGATGTTGAAAATATAGCCGATGGAATTTTTAGTCCTTTAGAGGGATTTTTGGGACAGCAAGATTTTGAGAATGTTGTTTCTAATGGTAGATTATCAAATGGCTTAGCTTGGACAATTCCCATTGTTTTGGATGTAGATGAATCAACAGCTTCAAAAATGAAAGAAGCAGGGGATGTTCTATTACAAAACCATCAGGGATTAGGTGTAGCAGTGCTCCATGTTGGTGAAACTTTTTCCTTTGATAAAGAAAAAACAGCATTAGGAGTATATGGAACAAATGATTCTTCCCATCCGGGTGTGGCAAAAACTATGGCCATGCAAGATTTTCTGGTAGGTGGTAAAATTGATTACATTCAAAGACCAGAAGAAAGCGATATTAGAAAAAATAGATTAACTCCTAAGCAAACTCGGGAAGCATTTTCAAAAGCTGGATGGAAGACTATCTGTGCTTTTCAAACGCGAAATCCTCCACATGTTGCTCATGAAATGCTTCAAAAAACTTCTATTACCACTAGAGATGGCGTTTTTGTCAACCCAATCATTGGAAAGAAAAAATCAGGAGACTTTGTAGATGAGGTAATCATAAAATGCTATGAAACTATGATTCAAAACTATTATCCCAAAAATAGATGTAAACTCGGAACTTTACACACTGAAATGAAATATGCTGGTCCAAAGGAGGCAATTCACCATGCAATAATGAGACAAAACTATGGATGCACACATATCATTATAGGACGAGATCATGCTGGGGTTGGAAAATTTTATGATCCCTTTGCTGCTCAAAAAATATTTGATGGTTATCCAGAATTAGAAATTACTCCGGTATTTTTCCCTGCCTTTTTCTATTGCAAGAAATGTTTAACCTATACAAATCCAAAAGCATGTCCACATGATGACGATTCCAAAGAACAAATTAGTGGAACAAAACTTAGAGAAATGATTCAAAACGGGCAAGCTCCATCTGAATTTATTTTAAGACCCGAGGTGGCAAAAGTAATCTTGGATCATCCACACCCATTTGTTGACTAGATATTTATTCGCTCAAAATTGGTTTTATTTATGAGAAATTTAATAACTTTAATTCTCCTTTCTGGATTTCTCATTACACCTGCCTTTGCTCAGGATGTCAAAAATCCTTCAGTAATAATAGACACAATAGAAATTCCCTTTGATGATTTTAACAAAATTTCAAGAGATGCAGTAATTGTTAATTTAGAAAACAACCATTCCATAAGTTGGCAATTAACGATTGATAACAATCTTGTATATGAAAATCCAAATGGAAATGGTGTTTTCAAATTTTATGATAAAAACTCTGATAAATTTGTAGAAATTGGGATGGGTGCACCACCTAACGATAAATTTTGGGTAGCAGTAAATACTGAAAAAGAAGGATATGTGGTTGTACAAAGAGACCTTGAAAGAGGTTGGTATCCTTCAACTAAATTAATAGTATCTTATACTGAAAGAGGAGGATTAACTGTTAACAATGGAGCCAGAATTACGGTTTCAAATCTAAATATTGGTTCATTTGTAATTGATTCATATTCTGTTTATGGGATGGAGGGTTCAACTGATCCACCTGCTGTAAATTCTGGAAGGATGACCATTGAAATTATTTCAGGAGATCCTGCAGAAAATGTAATTGCATTATTCCCATTTTATCTTGCTGTAGCACTTGGAGTTATTGTTGGGATTCTATATCTAACTAAGAAAAGGTCTTAGATTTGTAATATTTACATTTTTTTTTAATTTCACAAACATCACACATTGGAGATATTGGCTTGCAAATATTTTGGCCATACATAACAAAGGTATCGTTAATTTCCAGCCAAAATTTTTTAGGAATTTTTTTCATCAATTCTAATTCAGTTTCTTCTGGAGTTTTTGTTTCAACTAATCCCAATCTATTTGAGATTCTATGAACATGGATATCCACTGGTATTGCTGGTTTATCATAGGCATAAACCAAAACACAATTTGCTGTTTTTCTGCCAACACCAGGAAGTTCTACTAATTTTTCTAGTTCGTCTGGTACTTTTCCTTTATATTTTGAATCAATGATTTTTGAAACTTCAATAATTCTTTTAGCTTTTACATGATAAAATCCAATTGGCCTGATAATTTTTTCAACATGTTTTAATTTTGCATTGGCTAATTCTTTTGCATTTTTGTATTCAGAAAATAAGATTTTTACAACCTTGGCTGTGCTCTCATCTTTTGTACGTGCAGACAAAATTGTTCCGATGAGAATACTAAAGGGTCCTCCAATTTCTGCCTCATGAAGTTCTCGTAGAGCAGTCATTCGGGGTGGTTTTTCAGAATGCATTGTCTTCATCATTCCTTGTAGAATTCTTTTCATTTCCAACATATTTTTTACGTACAAGTATTATATCTGTAATAATCAACCAATCATATTGGAACTAACTAGAGAAGAAGAATCTGCATTAAAAGGCGAACATGGTGAAACCATGCAGACAGCATATAGAATCTTAGTAGCTACAGGTGAAGCGACAGATGCTGAAAAACTTGTACCTATTAAATGGGCTCATCTTTCTGGAGTAAATTATAATACAATAGGAGATGCCGGTGAAGAATTTCTATCAAGTATTAGTAAAGATGCCAGAGTAAAGGTAAAGACCAGCCTCAATCCAATGGGATTTGATATTGATAATGTTTCAAACTATAACCTGGATGACAATTTTATCGAAAAACAACTTTCAATAAAGAAGTCATACGAAACAATGGGAGTAATTCCTTCATTTTCCTGTATTCCTTACGAGATTTTTGATATTCCAGATCCAGGAACTCAAGTATCCTTTGCCGAAAGCAATGCTGCAATTTATGCCAATTCATTTGATAATTTAAAAACAAATAAGGAAAGTGCATTTAGTGCTTTAGCTAGTGCCCTAACTGGCAAAAGCCCATATTCATCTCTAAGAAAAGAAACTTCTCCTAAACTTACCATTAGGATGAAAGTAGATAATCCAAATGAGCTAACTTATGGAATGCTTGGATTTTTTGCTGGAAAAGTAGGAAATGAATCCGTAAATATCTCAGGTATTGGACAAATGGATCGTCGTAGTTGTAAATCGCTTTGTGGAGGGATGGGTACTTCAGGAACTTGTGCAAAATTCCATTTTGATGAAGATGATTCAGAATCTGAAACAGTTGATTTTGATAAAAATGAAATGACCAAAGTTTACGATGAATTAAACACATCTGAAAAAGGAGATTTGATAACACTTGGAAGTCCACAACTAGGATTAGAAGAAATCTCTGATTTAGCCACTAGACTCAAAGGACGTTCATTCAAAAAAAGATGTATGATTTTTTGTCCAAGAGCCATTAAAGAACAAGCCACAAAATTGGGACATACAAATGAACTAGAACGCGCAGGCTGTGAAATTTTATCAGACTGTTGTACATGTCTAACTCCACTAATCAAGAAAGAAGAAATTGATGCAGTTACAACAAACAGTATCAAAGGTGCTTATTATCTTAAAAATTCTAATGGCGTGGATGTAAATCTCAAACCACTATCTCAAATCATTGAAGATGATACCAAATGAAAAAAATTCTAGTAAAGGGCAAAGTTAAAGGTACAATTCTAAAATCTCAAAATCCAATTAATTTTCTTGGAACAGTAGATAAAAAAACTGGAATGATAAATGATGAACATCACGATCTATTCAAAAAATCAATGAAAGGCATGATTTTGGTATTTCCATATGGAGTTGGTAGTAGTGTGGGAGCCTACACAATTTACTCTATAAAATCCAATAATTCAGCCCCAAAAGCCATGATTTGTGAAAGGGTTGACCTAACCGTTGCTACTGGGTGTGCTTTGGCAAATATTCCACTAGTTACAATTACTGAAGAAGAGTTTTCTTCACTTGAAGATGGTCGAAAAATATCATTGGATACTGAATCTTCTACTCCGATAACTTTTCTTGAATAACTTCTCCATTCGGATCTTTTTCTTTGAAAACTATACCTTGAAATTTTTCAATTTCAGTTTCAACTTTTTTCCAATAATCTTTATGTAATCCAGCTTTTTCACACGTATGCTCAAGAAATTCTTTCTCATTCCATCCATACTCTATTGGAACTTGGGGCAAAAGTAATCCTGAATTATATCCATACTTTACAATTAATCCATCATGTCCAACTTTAATTTTTGATAGATATTCCTGAGGATCCCTTACTTCAATTTTTTTCGGAGGAGTAAGAACCGTTACTTCAAAAGTTATTGAATCAAGTTCTTCAAATTTAATTGAAGGAAACCTTGGATCTTCAGTAGCAGCTGAAATGGCTGCATCTTCAAGGGCATTAAACAATTTTTTATCTGGCAGAGGATATCCAATACAACCTCGAAGTCCAGCAGAAGTATTCAATGTGACAAAAACTCCAGATTTGAACGAAAAATTATCCTGAAATTTCTTATCTAATTTAACCCTTGTTCCATTTTTTAGAAATTCGGTCACAATGCTTCTTGCAGTATTTACAAGAAGTTTACCCTCTTTCTCAGAAATTACATTATCATTCATTTAACTTCCCTACAAATTTTTGAAGATTTTGTATATGTGTTCCTTCCCAGAAAATTTTATCACAAACATTACATTCCCAAAATTTATCATTGAATTCCAAAACTTTGTTTGGAATTTTTTTGTAAATATTTTTTTTATCAACTAACTCCGTTTTAGAATTACAGTTTGGGCATCTTGCCCCTTCTCCATTTATCTCACACTTTTTTAAATTTGATTTTTTAATTATTTCACGGAATTGTTCAATTTCCTGCCTATTTTTTACAAAAATAGCCTCAAGACCAAGTTTTAGTGATTTTCTCACTAATTCTTCATCTCGAGAAACAATAATTCTATTGTCCTTTTTTGCTTGGTTAATTAGTTCGTCATCTTCAATGTTTGCCAAATATTTAGAATCATAACCCATTAATCTCAATTTTTTTGCTATATTTCCTAACATTGCATCTACAAAGAATTTTGGGTCAATTTCTTCTTCAAGAGGCATCACCATAACTCACTTTCTTTATCTGACTTTGACCAGCTGGAAGAGCTCGGACAAAGTCATCTAAACTTATTTGCTGTGTAATTTCCTCTTCCAGTTTTGAAAATTCTAACTTAATTTTTTTTGCCACTTCAACCATTTCTGAACCATGTGGTTCAATAATTGCATAACAAATTGAATTTTTTTTAATGGGTGCTAGTGGACCTGATGTTAAGAGATAATGATCATCTTGAGGAATAATTCCGATAGCTAATCTTAGGGATGGTATATTTACAAAATTTCTTTTACCTTCAATCGTAAAGGATCCTTTTGGAAGAAATTGTCCGCTAGGAGCTGACTTTTTTACTTGCTCAGGGAGTACCCAATACGCACTTAGACCATGCATTCCTTCTCTCCAAGCTCTACTAAAACAAACTGTAGCATGCGCGACTTCATTCATACTAATTGTCGATGGGGTTTCTGCATCTTTTAGGATAAAAAATGGAGATCCAAAGATGTCTCCATGGAAAATTTTGTCGTTCTTTCCTAGATGTTTTCTTACTACTGCTGAATTTGATGGAGCATCACGTCCCCCTATTGCAAGCATTTCATCAGATGTGAAAAACCATCTATAGCGCTCATACCAATTTTTTTTCCTAACCTCTGAAACTAAAATCTCTCTTGCTTCTGTCAGTGTTTTATTTTTCAATTTTTCTAGTTTTTTCTCTGTTTTATTTTTAATTTGATCAATAGATTTAATGGCCCCTGATTGATGCTTTGCTTCATTAAACAAACCTGAGGCTATTGATTGTAGAGAAGCTCGTGGGTTGATTTTTATTTTTTCATCTCTGATTACTATTAAGGGAATACCTTTTTCTTTGGACAATTTTGCATTATGTTGGTCTAAAATACTCTGGGCATTGGGGTCTTCAATGGAAATAATTCCATTTGATACCATATCATAAAGAGAATTTGCCAAATTTGTTATGTATTTTGATTTTTCTTTTACTGTTTCTATGGCTTTTTCCTGCTCAGATAACTGCGTTTCAAGATCTTTAATTTTTTTATCAAATTCACTAGTTTGAGCGCTTCTTCCTTTTTCTACAATATTTTCTGTAAAAACAGTATCCAGTCCTTCCATGAAACTATTAACAGAAGAAAATTTTTCATCTATTACACCTAATTTGATGGGAACTACTTCGGTCTTTTCATTACGAATTATTACAGGATCATGATTTCCTGTTGTTACATTCGTAACGATGGTTTTAGTGGTATGAATAATTTTTTGGATTTCTTCTTCACTTAAACTTGTTCCAATTCTTTTTGAATCAATCTCAGCTAATTCAAATATCCCTTCAACATATTTTTTAGGCAATCCTAAAGTTCTTCCTAACCACTTTCCTGCAATCAATTCAGATGTTTTAAGATCATTAAAATCCGAATCTGTAATGTGAAAAATATCAATTCCACTTTCAGGTGGTGTTACATATTTCATCCCTACTCCTAATTTACGGTGTCTTACATCTATAGAATGTTGTAAAGCAAGAATTTTCATTTCTTCATTACAAAGCAAAATATTTCCCTCACCAAAAAATTCACCTATAACCACAAATTCCTTATCAAATCCTGTAAAAGTAAAATATGCTATGCGTTCCGATCCGATTTGCTCAATTTTTTTAATTTTAAATCTAAGCAAATCACTTCTTAATCGCTTCAATAACCTATTTGGTTCAATCTGATCAATCTTTACAGAGGTTAACCAAACCCCAGATGTAGAAATCATCATTAAAATATCTGATTTTTCTGGATGATGTAACTTGAATAAAATACTGTCTTTGGTTATTCCCCAAATGTTACTTACATAGTAACCTTGTACCTCCTCTGAAATTTTATTCACCAGAAAATTAAGCTCAATTCCAGCAAGCGTCATAATAAAATATTTTATGTGTGAAATTATATCCTTGCGGTTCTGCAGGCCTATTTTTTGACCAAAGATTTTAAACGAGGATTAATTGAGACACACTAGAAATTTACTTGGCAAAACATAAAAAGAAAATCTCAGAACCAACTCCCAAGCCTGACGATTCTAAAAAAGAACCTATTGAGAGAAAACCTGAGGAAACCCCAGAAACTGAATCTAGCGAATCGCCCTCTTTACCCCCTAGTGAGCCTGCAGCAATTACTGCTGAGAATAGTGAAAAAGATAGAAAACTAAACAAATTATTCTGGTTAAGAGTTAGTCTAGCCATTATTGCAGGGACTGCGGCCACCTTTATCTTTGAAGATATCGAAGGAGAAGAGCGCCGTTGGTCTTCAATTGGTTTTATGATTATCATTTTTGCTATAACTATAGTAATTGCAAAAGGAATGAAAATGCAGCTGCCCTCTTCTGATAGGAAAAAAATTGTTACACAAGGTATTGGAAGCTATGTTTTCTTGTATTTGTTTACCTGGATTGTAACTTATACCCTAGTTCATGCCGGAAGTGCATCAAGTGAAATTAATCTCTAATTTTATTTTTAAAACAATAGGAGTATAGAAAATGTGGAATTATAAAACCCCTGGAATTCCAGATGAACTTTTTGAACGAGATAATAAAGTACCAATTACAAAAGAAGAAGTAAGGACAATTCAATTAAGTAAAGCTAGACTAACTCCAGGACAAACCGTATTTGATATAGGGTGTGGAAGTGGTTCAATTTCTATCGAAGCTGCATTTCAAATAGAAAGTTCAGGGAAGGTATTTTCTATCGATTACGATTCAAATGCAATAGAGTTAACCAAAAAAAATATTGATAAATTTGGAGTTTCAAATGTATCAGTTATTTTCGGTAATGCAAAAGAAAAAATCTTAGAATTAGAAGAGGCTGATGCTATTTTTATCGGAGGCACGGGGGGAGACACTAAAGAAATTGTAGAATTATCTCAAAACAAACTGAGATCTGGGGGAAGAATTGTAATTGGAATTATCTTAATTGAGACTTTGTATTCTGTTTTATCAATTCTTGATAAATTACCCTTTGATTCAGTTGATATCACTCAAGTTACAATTTCAAAGAGTAGAAAAACAACCAAAGGGACAATGATGCTTGCTCGAAATCCTGTGACTATTATTTCAGCGACCAAAGCCTAATCTAGCTTTTTAATTGGGAACAAAATCATTATTTTCATGCCTGGATTAATTGGAATTGGAGTGGGACCTGGTGATCCAGAATTACTTACAGTAAAGGCAGTAAATGCCATTCACGAGGCTGATGTAATAATGTGTCCAGCTTCAAAAGAAGATCGACCCAGTATTGCATTATCGATAGTATCACCTCTGATTGATAAATCTAAAAATCAAGAAATTGTAAAATTAATTTTTCCGATGACTAAAGATAAAGAAATACTTGAAGCTCATTGGAAAAAAAATTCTAAAATTATGGCTGAAAAAGTTTTGTCAGGAAAAAATGTTGTTTATCTTACAGTAGGAGATCCCTATTTGTATAGCACTTGGATGTACATGCATAAAGAAATAAAGGCAAATCATCCAACTATGAAAATAAATGCCATTCCAGGGATTGTATCAATTTTTACATTTGCATCAAAGGTTGGAATAAGTATTGCAGAGGGAGCAGAAAAAGTTTCAATAATCCCATCTTGTTATGATTTGAGTACCGTTAAAGAGATTGCAAAAAATTCTGAAACGATGGTTTTTCTTAAAGATGGTAGATATTTCGACCAAGTTATAGATTTACTTAAAGAATCAGGATTTCCTGACAACTCTATATTTGCTATAGGACAAGACTTGGGAACAGAAAATGAAATAATTAGAAAATTAACTTTAGGTGAAGTTAATGACGGTACCCTAACTACAAAATACTTTTCAATTTTGGTGGTAAAACGTGTCTGATGTGTTCTTTGTAGGATGTGGCCCAGGTGATCCGGAACTAATCACCGTAAAAGCAAAAAAATTAATTCAAAAAGCAGATGTTGTAGTATATTCAGGTTCCTTAATCCCTCTCTCCATTCTAAAACTTTGCAAAAAAGGAAAACTATATGATGCTTCAGGATTAATTCGTGAAGAAATCTTTGATGTTTTGTATAAAAATGCTAAAAAAAACAAGCTAGTTGTAAGATTACATGATGGTGATCCCTCAATTTATGGCGCAATAAAAGAGCAAATGGACAAACTACAAGAAAAAGGAATATTTTCAGTTGTTGTGCCCGGAGTTACCGCCTTTTTAGCCTCGGCAGCTTCTTTGGGCATCCAATTAACCCTACCAGGTGTAACTCAAACCATTATTGTGACTAGAGCCGAATCTAGAACAAAGGTACCAAAAAGAGAAAAAATTTCTGAATTGGCAAAACACAAGGCTACTTTGATTTTTTATCTTAGTGTCCATTTGTTAACTATTATCGTAAAAGAATCAATTGCTGGAGGTTACAAAAAATCTACTCCAGTGGCTGTGGTGTATAAAGCAAGCTGGAAAGATCAAAAAATTGTTAAAGGAACTTTAGGTGATATTGCCAAAAAGGTTAGAGATGAAAAAATTACTAAAACAGCAATTGTAATTATTAGTGATGTAATTGATCCTAAAACTTATGAATATTCAAAACTTTATGATAAAAAATTTAGCCATGGATATAGAAAATCAAAATTTAAATAGATAAAAATTTAATTTTATTTTTTATTCCCATACGGTTTAAATTTTTTTGAAACAGTTTTGTTTGCCCAGAGGAGAATATTTTCAAAGAATTTCTTTTTGTTTGTCTAGTTTTTATCTTTTTCAAAATTTTAGCTGCAATACTTTCTGCAGGATCAATAAACTGAATATTAGGAAATTCAGACTGAAAAAAAGACTTTAGAAACGGTAAATGTGTACTTGATAGTGTTACAGTATCTATTTTGTTTTTCAAAAAAATTTGTTTTAATGAATTTCGGATTATTTTTTTACAATATAACTCATTTTCTAAAAACTTTCCTGATTCTACTAACTGGACAAGATTGGAAGCGTTAATTTTGTAAATTTTAATTTTTTTTGATATTTTACATTTTTTAATATATTTGGATAAATTTTTACTTTTCACAACTGATTCTGTAGCAAGTATCGCAATATTTTTTGTATTAGTTTTTTTAGCAGCTTCGTTTATTGGGGGGGTTACTCCAAAAATGTTCTTTTTTTTTATATCAAGCATTATTGTGGGAGTATTTGATCCCATTACAATAAACTCAGGGTGGAATTTTTTTTCAAGTAGATTTAGGGAATTTTTAATTATTAGATCTAACTGTTTTCTAGTTTTATTTCCATAAGGAAAGTGTTTTTGGTCTGCAAAATAGATTATTTCGGTTTTACAGATCTGTTGAATAGATTTGATTATTGATAAAGAACCCAAACCGGAATCAAAAACTACAATTCTAGTCATAGAAATCAATTCCATAATCCCGCATAATAGTTTGTTAGCTTAATTTAGTCTAAAGTCGATCTAAATACACACCTCTCATTAAGAATCAATTTCTAAATTATCGAACATGCCAAATTTCGACAAGACTTGGGCTCGACAAGAGAGTCAAAGTGTAACTGGCAAAATACGTGATGCAGTACAACCACAGGGTGCATTAAAGCCACGAATTCAGACGGCAGTAAATAAACTTCAAGTCCAAATTAGTAAGATGGACTCGATGTTAGGAAAACTGCACGAAAGAGATGCGCAACTCTTTAAAAGAATCGTGACTGCAATGCAGCAACATGATACTAGCACAAGTAAGGTATTGTCAAACGAATTAGCTGAAATTCGTAAAGTTACAAAAATGCTCGGCAATGCAAGAATGTCATTAGAACAAGTTCAATTACGATTGACAACTATTCATGACCTTGGCGATGCAATGGTAGCAATTGGACCAGCGATGTCTACAATGAAGGGATTAAAGTCATCACTAGGAAGATTCATGCCAGAAGCAGACTCAGAATTGAATTCAATGACACAAACACTCAATGGATTGATGATGGACTCTCTAGCAGGAGACTCATTCAGCCTAGAAAGTGATTCTTCAAGCGAAGAAACCGAAAAGATTCTTCAAGAAGCTTCTGCAGTTGCTGAACAACAGATTGGAGATAAATTCCCATCTGTACCATCCCAAACTGGACTTTCGTCTCAGTCTTCATCTTCTTCATTTGAGTAGAAGGTTTAGGCGAAAGATCACTCTTTTTGTTTTTCTTTTTTAAAATTATCCCCAAACTTTCTCTTTGAAGGTGAATTTTTTGTTAAGAATATAATTTCCAAAAGCAGCTGAAAGAACTGCTAACACTAGAGAAACTGGATAAGATAACTGATACTCATCAACTAGATAAAAAACCATTGCTAATTGTACAATTGCTCCAATTGAACTAAAGGTTACAAACTTTCCATATTGCTTGAAAGTTCTTTTCTTGGAAAAATCTCTATCCCCAAATGTCCAAGTCTTATTTAATAGGAAATTCGTGGTAATTGATGCTACAATTCCAATAAAGTTTGCGTGTACATACCATAAATCCAAAATTCCTCCTGCAAATAGTAATGATATAAAATAATTTACTCCAAACCCAGATAATCCAACTGTGTAAAACCTACTAGCTTTTGAAAGAAAACGAACTGAATTCCGTTTTTCTTCCTTTTCTTTGGGTTTGCCAAATTTGTACAACTTCCATACCGATTTAAAATACTCAGTTACAATGGACCTATCTAATTTACTTGAACCAAAACTTCTATTTTCAAATGTATATGGAATCTCCTTTACAGCAATTTCACTTTTTTTCACTAGAATTTCTAAAAGAATTTTGTAACCAATTGCATCAAAATTAATTCCTTTTAAAATATTTTTTTTAAATGCAAAAAATCCTGACATTGGGTCTTTGGTTTTTACTCCTAGACCTTTCTTAGCAATTAAAGTTGCAACCTTACTCATAATTTTCCTTTTTAAGGTCCAACCATTTATTTTTCCTCCACTGATATATCTAGAGGCAACCACCAAATCGCATTGATATTTTTTTAACGACTCTATCATTTTTGGAATAAACTGTGGCGGATGAGAAAAATCGCTATCCATTACAACAATTGTATCACCTTTAGCTCGTTGAATACCACTAAGAATAGCAGAACTTAGCCCATTTTTGGAAGTCCTATGAATAATCTTCATTGTATACCCTGCAATTTTTTTTACATTTTTTAGATAATCATCTACAATTTTTCCTGTAGAATCAGGAGAATTATCATCAACTACAATTGCTTCAGCAATAATATTTTTTGGTAAATTCTCACCAATTGATTTCAATATTCGAATAATATTGCTAGATTCATTATATGTCGGAATTATTATTGAAACTTGATTATTTTCTCCTGAAATAACCCCCTTCGCCTCAGCCATACGTTCCCTCCAAAAATCAAGGGTTATTAATTTTTAAAAAGCCTTATACATGCACAGGTTCATGCCTAATTTTTTAAAGGTCTGACAAAAATAATATAGAATTTGGGCTAAACTAGGGATAGGCTGTATATTCTGAAAGAATAGAGTAAAGATCAGAAATTTTCATTCTTTTTTGTTGCATGTTATCTCTCATTCGTATGGTAATAGTATCATCTTCCAAAGTTTGATGATCGACAGTAATAGCAAAGGGTGATCCAATTTCATCTAATCTTCTATATCGTCTTCCTATTGCACCTGAATGATCCAAGAATGTATCAAATTTTCTTTTCAACTTAAGATAAATTTCATCTGTTTTCTCTTTTAATCCATCTTTTTTTACTAGAGACAAAACTCCCACATGAACGGGAGAAAGGTATGGTTTGAGTGATAAAACTACTCGTTCATTTTCTTTATCATTTCTTAAACTATGTTCTAAAATGGTATACAAACTTCGATCAATTCCCATTGAAATTTCAAATACATGAGGAAGAACTTTTTCATCATTATCCATTACTTCAAATTTTTCTTTACTTTTTTTTGCATGACTAGAAAGATCATAATCTGATCTATAATTACATGCAACTAATTCTAACCATCCAATAGTTGTTTCAACTTCAAAGTCAAAGGCAACTTCTGCATAAAATGCTTTTTCTTTTTCACCTAGTTTTCTAAACCTACTCTTTGCAATATCAATTCCTGATTTTTCGTAAAATTCTGTTAAAATTCCCAAATAATATGCCACAAATTTATTTGGAATTACTTTTGCTTCCACTGCATCTTTACAACTCATAGACACAGGTTCCGAATCAGTTTGAACTCTAATTACTTTATCTTGAATTTCTGAAAATTTTTCCATTTCATTTAATTTTTGTGGATTACAAAACACTTCAATTTCTGCCTGATAAAATTCACGAAGTCGTAGTAAACTTTGCCTTGGGGCTATTTCGTTTCTGAAACTTTTACCAACTTGTGCTATTCCGAGAGGCAATTTTCCTCTCATTATTTTAAAAAGTCTTGGGAAATCCACAAAAATTGATTGACAAGTTTCAGGTCTAAGATAGGCCGTCTCCTCTTCAGGACCTATTCCTACCTTAAACATCATGTTAAATTTTCTTGTATTTTCAAATTCACCCTTACATTTTGGACATTTTATCCCATTTTCTTTGATAGCTTTATCAAATTCTTCTAAATCTGCACTTTCAGGAATTTCTATTTTTGAAACTTCAGCGATTGTTCGATCTGCTCTAAAGGTTGCCTTACAATTTGTGCATTTTATGATAGGATCTGCAAAACTTCCTAAATGACCTGATGCTTCGAAAACTGATTTGGACATTATTTGGGAACCATCTATCTCAATCATTCCATCTCTTCGTACTAATTCTCTTCTCCATAATTCAAGAAATTTATTTTTCAAACCTACCCCAGAGGGACCATATTCCCAAAATCCTGCTTGTGCATCTGCATAAACATCGCAGCTAGGAAAATAAAATCCACGTTCAAGTGCCAATTTCATTACATCTTCATAATTCAATGTTTGTCATATCTCCAATTTATTATGCAAACTCCTTTGCTATTCTAACATTTTCAAAATCATCTCTGGTATCATCAATTGGGGTTTCTAGTATAATGGGAATGTTCTTTTTTGCAACAAATTTGACAACTGTAGAAATTCCTTCCTTTCCAATATTACCTAAACCTATATGATAATGTCTATCAAGATTACAACCTAATTCCCCTTTTGCATCATTAAGATGTAAAATTTTTATGTTTTCCAATCCAACATATTTATCAAAATTCTTGAAAGTTTCTTTGACATCTTTTTCAGTTCTTAAATCATAACCTGAAACAAATGCATGACAAGTATCAAAACAAACACCAAATTTTTTTGTAGGTTTTAATTGCTTAAAAATTTCTCCGAGCTGGTCAAATTTTGATCCCACAGAATTTTTCTGTCCCGCCGTATTTTCCAATAAAATCATTACATCATTTTTAACTTGACCAGCTTTTGTTAATCCGATTACAAGTCTCTTTATTCCCTCTTTTTCTCCTGTTCCCAAATGACTTCCAAGATGAGTCACAAGATATGGTATTCCTAATTTTCCACATCTTTCAACTTCCTCAATTAGAGATTTTACTGATTTGTCAAATCCATCTTTTTTAGGACTAGATAGGTTAGGTAAATAGGGCATATGGGCACAAGTAGCAAATCTGTCAATTTTACTAGAATTAAGTTTCTTTTTGAAATTTTTAATGTCCTTATCCATCAATTCCTTTGCAGACCATCCCCTTGGGTTTCTGGTGAAAATCTGAAAAGCCGAACATTCTCTTTTAACGGCATTATCTATCGCCTTGTCTATTGAACCTGAAATTGAAACATGACAACCGATCTGCATAATCGTTGATTTTAATTAATCATTATTTAAATCACCAATTGTGGTTAAATCAAAATCAGATTTTTAAGTCAATATCCTTAATCATTATTCGTGATTACCCTTGGAAAAGATGAAATTGCGAAATATCCGTTTTTAGCTGATGCTGGTCAATATCTAAAAGATAAAGGCTTTACACTTGAACAATTTGGAATTGATCCTGACTTGAAAATTTCCTTAGAAAAAGCACTAAACCGGGTCCAAGTTTCTGCAGATGGGAAAATCTACAAATCGGATTTGATAGATGGTGAAGCATCCAAAGACTATGTCTTAGAAAGAGAAGTTTTTTCCTTTCTTTTAGCTATTGTGTTGTTAAAATTAACAGGAATGAATACTTTAATCAAAAGATTTGCTCTTGCAGAAGCACGACGCGCAGAAAAATATTTAGAAAAAGATCTTGCAAATATTACTGATGAATCCAAAAAGGAATTAGCAATTAGAATTATTGATGATTTATTTTCAATTCAAATTAAAAAACAAGATGATTACTTTATTATTCCAATCTCAAATTATCTAAAACATTCCGTTAATTTTCATGAACGAGAATGGAAATTAATTAACAGACTTGTTAGAAATGGATTTGTTTATCTTACCCCTCATGAAACTGTTAGATTAATTCGAAAAGAATTGAGTAGTTATATCAATTCAAAAATAATTAATGCAAAAACCCCATCAATGATCAAGGGATTTGAAGATCCTGTTAATCAATTAGTTTCGTTATCTAAAAAATTTGTAACCTATACTGTTACTACGGGGGAATATCCGCCTTGCATTAAACATGCCATTGAAGTTCTAGAAAAGGGTGAAAACCTTCCTCATTCTGGACGATTTATGTTGGCTACTTATTTGTTAGCAAGAAACCAATCTGTAGAACAAATTGCACCATTATTTAAAAATGCACCAGATTATAATGAGAGAGTTACTCTTTACCAATTAAATCATTTAGCAGGAACATCAGGAAGTGGAACTCAATATTCGTGCCCATCATGTGAAAAACTAAAAACCCAAAACCTTTGTTTTGCTATCCCTGAGTGTGATAATATCTTTAACCCTCTTCAATTTGGAAAAAAAAGAAAGTAAATGCAAGAAAAAGAAATAAAGTTTTTAGAAGATTCTTTTAAAAAATACTATTTTGATCATTTTGATTTAATTCATGTACCTGAACGACCTTCCGAACGAGAATTTGGTTTTCAAAAATTTAATTCCGGAATGGTCCGTCACATATCAATAAAAGACAATAAGGAATTACATTTATTACTTATACAAAATATTCCATCTGATGTTTATTGTTCAAATGCATATTACTCATTTCCTAACTTGGTGATGAATGAAAAAGATTGGAAAGAAGCTGATCTTATTTTTGATATTGATGCTAAAGATCTTAATTTAGGTTGTAGACCAAATCACTCGGTAACAAAGTGTAATGAATGTAATCAAATTTCCAACTCACACAATCATTGTTCTCAATGTAATTCTACCAAAATAGAGACAAAATCATTACCCTGCAAAAATTGTATTGAAGCGTCAAAAAAAGAAGTTTTCAAATTAACAGATATATTAATTGATGATTTAGCCGTAGAAAAAAATAATATTCAAGTATATTTTTCTGGAAATGAGGGTTTTCACGTTTATGTTTATAATTCTCAATTTCAAGAACTTGGCTCAAGGGAAAGATCAGAATTAGTAGATTATATAATGTTTAGAGGAGCAATTCCTGAAACCTTTGGAATGAAAAAACTAAAACCTACTCGAGCCTTTTTTCCTGAATTTGAAGAAAAAGGTTGGCGAGGACGTTTTTCAAAAGAAATTTTCAGTTCTAAATCAAAAAGATCAAAAATAATTTCGGAATTAATTTCAGGTGGATATTTAAATTTTCACAAAAAATTACAAGATATTTCATCAATTATTGGTTCTCAAATTGATCCTAATGTTACAATGGATATTCATAGAATCTTTAGACTTCCAGGTTCATTAAATAGCAAAAGTGGACTAAGCAAAATTTATTGTAAGGATCTTCAAAAATTCAACCCTTATAACGAATCATCATTTCTCAATGAAAATACGGTTGAAATAAAAGCAAATTGTCCAATTCAATTTAAGTTGAAAAACAAGAAATTTGGTCCATTTAAAGAGGAAATTGCTACAGTACCCACTTATGCTGCTGTGTATATGATTTGTAAAAATTTAGCAACAATCTCTTAGATTTCTATAGAATCAGTTCAATATCCAAGAAAATTAGATCTTTTACTAATTGAGGATAGAAAAATTATGATAAAATTTACTTTTATCTGGTAAGACATTAATTTGCCAAATCTTAACAAAGTTTGATTTTGTATAGCGCCGCTACTGATAAGCAAGCTCCACCTCCTGATGCTGGAAAATATGTTCGTTTGGGAATTGTTGCAATTATTGTAATTGCAATTGTAGTTTTGGCTGGAAATCAATCAGTAATTCTTTCGATGAATTTTACTGAATTTGGAGAAAAATTCACCAAACCACTTTATTATTCCATTGTATCTGCAATAATTCTTTCAGCCATTGCACTTGTTCGTGTAAATATAATATCCAGATCTTCAATTTTCTGGTATGCCATTAAAACTGCTATAGGTATTATTGCTCAAGGTCCACAACAATCGATTTCCAATAATATTCCAAGCTTTAAAGATTTCAAATTAAGCACATCACAGTTTGTGATATGGCAAATTACCAAGATCTTGCTTTTTGGTGCCTTTTTCGTAAATACAATGTTTGGATTTGCAGCAGTATCTTTCCTAGATGGAAACTCTTTAGGGATTGAAAATTTACCCACATTATTTTCTTTACCATTTGTAACTCCTGACACAAATCCAAACTATGCCTCAGAACAAGTAATTCCAATGATTCCAGCTTTAATTATTTTAATTCCATCTGTATTAGCTGCAATTGGTCTTCGTCTGGTGTTGTATGTTGGAATCCATAAAATAATTAATGTAGTTACTTTATTTATTCACGATTCTAACGAGGGAAAACCTAGATATTTGAATTATGTTTCTATTATAGAATCTATTTTAGGTATAGGAATTATCTGGGTAGGATTTAATCTGTTTTTTACAGATCAAATAGATTACAATTCAAGATATGTAATTGGAGGCACTCTGATAGTTGGAACTGCATTTTTAGCATTTTCATTGGCAGATAGAATAAGATCTAAGGTTCTTACTCACATGTTCAAGAGAGATGTTTACATTAGAATTTTTTCAATTTTGGTAATTGTAATTATTGTAATAGCTGTAATTTCGGTAAATAACAGCATTGCAGATTCTAGAAAAATTGAATATTTGGGTCCTTATACTGCTCAACAAGTAGGTGTTAACCGTTATCTTGGAGAACTAGACAAAATTCAAGAAAATAATCACGAGGTTAGACTTCCAAACATTTCCCCAAATAATATAAAAAACTACGTTGGGCAAAATACTGATGTTTTAGATGTTATTAGAATTTGGGATTGGGAGGCAGCTTTTGCTAAATTAAAACCAGAAATTGGTCTAATACCATACGTGGACTTTGAAGACAACGATATTCTTAGGTTTGATAACCAATTGTATTGGACTGCTTCTATGAAACCAGTTTTACCAACAACAGTAGCTGCTGAAAATAGATGGTATAACGAACATCTGGTATATACTCATGTTCCAAATGGATTTCTTACACTAGATGCTACAGGGGGTCAAATTGTAGACAGTACTGAATTTTTCAGTCAAAGAGAAATCTATTATGGTGAAGGGGGACTTTTTGAACAAACTTGGTCTGCATATCCACTTTCCCGAGGAGACGTCAGTGCAGAACTAGGAGGAGTATTTTATGATGGCACAGGGGGAATAGATGTACCTCCACCATTAAGTTGGACCTTTGAACCTAACTTCCTACTTTCATTCCCAGCTGAATCTGTTCACATTATGAGATACAAAGATGTTCATGACAGAATGCAAATTCTATATCCTTATTTCTTATATGATCTCTTTGGAAAGGAGTTAGATTCTCTTCCTGTCACTGATGGAGAAAAAGCCTATTGGCTGGTTCCATTGATTATTGGTTTTGATACAAGCGATGTACCATGGTCAGCATCAAATCCTTACTTACGACTAGTAGGATATGCCCTAGTTGATACGCAGGATGGCGATATCCAATTATTGAAAACAGGGGATGACTTCTTTACTGACATGTTCTCAGAACAATACTCTGAGCAATTTGTGCCAATACCAGATTGGCTTGAGGAACAAATTCGATATCCCTCTGAATTGTTTAATTGGAAGACAGAAATGTATAACATCTATCATGTAACGGATGTTGAAACTTTTATTCAAGCCAATGAATTTTATGAAATTCCAACTGGTTTGGATACTTACTATATTGAAGCAAAACCACCAGGATTTGAAACAACTGAATTCATAGGATTACTCTCTCTAGAGTTAAGAGGATCTCAAGGAAGAAACCTTGCAGGTTATATGGTAGTAGAAAACGATCTTTCAAATCTAGGAAAATTACAATTCTACGAGGTTCCATTAAACTCTACCACAAAATTAATTGGTCCTACTGCGGTTAGAGAGGCTTTGGATAGAGATCCAGACTTTGCTCAATTAAAGACTCTTTTAAGAAATCCCAGGATTGGAGATAATATTCTTTACCGCGTAGGGGAACACGACGTTTACTTTATTCCTGTTTATACTGCAGGAGCTGGAGGAGTTGTAGCTCAGCTGGGTACCATCGCAGCTGTTGGTGCAGCCTTCACGGGCGAATATTATGTGGGTTTGGGAAATACGCAAGAAGAGGCTTTTGAAGCTTACTTGCAAAAAGTTTCAGGAGTTGTAGATACCTCATCTCCAGATACAACCGTAAAAGAATTGCAAAGGCAAGATAGAATTGATATCATTAAATCCATATTTGAAAATGAGGGAATTGAGGTTTCCCAACCTACTTCAATACAAGTTCCATTGTCATTTAAAGAAGGTGAAATTTTCTTCTTTACTGAGAAGGATCGTGAAGACACTGAAGCATTCTTGTCAAACTTCATAGATGATTTGGTAATGCCAAGAAGTGAAAGAGTATTCATGTGGGAAGAAGAAAACCGAGTTAATATTGGTACAATATTGGTTAAGGAAGGTTTGCCAGAAATGCATTACATTTCAATTGAAGTAGGCGTTTAGTGTTGATTTCTTTAATTGCTTATCCTGCAAAATAATTTGCCAGGATGAAAACCTAAATTAACAATAATTTTTCATTCCCTTAATGCTACTTGTTGTTGACAATGGTTCAATTTACACAAAAAATTTGATTGATCATCTAATGGAACACAAAATTTCTTTTGAAAAAGAATCTCCAAACGAATTAAATTTACAATCACTTGAAAAATACGATTCTTTTATTCTTTCAGGACGTCGAAAAAATGAAAAAAAAATAAATCAAATTAACTCCAAAGTGATAGTACATAGCATCCAATACAATAAAAAATTATTAGGAATTTGTTATGGAGCAGAAATTTTATCTCTTACATTAGGAGGTACTATAAGGAAATTAGAAACTATCCAAAAAGGGGATGAAGAAGTTTCTATTAAAAAAGAAAATGTACTAGCTACTGAAAAAATTAAAGTTTTCGAAAGTCATGGTTTTGAAATTTCTAAATTACCGAATTTATTAATTCCACTGGGTTACTCAAAAAATTGTAAATATGAAATTATTCAGTATAATAAAAAATTAATTTTTGGAACCCAATTTCATCCTGAAATGACTTCTGATGGAACAAATCTAATCAATAATTTCTGTTTACTCTGATTAGTTTTAATAACTCTCCCAAATCATTTCATTTCGTTGGAATCATCAAATCATGAACTGCTCCTTCCTTTAGTACAAGAGGAAAATATTTGTCTCCCACTACCAATTAATGTTGTTTCTAAATATTGGAACGTTAATCTTCCTATGGAAGAAGCCTTAGAACTTTCTAAACAATATCCATCTAGCTCAGGAAGTATCTTAATTGAAGGAATCGAATTAGCAGAACGAAACGGTCTTTCATGTAAAATAATCCATTCTTCTATTCCTGAACTAAAAAAAATAATTGATAGTGGTATACCACCTATTGTAATTTTACCTGGAATTCCAGAGATCACCCAACATGCATCAATAATCTCCGGATACGATGAAACTAATAATACAATTCTTCACTACATACAAGAGGGAAACCAAGAAGGAGAACAACAGGAAGGTGCAATTCCTCAAGAAATATTTGATAAAGAGTGGTCAGAAGATGGAAGATTGTTGATAATTTTGGCCCCAAAAGATATTATCTCATCTTTAAACATTGAAAAAAACTTGGACGAGGAATCCAATCGTTTGTGTTTTATTTCTGAAAAATTGAATCTTCAAAAAAATACTTCAAAAGCTTTAGAAACTTTAAAGAAAGCCGTTGAGATTGATGAAAGTAATTCCACTGCCTTACACCTGTTAGGTGGAATTCTTAACGCTCAGAATTCACAAGATTGCCCAAAATTTTATCAAAAAAGTATTGATCTGAATAACAGATATTATTTGTCCTATAATGGACTTGGCAATTTTTATTTGAAATCAAACCAGTTTGAAAAGGCAGAGTCTTGTTATGGAAAAGCAATAGAAATCAATCCTAGAAGATCTGCTAAAATTTACAAAAACCGAGCATATCTTCGAGAAAAACAAAAAAAGAATTCTGAAGCTAAAGAAGATCTGAAAAATTACCTAAAATTTTACCCAAAGGCAGAAGATAGAGGAATAATTGAACAAGCAATAAGAGAATTATAAAAAATGCGGAGTGCGGGATTCGAACACGCGACCTTCAGCTTGGGAAGCTGACGTCATACCAGGCTAAACTAACTCCGCCTGTATTTGATAATCTAATTATGATTAAATATCTTAATCACCTAATGGTTTTATGGATGCACGATGCCCTGAATGTGAAAAAGTAGCGGTTTTAGATGAAGAAATAACAAGTGTAAAGTGTCCTCATTGCAACTTTGAAGCTGATTATGATTCTTATCTTGAAATTATGAAGGAACAAGCGATAAACATGTCTTCTGATTATATTCCAGACCGACCTGGTTTTTAATTACCAAAAATTTCCCTTATCTGAGCAATCTAAATGTGCACCACATTTAGGACAAAACATATGACATGCTTGCATGTCTACCATCTTAGTATCACATCTTGGACATTTAATTTCCTGGTCCATAGACAAGATAGGAAATCTTAATTTAAAAATAATGTCCAAAGGTTAATTAGTCGTTCATCTTTTTTTCGAATAATTGATAAATTTCAAACTAACCGTGTCAGACATTAAGGGAAAATCTGTTACCAAAGAATTGAAAGACAATGATGGAAATCCATTACTAGGTTTACTAATTGGAAGTGAAACTGATGCTGCAATTGTAGGGTTAAAAGGAAAATTGAAAGTCACAGGTGGTAGTGATAAATCTGGAATTCCCATGCGAAGTGATATTCACGGTGCAGCAAGAAAAAGAGTTCTTCTCTCGAAAGGTGTAGGATTACAAGATGCAGAAACTGGACAAAGAGTAAGAAAACTTATGAGAGGAAATACGATCTCTGAAGAAATTTATCAATTAAATTGTAAATTTGACGGTGAACTTCCTGTCGAAGCTTCTGTGGAAAAAACAGAAAATTCTGAAGAAAAAAAAGAATAACTTAACATATACCACTTCTACATTTTGACTCATGCATTGGAGAGAGACCCTTCCTGATTGGTATGTTAAAAAATATGGATATCAACCATGTGTAAATATTGGTACTGCTGGCCATGTTGATCATGGCAAAACAACTCTAATCCAAGCATTAACTGGATCATGGACTAGCGTTCATAGCCAAGAATTAAAACGTGGAATTACAATCCGTGTGGGCTATTCTGATGCTGCATTTTACAAATGTACTGAATGTGAGGAACCTTTGGGTTATTCAACAACTCCAAAATGTAATAACTGTGGAAAAGAAAGTGAATTATCCAGAGTTGTAAGTTTTGTGGATAGTCCAGGTCACGAGAGTCTAATGGCAAATATGCTTTCAGGATCTGCTTTAATGGATGGCGCTTTACTGTTAGTGGCAGCAAACGAAAAGGTGCCAAAACCTCAAACTAAAGAACATCTTTTAGCCCTTCAAACCCTCAATATACAACAAATTGTGGTAGTTCAAAATAAGGTAGACTTGATTTCATACAAGGAAGCTGTTTCAAATTATCAAGATATTGCAAAATTTGTCAAGGGGACACATGCCGCAAAGGCTCCCATAATTCCAATCTCAGCCCAATCTGGATTAAACATTGATGCTTTAATTGGATCAATCGAATCAACAATCCAAACACCGGAAAGAGATGAATCTAAAGATCCAATAATGCATGTTTTAAGATCCTTTGATGTTAACAAGCCAGGGACCAAATTAAAAGACATCAAAGGAGGAATAATAGGAGGAAGTCTTTCTCAGGGGAATTTTAGAATAGGCGATGAAATTGAAATTAAACCAGGAATAATAAATAATAAAAAGAAAGTATACGAGTCATTACATACTGAAATTACCTCCTTAGGTACTGCTGCAGGCATTGTAGATTCCGTAAAGCCAGGAGGGCTGGTGGCTATTGGTACCAAACTAGATCCATCAATGACAAGAAGTGATTCATTTATTGGATCAGTTATTGGAAAACCTGAAACTCTTCCAGAAAATTCCAATAAATTAAAAATTGAAGTAAATCTTTTTGATTCTGCAGTTGGAATAACCGGAGATACCAAAGTACTTCCTATTCAAAAGGATGAACTTTTACGATTGAACATTGGAACTGCTCCAATTCTAGGAAAGGTAACTCAAATAAAATCAAAAAATATTGAAATGGAGCTTAGACGACCAGCTTGTATGTTTGAACATGAAAATGTTGCTATTAGTAGAAGAATTTCCGATAGATGGAGATTAATTGGAGCAGGAGTAGTTGGTTGAAGTCCTTTGTGATACAAATTTCTTAATCCATCTAGCTACAAAAAGAGTCAAAAATATTGATAATATTGATGTAGAGATCGGACCAATTTCTTTTGTCGTTCCAAAAGTAGTTGAAGATGAATTATTCAACCTAAAAAATGATATTAATAAAAAACAAGAAATACTTGTCACCCTTGATTTTATTAAAAAATTTAAGACTATTCCAATCAATGGCAAATATGCTGATAAAGAATTAACAAATTACATAAAAAAAAATGGTGGAATTGTTGGAACAATGGATAAGGTATTAAAAAAAGAAATTAAAGAAAATGGAGGATCTGTTATTTCATTTTCATCTGACAAAATAGTTTTAGAATCTTAGTAAAATTTAACTGGTACAATTTGAATTAAAGAGATGTCTATGAAAATTGAGAGTGACGCATTTCAAAATGGAGGAGAAATTCCTCGGAAATATGGTTATAAAAAAGATAACATAAATCCCTCACTAATAATTAAAGAAGTTCCATCTAATGCCAAATCCTTGGTTCTCATCATGGACGATCCAGATGCAATGGGAGCTGTGGGAAAAATTTGGGTTCATTGGGTTGTTTGGAACATTGACCCAAACATTAGTGAAATACAAGAAAATTCAATACCTTCAAACTCTATTCAAGGAAAAACTGATTTTGGCGAAATTGCCTATGGTGGACCCGCCCCACCAGATAAAGAACACAAGTATATTTTCAAATTTTATGCATTAGATGATAAATTGAGTATTGGTGAGGGTTCTACAAAATTACAAGTTGAAAAGGCAATGGAAAATCATGTAATTGCTGAATCTAAACTAGAAGGCAGATATGCACCATAATGTGATCCAAAACTATTTTTCTTGATTATAACGTTCGGCTAATCTATATTTCATATACTTATCATCAGGGGAAAATTTAGCGGGATGAGCAGAAACTGTTTCTTCCTTACATAAAGGACACCTTTCCTTGAGGGTATAATGAAAATCTTTAGGACATCTTCTTAATAAAAAACGCATCTTAATTCTCTCTAGTTTTCTTTGAATCCTCTCTTGTAAATTTAAACTCACCTTTCTTTTTTTCAATATTTGTTTGAATCTCTTGCAGGATTGGCTTCATTTTTTTCTCCGCTGATTTGAAATCTTCTGAAGTTATCGAAAGACGATATTTTGGGGCTCCCAAATAAGTAATATCTATTGAGGAATCCTTTTTTAAAACATTCAGAAGAATTTTTTTAATAATTTCTATTCCATTTGAGGTATTATTTGTAATTTCCATAATCCCTCTAATCTCAACTGATGGAAGTTTAATTTTAGAGCATATTTCTTCAATTACAGTAGCTGTCTTTTTAGAAAGTTTAAGTTCCTTAATAGAATCTATCCCATTTCTCCCAATTTCAATAAAAGCATCATATACTGAATCAAATTTTGAATAAATATCATCTTCTAATTTTTCAATTTCACTATCTGAAAGATTTGTTTTCTCTTGAACATTTTTTAGCAGCGTTTTTCCTTTTTCAAATTTTTTCACCTCTTTTAGTTTGTGTTTTTTTTGATCTTTTGAAACTTGTTTTAATGAAAGATCAATGTCTCCTCTTTTTCGATTAACTTTTTTTACAAGTAGCACTTTTTTCTCGTTTTCTTTAACAAATCTATTAATGGATCTTATCCATCCCGGTGCAATCTCTGAAATATGTAAAAATCCTTGAATTCCATCATATTCATCTAATGTTACATAAGCCCCATGATCCATTACCTTGGTTACGGTAGCAAGAACAATCTCTCCTTGCTCTGGCATTTCTTGAATTTCTGTAGACATTTCTTCTTGCATTTTATTGTGCGTAATTTAATGTTGCTAGTTAAAAATCGATTCCTTTTTTGGCTTTTTTACCCTGTTGAAATGGATGTTTAATTTCCTTCATTTCTGTAACTAAATCTGCCAATTCAATTATCTCATCTTTGGCATAATTTCCCGTTAAAACTAGATCTAGAGCTGGAGGTTTCGATTTTATTAAATTTAAAATATCTTTCATTTTTACCAAACCTAAATTTATTGCATAATTTACTTCGTCTAGAATTACAATATCATAATTTCCTGATTGGATTTTGTTGGCACTTATTTTAATTGCTTCATTTGCTATTTTTTCATGTTCCTCTTTGGGAGTTTTATCGTCTATTATTCCTACAAATCCTTTACCAATAGCAATCATTTCAAATTCTGGATCTAATCTTTTTGATGAAATCATCTCACCATAATGCCATGAACCCTTAATGAACTGAATCATGCATATTTTTTTGTTGTGACCTGCTGCACGTAATGCGATTCCTAGTGCAGCGGTGGTTTTTCCTTTTCCTTTTCCAGTATATACAATTATTAGTCCTGATTCACTCATGCTATAATTTTTATTTCTTACACTAAAAACATTCAGATTTTTTCAAATGCATCATTTAAATAAAAAAATAAACTTAGACATTCGAATTGAAAATTCCTAGACTTGTTTTAGCAGGTACCACCAGTGGCGTGGGAAAAACATCAATAACTTGTGCCCTAATTCATGCATTACAAAAAAAAGGTTTTTCAGTTCAACCATTTAAGGTTGGTCCAGATTATATTGATCCCAGTTATCTGTCCTCAATTGCAAAAAAGGATGTCTTTAATCTCGATGTTTGGTTGATGGGAAAAGGTAACCTTTTGGAAAGTTTTGTTACTAACTCAAAATCAAATATCTCCATTATTGAAGGGGTTATGGGATATTATGATGGGTTTGGAGGTGATTCCAATTTTGCCAGCACTCATCATGTTGCATCATTGACAAAATCTTCTACAATCTTGGTGATTGACGCAAGTAAAGCAGCAAGATCTATTGCTGCCACCGCATTGGGTTTTGTTAAATTTCATAGTAATTCACGAATTAAGGGAATAATTTTAAACAAAATTGGGAGTAAAAAACATGAAATTCTGTGTAGAAAGGCAATTGAAAAGACAAAGTTACCGATACTAGGAGTAATTCCTAAAAATGCTGAACTTGATTTACATTCCAGACATCTAGGATTGATTCCAACAAAAGAAGATATAACCCTCAAGAAAAAAATTGAAAAAACATCTAAAATTATTTCTAGTTTTTTAGATCTTGAAAAAATTCTACAAATTATTCAAGATTCTCCTCCACTACAAACTATCAAAAAAAAAATTCATAAAAACAAAAAAACCACAATTGCCGTTGCGCTTGATAATTCCTTTAATTTTTATTATCAGGATAATTTACAAGCTCTAGAACGAGAAGGGGCTAATCTCAAATTTTTCAGCCCGGTGACAGATAAAAAATTACCTTATTGTGAAGGAATTTACATTGGAGGTGGATTCCCCGAAATCCTTGGAAAAGCTTTAGAAAAAAATATGACAATGAGGAATAAAATTAAAAAATTATTCGAAGAAAATGTTCCTATTTATGCTGAATGTGGAGGATTAATGTATTTAACAAAATCTATTGATTATGGAAAAAAAACTAACAAAATGGTTGGTATTTTTGATGCGCAAACAAAGATGACAAAAAAAATAAAATTAAATTATACAAAAGGAAGTATAATTTCAAAAAATATTATTTCTGAAAAAAACCATGCATTTCAAGGTCATGAGTTTCATTATTCTAAATTAGAATCCATTTCCTCTGATTCAAAATTTGCTTATGAGTTAAAAATTGGTGATGGAATAAAAAATCATTTTGATGGTATGATTCAAAATAACACATTGGCATCTTTTGGTCACCTATACTTTGATAGTTCAAATTATGCTGAAGTTTTTGTAAAAAATTGTATAAATTCATCAAGAATTTGATTCTAGTCTTACGAGTTTATAGAGAGCATTTACAATAGCAGAAGCCGATGAACTTCCTCCCTTTCTTCCGATATTTGTAATAAAGGGAACTTCTGAAAGTCCGGAGAGCTCTTCTTTTGATTCTGCAGCGCAAATAAATCCTACAGGAATTCCAATAATTAGAGCAGGCTTGACTAGACCTTCCTTTACCATCTGAATTACCTCCAAAAGGGCAGTCGGAGCATTCCCTATGACGACTATTCCACCCTCAATATCAGAGGTGGCTATTCTCATTGAAATCTGAGATCGGGTTTTGTTCTGTTTTTTAGCCGACTCCATAACTTCTGGGCTTGAAATATTGCAAATTATCCTATTTCCAAAATCTTTGGGATTTTGTTTGTTAAAACCTCCTATAACTCCATTAACATCAACTACAATACTGCAATTATTTTTGAGGGCATTAATTCCACTTTCAACAGCATTTTGGGAAAAAATTATTTTATTTTTTCCTGCAAAATCAAAATCAGCAGTTGAGTGGATTACTCGTCTGACAATTGGCCATTCCTTTTTATTATAATCATGAGAACCAATTTCATTTTCAATCAACATCATGCTAGCATCTTCTATCGATTGACCTTTTTTAGTTTGCATTCTCTACCTCTGTTGCTCTTTCTACTATCAGGTCAATCATTTTTTCATCTGTTCCTAGGTGTTTTGTAATACATATCTTTTTCAAATTTGATTTTTCAAGTGCAGGCTTAAGATCATTATTAATGTCTGTTTTAACATGTGCTCCTTCATGCAAAAAATAAAAAACAATTACAAGAACTTCTGGATTGTTTTTTTCACAGAATTTAATTCCTTCAAAAATATCTGGTTGTTCAATTTCCAAAAAACAATGACTTACATTTCTATATTTCTCTTTTAACCCATCTACGACGTAGTTTAATGACATATGTGCATTTGGATCCTTACTACCATGACCAATTATCATGACATCAATACTATTTTTTGATATTGAAATTTTATTCTCTTCTAAGGCAGTAGATATTCTATTTTCAACAAGAGATGTCAAAGTTTTATGCATGCTCATTGGTTTGGTTACAATAAATTTTACATCAGTATTTTTTTGAAATTTCATTACGTCAGAAACTGCAAGCTTAACTTTTTTTCCAGGATAAAGAAAATAAGGAACAATAGTAAGAGATTCAATATCTTTTTCTAGGGCTTTTTTGATTCCATCTTCAATATAGGGAGGTTCAACTTCAAGAAAACAATAATCTGTAAAGACATAATCGCCTTTTTTCATGATTCCCTTGCAAATCACCTCTAATTCCTCCGAGGCTTCTCTTTCTCGACTTCCTCTATCAATTAGTAATAAACCACGTTTCAATCCAAAATCCTCGCAATTGCAATGGTCAAATTAGGTGGGAATTTTTGCTTTTCCACGATTAAATTTCCTCCAGAGACCTTAATGGCAGCAGCTTCTGAAACACTCGAAGTTCCCTCAAATTCTTTTACTACCTTTGATGGATTTGGTGTAGAAATCGATGCTAATTCTTCTCTCTCAACATATTCAACTGGAATTCCCATTTCCTTTCCAATATCAATTAAGCCTTGAACATTCTTTGATTTTTTTATTGAGACTAATTTTGCAATAGACTTTGAGCTAAGATTAAATTTTTTCAGCGTAGTATGGATCGAATCCTTAATGGTTTCTTTTGATGTATCCCAGTGTAAACCAATCCCTATTACCAAACTAGGTGGACGATAAACTACCGAATCGTTAAGAAGATTATCAGTAATGATCTTATCTGAAATTATTAAATTTCCTTTGGACCCAGAATTTTTCAAATCATTAAAACTTTTATAAATTTTAACATTATTTGGTATTTTTTCAAGCCAACTTATTTTTCCCGCATCTTGGAATACACCAATTTTTTCTTCATTTACCATATGTGCACTAATTTTGGTAACTGTTGAATCATCATCAATGATCCATCCCAAATTTCTCCCTAAAAGATCAACAGCAATTGTTTTATTTACATCTGCCGCTGTGGTAATTACTGGAATGGAATTTAATTTTTCTGCAATGTTGTGGGTTAATTCATTAGCACCACCTAAATGACCAGATAATACACTAATTACAAAATTAGTTTTATCGTCAATAACAATCACTGCTGGATCATTTTTCTTATCTTTCAAATGGGGAGCAATTAATCTAATTACTGCCCCTAATGAAAATAGGCAAATTAACGCCTTACTGTTCTTGAATAACTCAATAATTTTTTCTGAAGTTGGTTCTGAATACCAAAAAATTTTCTTATTGCTTGAAAATTTAGAGGGCGAATATATATTCCAATCAGGAAAAATTTCTTTTAATTTAACTCCAATATCTATTCCATTTTTAGTGATGGCTAAGATTGAAACTTTTTCCACACTCAAAACTTTCTAAAATTAATAAAATACCTTACTACTGGGTTTTTTTGCTAGTATATTCCCATCAAAATCAAAAAGAATTACCTCTAAGGCAATCTTTTCCTCTGAATGGTTTTTCATATGTTGATATGTTTTCTCACAAATTTCTTCAAAAAATCCCTTTATTTTATTTTCTTTAATAATTTCTGAGACGTGTCTTGCAGTATTTGCTTTTAGTATATTTCCGATTGTTTTTTCATTTGCCCCACAATTTTTTGCTATTTCTGACAAAAATTTCATGTCTACCTTGGATCCCTTGACATGAGTTTGTTTTACTCCAGTAGCCATTTTTGTTAATTTACCAATAAATCCTACCACATATACTTTTTTAATTTGTTTTTTCGAACACTGTTGAATTGTATATCCTGAAAAATCTCCCATTTGAACAAAACAATGTTCTGGTAAATCTATTATTTTTTTAGCAAAATCTTCACTTCTCCCTCCTGTGGTTAAAACTACAGTGTCATTTCCCATTGCAATTGCAACATCTAGGTTCTGTCTAATAGAGGCAGCAAATGATGCAGTAGAAAATGGAATAACAATACCACTAGTTCCTAAAATAGAAATTCCATTTATTATTCCAATTCGGGGATTATCTGTTTTGGGACCTAATTTCTTTCCTTTCGGAACTGAAATTATTATTTTAACTCCATTTTCTTTTAAGAGATCTCCAGAAACTTCGCTTAAATTTTCCTTAATCATTTTTTTTGGAACTGGATTAATAGCTGCTTTGTTGAGTTCCAAACCTAATCCCGGTTTAGTAACAATCCCAACTCCTTCTCCACCATCTATCTCAATCTCATTTTTCTTGTCTGTTAAGAATAAATCAACAATAATTTCTGCGCCGTGTGTGACATCGGGATCGTCTCCTCCATCCTTAATTACAGAACATCGAGCTTTATTTCTTTCAAATTCACAAAAATGAATTGGGATTTTAATAGAATTTCCTTTAGGTAATGTCACATTAATAGTTTCAAATTTTGTTTGGTTAATTATTGATAATAATCCTGCCTTGGCTGCAGCTGTAGCTGAAGTTCCAGTGGTAAATCCTGTTTTTAATTTTTTTTTATCTACTTTTTGCACTATAACCATGTCTACTCTGATGTATTAATTTTTGTTTACTTTTTTAGAATATATTTAAAATCAGAATTCTTTAGAAGGGTATATGACAAAAGATTTTCAAATAATTGTTACTGGTGCAAGTGGATTTGTGGCTAAAAACGTTAGAAAGTACCTTTCTGAAAGTAATGTTAAATTAATATCAATATCACGTAAAAATTTTAAAAATTTTAAAAATGAAACAAAAATTATTTCCCAAAACTATGATGAGAAAATAATTCTTCCTAAAATTAAAAATTCTTTTGGCTTAATACATTTAGTGGGAATAGGTAAACAATCTGTAAAAAATAATTTTAATTTGATTAATGTAGAATTTACCAAAAAAATTGTAAATTTATGTAAACAAGCTAAAATTAAAAAAATTGTTTATACAAGTGGCTTGGGAGTTTCTAAAAAAAGCCCATTAGGTTATTTTATTTCAAAATACCAAGCAGAAAAACTGATAATAGACTCTGGTTTGGATTTTACGATTTTTAGACCATCTTACATCGTTGGAAAAGATGATCCTTTCACAAAACATCTGAAAAAACAAATCAAAAAAGAAGAAATTCAAATTCCTGGCAGCGGAAATTATTCTCTTCAACCAATTTACATCAACGATGTTTCCCAGATTTTATACAAGTCTCTCGTAGACAAAAAATTCAAAAAACAAACTCTTGATCTTGTTGGTTTTGAAACATTTACCTTTCAAAAATATGTTACTCTTTTTTCTAAAACAACAAAAACTAGAATTAAAAAATTAAATCTAGAATCAGCTTATCATGATGCAATTTCTAATCCCAATAGTGGTTTTGGAGTGGATGATCTTAATCTCCTGATTGGAGGTTTTAAGGGAAATCATAAGAAATTAAAAAATATTTCAAAAATTTCCTTTCAATCAATTAAGGAACTTTTAGAGTCCAGAAGATTGCTTTAGCACATCAGCTTTGTCGGTTTTTTCCCAATTAAATTCGGGCTCATTTCTTCCAAAATGACCATATGCGGCAGTTTTTCTATAGATGGGTCTTTTCAAATTCAAGTGTGAAATTATTCCTGAAGGTTTCATATCAAAATTCTTTTTAACTAATTCCTCAATTTCACTTTCCGGAATTTTGTTTGTTCCAAAAGTATTGACATATAGAGATACAGGTTGAGCAACCCCAATAGCATAAGCTAATTGCACTTCACATCTTTCGGCTAATTCTGCTGCTACAATATTTTTTGCAATATACCTACACATGTAACATGCTGATCTGTCAACTTTAGAAGGATCTTTTCCTGAAAAAGCACCTCCACCATGTCTCCCGAACCCACCATAGGTATCAACGATAATTTTTCTTCCTGTTAGACCAGCATCTCCATGAGGTCCTCCTATTACAAATTTTCCTGTAGGATTTATGTGAATTTTTATATCATCATTCCAAAGATTTCCTAAAACTGGTTTGATTACTTTATCTATTATTTCTCTTGTTATTTCTTCTTGAGAAACTTCAGGAGAATGTTGAGTAGAAATTACCACTGTTTCTATTTTTGTGGGTTTGTTGTTCTCATATCTTACAGAAACCTGAGTTTTCCCATCTGGTCTAACCCATGGCAAAACATTATCTTTTCTAACTTTGGCAAGTTCTTGAGCTAGTTTCTGGGAAAGCAAAATGGCCATTGGCATTAATTCTTCTGTTTCATTTGTTGCAAATCCAAACATTAATCCTTGATCACCAGCACCTTGTTCCTTTTCTTCTGTAGCTGTAACACCTTGACTAATATCTGGACTTTGAGCATGGAGTCTTAGTGTTATTTCACAGGTTTCAGTATCAAACATCAAATCTTTATGGTTGTAACCAATTTCCCTAATAGTTTTTCGTACTAATTCTTCCTGAGCCTTTTTATCAAAATCTGCTTTAGAAGTTACTTCTCCAGCTACGGCTACAAAATCGGTTGTAACAAGAGTTTCGACAGCTACTCTTGAATCTGGATCTTGTCGTAGAAATTCATCTAAAAACGCATCCGAAATTTGGTCACAAATTTTATCTGGATGTCCTTCAGTTACTGATTCTGATGTAAACAGAAAATTATTAGTCATTGGAACCACTAAATTTTAGAGTTCATTTTCAATTTTAATAAATAATACATTATTCCCTCTGACGATTACTCTACCATAATTTGCAATTACTTTGCTATCATGTAGTTCTTCGGCATCCGTCATGATTAGATTCATGTATGAATCAACATTATCCATTTTTCCTTTATACTCTACTTCGTTTTTCAATCTAACGATTACTGACTTCTTTGTGCTTTTTTGAAGCATGGTTAATGGTCTTTTTGCTGAACTTTGTGACACTAATTATTCACTTAATTTGGCATCGTTGTTTTCTTGAATAAAAGCCTTGCCTCTTTGCAAATTAATGAAATTCCTTAAATTTTTTCTATGGTTTTCTATAATTAACCAAATGATTTCCACCGGGTTACAAAAATTAGACGAATTTCTATTAAATGGGATTCCATCAAGTGTTATTACGGATATTTATGGCGCCAATGGAACAGGAAAAACACAACTTCTTTTGCAAATTGTAATCAATGTCGTAAAAGGTGGCGGAACTGTTCTTTATTTAGATACAACCGGAGGTTTCCGACCTGAAAGAATTCTTGAGATGCAAAAATGTCAAAATTTCAAGGGTAAAATTTTAGATAAAATTACGGTTTCGAGAATAACAAATACTTCTGAGCAGATAAATTTGATAGGTAATTTTGATAAAATGGATTTTTCTCTAATTGTAATTGATAACATTACTGATTTATTTTCTTACGAGTACAAAACAGAAAAATCTATTTTCAAAAAAAATTCATTATTTATGAAACATCTTCATGATTTATCTTTAATTGCAATTAACAATAATATTCCCATTGTTATTTCCAATATGATTAGAAATTTGGGTGAGAAAGATGTGGAAAATATGAAAAACGCAATAGATCTTTTCACTCATATTAAAATTAAATTAACAAAAAATTCAAAAAAATATTATGGCGAGGTTAAGTGGTTGTTAAATCATAATACTTTCTCTTATACTATCGGCCCCTCTGGAATATATGAATATACTGAAGATTTTTAATGATCAATAAAATAATAAAGATATGGCGGGAATTTTCGATTCTATTCCAATAATTACTGTAATTTTATTTGCTATCGGATTAGTCGGCGTAATGGTTTATGAAAAATCAAAATCAAAAACAGTTGAAAACTCAAATTCCTAAATCAAATCTTCTTTCCTTATTTGATAATCAAGGTTTTACCACACTTACAGAAATTCAAAAAAAAGCGTCACCAATAATATTGCAAAAAAAAGATTGTTTGGTTATCGCACCTACAGGTTCCGGAAAAACTGAATGTTCAACAATTCCAATCTTTTCTATGGTTAAAAATTCTA
>Ga0102947_1000031_pt1:15000-42500 | contig 45184 bp, 44 predicted proteins | sample SalPon2A_A_D2_MG_FD_78210 | JGI IMG/M metagenome (GOLD analysis project Ga0102947, IMG submission 78210) | Soil microbial communities from South San Francisco under conditions of wetland restoration - Salt Pond MetaG R2A_A_D2_MG | ecosystem: Environmental > Terrestrial > Soil >... | reverse complement strand
GAAAAAAAAAATGGATATTCTTTGATATTTGAAATGGATATTCTTTGATATTTGAAATAGTAATTTATTTGTATTGTATTAATAGCTAATAGACGAAAAGAAATCAATCGATTCTGTACTTTATCTGTGTATTCTTTATCCCTACCAAATACCAAACAAACTCGAACGATCGGAAAAGGAATATAATGAAATTCTTTGATTGGTTCTTTTTCGAAGAAAGATTCCATGATTAATGGACCAAGATGAATTCTAACAAATAACATATAAATTCGAAATAATAAGAATTTTTCTTCTTTTATTCGAAACGTCCCGTGATCTTCAACCAATTATGCGCTTCAATATAATTCCCAGGAGTAAGCGTTATAGCCTGTTTCCAATACTCAGCGGCTTGATCGAACCAAGCCTCCGCAATTTCCGAATCTCCCTGTCGAATGGCCTGTTCTCCCCGGTCGGAATAGGAATAGGCGGATCAATTCCTTCCCTTAGAACCGTACTTGAGAGTTTCCTACCTCATACGGCTCCGCAGTCAATTCTTTTGGTATCCTTTTTACCTATTCTATTAAACTGAATGAGATTTCTTATAGATCTATATCCCACTGTTCGGAGTAACCAAAAGAGGTTAATCGCATGAGTTTCAAACTTTCATTTTGATTTAATTAAGAATCAGTTTTAGTTTTATCTTTTCTCCCACCTGCAGAAGAATAAAGCAAGCATAGGTATTTACGCCTATCCTTCGTATTTTCCGCAAGGTAACTATCTCGGTTTCCTATCGAAATTTATATAGAATCTTTGAAAAAGGCTTTCCTTCATAAATAAACATAAGTAAGAAAGAAAAGACTTACTATCTTTGGGATCTGATCCTACACCGCCGCTCAATACCTTAGTCTTAGTGGATCAACTCTATTACATAAGTTAATTCCTACCTTTTATCCATTTTATATAGAGGCATAAGTAAGCAGTTCTTTTCTTAATGTATTGGCCCAAAACCTCATTAATTGATCTTTACGGTGCTTCCTCGCTATCAATTAGATCTTTCTTTTTTTATCCATAGACATAGAAAAAAGTATCTAGGCATATTTTATTTCTTCATATTTTGATTAATATGATGAAGTTTATTTCTTTGCTACAGCTCAAAGAAATCATCGTTTTGGACGATGCATTTGTAGCGAGCCTTTTTTTTAGTATTTACTAGCAAATTTTTTTTATCTTCCTTTTTCTTTCTATAGTGGAGATAGCCGCACGTAATGACAGATCACTGCCATATTATTAAAAGCTTGTGGTAAGAATGGGTTTCGTTCTAGTGCTCTAAAATAATATTCTAAAGCTTTCGTATGTTCTCCATTACTTGTGTGAATAAGGCCTATATTATAGAGTATATAACTTCGATCGTAGGGATCGATTTCTAGTCGCATAGCTTCATAATAATTCTGTAAAGCTTCCGCATAATTTCCTTCGGATTGAGCTGACATCCGTTACGGTCGTTATTCGATTCAAAGAATCTCCGTTCCAGAACCGTACGTGAAATTTTCACCTCATACGGCTCCTCCCTTACCTTAATATACATAATGAGAATTAAAAATACATGGAATAATCAAATAGGGTTAAAACACTCTCATTATGAACTGAGCGGGGCTAGTGTTTTTACAATAAATTTCTAGCCAACCTTCTTGCGCAAGAGCTTTTACTAGAATCGAGTGTCTTGATACTAAATAGAAAGGATAACTCCAACAATTTCTTTGTCCTCAACGCTTCCTAATTTCCAGGAAATAGTCACTTCAACAGTCTTCGATGGTTATAAGGGTATCCAAAGTGCGAACGAGATGGATGTTTGTTGTCCCAACCATTCTTGTTATGTTAGTCCCAATCAAAAGAAAGGGAGTAAATAAGTCATTTTTAACAAAGTTTTCGTATTGTCGATTGCTAGGTGTAGTGCGTCTTCCCCTATGCCGCCTATTGGTACTATATTACTAGGAAGTAGGATTGACCTGTAATACAAAACACAAAGGTGTAACCTTTCGCTCAATACTAAAATTGCTAACTGAAGCATAGTATCGGAGGTTGCATCAATCGGGGATACACGACAGAAGGAATTGTTCTATTTCTAAACTTCACCTTCAACAAACGTAGGTTTATTTATTTCTATAATTTAGAATATGGAATAAGAATATTTGTTCTTTCTATCCCGAATCATGTGCCTTTCTCCTAAAACTCGAAGTAGAAAAAGGAAACTTAATAATAAAATAATAAAGAAAATCAAATCACACCATCTCGGTAATAAGTAAATGCCTCCTTTTCTCCTGAGGTTGTCGGAATTATTCGTAATAAAATATTGGCCACAATTGAAAAGGTCTTATCAATAAAATTTCCATTTGTCCGCGATCTAGGCATAGGTATCAATCCATTCTACAATTTTTCTCATTACCCCATCCGGGAAAATGATTAGACAAAAAAAGGATTTGTACAGTACAAACTAACATAAAAACAGATTCATTTCCAAAAAAAAATTCAGTAAAGATACAAATTTTCTACTCCTACTTCTATTTATTATTTATTTCAATTATTCCAAATACCCATATAGTCTAAAAAACATAAATCAATCAGTTGATTTGTTTCAATTAATTGATCTAATCTGGTATATATAGAAATATCACATTCATTTAAAAGATAGGAACATCATTTTCTCAAATATGAATCAATATATATTTTATCCTTTCATATCATAAGGAAACCTTGTTTTTTAATTAAGTCCCACGAGGAAATCTTTTTTTTTTCTAAAAAAGATTTTATTACTATTCTATTTTTGTTTGGATAGGTACGACTACGACCAACCCATCAATACTAGAAACCAATAGTATAATGAATAGAAATATGAACATATTAATGGCTCGCTATTTCTTCGTTTTCTGAGTCATAATCATTGTGTAGGAGAGATGGCCGAGTGGTTCAAGGCGTAGCATTGGAACTGCTATGTAGGCTTTTGTTTACCGAGGGTTCGAATCCCTCTCTTTCCGTACTTTACACCTAAACACCTAATTTAATTCGCCAACATTCCTAACTCTAACAAATCCAATTTTTATTTCGGACTAAGTCTGACGAGAATAATATTCTACCACTAGCAATTCATTTATTTTCAAACCGAACCACTTACTATCGATTATTTGATTAACTAATCCTTTATATGGGAATGGTTGAAGAGTCAAATGTTTGGGCAATTCCTCACGGGGGGATGAATCGAGAGAATTTTGAATTAGAGCTTTGGATTTTTGTTCATCCTTCGACATAATAGTATCTTCGGGTTTGCAACGATAACTTGGTATATCGACTATACGGTCGTTAACTAAAATATGTCTATGGTTAACTAATTGGCGGGCTCCAGGAATAGTGGGAGCCATACCCAATCGAAAAATTATGTTATCCAAACGCATTTCAAGTAATTGTAGTAAAACCTTACCTGTTGACCCTTTGGTTTTTCTGGCGATACGAACGTATTTAAGTAATTGTCGTTCTGTAATACCATAATGAAAACGCAATTTTTGTTTTTCTTCTAGACGAATACGATATTGAGATCTTTTCCCGGAACGTGATTGGTTTCTAAGATCACTTCCGGCTCTAGGCCGTTTATTAGTTAGTCCAGGTAAAGCCCCTAGACGGCGTATTTTTTTGAAACGAGGCCCTCGGTAACGCGACATAAAGACTCCTTTCTTTATTTATTTTTCTTTCTAAATATATTTAGAAATACTAAATATATTTAGAAATAGAAATATTTATATATTTCTATTCCATTTTTCAAAAAAAACTAAATTAAAACTGAACTAAATGACAAATGAAACGAAATTTTATGAAGTATTGTATTCCATTGTATTACAATGAATAATACAATGGATTGTATATACATCATATACGAACCCTTTATTTATATATTATATTTTTTGTATTAAAATATGTAAGTAAAAAAAAAATAATAAAGGGAAAGCAAAGAGTTCAATTTCGACCGAACAAATCAGCAAAAAACTCTTTCTTTTCTTTTTATTCCTCGTTGGAAGTTTCTACGACATAAAGGATCGTTTTGAAGAAGAGAAAGGCAATCTTATTCTTTTCTTTGTTCTTCGATTTCAAAAAAATATATATAAAATAAAAAGATTGACCAAAGAAAAATCGAAAAAAGCCGGCTATCGGAATCGAACCGATGACCATCGCATTACAAATGCGATGCTCTAACCTCTGAGCTAAGCGGGCTTCCAGAAATTTTACATACATTAGAATTCAATAAACTATATTTTAGTTTAGGCTTATTCATTTTTATTCTTTTTAGTAGAGCTATGAATTTTCAAATTCATTTCAAATCCAAATAAAAAAATTCATTACGACAATTTTCATTATATCTATAACTATAATAACTATCTATTTATTCGAATTATATTATAGGGGCCTTCTTTAAGTTTAAGAAAACAAAAAAAAAAGAATAAAAAAAAAATTAGAATCGATAAAGACGAACTCCAGATCATAATAACATAATAAGCTATTCTTCATTTTTCGTTCATAGACTAGGATGAAAAACAAAGAATCGACCCTTTGAGTATTAAAAATAGCATGGTAAAATACACGGGGAGAAAGATATATAGAGTATAGATCCATCCATATTGAATTGTAGCTACAGAAATGATAAAATCATTTCTGATTAGACCAAATCAAATTAAAATATAGACGCTCGATAAGGACCTTACACTGAGATCCTAATTTTAAAACAAAACACAAAAGAAAGGGGGATATGGCGAAATCGGTAGACGCTACGGACTTAATTAGCTTGAGCCTTAGTATGGAGACCTACTAAGTGAAAACTTTCAAATTCAGAGAAACCCTGGAATTAAAAAAAAGGGCAATCCTGAGCCAACTCCTTTTTCAAAATAAAAAAAGGATAGGTGCAGAGACTCAAAGGAAGTTGTTCTAACAAATGGGTTTGGGTTGACTGTGTTGTTCTAAGAATTCTTCCGTCAAAACTCCAATCTAAAAAGGGTGAAGAATATACTATGTCAAATAATTAATGACACCCCGAATCTATTTTGTATTTTTTTTTTTCTAATTTTTGAGTATTTATTATTTCTATATTTAATACAGAAGATGAAATTCTCGCTAAATAAAAATTGCGAATATGAAATGAAAATATTATATGAATATGAATAGGAAAAAAAGGGAAGAATTTTTGTGAATTGATTTCCAAAAGAATCAAATATTCATTCATCAAATCATTCACTCCCGAGAATAAAGATAGAGTCCCATTCTACATGTCAATACTGACAAGAATGAAATTTATAGTAAGAGGAAAATCCGTCGACTTTAAAAATCGTGAGGGTTCAAGTCCCTCTATCCCCAAAAGATTTTTTGACTTACTAACTAGCTATCTTTTTTTTTCCTTAACGGTTTGAAGGTGGTTATATCCCTCATTTGTTTTTTTCTTTTCAAAAAGGATCTGTACAGAAATGTTTTTCTCTTATCACAAGTCTTGTGATATCTCTATATTATAATTCTAGACGTACAAATGACTATCTTTGAACAAGGAGTATTCAATTGAGTGATTCAGAATTCATATTCTTACTTGTACTAAAATCCAATTATAGACAAATTTGGAAGAGCCGAAGGATTCCGGTACCCGGTACTTAGATAAGACTTTGTAATACCTTTCGTCCTTTTTTCTAATTGACATAGACCCGAGTTATCGAGTAAAATGAGAAGATGATGCGCCCCAAAAAAGTTTAATGACTGGTCGGGATAGCTCAGTTGGTAGAGCAGAGGACTGAAAATCCTCGTGTCACCAGTTCAAATCTGGTTCCTGGCACATGCTTTTTTATGAGTATATATTCTACAAATTAACCAATATGGATTGATATACATATTCATTAATAGTATAGTCGAGATCATGACATATACATAAGTTATTTGGCTAGGTATCACATGATATACCCCATCTATTTTCTAGATAGATGGGTAAAAAGTTTCTAAAATTAAAATCAAAAATTGGATTATCTTTTCTATTTTTTTATTTGTTCATATTGATATTGTGTTTACTCTCAGACAAAATGCATATGAATACTTCCATACATATTCCAAAAGAAAAATTTTGAATTAGTTATTAGTTAGTTGAAACATTCAACTACAAATAGAGTCTTGAAGAGTTAAAGGATGAAAATGGATGAAATTTATCTCCGATATAGTGCAAATAGAATCGGATTCCCTTTGATATCTATTTCTTCATTTCTTAAAACATTATATGAATTTCTGGAATCCGTCTAAGTTTAAGTAAGTAATTGATGGATACGTGGTAAAAAATTCGTGATACATAACTTTTTAGTTCATTCTATCAGTTCTTAGTTCATTTAAAAAAAAACTTTTTAGGATCTCAATGAATTATTAATTTGTCTTTTCTTTTTTTATCTATCCATAATAGAATACCGGTGGGACATCAGTTACTCTGTTTGATCTAGAGTAAAACATCGAACTAGTTTTTGATATCTGATGTCGTAGAAGTCAAAATAAGTTTCTTATCATTCAATAAGCATCTTGTATTTCATAAAAATCGGGAACAATATAATCCTTACGTAAGGGCCATCCTATCCAACTTTCGGGCATTAAAATACGCTTCAGGCGTGGATGATTATCATACGAGATTCCCAACATATCATAAGATTCCCGTTCTTGAAAATCCGCGCTTTTCCAAACCCAGAAAACGGACGGAATTCGGGGATTCCTCCTTGTAGCAAATACTTTTATGCATACCTCTTCTGGTTGATCCACACCGTACTCTATTCTCGTAAGATGATACACACTAGCTAACAGCCCGCCCGGTGCTACGTCATAAGCACATTGGGAACGTAAATAATTGTAACCATATACATATAAAATAACAGCAATGGAATGCCAGTCTTCGGATTTTATTTGTAAAGTCTCTATTCCTTGGTAATCGAAACCTAAGGATCTATGAACTAGCCCATGTTTGACTAGCCAAGCAGACAAACGACCCTGCATCTTGTTTCTATCTCCCTTATTTTTTCATTTGTATAAAAATTTTCTATTTATTTTACGATACGATGAAATTTATGAAAATTGGCCGGTTGTTTTCAATTCCAAAAAAGAATCCTATTTGTTTAATTCACTAATTCTGGGGAAGATGCTGAGCTTTTATATTTGTATTTGAAAAATGTTTGAGTAGGAATCTCTGAAGTAGATGGAGATTTATATTTATATAGTAATCCTTGATCATAATTTCCGGTATGAATACTACGACCAACCCGAAACTTGTGATTAATAGTAAAACATCGATTTTTCTGTTGAGACTGAATTCTATCTTCATGGATTTCCCGCGATATTTTTTTACGAAGCTTTGTTATAGCATCTATAACGGCTTCCGGTTTAGGTGGGCAGCCCGGTAAATAGACATCCACGGGAATTAGTTTATCGACCCCTCGAACCGTACTATAAGAATCGGTACTGAACATCCCCCCTGTAATTGTACAGGCTCCCATAGCAATAACATATTTTGGTTCAGGCATTTGCTCATATAATCTCACTAAAGAAGGTCCCATTTTCATTGTTACGGTACCGGCTGTTAAAATTAGGTCCGCTTGTCTAGGACTCGATCTTGGTACCAGTCCATAACGATCAAAGTCGAATCGCGATCCTATTAATGAAGCAAATTCAATGAAACAACAACTGGTACCGTAGAGAAGCGGCCATAAACTCGAGAGTCTTGACCAATTTGAAAGATCATTTGATGTAGTTGAAATAACTGAATTTTGGGCTATTCGATCAAGTAATGGAAACTCGATGGAATTGATAACTGTTTCAATCTTATTGTTTTTTTCTTTTTTCTGTTTATTGTCGTAATATTCGGAGATTAAGACCATTCCAATGCTCCTTTTCGCCAGGCATAAACTAAACCAACAATTAGAATAAGCACGAAAATGAAAGCTTCTATAAATACGGATAAACCCAATATATCAAAACTCATTGCCCATGGATAAAGAAAAACCGTTTCAACATCAAAAACAACAAAAACTAGAGCAAACATATAATAACGGATTCGAAATTGTAACCAAGCATCCCCCATAGGTTCTATACCCGATTCGTAACTAGAAAGTTTCTCGGGTCCTTTGTTATTCGGAGCTAAAATTCCGGAAAATAGAAATGCTAAAATAGGAATAACACTTGATATTATTAAAAATGCCCAGAAAATATCATATTCATAAAGCAGAAACATAGGTGGACTCCTTATGAATGTGGAAAATATGCCGAATTAGTTGATTCGAATTGGAATTGTCAAGTTATCCATAACTTTTTAGTCAAAACAACAATTCATTTTGACTAAACCGCCTAACCGAGTTTCGTTTGTTTCCTGCGGGATGGGTTTAGTTTCAAGCGTGATTGGCTGGGATCTTATTTTCATTTTGTTTTCCATTCTACTTTTAATTATATAAAAATAATAGAAAAATAGATATTGTTCTTATCTTATACATATACCAATAAAACTTTCTCACTTTCACCTCCATTTTTTTCTAAACAAAGAAAAAATTCTAAATTGAATTATCATTTTTTTTTCTTAGAATAGAGAATTCACACGTAAGAAAATGTTTAAGAATTTGTATTTCAATTCGTAAATCGTGTTGGTATATTTAATTTAAATTCGGGCAGAGGAGTTTCGATTGATTGTAAAAGTAATCAAAAGATTACTTGTTTTGCGATAGGTAAGACAAAAAGTTTTTTGACCGTGTTTCCGATGAAATTTACCAAAGATCCTTACCAGGTTTGTCTACAAATCTAACTCTAGGAAACAATTCATAGTTAAGTTAAGTAAGTTGTTCCTAGATCCACTTATTCAATTGTAGTTGGTTGGTTAGGTTGGAATGAAATAATATTCATTCGAATAATATAGAAATATTAGAATAATATATAAATTTATTAGGGCTATACGGACTCGAACCGTAGACCTTCTCGGTAAAACAGATCAAACTTATTATTCTCAAAATGATTTGAACTGTTTCAAAGACCCAACAGGCACTTTTTTTGCATTGGGCTCTTTCATTAACTGATATAAATATCAGCTAGTCCACCATATTTTTTCTTGATAGAAAGAAAATGGTTCCATGTGCTCCGATTCATTATTTATTTGAACTTTGATTCAAAAGCACTACCAAAGTGTTTCAAAGAAGAGTTATCTTGACGTAGGTCTGCCTTTGGCCTAGATCAATTGAAAAATTAAATGGAGTCTCTATCGTTTTGCTTAAAAAATACAATATGAAACTTCATACACCTTAAAGTTCATAGGACGAAAAGAGATTTTTTGAGGCCCTTATACTCATTATGCCTAGCATTGAATAGGCTGGGGTATTCACCCTATCAAGACAAGATTTCAAATCAATAGTGGGTTCTATTTGGTAACTAAATGGACACTTGAATCGGACCAAACTAGAACTAATTGTCAGGCTATTGTTCTCTTGTTTTGTTTCTTCAAAATCATAGAGTAAGACATCGATTTCTCAAAAAGAAAAATTTTTTTGATTGCATGATGGACTCCCCTGAAAAACATTGGCGCACGTGTAAACGAGGTGCTCTACCTAACTGAGCTATAGCCCTTGTGTTTATGCTTCTTATTTTAGCATGTAGATAATTTCTTGTCAAGATAAATATTCCACAATCCACTCTTCGACCTGTTTGATTGATATTGCTTATAAGCAATATTGGATTTATAATCAATCTATGGGATGGTTATATTTAGTCCTCCTTGTAATGATAAAAGACCTACTTAACTCAGTGGTTAGAGTATTGCTTTCATACGGCAAGAGTCATTGGTTCAAATCCAATAGTAGGTAAAACTTATTAGATACCCTTCACTCCGGTATCTAATAAGTTTTTCTACTCACCTCGGATTATTAATCCTATTAAAATTAAAATGAAAATTATTATCATTATTTTCATTTAAAATTTTTCTATTTCATTTTTTTTTCGTTGTATCAGAATCCTATTTTTTTTTATTTGTATTTTGTTGATTGAATCAAACAAAATACAAATAAGATAAGATATGTATGATATCTTCTATATATACATTCGCTAGACAAAAATTGTATAATCAGAATTTCTTTTGATTATTTGGACGCACTCACTGGTTACGAAATCGTATTGCTAGCTTCTACTCGTGTCCTAGCTCGTCTGAGAGCTAAATTTGCTTCAATTCCTTGTCGCTTTCCTTCCGCCTTCCTCAAGTTAGCTTCTGCTATTTCAAGAGTTTGCTGAGCTTCTTGCGGATCAATGTCACTACCCTTCTCAGCCTCATTTACTAAAATAGTGATCTCATTATTGCCTATTCTAGCAAAACCGCCCATCAAAGCCATTGTTAACCATTGGTCGTTAAGGCGTATTCTTAAAATCCCTATATCTACCGCTGTGGCAGTAGGAGCATGGTTTGGTAATACGCCGATTTGGCCATTATTAGTAGGTAAAATGATTCCGTTTACTTCTGAATTCCAAACACTTCGATTAGGAGTCAGTACACAAAGATTTAAGGTCATTTCTTTAATTTGTTCTCCATTTCTAAGTTCATAGCTTTCGCGGTAGCTTCGTCGATGTTACCTACCAAATAAAAGGCCTGCTCAGGAAGACCATCTAATTCTCCAGAAAGGATCAATTGAAACCCTCTAATTGTTTCTGCCAGACCAACATATTTTCCTGGCGAGCCTGTAAATACTTCTGCTACGAAAAAAGGTTGGGATAAGAAACGCTCAATTTTTCGTGCTCTTGCTACAGTTAAACGATCTTCCTCAGATAATTCGTCCAATCCAAGGATAGCTATAATGTCCTGAAGTTCTTTGTAACGTTGTAAAGTTTCTTTAACTCTTTGCGCAATTTCATAATGTTCTTCGCCAACGATTCTAGGTTGGAGCATAGTTGACGTTGAATCTAATGGATCCACCGCTGGATAGATTCCCTTGGCGGCCAATCCTCTTGATAGTACGGTAGTAGCATCTAAATGTGCAAATGTCGTGGCAGGAGCGGGATCGGTCAAATCGTCTGCAGGTACATAAACTGCTTGAATCGAAGTTATGGACCCTTCTTTTGTAGAAGTAATTCTTTCCTGTAACGAACCCATTTCAGTACTAAGAGTCGGTTGATAGCCCACAGCGGAAGGCATTCTACCCAATAAGGCCGATACTTCAGATCCCGCTTGGACGAAACGGAAGATATTGTCGATAAATAGAAGTACGTCTTGTTCATTAACATCTCGGAAATATTCCGCCATAGTTAGGGCAGTCAACCCAACTCTCATACGCGCTCCTGGCGGTTCATTCATTTGACCATAGACTAACGCCACTTTTGACTCTGGAATATTTTGTTCATTGATAACTCCGGATTCTTTCATTTCCATGTAAAGATCATTTCCTTCACGAGTACGTTCACCTACTCCGCCAAATACGGATACGCCCCCATGAGCTTTTGCAATGTTGTTGATCAATTCCATAATGAGTACTGTTTTACCTACCCCTGCTCCCCCAAAGAGTCCGATTTTTCCTCCACGGCGATAAGGGGCTAAAAGATCTACCACTTTAATTCCTGTTTCAAAAATAGATAATTTTGTATCTAACTGTGTAAAGGCGGGCGCAGATCTATGAATAGGAGATGTTGTGCGAGTATCTACGGGACCCAAATTATCAACAGGCTCGCCAAGCACGTTAAAAATTCGCCCAAGAGTTGCTCCGCCGACTGGAACGCTTAAAGGAGCTCCTGTATCAATAACTTCCATTCCTCGCGTTAGACCATCTGTAGCACTCATAGCTACAGCCCTAACTCGATTATTTCCTAATAATTGTTGTACCTCGCAAGTTACATTAATTGGTTGGCCACTAGTGTCTCGACCCTTAACTACTAAAGCGTTATAAATATTCGGCATCTTGCCCGGAGGAAAAGCTACGTCCAGTACCGGACCAATAATTTGAGCGATACGCCCCAGATTATTTTTTTCAAGTGTGGAAACCCCAGGACCAGAAGTAGTAGGATTGATTCTCATAATATATAGTAATAGTAAAGTATGTCGAAATTTTTTGCGAAAATGAAAATTAAATTATCGAATCCAAAAAAAAAAAAATGTCCGATAGCAAGTTGATCGATTAATTAAATTAAATAATAAATAGGAGTTAGCAATCCATTTTGTTGGTACCATCCAAACGAATCCAATTCAATTGTTTACTTTTGAATTTTTCTATTTCTATTCAATTTCAATGAATGAAATTTCAAGTTCAATCCACTGACCAATGACCAAAAAAAAATCCTGAGAAAGTATTTTATTTTCCTATCATTATAGACAATCTTTTCTATATTATCGACGGAAATCGAACCCGAACTCTAAACTTTCTTTTTTTTATGATTCATTATTTCTATCGAACTGGGACTTAGCCCGTATCTTAGTATATGGATTTTTTATGTCTAGCCTATTTTTTACCCTTTCATGATAGAGGATATTTTCACATCTAGGATATACATATACAACATATACCGCTGTCAAGGATCAATTTCGAATTGTTTAGTTCTTTCAATTCAAATATTCAAATAGGGGTAAGAAATTAGAAACTTGAAAAAACAATGGTTAGGGTTGGGTTGCGCCATATATATGAAAGAGTATACAATAATGATGTATTTGGCAAATCAAATACATAGTCTATTAACGAACCATTTTGATTAGTTGATAATATTAATTGAAATTTTTATGAAAGATTCCTGGAAAAGGTTTCATTTCATTAAGGCCTAATTTATGTCGAGTAGACCTTGTTGCTTTGTTGTAAAGATTAAAAATTGAATTTGTAAGGAGGGACTTATGTCACCACAAACAGAGACTAAAGCAAGTGTTGGATTTAAAGCTGGTGTTAAAGATTACAAATTGACTTATTATACTCCTGAGTATGAAACCAAAGATACAGATATCTTGGCAGCATTTCGAGTAAGTCCTCAACCTGGAGTTCCGCCTGAAGAAGCAGGGGCTGCAGTAGCTGCCGAATCTTCTACTGGTACATGGACAACTGTATGGACCGACGGACTTACTAGTCTTGATCGTTACAAAGGACGATGCTACCACATCGAGCCTGTTGCTGGAGAAGAAAATCAATATATTTGTTATGTAGCGTATCCCTTAGACCTTTTTGAAGAAGGTTCTGTTACTAACATGTTTACTTCCATTGTGGGTAACGTATTTGGGTTCAAAGCCCTTCGTGCTCTACGTTTGGAGGATTTGCGAATCCCTGTGGCTTATATAAAAACTTTCCAAGGCCCGCCTCACGGTATCCAGGTTGAAAGAGATAAATTGAACAAGTATGGCCGTCCCCTATTGGGATGCACTATTAAACCTAAATTGGGGTTATCTGCTAAAAACTATGGTCGAGCAGTTTATGAATGTCTTCGCGGTGGACTTGATTTTACCAAAGATGATGAAAACGTGAATTCACAACCGTTTATGCGTTGGAGAGACCGTTTCCTATTTTGTGCCGAAGCTATTTATAAAGCACAGGCCGAAACAGGTGAAATCAAAGGGCATTACTTGAATGCTACTGCGGGGACATGTGAAGACATGATGAAAAGGGCTGTATTTGCCAGAGAATTGGGAGCTCCTATCGTAATGCATGACTACTTAACAGGTGGATTCACTGCAAATACTAGCTTGGCTCATTATTGCCGAGATAATGGTTTACTTCTTCACATCCACCGTGCAATGCACGCAGTTATTGATAGACAAAAGAATCACGGTATGCACTTCCGTGTACTAGCTAAAGCGTTACGTCTGTCTGGTGGAGATCATATTCATGCTGGTACCGTAGTAGGTAAGCTTGAAGGGGAAAGAGATATTACTTTAGGCTTTGTTGATTTACTACGTGATGATTATACTGAAAAAGACCGAAGCCGTGGTATCTATTTCACTCAATCTTGGGTTTCTACCCCAGGTGTTCTGCCTGTTGCTTCTGGAGGTATTCACGTTTGGCATATGCCTGCTTTAACCGAGATTTTTGGAGATGATTCTGTACTACAGTTTGGTGGAGGAACTTTAGGACATCCTTGGGGAAATGCACCGGGTGCTGTAGCGAATCGAGTAGCTCTAGAAGCATGTGTACAAGCTCGTAATGAGGGACGTGATCTTGCTCGCGAGGGTAATACAATTATTCGCGAGGCTAGCAAATGGAGTCCTGAATTAGCTGCTGCTTGTGAGATATGGAAGGAAATCAAATTTGAATTCCCAGCCATGGATACAGTCTAGGCTAAGTCATTAATGTTTGGTCTCTTAATTGAATTGTAATTGTATTCGGCCCAATCTTTTAGTAAAAGGATTGAGCCGAATACAATTATTGTATATATATTGTATCTCTCTATTTATGGAGACTTATTTAGATATTTAGATATACAGGCAGGATCTTAAATACATAATTGAATACTAAACAACTCAAACTTTTTATTATTGTCTTGGATCCACATTTAATCCTACGGATCCCTAGGATTGGTAGAATTGGTAAATTCTTATAAATATTCTGTGGGTTCGGCCTATGACTGTGAATATTAAGTCAAGTATATGAACTCCTTCTACCCATCTTGTATATTGTCCTTTTCGTTTCGTATTAGAATAGAAACTTATTCGATTCGTTCCTATATTCGATGAGATTCTACGAAAAAAAATTCTTCGATTCGAATAGAATACTTACTCATTTAAAATAGAATACTTACTCATTCTCATTTAAAATTGTTAGTTTTAGTTAATAATCTGAGGGATTGGATCTAGATGCTTATTCTGACAGGAAATGCTCCAATTTATTTTCATCGAATGACTATTCATGTATTTTATTTTCATACGAATAGGGGGCAAGAAAGCTCTATGAAAAAAGGGTGGTTCAATTCGATGTTGTCTAAGAAAGAATTAGAACACAGGTGTGGATTAAGTAAATCAATGGATAGTCTTGGTCCTATTGAAAATAGCAGTAGAAAGGAAGATCCGAGTCTAACTGATACAGAAAAAAGCATTCCTAGTTGGAGAAATAGTGACAGTTCTAGTTACAGTAATTTTGATCATTTATTTCGTGTCATGGACATTCGGAATTTCATCTCTGATGATACTTTTTTACTTATAGATAGTAAGGGGAAGAGTTATTCCATATATTTTGATATTGAAAATCAAATTTTTGAGATTGACAACGATCATTCTTTTCAGAGTGAACTGCAAAGTTTTTTTTCGAATTATTGGAACTCAAGTTATTTGAACTCTAGCTCTAAAAGTGGCGATATTTCTGATGATCGTTTGATGTATTATACTAAAGAAGATAGTTGGACTAATCACATTACTAATTGCATTGACAGTTATCTTCATTCTCAAATACGTATCGGGAGTTCCATCCTAAGTGGTAGTGACAATTACAGTGACAGTTATATTTTCAGTTTCATTTTTAATGAAAGTGAAATAAGAGAAAACTCTAATATCTCAAATGATAGTAATTTAACTATAACAGAAAATTCTAATATCTCAAATGATAGTAATTTAACTATAACAGAAAACTCTAATATCTCAAATGATAGTAATTTAACTATAAAAGAAAACTCTAATAATCTTGAGGGAACTCAAAAATATAGGCATTTGTGGGTTCAATGTGAAAATTGTTATGGATTAAATTATAAGAAATTCTTTAAGTCAAAAATGGGTATTTGTGAACAATGTGGATATCATTTGAAAATGAGTAGTTCAGATAGAATTGAACTTCTGATTGATCCGGGTACTTGGAATCCTATGGATGAAGATATGGTCTCTACGGATCCTATTGAATTTCATTCGGAGGAAGAAGCTTATAAAGATCGTATTGATTCTTATCAAATAAAAACAGGTTTAACTGAAGCTGTTCAAACAGGTATAGGTCAACTAAACGGTATTCCTGTAGCAATTGGAGTTATGGATTTTCAGTTTATGGGAGGTAGTATGGGATCTGTAGTAGGGGAAAAAATTACCCGGTTGATTGAGTATGCTGCTAATAAATCCCTACCCCTTATTATAGTATGTGCTTCCGGAGGGGCACGCATGCAAGAAGGAAGCTTGAGCTTAATGCAAATGGCTAAAATCTCGTCTGTTTTATATGATTATCAATCAAATAAAAAGTTATTCTATGTATCAATCCTTACATCTCCTACTACTGGTGGGGTGACAGCCAGTTTTGGTATGTTAGGGGATATTATTATTGCCGAACCTAACGCCTACATTGCATTTGCGGGTAAAAGAGTAATTGAACAAACATTGAATAAGACAGTACCGGAAGGTTCACAAGCAGCCGAATTTTTATTTCATAAGGGTTTATTCGATCTAATCGTACCACGTAATCTTTTAAAAGGCGTTCTAAGTGAGTTATTTCAGCTGCATACTTTTTTTCCTTTGAATCAAAATAAAGTCGAGGATTGAGGTAAATTCTTTTATTTGTGTCAATGTCAAAAAGTATTTTGTTTTTTTATTGTAATCAAAGTAAAAACCAAAAGAATGGGAGTTTTTGGTTGGTAACATCCTAATTTTTTTTGGAATAAAGAAAAAAAAAAATGTTAATAATTCGATTCTATTTCTGATTACTAATTACTAATTAAGAAACCTCGATCAACAAGATAGAAGAAGTCCTTCTTCCTTTTTATTCTGTGAAATTAGTCAAATAATAAAAATAAATCTCATGGTCCCTTCGTACACTTACATATGTATAGAATTACAAAATCCCTTTTTGTATCTTATCTTTCGTTATTTTCTGGGAATCCTTAATTAAAAAAAATCCCTCTTGGATCAGATTCGAATGAATCCTTTGAAAATGAAATTTATAGGAAACCCTCCATTTTTTTGAATTAGTAATTAGTCGAAGCAAAAGAAATAAAAAAAAAGATGAAGAATAATAAAGGAAAATTGATTATCATATATTATATGTAGAAAACGAATTCCTTTTTTAGTTCTACATTCCTTGTATTTATTCTAAAACTATAAACTAAAAGTTATTCTATAGAATTAGAATTCCAATTAATTTATTAATATAATAACATAATAACAACAAAAAAAAATATAATAAACAGGTACAATTACAATTTATAGTAAATCGAGGTGCCCATTCTATGACAACTATGAACTTTCCCTCTATTTTTGTTCCTTTAGTAGGCCTAGTATTTCCGGCAATTGCAATGGCTTCCTTATTTCTTTATGTTCAAAAAAAGAAGATTGTTTAGATTTTTGCGTCCAAATATCATTTTTCAAGACTTAGACTTGAATCATAATACAGATATCTATTTAGCAGAATGGTATACCACGCGATTTCTTCCGAACATAAATGAAAGAGCTCCTATGTATGTGGAAAGATGACGACATATGGGTAGATGTTATTATTTTTATCTAACTAAAAATATTTCGATATTTAACTAAAAGTGAAATATACCCGATACTCCTAATAGTACTAGTTGATGAGAGTTACATCGGAAACAAGACAGAGTAAGGAAAGTACAATTAATTTGGGATATTCTTTCAATTCAAATTAAATGCAACCAGATCTAGTATGAATTGGCGATCAGAACGTATATGGATAGAACTTATAACGGGATCTCGAAAACTAAGTAATTTCTGCTGGGCTTTTATTCTTTTGTTAGGTTCAATAGGATTCGTATTGGTTGGAATTTCCAGCTATCTTGGTAAGAATTTGATATCTTTATTTCCCCCCCAGCAAATTGTCTTTTTTCCACAAGGGCTCGTGATGTCTTTCTACGGGATCGCAGGTCTCTTTATTAGCTCATATTTGTGGTGTACAATTTCGTGGAATGTAGGTAGTGGTTATGATCGATTCGATACAAAAGAAGGAATAGTCTATATTTTTCGTTGGGGATTTCCTGGAAAAAATCGTCGCATCTTCTTCCGATATCTTATAAAAGATATTCAGTCTATTAGAATCGAACTTAAAGAGGGTATTTATACTCGTCGTGTCCTTTATCTGGAAATCAGAGGCCAGGGAGCCATCCCCTTGACTCGTACGGATGAGAATTTGACTCCACGAGAAATTGAACAAAAAGCTGCTGAATTGGCTTATTTCTTACGTGTACCGATTGAAGGATTTTGAAAAATGAACGGAAATTATGAATGCTTTTTTAACTTGGAGTAAAATAAAAAATCTAGAAAACTTTTTTCTAGGGCATGCCTTAACAGAAATTTAATCAAAAACCTCACTCGGGTCAAAGCAGACGTATACAGAACAACCAAAGGTAGAAACATTTTTTGTCTACAAATACGAATACCAAATAAGGGGTCTTTGGCTGGAAATTTACTTAAATTCAATTCAGGAACAACAAAAAAGAAATCATGTAAATTTTTTATGTTATCTCTTTTTTAGCAATCTTTCTTTTTTTTTTTATCCTTTCTTCCCTTTAATGATAAAATAATTGGAAAGAATTCAATTCTTAATTAAAACGATAACTAAATTATCCAAATTAGGTCTTGTTTTGCCACCCATTTTTATAATCACATTCATACCTTCAATTCTTTTTTTTGTGCTATGGTTAACTTGTAAAAATTTTTGAACTATTTTATTTGAAATTTTGGTAGAAAGTGAGTTCTTTCCTCTTGAAATCCAAATAATATTCATTAATTGAAAATGAAAAATGAAGCGCCTCTGCCGCGTATTCATCTTTTTTTCTTATTTATTCGAAGTGAACTCTTTTTCTTGTCATAAAAAAAACAAAGAATAGATTCACGGATTTGATACATTCGAATAGTTCATCTTTGATAGAAATATTCGATCACATAAAATCGACGAACACGACGGGTTCATTAACAATTTATATTATAGATGAAAAAAAAAATGGAAAAAAAGAAAGCATTTATTCCTTTTCTATATCTTGTATCTATAATATTTTTACCCTGGTGGATCTCTCTATCATTTCAAAAAAGTCTGGAGTCTTGGGTTACTAATTGGTGGAATACTAAACAACCGGAAACTTTTTGGAATGATATTCAAGAAAAAGATCTGCTAGAAAAATTCATCGAATTAGAGGAACTCCACTTGTTGGACGAACTGATAAAGCCGGAAACACATCTACAAAAACTTCGTATAGGAATCCACAATGAAACGATTCAATTGATCAAGATGCACAATGAGGATTGTATCCATATGATTTTGCACTTCTCGACCAATTTAATCTGTTTCTTTATTCTAAGCGGTTATTCTATTATGGGAAATAAAGAACTTATTCTTCTTAACTCTTGGGTTCAAGAATTCCTATATAACTTAAGCGATACAATAAAAGCTTTTTCTATTCTTTTATTAACTGATTTATGTATCGGATTTCATTCGCCCCATGGTTGGGAGCTAATGATTGGCTCTATCTACAAAGATTTTGGATTTGCCCGTAACGATCCAATTATATCTGGTCTTGTTTCCACTTTTCCAGTCATTCTAGATACAATTTTGAAATATTGGATTTTCCGTTATTTAAATCGTGTATCGCCATCGCTTGTAGTGATTTATCACTCAATGAATGACTGAAAAGACGAAACAAAGGTATATGGATAGAAATCCAATTCTAATTTCTAAATTTAGAATAGAATTATAATGTTTTTTACTTTGTACATAATCAAAGCATTAAAAATTGTACTTCCTCTTTTTTTTTATTTCTACCCATCTAAAGCGGGAGGTTCCTCCCCTATTCCACTACTATTTGTTCAGTAAATTCAGTTTTTAAGTTTAAAGTAAATAACAGAATCGTGGATAGGGAACTATACTAGCAACCTACCCAATTTATTGTAAAAATTTTCGGAATCAACGATTGGACCATGCAAACTATAAATACCTTTTCTTGGATAAAAGATCAGATTACTCGATCCATTTCCATATCGCTCGTGATATACATAATATCTTGGTCATCCATTTCGAATGCATATCCCATTTTCGCACAGCAAGGTTATGAAAATCCACGAGAAGCAACTGGACGTATTGTATGTGCCAATTGCCATTTAGCTAATAAGCCCGTGGATATTGAGGTTCCGCAGACAGTTCTTCCAGATACTGTATTTGAAGCAGTTGTTCGAATTCCTTATGATATGCAATTAAAACAAGTTCTTGCTAACGGAAAAAGGGGAGGGTTGAATGTGGGGGCTGTTCTTATTTTACCGGAGGGGTTTGAATTAGCCCCACCCGATCGTATTTCTCCAGAGATGAAAGAAAAGATAGGCAATCTTTTTTTTCAGAGCTATCGCCCCAATAAAAAAAATATTCTTGTGATCGGTCCTGTTCCTGGGCAAAAATATAGTGAAATCACCTTTCCTATTCTTTCCCCGGACCCGGCCAGTAAGAAAGATGTTCACTTTTTAAAATATCCGATATATGTAGGTGGCAACAGGGGAAGGGGTCAGATTTATCCTGACGGAAGCAAAAGTAATAATACAGTTTATAATGCCACAGCGGCAGGTATAGTAAAGAAAATAATACGAAAAGAAAAGGGCGGATACGAAATAAACATAGTGGAGGCCTCGGATGGACGTGAAGTGGTTGATATTATCCCTCCAGGACCGGAGCTTCTTGTTTCAGAGGGTGAATCTATCAAACTTGATCAACCATTAACAAGTAACCCCAACATAGGGGGGTTTGGTCAGGGAGACGCAGAAATAGTACTGCAAGACCCACTGCGCGTACAAGGTCTTTTGTTCTTCTTTGCATCTGTTATTTTGGCACAAATCTTTTTGGTTCTTAAAAAGAAACAGTTCGAGAAGGTTCAATTGTCCGAAATGAATTTCTAGATTCGTAAATTTATCAACATCAAGCTTGTAGCTTGTAACAAGAACAAAATTCTTATTGACAATGCTTTGACAATTTTGGATGATCAATAAATAAAATAATTATGAAATTGGGAGAAGTTTCTTTTTTTTTTTGTTTATACTTTTCTTCTACATCTACGAGAAGTTTGGACTTACTTGTACTCGATTATTATTTAGATATTGGATTATGAAAAATACTATTTGACTTTTTCCCTTTTTTTCAATCGAAATTGGAATGATGTCACTATTATCCGATATCATAGGATATTTCGGATATTTCAACGTCTTAGAGGATATCAAATTCGACTCGATACTATACTAAGCGGGGAATAGAATAAAACGAAAAGAAAAAAGAGAGGAAGAAATGATTCTAGGGGGGATTCTTTTCCCTCCTGGTCTTCGACACACGACAAGGAATTTTAGACATATGTGTCGAAATAGTAATGAGTTTTGATTCTCTTCGTCAAAGACTTAGTCAGAATTTTTATTTTTTGAGATTTAACACTTTTTTAGTTTTAGATTGATCCTTTTTTTCTTATTATTACACGTATTTTTCTTATTATTACACGTATAAGTAGAGGACAAACTGAAAAAACAAAGAAAGAGGGAAATTTAATTTATCGAACAAATGGAACTTCTTGGATTCTATTTAATCTAGATTAAAATATAGATTAAATATTATTCAATAAATCAAGTAATTGTTTCTTTATTTTGACTTAACAATTTCGGAAAGATCAAGAAGTACTATCTAGGAATATATGGTCTTAATGACCAAATGCATTTTACAAAAACAGCGAAAGGGGGATCCTTTTTTCATTTATACAAAAAAAATTCTAATAAAAAATTAGAATAATTAAAAAAAGAATTGAATGGGACCTCCCCCTTCTTTGTTTGTCTAATTCTAGGGGAAAGGAAGGTCCCGTTGAGTTCTTATACTTTCATATCTATACCTCGGTTCCTCCAATTACTACAGTGATGAGCCTAATCCAGAATATGAACCATAAAAGAAAATACCTATTAAACCGATCACAACAATACCAGTTACAGTACCTATTATCCAAAGAGGAATCCTTCCAGTAGTATCGGCCATTTACTCCACTTCCCTCCACATTTTGGTCGTGCTAAAGACATAAACAGTCATGGATAATTGTGAAACGAGGTCCTTCCGAATGGGATAAGAGAATTCCTACTCTATTCTATATTCTATATATTTCTTTTGTTCTTTTTAGTTAATTGAAAAAATAATTAGAAAATAAAACAGCAAGTACAAAAATGAGTAATAGTCCCCAATAAAGACTGGTACGATTCAATTCAACACTTTGTTCGTTCGGGTTTGATTGTGTCGTAGCTCTATAATTCCGATTCGGTTTTGTTTATCGTTGGATGAACTGCATTGCGGATATTGACCCCAAAAAAAAAACGGTAGGTACAGCCAGTCCGTGAATAGCCAGCCATCGCACTGTAAAAATTGGATAAGTTCGATCTATGGTCATTGGGCCTCCTAAAAGGATCTACTAAATTCATCGAGTTGTTCCAAAGAGTCAAAACGGCCTGTTATTAATGGAATTCCTTGTCGGCTCTCTGTGAAATATTCGTTTGGCCGAGGGCTACCAAACACATCGTAAGCTAAACCTGTGCTGACAAATAACCAACCCGCAATGAATAGGGACGGTATAGTAATGCTATGAATAACCCAGTATCGAATACTGGTAATAATATCAGCAAAAGAACGTTCTCCTGTGCTTCCAGACATGCTGATCTCCACATATTCTTGTACAGTCAAAGGCAAATCCGTAAAAGATGAAATCAGTAAATGAAAATTTACTTTTTACTTTACGTAAAAAAATCCTTGTAGGATTACCTATATAGTACCAAAGGTGTCTTTAGAGTATACCGAATCAGTATAGCTATCCTTCTTCTGACACAGCAAGGCAATTTCAATTAATATTGAAATGAAGTACAAGATAATTTCTTTTTTTATTTGTCCAGATGGACCTAGGCACCATTTGATTCTTTTTTTTATTTATACAGAAAATCTTTCAAATACAAAAAAGAATATAGAGTTTCTCTCTATGATTGTATTGGCTTCAGACTCGAAACTGACGATCAGAGAAACCGGGAATTTGACAAGTTGGTTTCTATATAATAATTTGTGAAAAATTATGGAAGAATATTATATTATCATATTCTTTCAATTCAATTACACGAGAAATCTATAAATTGCTTTTTTTCGGTTATAAATATAGAAAAGGTTTGGAATAATTACTTACTTTCTTTTCTAATTAAAAGAAGTAGTTAATCGTCGAAAAAAAATCGATTATCAATTAATGGATTAATTGATTTCAATTAATCAATATTTGCGACGCATCCATTGTTGTATTAGATCCAAGAGTTTTTTTTTTTTTATTTACTTAACTGCAAAGATTTATTTTTTTAAATAGAAATTAAATAAAAATAATAGTAATATAGAATGTAAAAACAAAAAAAAAAAAGCAAAGATAATAGCAATTACTAGTCTTAGAATCGAGTTGGGCAAAATATTTTTTATATGGATGAACCAAATTGCTGAGTCTAATAAGTTCAATTTCAAGTAAGAAGAAGGATTATGTTATAAAAAAACTTTTCATTCTAAAAAAAAAGAGATTTGATCCAATTTAAAAGAAGAAAGGATCAAAATCGAATTTTTTTTTTTTATTTTATATTCTAGTTATAGTGATTCAAATCAATAACATTTCATTTTTGAATAAAGTTCCATGGCATAGTTATTTATTATTTTATTATTAGATTATTATTATTCGATTATTTTACTCAAAGGTTTTACAAAAAAATCGGTTGATTCCAAATCACGAGATGGGTAGATGTCACAGATAATGAGTCATTTCTTTTTTTTTCTAGCGCTCTTTCTTTTTCTTTGTTAGTACCATCGCCAATGTAATAGTTGATGAATCAAAAACTTGAAATTGAACTTATTCTTTGAATTTAGATTTTTGATTTTTTTCTTTCCAAATGAAAACTTAGGTAAGTGCTTTAGAAACATATGTATAAAAAGAAGATATTTTATTTAGCTCCTTCATGCCTACTCTAACTAGTTATTTCGGTTTTTTACTAGCGGCTTTAACTATTACCTCCGCTCTATTTATAGGTCTAAACAAGATACGACTTATTTGAAATTAATTGAATGAAGAACTCAAGAAATACTTTATGTGGAATTCCGTCCATTTTATAGTTTTTAACTTTTTAACTGGGTCAATTGATAATTTTTTGTTATTGAGATTCATGGACAATTCAGATTAATATTTTAGGGATAGATATTACCTTTCTTTTTTTTTTTTCAAACGAATTGATTGAAATGATTGAAGTTTTTCTATTTGGAATCGTCTTAGGTCTAATTCCTATTACTTTGGCTGGATTATTTGTAACTGCATATTTACAATACAGACGTGGTGATCAGTTGGACCTTTGATTAATTAACAAATCTTTTATTTTTTTGATTGACCTCCTTCTTTCTCTAATCCACAGGAGGTCAATTTTCGATTAGATTATTGTTCATTTATTTCAGTCTAATTCGATAATTCAATTTGACCTAAGAAGAATTGAATCACGCCCTGTAGGATTTGAACCTACGACATCGGGTTTTGGAGACCCACGTTCTACCGAACTGAACTAAGAGCGCTTTCTTATCACAATCGCTAAGGCTGGAAAGAACAGGTTTTTTTATAACTCTAAACTCTATCTACATCCTCCAAAGTAATTAGGTAGGGATGACAGGATTTGAACCCGTGACATTTTGTACCCAAAACAAACGCGCTACCAAGCTGCGCTACATCCCTTTCAATTCAATTTGTTTTTATAATGTAATTGTAAAGAATCCTTGTCTTGTTTTCCACATCCTTAATTTTTCATAGAAATACATAATTTAATTTGACCTCTTATTTCCTCTTTTTTTCTTTTTTTGGTCTCTTATCATACTTATCATATAAATAGAAAGGTTTTTCTATTTATGTATATGAAAAACCAGCCGTAAACTAAAAAAAAGATTTTTTGGGAATGTTCCGTTCAGTAGGAAACGACATGGTCTTTTTTTTTTTTCTTAAAAAAAGATCTTATCTACTATTAACCACTATATTAAACTACTATATTAATTATATTATTGTATATTTTAATTTGACTTATACAAACATCAAGTAGTTTTTACATATATACATCGAATCATAGATTAGATATGGATTACTATTATTTTATACATTAAAGAAATTAAAAAGGAGAATTTGAAATGCGAGATTTCAAAACCTATCTTTCCGTGGCACCAGTATTAAGTACTTTATGGTTTGGTTCTTTAGCTGGTCTATTAATCGAAATCAATCGTTTTTTCCCAGATGCGTTGACATTCCCCTTTTTTTCATTCTAGTTATTGATATGGGAAGGGGTTAACGAAGATTAGAGAATGAAATACTGTGATTAGAAATATAATTAAAAATTTTTGGAATTTGATTCCGTAGTATTTCTTTACTTAACTTATATATTATTACTCTATTGATTTTAAAAAAATCTTTAGCAACTTCTATTTTTGCAACTTTTCTATTTAAATAAAAAAATAGAAAAGTTGCTTGAATCAAATATACAAAGGAGGTTCATGGCTAAGGGTAAAGATGTCCGAGTAAAAGTCATTTTAGAATGTACGGGTTGTGTTCGAAAGAGTCTTAATAAAGGATCAAGAGGTGTTTCCAGATATATTACTCAAAAGAATCGACACAATACGCCTAGTCGGTTGGAATTGCGAAAATTCTGTCCCTATTGTTACCAACATACAATTCATGGCGAGATAAAAAAATAGATCGAACCGGGCATCTGTCTATTATCCTTTCAAGTAAGGGGACAAAATTTTTATTATATATAGATAAAGAGGGTTTTTTTATAGAAAATTTTTTTCTCTATTTTAATTAAAAATTAATTAAAAATTAAAAAATTAAAGATTAATTAAATTATTATTCTATTAAAATTAAAGATTTAATTTTAATTATTTTAATTATTATTATATATAATATATAATATTTATAAAATATATAAAATAGAAATAAACAAATCGAATCCTATTTTGTTTTGGCTGGACCTAAAAAAAATAAGAATTAAGAAATAGGATTTTCGGTATAAGGAATAAACTAAACAAACTATGGATAAATCCAAGCGACCCTTTATTAAATCCAAGCGATCGTTTCGTAGGCGTTTGCCCCCGATTCAATCGGGGGATCGAATTGATTATAGAAACATGAGTTTAATTAGTCGATTTATTAGTGAACAAGGAAAAATTTTATCTAGGCGAGTAAATAGATTGACCTTGAAACAACAACGATTAATTACTATTGCTATAAAACAAGCTCGTATTTTATCTTTGTTACCTTTTCTTAATAATGAGAAACAATTTGAAAGAACCGAGTCGACTACTAGAACTGCTAGTTTTAGAAACAAAAATAAATAAAAAAAAAATAGACTTATTTTTTTTATTTACTATTTAACGGATTGCGGTTTTGTTCTAAAAAATTGTGAGAATCTAGAAAAATTGAAATTTGATTGTCACGTCATAAGATAATATAAAATTTGGGAATTTTTTTTTTTGAATGGATTTGTTGATTTTTATTTATTTCTATTTATTGGATTTTCTCAGACTAATTTCTACTCTATACTCCCGGAGAATAAACTCCGGGGAATTTAATTTAAATAATTTCGAGGTATTCTTTCGAATCTTCGTTTTTTATGATCTCATTGTAAATCATATAAATACAATTCTTATTTAATATAGCTATTTGTGCAAGTATTTTACGATTAAGAAGCAACTGTCTCTTGTACAGATCGTGTATAAATTTACTATAATTATAGTATACCCCTTTTTCGCGAATTACTGCGTTTATCCGAGTGATCCACAAACGACGAAAATCCCTCTTTTGCCTATCTCTATCCCGATGAGCCGAAACCAAAGCTCTTATTTTCTGTTGAGCAATAGTTCGAGTAAGCCTTGAATGCGCCCCTCGAAAGCTTGATCCAAATAAACAAACTTTTTTTCTTCGTCTTCGAGCTATATATCCTCGTTTAACTCTAGTCATTGAATAAATGAAACTTTGATGAATAACTAATTGATTTTCTTTCTTTGAGCTATTCTTTTCTCATCCTGATCTATTAATAACAAAACGGATTTTTCCAATGTATAAAATAAAAATTCCAATGGCTTTTGCTACTATAACCTTCCCAACCGCTATTTTTTTTTTCGACATTTCGTCTTGAAACAAGACAATAAAATAAGAAATTAATTGTATTTTGTATTATTGTATTAATGTATCAAACAAACGTAAATAAAAAAAATGTAAATTCAAATTAAATATAGATGATTAAAGAAATAAATAGTGGGTTCCTTCGTTTCTATGGTTACTTTTTAAACGGTGAGGTCCTTTCTATACACCGGAGCCCTTTACTTCTACCTTCTACTTCATTTCCAGAATCTTATTGATAACTTGTACAGTTCAAACTTTTTGGCTCTACCCATGAATTATCCAGTAATAGGTCTTTCACAACGAGATTCACCTATACAGTAACGGTATTTAATTTTGAAGGTTAGCTGGATAGCTGACCCTGTTAGTCCGTTCTTGCAAGAATGGGAGCAGAATTTTTTTGCTCTTAAAATAAGATTCCCTGC
>Ga0102947_1000031_pt1:0-5000 | contig 45184 bp, 44 predicted proteins | sample SalPon2A_A_D2_MG_FD_78210 | JGI IMG/M metagenome (GOLD analysis project Ga0102947, IMG submission 78210) | Soil microbial communities from South San Francisco under conditions of wetland restoration - Salt Pond MetaG R2A_A_D2_MG | ecosystem: Environmental > Terrestrial > Soil > Wetlands... | reverse complement strand
ATATTTTATCATCTCATAAATATGAGTCTAAAGATATATGGATATATCCATTTCATGTCAAAACAAATCCTTCATTTTTTTTTTACCAATCAAATCTTTTAGCAATTAAAAAAAAATTGTTGCTTTTCGTTTTTACTTTTTACTATGGTAGGATGATTATCCTTGTCGTTGTTTATGTTTTGGGTTAGAACAAATTACTATAATTCGTCCTCGTCTGCGGATCAGTCGACATTTTTCACAAATTGGACGAACAGAAGCCCTTATTTTCATATTTGTTATTCCTTAGTTTTAATTTTGAATCTATTTCTTGGAAGAAAATAAGTTTCTTGATATTTTGAACTTCGAGTTGTCTTCGTGTGGAAAGGGATGTTGAAGTTGATAAACTGCTTAATCATTTGAATCCTTGTTGCGTAGTCGATAAATTATACGACCTCTTGTTGAATCATAACGGCTTACTTCAATCTTAACTCTATCTCCCGGTAGGATTCGTATAGAACTACGTCGTATCCTTCCTGAAACATAACCCAGAATCAGATCTTCATTATCTAAACGAACCCAGAACATACCATTCGGCAGTGATTCAGTAATCAAACCTTCATGAATCCATTTTTGTTCTTTCATTCCAGGCAAAACCCCCTTAAAGTATCAACTAATAGAGGAGTGATATTAGACAAGCTGTTTTTTCTCTTTTTCTGTTCACAAATAGGAAATTTTAGATCCAAGTCAGATATTCTAGCGATTACCATATATAACATAGAATTTCTCCGCCAATTCCTTCTAGTCGAGCCTCCCGATCCGTCATTATACCTCGAGAGGTAGAAAGAATTGCAATTCCCATTCCACCTAGAATTCTAGGAATTCGTTGATAGTTAGAATAAATTCGTAGACCAGGTCGACTGACCCTTTTTAAATAGAAAGTGTTTCTATAAGGCCCCTTCTTATTTCTTCTATGTCGTAGAGTTAAAACCAAAAAATATTTGTTTCCTTCTTGATGTTTTCGCGCATTTTCGATAAAGCCTTCTCGTAAAAGTATTTTAACAATGTTTTCTGTAATGTTAGTAGATACTATTCGAAGCGTTCCTTTTCTATTCATGTCAGCATTTCGTATAGAAGTTATTATATCAGCAATAGTGTCCCTACCCATGATGAAATAAAATCTGTGGTGCCCCCACAATTTGATATAATCAACGTGTCTTTTTATTTTATTAGTTTATTAATAATTAAAAATATAAAAATTAATTAAATTAAAAATAAATGAAAAAATAAAAAATTAAAAGTATATGCGTGATACACAATCTACTAGTTCAGTTAAATACTCTACGTCTCGTCTTATAATACCTCAGGAGCTAATGAAACTATTTTACTAAATTTTTGTCGCAATTCTCGGGCAATCGCACCAAAAATGCGAGTTCCTTTTGGATTTCCTTCTTGATCAATGATAACTGCAGCATTGTCATCATATCGTATTATCATACCGTTGTCGCGTTTGAGTTCTTTACAGGTACGTACAATTACAGCTCGGATCACTTCTGATCTTTCTAAAGGCATGTTGGGTATTGCTTCTTTGATCACAGCAACAATAACGTCACCAATACGAGCATATTGACGATTGCTAGCTCCTATGACTCGAATGCACATTAATTCTCTAGCCCCGCTGTTGTCTGCTACATTCAAATGGGTCTGAGGTTGAATCATATTTTGTTTTTATCTGTTTTTTCAATGCAAAAATAAATAAAAGGGTGAAAAATAAAAAGAAATATTGTTTTCCAAAAAAAATTCCAGTTGTTGTTATCGAAAAGATCCATTTCCTTTAGTTCTCCATTCTATTCTTATCCTGAAATAATGAATTGAGTTCGTATAGGCATTTTCGATGCCGCTATTGCGATAGCTCTTCGGGCTATATTTTCTGCTACTCCGCTTATTTCATAAAGTATTCGACCCGGTTTGACAACAGCTACCCAATATTCAGGAGATCCTTTACCTGAACCCATACGGGTTTCCGCTGGTCTTACTGTAACTGGTTTGTCAGGAAATATACGTACCCATATTTTTCCACCACGACGCGCATTTCGTGTCATTGCTCGCCGCCCTGCTTCTATTTGTCTTGACGTGATCCAAGCAGGTTCAAGTGCCTGAAGAGCATACCTTCCAAAACAAATACAATTACCTCGATAAGATATTCCCTTCATTCTTCCTCTGTGTTGTTTACGGAATCTAGTTCTTTTGGGGTTATAGTAGATGGTTCTTTTGTAATTCCATCTCTACTACAGAACCGGACGTGATAATTTCTTCTCATCCGGCTCCTCGCGAATCAAAAAATGGAAATTTTATTCCAAATAAATATTTGTTTTATATAATTAAGATATACATACATGTAATAATATACTGAATCTAGTTTACTAGATATTTTTGATTTGGGTATATAACTTTAAATATTTATTTTAAAATATTTATTTTATTCCTTTTTGTTTTGTATATTTTTGTTTTTTTGTATATATATTATTTTTTTTTTTATTTTCTTTTTCTAAGAATTTATTTATCATTTTTTTTATCATATTGAATTACTAAAATAGAAAGAATTCAATAAAAAGAAAATAAAAAAATTTTCGCGGGCGAATATTTCCTTTTTCAATATCTATTTCAACTGTAGCATTAGTTTATCCTTTTTCATAAGATATGAATTGATCTCGGGTTTGTTCCGCCATCCTTCCCAATGAATCATCAGGATTCATTTTCAATTGAATCTTATGTATTCACGGGTTCCATCGTTCCCATCGTTTCTTGATTAATGTAATGGTTAGGTCTGAATTTTACAACGGAGCTCTTAATGAAATTTCTTCTTGAGACAAACTTCTTAGTCGTTATTGGCTCGAAGCTCTTTTCTTTCTGTGAAAAGACTCATCTAATTATGTATGAATCTGTATTGATGCTTTATTACATTTTATAAGATGTTTCAAAGACCTTACATATTGGAATTTTATATCTTTTCTATTATATTCTTTTTTTTTTCTTTCTCTCACCTTTCCATTTATCCGTATCCTTTATTTATTTTTTTGTATTTTTTTTTTTGACAATAAATCTAAGGAATTATTTATGTCAAAAGAAATTTCAGTTGCTACAATGATAGGACTAAAATAGCCTATCTTGACTGCTTCTTTGGATCCAGATAATGTGATGCGATGAGTTGGTTATTAGTTCTATAGTTATTAGTTCCTACTTTGGAGTATGTGTTCTTTCATTTTTTTTTTTTTAGTCTTAATTTTAACAAAAACCAACGAGTCACACACTAAGCATAGCAATTCTATCAAAAGGTCAATCGAATTTTTATTAAACCTTATGGGATTAAAAATTAGACTTGATTAGATGGAAAAAGGTTGTTATTTTTTGTTCCATCGTTAAATCGAAACCGAAAAGCAAGTCAAGGATTATTATTCCTTGTCTATAAATATCCAAATTTTGATACCCAATACCCCATAAATAGTTCGAACGGTATAGGCACAATAATCAATTTTCGCGCGAATAGTTTGTAGAGGAACCCTACCCTCTCTTATCCATTCGATACGCGCAATTTCTTTTCCATCGATACGACCTGCAATTTGAATTTGAATTCCTTTTGTATCAGCTTGTTCGGTTAATTCGATAGCCTTTTTCATTGCTTTTCGAAATGATACCCTACTTTTTAGTTGTCCGGCTATAAATTCGGCAAGAATATTAGGGTTCCCATAAGGTTTTTCAATTCTTGTAATCGCAATATTTAGTTTTCGGTTCACACAATTCAATTCTTTTTGTACATTTCTTTTTAAGTCTTCCACTCCTTGTGGTCTATTTTCTATTAATAACTTTGGAAATCCCATATGGATTCTTACTTGTATCAGATCAATTCTTTTTTGAATTTCTATATGTGCAATTCCTTCGACACCCGAGGATGTTTTTGTATTTTTTTGTACATAATTTTTGATACAATCTCGTATTTTTTGATCTTCTTCTAGACCTTCCGAATAGTTTTTTGGTTGTGAAAACCAAACAGAATAATGACTTTGGGTTGTACCAAGTCTGAAACCAAGTGGATTAATTTTTTGTCCCATATTACCCCATCTTACTTATTTTAAATGATACCCAAACGGTAGAAAGAATTCTTTAATTTATACTTTTCCAGATAACGACCAGACAGAAGTTCTATTCGCCGACCTTTAGGTAGAGCACGAAACAAAATTAGTACATCACTTAGAATGTACCTTTCTATAAATTTGTCATATTCATCAAAGAAGGTTATATCTCTTAATACAATAGTTATGTGACAAGTGGTTCTTTTTATTTGATAACTACGTCCTCGAGCTTGTGGTTTTAATTTTTTTATGGTAGTCCCTTTATTAACTTCAGCTTTACTAATAATTAAATTTCTTTTCTTGAATCTTCTATTGTGCCTAGCATTTGCTGCTGCAGAATAAACCAATTTAAAAATGGGATAACATGCTCGATATGGCATGAGTTCTAATATCATAAGTGTTTCTTCGTAGGAACGCCCACGTATTTGATCAATTACTCTTCGTGCTTTGTCAACAGACATAGAGATATATTGACCTCGAGTAGTTATTTCATCGAGCTTCCATGACTGGTACTCTTCTTGTAGACGCCACTGGTACAGACGAAGAAAATCAAAGGTTTCATTTTCTTCTTCTTTTTTTTTAAACAAACCCATAAAGTTTACCTCCATTAATAAATGTTAAGCATCTATTCATTATTTATTATATTAACTTAAATTTAACGACGAGACTTATTATCATTTTTTGCGTGCCCCTGAAAGTTTAAAGTTGGTGAAAATTCTCCTAATTTATGACCTACCATACGATCTGTTATATAAATGGGCAAATGCTCTTTTCCATTATGGATAGCAATTGTATGGCCAATCATTGTGGGTATAATGGTAGATGCCCGTGACCAAGTTACGATTATTTCTTTTTCCGCCTTTGTGTTAAGCTTCTCAATTTTTCTTAATAAAT
>Ga0102947_1000029_pt1 | contig 45995 bp, 37 predicted proteins | sample SalPon2A_A_D2_MG_FD_78210 | JGI IMG/M metagenome (GOLD analysis project Ga0102947, IMG submission 78210) | Soil microbial communities from South San Francisco under conditions of wetland restoration - Salt Pond MetaG R2A_A_D2_MG | ecosystem: Environmental > Terrestrial > Soil > Wetlands | place... | reverse complement strand
CAAAAGTCCAAATGATACACCTTTGTACCTCAATACCTATCGCCGTTTGTTTGGTTCCCTCCCATGCATTTCACAGTGTTTTACTATCATAACGGACAATAAATTTTGAAAAGAGGCAAAAATCATAAAGTCTGGCAGGATGGTTTTCATCCTGTCGAACTGAACAGTAATAAAAAGCAGGAAGAAAGATTGGAATACCTGCCTGTCCGGCAAGGCAGGCTTTACAAAAGCGCGCGCGAGGTTGAAAACGGCGCTTATTTGTTGGTGGCAGCTTATTTAGCAGCCACCAATAGGGAAGTGATGTCAATTAAGTTTCATTTTTTCTGAAGAATCCCAATGTTCAGCAATTTTACCATTTTCAATTCGGAACATGTCAAACCATGTGGTCGTGTACTTCTTTTCCGGGTCATTCGGATCGGTTCTCTCACTTACGAAACTTATTACCACTAAATCTTCTTCCGCAACAATCGCAACAACCTTACTTTTAATCGTGTCAGATACAGTTTGTGGTTTTGCCCACTTGGAAAAGAACTCTACTAAAGCTTTTCTGCCAGTTGGAGCATTGGGGTTATGTTGCATATAGGTTTCAGCAAAATACTTTTCTGCCACTTCCATATGCCCGGCTTCTAAGAACTCCCGCCACATATCATAAACAAGTTTTTTGTTTGCGGCATATTTTGGATTATCACTTTTCAATAATTCCACTTGTGCCGCAAGCGGCTTAACGGGTAATTGTGCCTGAACACTGGTTATAATGCTGAGTAATAGAATAAAAGCAAGGAAACTAGTTGTATGTCTCATAATTGATTTGATTGTTATTAAATATTATATTGTTTGTTTAAAATCCCCCCGGACCCTTTTTATTGGGAATTTCGAAATGAAAAGGCAATGTCTTTATAAGCTGACAGGAGGTTTGGTTGTATATGTACTTTTTCTCTATCTTATCCCCCGGCAATTGTGATGCCGCCAATGAAAAGTTAATCATCAGGATTAATATGAAGCTAAACTAATGAATTTTAGGTGATTAGTATCGAAATTACGATGAAAAGACTTTCCATATGCCATTAAATCGGACAAAATTAATCGATGAATAACTTTTTATATATTTTCGGCATCTCATTCAAACCTTGAATACGGATATCTTTGTAAAATACCTCTGCAGCTTCACTTTGTATCTGGATTTTTCCTTGAATTAGGGGTTTTTCCTGCCCATCAGGCGTCGTATATCTTGAGTTTTTCAATATCATAACCACATTACCATTGACTATATGAAGACTCTTTCCCTCAAAACCCCTAGCTGCCGCAAGTCCCAGGCTTGCGGCCCTAAACTTTGTAATTTCCACATGCTTCTTAAAGTAAAAAAACCATCCAAATTAATGAGTGGTTTTGGTTTAATTCTTACTCTGTTTGTTTTTTTATGTAACCACTAGTCACAGAGGAGCGGTAACGGACGGGGAGGCTATAATAGTAATGGAGTAATTAGGTGTAAGCCATGACGGAAAGATGTTCATCACATATAAGGGTAAAACAGAAACTATCATTTTCCAAAGTCAGCGAAGGTCGATTTATAAATAGTAATTCCAAACGGTTTTATTTTCATTATTATAAGAGTATTCGTAGATTAGTATAAAGTTGATATTTAATGGATTATGAACCAAATAGTAAAATTATTGTTGCCTTAGATTGTTTCTTGGGTTTATCGCACAGCAACTAAATGGGAATATGAAATAATGCCTGGACAAAATCTTTTTTTAACGCACATTTTTACAGTCGCAGTAGGGATGTTGGTGTTGTCGTTCAGCACATCAGCACAAGGGACTCCTACAACCAATATACCAGTTGAAAGTAAGATCGCTGTCAAGAATGGATCACTGTACTCACGGTCTTTAGGTCAAGGCATCCCTGCTATAGTTCTTCACGGTGGTCCTGATTTTGATCACTCCTATCTTCTTCCCGAATTTGATCAATTTAAGGATATTTTCCACCTGATATATTATGATCAACTCGGGCGAGGCCAATCTGCATATGGTGTAAGTCCGCAGGATGTAACCCTGGCATCTGATATAAACGATATTGATAGTGTTCGAAAACACTTTGGGTTGGATTCCATGATCCTTATAGGTCATTCATGGGGAGTTGTGCTTGCTTTGGAATACGCGATTCAATACACTGAAAGAGTATCCCACCTCATTCTGATGAACCCTGCACCTGCATCCACCAATGATGTCACCACAGCTTTCAACACTTATTTGGAAAAATTGGGCGACTCTTTAGATCGGCGACAGCTGGCTATCATGGAAAGCAGTGCATATAAGGAAGGAGATCCCGATACCGTTACGGCACGCTATCGGATACACTTCCGGCCAGCACTCATGCGTGATGTAGATTATGAATCCCTGATGAACAGGATGGCCAAGGGATTTCAGCGGCAGGGAAAGGAAGGTATTCTAAAAGCTCGTGCCGTGGAAGACCAACTCTTGCACGATACCTGGCAGAGGCCGGACTATGACCTTTTACCCAGGTTAGGAAAGCTACAAATCCCCACGTTATTAATTACGGGTGACCAAGATTTCTTTCCGATTAGCTTGGCCGAGCATATTGCAAATGCTTTACCGACCGCTGAACTGGTTGTATTAGAGGATTGTGGTCATTTCTCATATTTGGAATGCCCGGAAAAGGTTGAAAGTTACTTGAAAAAGTTCCTCCAGGAATCTAGGACTAAATAATCTCGATAATTGGCTATGTGAAAATTGTGCTTACTGGTACTACCACATACGATTCAATTATCCGGACAGTGCCTTCATCTGTAATTTTAAAAGCCTGTATGCGCATAACCTATCCCTTATTTGAAATTTCGTAATTATGTTTGGTTTACGAGCAACTTACTTTTGATTAGGTGGATCTCCCCTAGCTGCCGCAAGTCCCAGGCTTGCGGCCCTAAACTTAGTAATTTCCACATGCTTCTTAAAGTAAAAAAACCATCCAAATTAATGAGTGGTTTTGGTTTAATTCTTACTCTGTTTGTTTTTTTATGTAACCACTAGTCACGGACTAGCGGTCGCTGGTGTAAACTAATATAACTGCCAGCAGACAAAGAATAATTAAATAAGACCAGCAATACGGAATAACCCAGAAAAAATAGCATTCAAAAGTTGAAACTATGACTAAACTTTGGACTGGGCCAGTACAATTTCCTTTGAAGACGTACAGCTATCCCTGAGGCCTGCCGGAAGATCAAACGAACCATCTCTTTGCGCAATGCTGTAAAATGTCGTACTTTAAAATTGAATTCACCTGCAGCCGTGAAAAAGTGCAGCTGGCAGTGTGTATTTAGCAATAGAAACGAAAACGAAAACGGCAAAGACCCATACCAACATACATCGTCAGAACAACCCTAATGAAAAAATACTTTTTGTTTTCTGTTTCAATGCTCTTACTTGGTTCCCCGGGAACTTCCTGCCGCCCTGAGGCAAAAAATAAACGTGTTGAAACAGCGGCACCGGTGCGCGATTCTACCATCATCGACCATGAATACTATCTTGAAGCCAGTATGCTCGGGTACTTTGCCCTGGATGGTACAAGGAACCCCACCCTACAGGCCAATAAAGGAGATCGCGTACGCATCACCATTACAAATGGTGAAACTATGACCCATGACGTTGCGATGGAATCCCTTGGTATAAAAAGCAGGACATTGCTTGAAAAAGGGTCCAGCACCAGTATTGCCTTCTGGGCGGAGAGTGATGACACTTATTATTGTACAATACCCGGACATCGTGCCGCAGGAATGGTAGGTAAATTTGAATTGGTTGAAGGAGCTATTGCACCTCCTGTAATTCCCGGAGTGGTGCCCATGAAGAATGGCAGGCCGGTCAACGTAGGTTTTGAAAGAGGCAATTTAAGCGATTGGACGGCTGAGGGCGATGCTTTTAAGAGTCCATTATTCAGCAGATCCTCTCCCGTTCATGATCAGGACGCCCGCGTTGGCTTTGACGGGGATTACTTTCTGAGCAGTGGAGGGACCGCCAACTTTAAGCTGAAGGGAACACTTAGCTCAATTCCCTTTGAAGTTACCCATCCCTTTGCTTCCTTCCTGGTGTCCGGAGGGGCGCTTACAGATACCAGGGTAGAGGTCGTCCTGGCCAAAACCAATGAGATCATTTATACATCCACCGGACAGGGCCGGGTAACCATGCAGCCTGTGGTGCTTGAACTGAGCGATCATATGGAGCAGGAGATCTTTATCAGGGTGATTGACAATGAAACGGGAATTTCCACTATTCCTTATATAAGCGACGATCCATGGGCACATATTAATTTTGATGATTTTTTGTTCTATCCTGTCCGTCCCCATTTCCCCAATGAACTGCGACAGGAAGAAATCATTGTCCTCCCTCCCCTGGATCCGGTGGTCAATTCGGGGCTGTCCGGGGCAAAGGCTGCCACAGCCATGACGTTACCTGAGGATTTTAAGATTACCCTAGCGGCGTCAGAACCCGAAGTGGTGCGCCCCATAAGTTTTACAATGGATGCCCGTGGAAGACTTTGGGTCGTGGAGGGTCATACGTATCCCGTACCGGCAGAGGAAGGAAAGGGAAAAGACCGTATTCTGATTTTTGAGGATACCAATGGAGATGGCACCCTGGATAAAAGAAAAGTATTTACAGAGGGATTGAATCTGGCAAGCGGCATAGAAGTCGGCATGGGAGGCGTCTGGGTCGGAGCTGCCCCCTACCTGCTGTTTATTCCCATGGATGCGGAAAATGACAAGCCTTCGGGACCGCCTCAAATATTATTGGACGGCTGGGGACTCGATGACACCCATGAAGTGCTCAACAATCTGAGGTGGGGACCAGACGGATGGCTATACGGGGTGCACGGCGTTTTCACGCATTCCAATGTTGGAAAACCAGGGGCTCCGGAGGGCGAAAGGATAAAATTGAATGCTGCGGTTTGGAGATACCACCCCTTAAGGCATGAGTTTGAAGTCTATTCGGAAGGGACCAGCAATCCGTGGGGAATCGATTTCAATGACTATGGCCACCCATTCATTACCGTCTGTGTTATTCCACATATGTACCATGTGATACAAGGCGCACGCTATCAACGGCAGGGAGGAAAGCACTTTAACCCCTATACCTATGACGACATTAAGACCATAGCCGACCATGTGCACTATGTGGGAGACAGGGGGCCGCATGCCGGCAACTTCAGGTCTGCCATTGCCGGTGGTGGCCATGCCCATGCCGGTGCCATGATCTATTTGGGTGCGGATACCTGGCCCAAAAAATATCGACATACCATTTTTATGAACAATATCAACGGTGCCAGACTCAACAATGATCAACTGACAAGGTTGGGGTCGGGCTATATCGCAACACATAACAATGACTTTCTGGTGATGAACGACTCCTGGTCTCAATGGCTCAACTTTAAATATGACCCTGCCGGGTCTGTATTTGCCATCGACTGGTATGATCAAAACCAATGTCATAGTCCAAATCCGGAGGTACACGATAAAACCCTTGGCCGGATTTTTAAGATTACCCACAAAGATGATAGATGGGTGCAGGTAGATCTGTACGGGGCTTCGGATGAGGAACTGGTGAATTTTCAACTGCATTCCAACGAATGGTACGTGAGGCAGGCCAGGACTATTTTGCAGGAACGGCGGCCTGACGGCAAGGTGCACAGGGCCTTAAAAGATATCCTGCACAACCATCCGGACGTAACCCGTAAACTCAGGGCACTGTGGACCCTTCATGTTACGGACGGGCTTACAGAAGAGGACTTAAGCGGGCTGTTGGATCACCCTGATGAATATATCAGGAGCTGGGCGATTCAGCTATTGGCGGAAAACAAAAAAGTATCTGAGGCAGTGCTGGACCAATTTATCAATATGGCCAAAAAGGATCCATCGGCATTGGTACGGCTTTATCTGATCTCCGGGATAATGCGCCTTGATCCTGACAAAAGATGGGAAGTCTGTGGGGCCCTGGTCCGCAGAACCGAGGATGTGGGGGATCAGAACATCCCTTTAATGCTCTGGTATGCTGCTGAACCACTCGCCATGGTCGATCATGACCGTCTGCTGAAGATGGCGGAAAATTCAACCATGCCGACATTTTTGAGGTATACCATTCAAAGGGTCGGGGAGATCAACACAGCCTCGTCCAAAAAATCCCTGAAGGCACTGCAAAGGAGGTTGGGCGGGGAAAATACTGAATCAGGCAGGGGCAATAAAATGCTGATAGATTCAATTTTAGGAAAATAGGTTTAAAATTCGGCAAATATGAAAACAGCAGGATATGTGCGTAGTAAATGGATGATCTGGGGAGGAATATGCCTGATCATCCAGGTTTCTTGTGCCCAAAAGGAAGTGGTAGGTGGCTTTAATAAATCCATTCTTACCCGGGATTTTATTTCCGAAGGTGTTGCGGTCGCGGATCTTAACAAGGACGGGCAAATGGACATCATTGCCGGATATTATTGGTTTGAAGCCCCTGCCTGGAATCGCCATCAAATGGGGCCTTCCAGGGTATTCGACCCGAGAGAGGAATACAGTGAATCTTTTCTGAATACCGCTATGGATGTCAACCTGGATGGCTGGGACGATGTGGTCATTGTCGGTTATCCGGGAAAGCCGGGCCTCTGGCTTGAAAACCCAAAAAATAAGTCAGAAACCTGGAAAAGACATCCTATTATTGACACTGTGGGGATCTCCAACGAATCCCCCGGATTTTTAGATATTGATGGAGATGGCAGGCAGGATATCCTTTGCGGAGATGTGGAAAAAGAGCAGATAATTTGGTTACAGGCCCCTTTAAATGCAGGGGACATCACGTGGAAGCGGTTCGGATTGAGTAGGGAAAATGTCCCGGGAACTGAACGGTATTCACATGGGATCGGCTTAGGGGATATCAATATGGATGGATTTGAAGATGTGGTTATCCCTGAAGGATGGTTCGAAGGAAAGAATGATAAAAAATCCGGGGATTGGCCCTTTCATCCCGCCAATCTGGGTGAGCCTTGTTCCCATATGCAGGTACTTGACGTCAATGGTGATGGAAAAAATGATGTGGTAAGTGCTTCGGCCCACAAACTCGGGGTTTGGTGGCATGAACAACTCGAAGGGCAAAACTTTACGACCCATGTGATCAGCAATACTACCTCCCAGACCCATTCTTCCATCATGGCCGATTTAAACGGTGACGGCCGTACCGATTATATCACGGGAAAACGATATTTGGCACATAACGGCAAGGATGCCGGTGATGCCGATGACCCTTTATTGTTTTGGATTGAATTTACACCAGGGGTGCCCCCTTTTTATAAAGAACATTTAATCGACACGGATTCCGGGGCAGGTCTCAATATTGCAGTCGCGGATATGAATGGCGACCATAAAATGGATATTGTCATTGCCAATAAAAATGGGGTATTCCTATTTGAAAATGCCATTGAAAATTGAGTGTGGTCCTGTGGGTTAAGGAGTATCTCCGTGAGCAGGTTTAAACAGCCGGGACGATATCCACGGCTACTTTAAGCTTGCTTTTGCCACTACCATATACTACCCCCTTCAAAGGCGGAACATCATAATAATCCCTGCCCCAACCTACTACCAGGTGTTGGTCCGATGGAATTTGATTGTTGGTAGGGTCAAAATCCACCCATCCGAATCCGGCTATAAAAACGGAGAACCATGCATGAGAGGCATCGGCACCAACCAACTTATCCTCTCCTTCGGGGGGTAAAGTCTCAATATAGCCGCTCACATATCTAGCGGGGAGACCTACGGATCGAACACAGGCGATCGCAATCTGGGCAAAATCCTGGCAAACGCCTTTTTTTTCCTCCATAACCTCCCAGATCGGGGTGGAAATACTGGTAAACCCCGGTACAAACTGAAAATCCGTATAAATACGCTGCATTAATTCATAGCTTGCATCAAAAACTGATCTGTTTTCATTAAATGAAAGTTCAGCATAGTTTCTGATGTTTTCACCGGTACGCTTAATGAAAATAGACTCCAGAATATATTGTTTGGCCTCCAGGACATCCGGGTCCATGCCCTTCATAACTTCTCGGGCACCATTAAGTGTCACATCTTTACAGGCGGGCGAATGGAACGATTCATGGTACTTTGAATAATCCCTCAAAATTTTACTGTCCGTGCGTACCTTTAGCAGCTTGTGTTCGGTTTGGATAGAGAAGCGGGTTATATAATTCCCAAAGAAATCGACACGTTCTGACAACTCTGCGGGTTGCGGGGAAATTTTAATACTGTAATCCAACAATTGCTGTCCCGGTAATTCCCGTGGCCTCAAAGTGGCAATGTTGTGACAATAGCTTACCGGGGCATTATATTCATATTTGGTCGTATGCGTAACATTGAAGATCATTGCTATATGGGGAAGGACTGAATCACCAATTGTTTTTGCTTATCGGTATGATTGAAATAGGTGCTGGTAATCGACTGGGATGTCTTGTACAGCAAATCGGAGAGTTTCGCCAGTAAGGAGTCTAATTCTTCCCTTACCACATCGGTGTCGGTTGTCGTCCCGGACAATGTGGAAGACTCTGCCAGCCGTAATTTGGAGAAGGCATCAAAAACATACTTCTGGTAAGCGCTTACGTGATTATTGCTTTTTGAACGTGGCAAGCGGGCGATATCTTTTTCAAGACGGTTGAGCATAAACGTCAGCGACCTTGGGTATTCCAGGTCGAGCATCACCAGATCCAGTACGTGTTCCAGTCGTATATAGGACCGGTAACTGTAGCGGTAAATATTCAGGCTTTCATGACTCTTCAATAAATACTCCAGCAGATCGTATTCTACCTGTTCGTCATATTTTATGGTCAGCAGGGAACGGCACTTGGTAATAGTCAGCATGCTTTGTTCTAATTGCAGCCCGATAAAATACAGCAGCAACCCCTGTTGTACCATGATACTTTCTTCAATCAACCCCATAAATGCGATCAATCGAGTAATCAGTTGGTTCAGTACCTTCAAAATGCGGTTGATGGAACGGTCCTGGCCTTCCGCAAAGGAATACCACAATTTTTGAATGTTTTCAAAGACACGCCACATATCGGATGACCAAAGGTTACGAATGGAATAATAAGCATTGCTGAACATCTCAATCGTATGCGCCAAACTCCCGGTTCTTTCTTTGTCCAGAATTACAGACAACATTTCCTCATAAGGGTTTTCCATGGCCCGCCTGCCTTTTTTTGTCTTATCCACGAAGCCGGGATAGGTATCCGTCAAATGGGTGACTGCCTTAAAAAGGACCTGCAATTTAACAGCATCAGGCGCTTCCTCCCTATTTTGCATCAGGGCCATTTGTTGCATCACCATCCGGATAAACCGGGCATTTACCAGGGTCCGCCCTACATAGCGACCGGCCCAGTAGAGATTTTCAGCGGTAAGGCTTGGAAGGTCGTTCAGTCCGGACATAGAAGCATTGGATCTTTTTTGCCAAACGCGACTGTAATCATCTTTGATGGGGGAATCCTCCAAGATCCACAGGTCCTTGCTGGTACCACCCCGTTGGTTGGAGACGCGTATTGTTTTCCTGTCCGGTGCCACGCGCACCAGGCCGCCTGGCATCACACTATAATTCTCACCGGAGGCTATACAAAATGCGCGGGTCACCAAATTTCTGGGCTCTATTGTATCTTTTACCAGGTTAGGGGCCGTTGAAAAATTGATTCTTTCCTGCGCTACAAACCGATATGGCCTCAATTGGATCTCATTTCTTAGATTTTCCAATTGCAGGGTACTCATAAACTCGCCGAAGTGAATGCTTTCCCTGTTGGTACGATCAATCCTTTTAACCACCAATTGCGATAAATTTTGCAACACATAATTTTTTTCCCGTTCCTGGCCGCACCACCAGGAGGCGATCTGAGGTAGTATAAGTTGCTCGTTGAGGAAGTATTTGGCTATCGCCTGCATAAATGGCATAAGCCCGGGATTTTCCAGAACACCGCTGCTAACCGGATTTATGACGGATACATTTTTTCTGCGAACTACGTCTAACAGTCCGGCTACTCCCAATTGGGAATCTTCCCTGAGTTCCAATGGATCTGCATAGACATCATCTACCCTTCGCAAAACCACGTCGACCTGTTTTAAGCCCTGCAGGGATTTCATCCATAAAAAACCGTCCCGGACCACAAGGTCATTGCCCTGCACCAGGGGATACCCCAGGAAGGAGGCCAGATAGGCATGTTCAAAATAGGTTTCATTGTGTGAACCGGGGGTCAGTATAACAATATTTGGGTTTTCCTTTTTCCCGGGGGAGGCATCCACCAACAATTGATTCAATTCATAAAAGAACCCGGAGATCCGCTTTACATTCATTCGGGAATACATTTCGGGAAGTATCCTGCTTGCCGTAGATCTGTTTTCGAGGGCATATCCCATACCGGAAGGTGCCTCCGTACGGTCATTGACCACCCATAGCCTGCCATCTGTACCTCGTGAAAGGTCTGCGGCGTACATAGAGAGGTGTTTGTCCGTGTTATAGGTGATGCCCGCACATTGCCGTAAAAATCCGCGATGCCCGTAGATGACCTCATGGGGAATAATCCCGTTTTTGATCAGGTTGCGATCCCCGTAAACATCCTTCATGACCAGGTTTAAAAGCTCAGCCCTTTGTTTCAGACCGGCCTCCACTGTCTGCCATTCCTTTTCATGTAGTAAAAAGGGGATCAGGTTCAGGTTCCAGGGACGGTGCATCCCTTTTGGATCATTGTAAACGTTATACGTTACACCATTTTCTGATAATAACCAATCAATATCTTTTTGGCGTGCCATCAAGCCTGAGGCACCCAACTTTTCAAATCCATTAAAAAGTTTTTTCCAGTAGGGTTTTAAGCCTCTTTGGGGCAGGTACAATTCATCATTGTCATAATTGGTGCAATAACTATTTAACCAGCTTGTACTTGTTGTTGGCATATAAAATGTCTTTATCGCTTCTTTCGCAAATCCAACACATGCGGATATTCAGGATTTACCGGAATTTCGGTATATACAAATGTATTTGAAGCATCCTTAGGTTCAACCATTCTGCCCGTAAAATTAGTTGAAGCGACCATTTCTATCGGTCTGACCTCCCCCTGGGTATGTCCAAAATCCCAAAATCGGTTAATCCTCCTTGATTCAGCTTCATAGGAGTTCACCGGATACGTCTCGTAGGAACGGCCTCCGGGATGCGACACAAAATAGGTGCAACCACCGATGGATTTTTTATTCCAATCGTCCACAACATCAAAGACCAGGGGGGTATCCACCCCTATCGTAGGGTGAAGTGCAGACCAGGGTTCCCAGGCCTTGTACCGTACACCCGCAACATATTCTCCTTTTGTGCCTGTGCCGCTCAATTGTATTTTAACACCATTACAGGTGAGACTGTAGCGTTCCTCCGTAAAGTTGGTCGCTTTGATCTGTACTCTTTCCATGGAGGAATCAACATAACGGGCGGTACCACGGCCGGACATTTCCTCGCCCAGAACATTCCAGGGTTCTATCGCCATCCGAAGTTCCAGTTGCATGGAATTGATTTCCACCATACCATACAAAGGGAATCGGAATTCAAAAAACGGATCGAACCAATCCAATTTAAACGGATAGCCCGCTTCATTCAACTGGCTTACGATGTCCCTGATATCTTCTTTTACATAGTGTTCAAGCAAAAACTTGTCGTGTAACTCGGTTCCCCAGCGAACCAGGTCATGTTTGTAGGGTTTTTTCCAAAACCATGAAACCAGGGTGCGCACCAGCAGCATTTGCATGAGGCTCATATGGGCATGAGGTGGCATGTCAAAAGCACGTAATTCCAATATGCCCAACCTCCCCGAGGCAGCATCGGGGGAATATAATTTATCGATACAAAACTCCGCCCGATGGGTATTTCCGGTAATATCCGTCAACAAATGCCTGAACAACCTGTCGGTCAACCAAAAAGGGACCTCCTTGTCTTCGGGGATCTGGCCAAAGGCAATTTCTAATTCGTACAGGTTTTCCAATCGCGCCTCGTCTACCCGGGGGGCCTGGCTTGTCGGGCCTATAAATGCCCCTGAAAATAGATAGGAGAGACCGGGATGGTGCTGCCAGAAAGTAAGCAGACTCTGAAGTAACCGAGGACTACGCAAAAGAGGGCTATCCGCCGGGGTTATACCTCCCAGGGTCACATGGTTGCCACCACCGGTACCTGTGTGCTTGCCATCCAACATAAATTTTTCAGTGCTCAAACGCGATTTTTTTGCTTCTTCATAAAGTAGCAGAGTATTATCTGTAAGCTCTTTCCAGTTTAGCGCAGGATGGACATTCACTTCAATGACTCCGGGATCCGGAGTAATCTTCAGGACCTCCATACGATTGTCCCTTGGAGGTTCGTAGCCCTCCAGGATCACCGGTATTTTCAGTTCTTTGGAAGTCGCCTCAATGCTGGCCACCAGGTCCAAAAAGTCCTCCGCACTGTCCAAAGGCGGAAGGAAGAGATACAATTTGCCTTCCCGTACCTCAGCACAAATGGCCGTGCGTACAAAAGGCTGTTTTTTGGGTTTGGCCTTTTGAGGAATGGGGGAGTTCAATCGCTTCAGGAGGGTAGCCCCATAGGGCTGCAGGGGGGGGCGTTCTTCAAAGAGGTCCGGTTCATTGATTGGCTCGGTTGGAATTTCAGGTTCCTTCGGCAGAGATTCCAGGGGTAATCGCAGGCCCAGGGGGGAATTCCCGGGCGTCAGATACAATTGTTTGCTCCTGAATTTCCAGGGATTGGTGATCCATGCCTCATCCATTTTGGCGAGCGGTAAAACATGTCCTGCCATCTTACCGATGCCTTTTTCCAGGATTTCCCCCAGCTTGCGCCTCAAGGCAGTATCGTCTTTACTGTATTCCAATGGATCCACATCGACCGGTAACTTGCCCTCTTCCCACAAAAAATAAAAGGCATCCTCGAAGGCGGGAGTTATTGTTTTGTCCGGGCATAATAGGTACTTGGTCAGGGCCTTTAAAAAAGTGGCGGTAATTTCCCTGGGTAACTTGTATGTTTCAGTAAACGTGGCCAGCCATTTGGGCTCCTTCCAGACGGACTCGCCATCCTTACGCCAGTGGATCCCGATCTGCCAACGCGGAAGGGGTTCCCCCGGATACCATTTTCCCTGGGCGTGGTGCAGCGCACCTCCCTTGCCAAAGGCATCTAACAGGCGGAGCGAGAGTGAACTTGCCAATTTTCGCTTGTGTTCCCCGTCTGCTGTGGTGTTCCATTCCTCTGACTCCATATCATCAATGGACACAAAGGTGGGCTCTCCACCCATGGTAAGCCGCACATCTCCTTGTTGCAATTCCTCTTCAACAGCAAAGCCCAAATTATAAATGGCGTTCCACTGGTCTTCCGTATAAGGTTTGGTAACGCGGGGTGATTCAAAGATTCGGGTAACGGAATTGTCAAATTCAAATTCCGTATTACAGGGATCTGTAAAACCGCTTACGGGTGCAGCACTTTCAAATGAAGGCGTACAGGCTAGTGGGATATGCCCTTCCCCCGCCAACAGGCCCGAGGTGGCATCCAGGCCAATCCACCCGGCCCCGGGTAAGTATACTTCGGCCCAGGCATGGAGATCCGTAAAATCATTTTCCGGGCCTGAAGGGCCATCCAGGGATTTTTCATCTGCTCTTAACTGCACCAGATAGCCTGACACAAACCTCGCAGCCAATCCCAAATGCCGCAAGGTTTGCACCATCAGCCATGCAAAATCCCGGCAGGATCCCAGCCGTTGACCCAGGGTCTCTTCACAGGTCTGTACCCCGGGTTCCATGCGGATGGTATAGCTGAGGAAGTCGTAAAGACCCTGATTGAGCCGGATCAGGAAATCGATACTGCGGCCCGGAGTACGGTCTATTTTCGCCAGCCACTCCTTAAGTAACGGCCCATCCTCGCTAATTTCCAGATATGGCAACAGTTCTTTTTTCAGGTCATCGGCATATGTAAACGGGAAATTTTCCACAGAATCCTCAACAAAAAAATCAAATGGATTAAGGGTCTTAAGATCTGCGATGATCTCCACATCCACTGAAAGTTCTTCTGTTTTTTCAGGGAAGACGATCCGGGCCAAATAATTGCCAAACGGATCCTGTTGCCAATTAAAGAAATGTTCTTCCGGTTTTATTTTGATCGAATAGGCCTCAATGGGCGTCCGGCTGTGTGGAGCGGGCCGAAGGCGAAATATATGCGGTGACAGCTTAACCCTGCGGTCATATTTATATTTGGTCCTGTGTGATATTGCTACTTTTAACGCCATATAGGGTCCAGATTTTGCTGCTGCCTAAGATAGGTACTAAAATTAGCATAACCGTGTAAATACCCACTTCTACTCCTTTTTTTATCCATAAAAAATTAACAAAATCCCTTCTTGAAAGATGGATTTTCCAATCGGCCGGAGAGGGTTCAACTTTAATATCTGAATGTCCGTATCTTCTTACTTGCCTTTCAAAAGACAAAAAGTTGCCTTTTACATTTAGCCCTATTCGAACATCAGACTGACAAATTCGGCCACACAGGCAGGTTTTCGGGAGCCTTCTATTTCCACGGTACAATGCCAGGTAATTTTCAGGCCTTTATCTCCATAGTCCTTAATACCCACGAAGTTAACCCTGAGTCTCAGCCTGCTGTCAACCAGCACGGGACTCGGAAAGCGTACTTTATTCAGTCCGTAGTTGACGCCCATTTTCGAGGAACGTACGCATATGACATCCCCCAGCATCCCGGAAAGTAATGCCAGGGACATAAAACCGTGGGCAACCGGCTTTTTGAACGGAGAATGCTTTTTCGCTTTCTCAACATCGGTATGGATCCATTGAAAATCCATCGTCGCCTTTGCAAAGTCATCAATCATCCCCTGGGTGACGGTAAGCCAGTCTCCAGGGGGAAAGGCCCTGCCTTCCAATGCTCTGAACTCCTTAAAATCTTTCACTTCCAGTTTTGCCATAAGCTAATATTTATCTGGAAGTTCCACCATCTATCGTAAGGCATATCCCGGATACAAAACGAGCTTCGTCAGAGGCAAGGTAGAGGTAGCCGTAAGCGATATCAATAGGTTGTGCAACAGTTTGCAATGGAATTCCTGCCTTGATCTTGTCAAAATGCGCTGCCGGAATCTGGTCGACCATATCGGTCATGGTAAACCCGGGAGCGATGGCATTCGCCGTGATCCCGTACTTTCCCAGCTCCAGGGTCCAGGTTTTTGCCATCCCGATAACCCCTGCCTTTGTGGCAGAATAATTGGTCTGCCCGAAATTACCCCTCAGGCCAACGTTTGAAGCGGCACTGACAATCCTGCCATATTTTTGTTCCTTCATGTAGGGGACCACGGCCTGGGTGCAGATAAAGACCCCCTTGAGGTTGACATCAATGACAGCATCCCACTCTTCCTCACTCATTTTTTCAAGCGTCCTGTCCCGGGTAATGCCAGCATTGTTAATAAGTATATCGATCCTCCCATACGTTTTGCTCACATGCCTAAACAGGTCTTCCAAGGCCTTTTTATCTGTTACAGATACCTGGTGAAACGCGGCCTTTCCCCCGCCAGCATTTATGCCATCGGCCACATCCCGTCCCTGAGGTAACAGATCGATTATTATTACGGTGGCACCTTCTCCTGCGAATAATTCGGATACTGCCTGCCCGATGCCGCGGGCGCCGCCTGTTATTATCGCTATTTTATCCTTTAGTCTCATTAGCTGGGATTGTTTGGTTAAATTTATTTATATCACTTTGATCAATCACCGTATAATCGGCCTATCGGGAAAAGTAATTCCTATGGCCTTACCTTCCAACCCTGCTACCTGGGTTTTCGGTTCCGGGCTTTCAAATACTTCCAGAACCCCAGCCAATGGAAGCCGGTATTCCTTACATCGAATTGCCATCATCTTCGATCACCTTAAGGACCAGTTTGCCTAATTTCTCTCCTGTAAAAAGGCGTTGGAAGGTCTGTGGGAAATTTGCTATTCCATCATAAATATCTTCCCGGCTTTTCAATTTTCCTGCTGCAAGCCAGGCACCCATTGTTTTTGCAGCCTCCCCATACCTGTTTGTATAATCGAAGACCACCATTCCCTGCATCGTTGCCCTGTTGACCAACAATGAAAGGTAGTTGGCAGGACCTCGTACCGCGGTTTTGTTATTGTATTGCGATATGGCACCACAGATGACCACCCGTGCATGCATTCTCAATCTGCTAAGTGCACTATCAAGTATTTCCCCACCTACATTGTCAAAATAAACATCCAGGCCGTCAGGACATTCTTCTTTCAGGCGGCTCTTGACATTTTCGTTCCTGTAATCAATGGCTCCGTCAAATCCAAGCTCTTCCAAAAGGTACCTGCATTTATCGGAACCCCCGGCAATACCAATGACCCGGCATCCCTTAATCCTGGCAATCTGCCCCACAATACTGCCGACTGCCCCTGCCGCCCCGCTAACAACAACGACATCGCCTTCCCGGATCTTACCTACTTCCATGATACCAAAATATGCCGTCATCCCCGGCATCCCCAGGGTTCCCAGGTAGGTGGGTAGAGATGCAATGGCCGGGTCTATCACATGGAAGCCCTTGCCATCTGAAACAGCATATTGCTGAACACCCCCATAACCGGAAACATAATCGCCCACTTTAAAACTCGGTTGGTCCTTAACGGCGACAACCTGTCCTACTGAACCGGCCCGCATAACAGAACCGATTTCCATGGGTTCTATATAAGATCTGGTGTCATTCATCCAACCCCTCATGGCCGGGTCCAGGGAAACATAATGTTGCCTCACCAGAATTTCACCTTCCTTAATTTCAGGAATGGGATGGGTCTCCAATTTCCAGGTAGAGGCATCGGCTTCGCCCGCCGGTCTTTTTACAAATTTCAGTTGCTTGTTCATTCTTTATCTTTTAGAAGTGTTTATTTATTGATAAAACCGGCTACATAGGCCTGCATCCTGGCCCGTATTTCAGGCTTCCATCAGAAGCCAGCTGCCTCCGAAAGTGTATGATCGCCGTTGAAACTTTCCGGGAGGTCATGAGATTTTGGCTGTATTCCTCATTTATTTCCAGGCATATTTAACCTGCAATTAAATATCCGCCATCGGCGATATATACTCCGCCGGTCATATAGGACCCGGCGTCCGAAGCCAATAACATGACCATCCCTGCCATCTCGTCGGGGGTACCGATACGGCCGAGGGGTAATACCCTTATCAGGTGCTCTACCAGTTTTTCATCTGCCCAGAGACCTTCACTGAATTTGGTCTTGATCAGGCCCGGACATAAAACATTTGATCTGATCCCGTAAGGTCCCCATTCCTTTGCCTGATTCCGGGTGAGCATGATCAAGGCGGATTTGGTCATGCTGTACAATCCAAGTCCAAAGCCGGGATGAATCCCCTCCACTGAAGAAATATTGATGATGCTGCCACTCCCCCCTTTTTTCATTTGTGGAAGGACCAGGTTGGAAAGTAGCCAGGGTGCCTTGACATTCACCTCCATTATTTTATCAAAAACCTGTTCTTCCGATCCTTCCAGGGGTCCGTAGCAGGGGTTAATGGCAGCGTTATTTACCAGGATATCGATCCTTCCAAATTGGTCAACGGTCCGGTCAACGAGGGCCTTTCGCTGTATAGAATCCCCGATATGGCATTGGATGCCTATGGCCTCAAGCCCGGCCTCTTTTAATTCTTCAGCGACCGTGTCTACGGCCTCTTGTTTCCGACTGCTGATGACCACTTTTGCGCCCTGCTCAGCAAGTCCCCGGGCAATTGACTTGCCAATTCCCCTGCTTGATCCCGTAACAATGGCCACTTTGCCGGTAAGGTTGAACTTAGTTGTGATACTCCCCATGATCTGTTTTTATATAGTTTCGAATCAGTACCGGTAATTTTCAACAGCAATGTCCCGGGGCATTTGACTAAATCACCTCTTTGTTCTCCCCGGTAACCGTCAATACCTCTTTATCCATGATCACCCCGGCCAGGGAACCGGTTTTCGGCAATTCATATTTAAAGTAGAATTTCATGGCGTGAATTTTACTTTGATAAAATTCGGCGGTGTACCCTGCCTCCGATGACGCCAATGCACTTTTTGCGTTTGAAGCCATATCAAGCCATAACCAGCCGACGATCATGTTTCCGAAAAATTCCATAAATACGGTTGCATCCGATACAAATCGTTCATAATCCCCTTTTTTTGCATAATCCAGCAGGAAATGAAGTACTTCACGCGATACTTTCAAAGTCCCGGCCAATTTTTTGGCGTAAGGTGCCAGTTCCTCGTGAAGGGACGCTTCTTCAATGCTGTCTGCTATTTCCACGAACAGGTATTCCAGAGCCTTTCCATTGTTCATGGTAATTTTTCTTCCGAGTAAGTCCAGGGACTGAATACCCGTGGTCCCCTCATATATTGGAAAGATCCTTATATCCCTGAAATACTGCTGGAGGATAAAATCGGTGCAGAAACCGTAACCCCCCAGTACCTGAATGCCATTACTCACGGAAACCACGCCCATTTCGGAGGGATAGGTTTTGGCCACCGGTGTAAGTAACTCGAGCATTTGCAGGTACCTGTCGCGTTCTCCGGGATCTGAATGTGTTTGGGAGAGGTCGTGATATTTGGAGGTCAACAGCACCAGGCTCAGTGAACCTTCGGCCACCACTTTTTGAAACAGGAGCATTCTTTTAACATCGGGGTGGTTAATGATCAGTGTTTGTTCCTGAGCAACATCCTTCTTGCCGGAAGGGGTTAGACTGCGGCCCTGTGGCCGCTCATTAGCATAGGCCAGGGATGCCCGGTAAGCTGCCATAGTTATGGCGGCGGCCCCACGCCCAACGGCAATTCGGGCCCCATTCATCATCAGGAACATGTACTTTAGTCCCTGGTTGGGCTCCCCGACAAGCCACCCCTTACAGTCATCATTATGCCCGAAAAAAAGATGGGTCGTACAATACCCTTTTTGACCCATTTTTTGAAAGTCCGCAAAAGTCGTTACATCATTGGGCGAAAGCCCGCCGTCCGGACCTGGCCTGTTCTTGGGGACCACGAACAGGGATATTCCCCTGGTTCCTGCAGGAGCCCCCTTAATACGGGCCAATACCAGATGGACAATATTCTCAGCCCCCTGAAAATCCCCCCCGGAGATAAAAATTTTTTGTCCTGAAATACGATAGCCATCTTCCGCGGGCACAGCCGTGGTGGCAATATCAGATAAGGAACTGCCTGCCTGTGGTTCTGTAAGGCACATGGTTCCGCCCCAGTCCCCCGTAAGCATTTTGGGAAGGTAGGTCTCATTCAGTTTATTATTGGCAAAATGGACGATGAGCTCGGCGGCGCCAAGAGTAAGACCTATATAGCCAGGCAGGTGATTATTGGCCGTTTCCTGAATATATGCCGAGGCTGTAACCACAACCTTTGGCAATTGCAAACCCCCGGTTTCATAGTCGAATATGCCTGAGATAAGACCCATCTCCCCGCCTTTCTTCATATATCTTTTTACCTGCGGATGCACGATGATTTCCCCGTCTTTAAAATAAGCTGGTTGTTCATCCATTTCCTTAAAGAAGGGAAACAATTCCTTATCGGAAAAATCTTTGACGGCGTTCAAAAAGAGCTCCACCGATTGCAGGTCAAAATCCTGGTACCGCGACTGATCCAGAACTGTTTTAAGATCATGTACCCTATACAGTAAAAATTTAAGCGTATTTATATCGATGTAGTCATCCTTCATGGGTCCTTCATTTGAACATATCCTATTCGGAGGAAATATCATGTTTTGCAGAGGCCTGCTGCTTGTATATTATCTGGCAGAAAGTTCTGTGGTATTCCTGTCTCAATATAGGCATTTCGGACGACATTTGCATCGAAGCCAGGTCATGCGAATACGGATGATTTTCCTTTGGCGTCCACCTCTTTGAAGGCCTCCCGGCAGGATCAGCGGATGCTCCAACGGGGATTCGCCTATCGCAATTTAAAAACCGTTAGAGCCACCTGTGTGTCCTAATGCTGGCTGTTCCCCAGATGCGATGAATCCCCGGACAACACCCCTGTTTAAAAAAGGTGACCGCTCTCAGGCGGGAATGAAACATTCGAAGAACTATTTTTGCCGGACTGCCATTGATAACCTTCCGCCCGGTACTTCCGGAATTTAAATCCCGCGTAAAAAAGGAGAAGCGAAAAAAATGTTCAAACCCTGAAGGGAATGGTTTAATTTAAAACCGTTTCTGTCTTGAATAGAACCCGGGCTTTGGTATTTCAGGCCTATAAACCGCCTTTAAATAGTAAACCGCGAACAAATACTTTCAAATTCATGCTAAAATCACTATCATTGAAAAAAAAAGTGCTATTTATGAACCCTTTGAAAACCTATTGGTACTGCATACTGTTCATGGTTTTTATGGTTTCCTGCTCTTCAGATGATGGTCCAATAGATGTGATCACCCCCGATCCTATCGTGGGAACATGGCAACTTACCCAATTAAATATCAGTCCGCCCCAGGATATCAATGGAGACGGGAATACGACTTCCAATATTCTGTCTGATCTTGCCTGTGTTTCGGGAACACTGACTTTTAGTGCTGACAAAACCTGGGATCTCTCTTTTAACGGAGTCAATGTAACACCCATTACAGGGGGTCTTTTTAATATCACCTGCGCCAACTTTGCAAGCTCAGGTTCCGGTATCTGGCAATTGCAAAATAACCAGCTTACCCTTTTCCAGGGTACAACCAGCATCTTTTATATGCTTAATGGCACTACCCTGACCAACAGCGTGGGGGAAGATTTGCCCGGTTTCAGAAGTGAGGTCTACGAGAAGCAGTAATTGCGTTTAATCCGGATTCCTCAATTCAGAGCTTTCAAGGATACTAAAACACTGTAGGCTTCCGGCATTGTTAGCAATTAAAATTTTTTCAGAGTCCTTATGTTTGACAAACGCCAGTTTTTTGGCATCCCCCCTTGCGAATAGCCCTGTTTCCGAACCGGTTCTGGCTGTAAACCCACCTTTCCCATTGCCGAGCATCACAATGCCTGTACCTGCGTCATTTCGGGGCGTCTCGATTTCAGATACAAACAAGTTGCCAGCTGCAAGAAAATCCAAATGTCCATCTTTATTGCTATCCCAGACCAACACGTCATTTATATTGGAAAGCTGTGCTTCATTCGGCAAGGGAACATGCCTGAAACTACCATTCCCAAGATTTTCTATATAGGACGATGCAAAGGTATCCGCCGCATAATGCAGCGCATTTTGAAGGCTGTCATCCTCATATACCTGATCTATCTCAAGAGAAGCAAAGACGTCGTATTTCTGAATTTGCTTCTTCAGGCCCGGTATCTGTTGGGCCGAGCAGGAAAAACCCCTTAGAGGGTAGTGTTTATTATTGTTGTAATAACCCAGTACAATGTCATAATTTCCATTGGCGTCAAAATCATTATAATACACATCGAAAGGGGTCTCCGGCGAAGTTTTGTACTTGTAATTGAGCCCCAGGTTTCCTGCAATAAAATCCATATCACCATCCATATCAAAGTCTCCCTGTTCCAGGGCAAACCACCATCCCACGGTATTATCCAATCCACTCACCGCTTTCCTGATAAAATTCCCCTGAATATTTTCAAAAAATGTGATCGGCATCCATTCCCCTACCAGCGTTAAATCCGAATCGCCGTCCAGATCAAAATCATTCCAGACAGCATCGGTGACCATGCCCAAATTCTTTAGTCCCCCGGCGAGCAGGTCGGTAACATTTACCAATTGTCCGTTGTCATTTCTCAACAGCATACTACTGGCGGGCAATGGGTATTGATGCGGAACGTGCCGCCCCCCCACAAAAAGATCCATGTCACCATCCCTGTCAAAATCGGCCGCCTTTACAATAGAGCCACTCTCGCGCCCCACGTTGAGGATAGCGCCTTTTAAAAAGTTTCCATTTCCGTCATTCAAATACAGCCTGTCTACGTAATGCAAATCATTTACCGGATATTCGTTCCCACCACTGACCACATAAAGATCCTGGTAACCATCCCCGTTGATATCCACAAAAAGTGCATCCACATCTTCGTAATCGTCTTCTTTCATCCATAGTTCATTGTTGGTTTCCGAGAAGGAGCCATCCGGGTTTTGAATGAATAACACGGCACTGAAACCCGTAGCTCCGCCCAGAAACAGGTCATCCAGACCATCGTTATTCACGTCTCCCCTTGCCATGGCCGGCCCAAATTGTGAAAGTTTATGGGGAAGCAGCACCTGTTCCGTGTAATCATCATAAACATTTTCACGATGTTCAAATTTTATCCCCAACGATGGATCCTCTCTGAAAAAAGCGGGTTCAGGGCGCTTAGAAACAATGATATTATCTGCAGGAGCTTTGTTCATAAATAAGGTCAGGGTTTGATTTGCCACCACCTTGGTTTTTATGGTCTTCCTCTGGTCCGGCCAGGTAACCACAAGGCTGTCGATATTTTTCAATGCCCCAAGTCCGAAATGTACGCTGTTCTCACTGGTGGAATAAATACCCCGTACATTGGTGGTTTCCTGTAACTGCATGCCTTCCCCCGTATACAAAACCACTTTGGTCCCAAATACAGGCCTGTTTTTTCTGTCCTTTAATTGGATTCTCAGATAATTGGCATTTTCCCTGCTTTCCGAATTGTTCCGATATACAAATGCTTCCTTATTTATATTATTCACCACCAGATCCAAATCGCCATCATTATCCAGATCTGCATAGGCCGCCCCATTAGAAAAAGACTCCTCCTCGAGGCCCCATTCCTCCATCATTTTTTCAAATGAAAGATGGCCCAGATTCTTAAATGCATAGTTTTTTAAGGGCTGGGATGGCATTAAGGAAATGGTTTTTTCAAGATCCAGAATTTCCCAAATGCTAATTTCTCCCCCATCGGGATTGTCATTGATCCATTGCTGGGCCGTTTCCGTAATGAAGTCTCCCACCTTTTTATCAGCATCGGTATTCCGGATGTCGTATAAAAGTCCGTTTGTGATATAGGAATCCTTTAGCCCGTCATTGTCAAAATCCGCAAGGAGATTACACCAGCTCCAATCCGTTGCCGCCATGCCGGTGATCTGGGCAACATCGCTGAAGGTGGTATTGCCGTTATTGAGATGCAATGCATTGAACATATACTGATAGTGCCCCCCATTGTCCACGACGTTCCAGAAAGTCTTTGGATTCATACCGCTCATATTCGCCTTGAGCCTGAAATTATCTTCGGCAACCATATCCACCACAAAAATATCGGGCAGGGCATCGTTATTGATATCCGAGACATCCACGCCCATGCTGTAGTACGACATATGGTTCAGGGCGCTATCCGCTATATTGGTAAAGGTTCCGTTCCCGTTGTTGATAAAGAGAAAATCCGGCACATAAAAATCATTGGCTATATACAGGTCCACCCAGCCGTCATTATTTATATCGCTTGCGGATACAGCGTTGGGGAAGCCGGTTCGTTTTATCCCGGCCTGCTCACTGACATCTTCAAACGACCCCTTACCTGTATTCCTCAAAAGCTTCAGGTGGTATTCCGGTTGTAGCAGTGCGGTTCCCGAGAACTCGGAATAACTCCCGGGATTTGGCGGCTGTGTAAGTAGTAGCAGATCCAGGTATCCATCTTTGTCATAATCCAAAAATGTGGCATGTCTGGTTCTCTGAGTATCCCCGATCCCAAACTCTTTTGCAGACTCCGTAAAGGTGCCATCTCCATTATTCAGGTATAATAAATTGGCCCGCCACTCCTGCTTATAATCATCCAGCTCCCGGCTGACATAGATATCCAGTAAACCGTCATTATTAATATCGGCAACGGTAACGCCCGTAGACCATCCACCGTCGTATTGAATCCCCGCCTGGCTGGTCACGTCTTTAAAAGTAAGATTCCCCTCATTGAAATATAGCTTATCCGGCACCATATTTCCGGCAAAATAGACATCCTGGAGGCCATCGTTGTTAAAATCCCCGACACCTACGCCTGCACCGCCATAAAAATTGGCATAAAGCAATATATTTCGCTCCTTGTTGTCTTTTACAGCATTTACAAAATCTATGTTGGTAGCTGAGGGGTCTAAAAGGGTGAACAATTTTTGAGCCTGCCCGAGTAAAACAACGGGTAAGGCCAAAAATACCAATATCATCAATGGACCCTTGAAAAAAATCTTCCACATCATAATTCAATATACTAAATGAATAAGAATAAATAAAGGAGAGTTTCCCCTCCTTTATCAAACTAACTCACTCTATAATTAACTAATGATCATTCAGAGAGTAAAAACTATCATCTTATGGAACATCCCACCATACCCTGGTTGTTAGTTCATCCGGCCCTTGTGCCGCAACCGCTGCAGCATAATTATCAGGGTTATTGCTTTGCTCACTTTCGGAATAGGTAAGCCGCCTTGGAATAGTCCCTCCGGTAACGTTGCCCGGATAATTGACAGGAACCAATGCCGGGAACCCGGACCTCCTCCAGTTAGCAAAGGTTTCGTATTCGTTTAAGAAGGTCGCCGCCCAGTACTGTGTGTTAATCTGTTCTATGGCATTGGCGCTGTCAAAAGGGTTATTGGCCAAATAGGTATCAATATCGGCATCTGCGATAGCCGCTGCAGGACCATATATTTCCAGCATTTTCATTGCGGCCCTGACACCTTCGTTATAATGAGGCTCAGGATTTCCCCCGGCAAGACCCCAGCGTTCTGCGGCTTCAGCCAACATAAATTCAACCTCTGCATATGTCTGGAAGAACATGGGTGCTTCCACACCGGTAATAATCGACCTGTTCGGTTCCGCGTAATTGTCCGTATTCTCCTCCCCGGTCATCGTCATTAACATTTCCGAATCCAAACCATTGGGTAACCCTATTAAATCAGCGGTAGCTGTGCTACCATCAAGTCGCCTTGCCGACAGGATGGGTAACCTCGGATCCGAGGCATTCTGCATAAAATCTATAAAGGTCTTACTCATTCGCATTTCACCATCGGCCAGGAAGACCTCTCCATTACCATTTCTATTATCCGTATCGTGCTGCAGATAAAAGATATCGGCGTTAGACTCCATGACTCCTCCGCTAATGGCCTTTGTTACCCAAGCCTGGGATCCGGCCGCGTCTACTTTGATTAAACGAAACCCTAACCGCAGCATCAGTGAGTTTGCCAGCCTTTTCCATTTGGCCTGATCGCCTCCGTAAATCACATCCGCAGCACCAAAGCCAGAAGTCCCGGAAGCCAGGGCGGCTGCAGATTCTTCCAGTTCTTTCAGCAGATCCGGATAAATTTCACTTTGAGCATCATATTTTGGCAAGAAAATTCCAGAGATGACTGCCTGTCCCGCTTCACTATATGGAATGTCACCATACAAATCCGTAAGCCTTGAATAGGCATATACCCTAAGGATCCGGGTAATCGCTTTCATTTCTTCAGGGGCACCCTCCTCCTCGAGCTGTACCAGCATGTCCTCAACCGTTTTAATGGCATTTTCATAGTATCGATCCAGGAGGGAGGAAGCATATCCTTTGTTCCAGGTATATTTATCACCACTCCAGTAACCGGCAGTAGTCGCAAAATGTTGCATCATCGTGGACTGGTAAATCAAATTGGCCCGCCAATTATCATAGCGCTCACTGGAAATAAACTTTTGCAAGGCAGTAAGTTTATTCGCCACATCAACCTGAACCGGTTTCGTCGGGTTTACATTCAATTCTTCAAACCCCTGATCACATGCACCAAGAAAAAGGACAAATGACAGTATATATATTACTTTTTTCATATTATTTTTTTTAAAACTTAACATTAATGTTCATACCATAACTTCTGGAAGAAGGAACTCCAAAGTATTCAAGCCCCTGGGAATTACCAACATTGTAGGCACTTTCCGGATCAATATTGTCAATACTTCGCTTAATGTAAAATAAGTTAGACGCTATAATTGAAAAATCAACGCTAGACAGGAACACGTTCTTTAATATGCTGCTGGGCAGGCTATATCCAAGACTTACCTGTCTTAATTTAATATAATCGGAGTCCTCAACAAAATGCTCTGCGATATCGTTGATCTCCCCATAATATGTTGAGAGATTCTCCGGCGCAACTGTTGTGGTAAACGGCTGGTCTGTAGCAGCATCAATCCCGGAAACTGTTAACCCGGATTCCCTGCCCTCGAGGGTTGCCTTATGCAGGCCATTTCCGTAGACCACCGTATTGGTTCCTGAAAAAATCTGGCCTCCAAACTTTCCATCAATCAAAACATTCAGGTTAAAATTCTTATAGGCAAATGAATTCGTCCAGCCCAGTGTTAAAGGTGGTACCCCTTCACCAAGAACCTTGCGTTCACCTTCAACAGCCCTCGGCACCCCCTCGGCGTCGATCTCATATCTGATATTGCCGCTGGGATCCCGGTCATAAGACACCCCTACGATCGTTCCGTAGGCTTCCCCGACAATGTGTGTGATCCTGACATTTTGTGTTCGGGGTTCGTCCAGGCTTACATCAGAATCCACATCATCAGTGGCCAACACCTTACCCTTATTATGGGCTCCGTTAAATGTGGTGTTCCAGCTAAAGTCTTCCGTCCTAATGGGAGTGGCGTTGATTAAAAATTCAATTCCCTTATTCTCAACTTTCCCGAGATTGGCACTTGCACCATTATAGCCTGAATAAATGGAAGTGGCTACATTAACGATATCATTGGTTGTTTCATTCTGATAATAGGCCAGGTCCAGGGATAACCTGTTGTTAAAAAACCTGGCGTCCAACCCAATTTCCGTTTCACTCTTGCTAAAAGGCACCAGATTTGAATTTGGAACCGTTCCCCCACTAACTCTTCCGAGGGGTTGTCCCTGAATTGGGTTCCCGAAGATCTCATAGATCAGCGAAAGTGAGTAGGGATTCTGGGCACCACCGGCAACTTCGGAATAGCCCCCTCTCAGTTTCAGGAAGCTGACAAACTCCGGCATATTTAATGCGTCGGACAAAATTAAACTTGCGTTAACCGACGGATAAAAGTCATCATTCGGAGTAGTTTTTCCGGGGAAGGACAATGTAGAGAACCAGTCGTTCCGTCCCGTAAAGGTGATATATGCCCAATCATCCCACGAAAGCTCCAGGGAACCATAAAGCGATCCTATTTTTCTTTCACCGTAGGTTCTGCTTCGCGACTGGCTAACCGTATTTCCAATATCTTCTAGCCCCGGGACGATAAAATCATTTCCTCCGAGATTCAATTGCTCTTCTTTAATATGGTTACTGTTGGTTCCGACAAAGCCAGAGACCGAAAACTTATCGGTAACATCACGTTCTAGCCCCAGGATCAAGTCTGCATCAACCTGGTTGTACCTGCGTTCTTCCTCATTAATTCCACCCAAAGGCTTATAGGCCGTTCCAAAGGGTTCTACCGCCACCCTTCTTATGGTAGAGTGATCAATACCAATCCTACCCGAAAGATACAGCCAGTCCAGAATGTCATAGCGCAGGGAAGTAGAAGCGATGATCCTGTTTTTAACATCTTCATTTCTAAAATTATAGGCCGCAAAATAAGGGTTCTGAGAAAATGTATTTGTTGAATATGTGCGCTCCGTACCGTCTTCATTTGCACCCGGCTCCATAAAACGAACATCCACATTGGGCGATAAATTGGCAACTGTAAAGTTCCCGTTCCCCGGAGCATCCGAAAGTCTTGGCCTGTTGTTTACCTTTTCAATGATATATTTCGCATTTACCGAAGTGGTCAGCTTTTCTGCCAGCACCGTACTTGCATTGAGGGAAAAGGTCTTTCTGTTTAAGCCGGCATTCGGCATAACATCCTCATTACTCAGGTCTGAAGCGGACAGCCTGTAATTTGAATTCCCGGTGCTATTTGTCAGCGCGACCGTATTAATAAAAGTGGTGCCTGTCCGGTAGAAATGATCCAGATTACTGCCAACGTAGGAATAGGGCCTTTCAACACCATCCCACTGTACTACCGGGGTGCCATCCAGGCGAGCTCCCCAGGAGGACAAACCGTTGTCTCTTGCCTCAACAAGGTTTACTGGTTTTCGGCCCCGTATCCCCTGCCCATATTCAGTTTGGAAATCCTGCAGGGATGTGTCCACCTTGTCGAAGGTAACCGAGCTACTGAGTTCAACCCCGAATCCATCCCGGCCCTGACCTGATTTAGTGGTTACTATGATTACCCCGCCTGCCGCTCTTGAGCCGTACAGTGCGGAAGCCGCTCCACCCTTAAGTACCGACAGCGATTCAATGTCATCCGGGTTGATACTGGAAATACCATCACCACCATCCGATCCGCCCCACAAACTGGCAGAACCGTTATTTTCATTCCCGATGGGGATCCCGTCTACCACGTAAAGCGGCTGGTTATTTCCTGATAAGGAACTGGAACCCCTGATAATTACCCTACTGGAACCCGCTGCTCCCGTGGAGTTTTGAGTGATATTAACCCCTGCTATTTTACCCTGAAGGGAATTGATCGCGTTGGGAGTCTTGATGGTCGATAATTCCTCCCCACCGACTTCCGTTAAGGAGTATCCAAGGGCCTTGGTTTCCTTACGTATACCAAGGGCGGTTACCACCACTTCATCCAATTGGCTTGCATCTTCCGCCAGAGATACATTCACTGTGGTTTGAGTACCTACTGCTACTTCCCTGGTAGCATACCCCAATGATGAGAAAACCAGGGTAGCACCATCGGCTACATTAATACTGTAATTTCCATCAAAATCGGTGGAAGTTCCGTTTGAGGTTCCTTTTTCGACCACATTTACCCCAGGTAACGGGGATCCGGTGTTATCCGAAACCGTCCCTGTTACGGTCCTGTTTTGTGCCATTGTAAACTGAAAGCACAGGAATGACACGATCATTAAATAATAATGAAGCTTTTTGTTCATACGTGTAGATTTTTGATGCTGTTAGTTAGTTGTTCATTAATCTGTAAAAGTTCAAATATCCGCTTGAATGCTGAAAAATATTCGACTAATAACGATGGAGTAAGGCTAAAGGACAGTTTTACGAAAACGTTTGCGGTTATTCAGGCGTTGGCCGCAATAATTCTAAAACGAGCCAAATGTTCCTACGAACAAGGTAAGATAAATTTGCCAGATTGCCTATCCTTCAATAGCGGCACAAGGCCTGGAATGGGTCTTATCCAAACTATTGTTTTTTGAATCTCTTTATGGCTGAAAGCTGTTCACGGGTCAATGCGGGGCCGTCAAAAAAAGAAACCCCCCTGGCGCCATTTTCCACAGCGTACGTTATGGCATCGTAAACTTCCTGTCCCGTCATTTCAGGGACGTAAATTCCGGTATGAAGTTCGGTTTCCCCTCCCCTGAGGTCATTTACCCCTTGTTTTGTGGCATAGCCGATCCAATCCAGTTCTTCGTTGTAAAAATTATTGTAAATCATTGGTAGTACCTTGTCTATATTCCACTTGTCCCATCTTTGACGGACCATATGGTCGGCCATTTCCGGATAGGGGAATACGGCGGCGGTCAGGAGTTTATTATGGTCATGGGCAATTTCATAGGCCCGGTCCACAATATCCTTGATCCTGTTGAGCCTGAAATTCTTCCACTCCATATCAATCGCTGGATTTCCTGAATCGAGCGGATTTTTATGATGTATTTTTTCAAAGGTTGAAAGACAGACTTCGCAATAACAAAAATCAAATTCGGGCAATTCTTTGTCCTGAATCAAATCGTATTTTGGCAGCAGACCGACCGGCAGGAAAATGTCTGAGTATCGAATATAGTCCAGGTGAACACTCGCAACATTTTCAACCCTGGCAAGTGCCTCCACCAAACTTAGAATATGGTTCCTTGAAGCCTCCCTGGTAGGGCATAACCACTTATAATACCCTACATAGGGTGGCTGATCATAGCAGGACTTCCCGTCCCTGCTGACAGCGTACCATTCAGGATGTTGTTCCGCAATTTTATCACCGGGTCTGTTTACCGTAAACATCCAGGCATGGACTTCCAGTCCTGCATCCGCCGCTATGGGTACCAATCTGGACAGCAGCCGGGGATCTGCCCCGGTGTTGATCAAAACAGCATCGATCCCATTCACCGCGTATTTCTTAAATTCCACCGCATAGGAATCATCTGAACGGGTACTATCCGCCGTTATCCATGTCCAGAAGGTAAGTTCCCCTCCCTCATCCGTTTTACCAGGCATGCCGCCCTCCGTACGCTTCGATTCCTTACAGGCAATTACCCCAATGATCAGGAGTATCCCAAAGAACAACCTGATTACCCTCCTATTATTTAATAGCATAACTCTTGAATTTTCCATCCTCCTGAATGACTAACTTGTGCCCTGTAAAAGGGCTTTCTGCGAAAATAGTAATCCCGGTTTCACATTTTTCCAATAACGGCCTGACCGTTTTCCCAAAAAAGACCTTTGAAGGTCCCTCAGAGACCACTTCCCCCTTCTTTTTCTTCCATATCACTTTACGGGATTTTTCATTTTGCCTGTCACGGTACAATTCATAGAGGTACCATTTAACGTATTCGTCCTCCGGGATTTCAAAATCCACATCAGTTTCCGAATCCCCTCCTGAAAAATAGACGTACCCCCATTTTTCCGGCTCGTGCATATTGACCACCCACTGGGGTGACCAGACCCAATTAAATTCAGGTAAAAATTTTCCTTCCTTATCTTTTTTCCTGCGATACCTATTATTGATAAGATCATATTCCCAGTTTACCCTGGAAAAACCAATTCTCCAGAATTCTCCTTTCGGAACATTGTTATGGCCGTTGGCTTCATTGAGTACCTTCCAGGGGAAAGCAATTTCAACATTCCAACCATCATCGACATCCGCAGCCTCGTTCAGGGTCCCACGAACATGAACGGCCGTTTTAAGGCCCTGAATGTCCCAATTGTTCAGCACCTTGCCATGGTTCCTGTAAGGTTTGGTGAGAAAGAGATCCCAAACGGTGTTGAAGGCGTTAATTTCAAACTCCATATAATTATGTGTATCTCCGTCAGGATCGATAAAAATTTCAAAATCGTTGTCATAGAATATAACGGTATCCCTTTGTTTTAGTGTCGCCCAGACATGGGGTTCTTCCAGCCTGGCGAAAAAGTAGAGGTAATCGCTGTCCCATACCATTTTCACATTCGTTTTAAACCCAGGAATTTTGTCCCCTTCAATGTCGATGAAATCATCGCTCCAGGATGCCAGCGCCCATGTATGTTCCTCCATTTTGCCGTCTATATCCATCGGTTCGGAGGCCATGATCGCAATGTACTTTTTTGGCCCGGATTGGGCCATTAGTGCAATACCGCCGTGACAGGCCATAAGAAACAGAACACTGAAAACCCTCAATTTCCCCAAAGATACTTTCGCCATCTTACGTCGCATTAATACTTGTCAAAATAAGCATTTGAAGTGCAAAATTGCTTAATTTACCCAAAATTTCGGGTGATCTGAGTGCAAAAGTCCCTGGCAGCCCCTTAAACCTGTTTGAATGTTGATTTTTTTATGATTTTCCGCAATAATATTAGACCAACAACTGTGCTTCTGGTGTCAACACCAATTACACAACCTTAAACCATTTTATTTGATGTCGAGGTATATAAATGATAAATTGAATGGATTGCTGAAGGAAGGTCGCTCTGAGATGTACACGATTAATTATAAGCATCACATCATTTTCTGGCTGATCTATTTTATTTTTAACACCCTGCGCTGGGGCAGCATGCACCATGACTTTGATCTGTCGCTTAAAACCAACCTTATTGGATTTCCGATCCATATGACCCTGACGTATTTAAATATCTACTATCTGATGCCGAGGTTTTTATATGAGCGAAAGTATTTTATGTATGGGCTGCTAGTGATGCTTTCGCTTTTTGTCATGTTGCTGGCCAAGTTTAACTTAACGTACTATCTGGTCAGTACAAATGTCATGCCCGAAGCAGCTGAAGAAGTAACCAGCCTGACACTGAACTACGCAATCACAACGATGCTTGGAGAACTCTATGTTGTGTCATTTGTCACGGCGATCAAAATTACGATAGACTGGCTAAGAGAACACAACAAACTTCACGAATTGGAAAGAAGGCAACTCACCACCGAGCTCAGGTTTCTGCGTTCACAGGTCTCGCCCCACTTTTTCTTTAATACACTGAATAATATCTACTCGCTTACCCTTGAAAAGTCGAATAAGGCCCCTGAAGTGGTTTTAAAGCTTTCGGAACTCATGCGTTACCTGTTGTATGCCACCCGAAAGAACAAGCAGTCCCTGAAAAAAGAAATTGATTGTATCCAGAATTATATCGATCTGGAAAGGTTGCGGTTCGACCATACACTTCAGGTGGATGTTTCCGTTTGCGGGGACCTGAGGGACAGGGAAATCGCCCCCATGCTCCTAGTACCACTCATTGAAAATTGCTTTAAGCATGGAGCCAGTAAGAATATCGGAGACATGTTGATCGATGTGGACATTAAAGTGGAAAACGACTTTTTATATTTTAAGGTTGTCAATACCATGCCTAAAAAGAACTCCATGCTACCGGTTAAGAAAAAGAGTAGTGGTATCGGTATTTCAAATGTTAAAAAACGTCTGGAACTTGGATACAACCCCAGGGACTACGACCTTTTGATATTTGAAGAGAAAGAAATGTTCCATGTTGACTTAAAACTGAAAGTATGATGAAATTAAGTGTAATTATCATTGATGATGAACCACTGGCCATCAATGTGATTAAAAATTACATACTGCAGGTTAAGGAATTAACCCTGGCTGCATCCTTTACCAATGCCGTTGAAGCTTCTTCCTACCTGCAGGACCACACGGCTGATATCATCTTCCTGGATATCAACATGCCCTTACTGGACGGACTTGAATTTTTAAAGGGCCTTCATGACCTTCCCATGGTGGTGATCACGACAGCACATGAGGAACATGCACTGAAAGGGTTCGAATTAGAAGCCATCGACTACCTGGTAAAACCCATACCGTTTCCCAGGTTCCACAAAGCGGTTCAAAGGATTCTCCGTTTAAAACAAGGTACCTCCGGAACAGCGCCAATTCGTCAGGATGGACGGCCGAGTATCTTTGTAAAAGTAGATAATAAAAAACATCAGAAAATAGTCCTGGACGACATAGTGATCATAGAAAGCCTGAAGGATTATATCCGCATAAAAACAGTCAATGGTAAATTCATAGTGCACAAAACATTGGGAAGTATCACTGAAGAATTGCCTTCAGACAAGTTCATGAGGATTCACAGGTCGTATACCGTGGCGTTTGACAGGGTGGAAGCTATCGAAGGAAATAGTCTGGAATGCGGGGGAATACGATATACCATAGGCAGGAGTTATCTGAATGAGGTGAAAGACCGTATCCTGAATAACTCAAATTCCCAGGCGCAGAATTAAGCCATTTATTTTGTATAAACTTTCAATGTATGGAGTATATCCTGAACCCCTGGCCCTGGTTTGTATCCGGGCCGCTGATTGCACTTGTTTTATTTTTTCTGGTATATTTCGGAAAGACGTTTGGGATGTCTTCCAATCTCCGGACCCTGTGTTCCATGGGTGGTGCCGGAAGGTATTCAGAATTTTTCAGGTTCGATTGGAAGGCACAACGCTGGAATCTTACCGTTGTAGTGGGTGCCCTCATTGGCGGATTTATTGCCGTTACTTTTCTGTCCGATGGTTCTGTCATAGCTTTGAACCCGGAAACGGTTTCGGACCTTGAACACCTAGGTTTCGCCCGTGTTGGTGAAACATTATTACCCCCGGAAATTTACGGGTGGGGACATGTACTATCCCTGAAAGGATTGGCAGTCCTGATCACCGCCGGTTTTTTGGTTGGTTTCGGAACCCGCTACGCAGGTGGCTGTACTTCCGGCCATGCGATCACCGGGCTCAGTAACCTTCAACTTCCATCCCTGATAGCGGTCGTGGGGTTTTTCATTGGTGGCATTGTTATGACCTATTTAATTCTTCCTTTAATTTACAGCCCTTGAAATATCTAAAATATTTACTCGTAGGAATATTTTTCGGGATCGTTCTCGTAAAATCTGAAGCCGTTTCATGGTACCGCATTTATGAAATGTTTAAATTCCAATCCTTCCACATGTATGGCATCATTTTTTCAGCGGTGATCCTGGGCATGATTGTTTTGGGAGCTTTGAAAAAATTTCATATCAGGAGCACAGAAGGCACTCCCATTCACCTCCCCCCGAAAGAAAATAGTATTGCCAGATATATCCTGGGAGGATCCATTTTTGGATTGGGCTGGGCGCTGGCAGGGGCGTGTCCAGGTCCTATGTACGTCCTTTTGGGTACGGGCATATTCAGTATGCTGATCGTGATAGCGGCCGCATTGTCAGGCACCTTTGCCTATGGGATCCTGAGGGATAAACTCCCGCATTGAGAGTGTCCCTCACAGGGAAACAATCACATCATCCATGGGGATACCCAAGGTACAGCAAAGAGTGACGATTCGTTGAAGTTTGGAAGATGCTATTTTAAGATTGTTTTGCAAAATGTACCTGCATATAGCGTCTCCGGTCTTTTGCCTGTGTGCCGCCGGGAGGACTGTATGCCCTTATTCAGCCATGTACGGAATCAAATATTACACAATCTCTGCATTTAACCCGGCCAGCAATAGCCTGCTGCAGCGTGGTTCGAGATCCGTATATTCTCCTGTTTTTACGGTGCATTTACCGTTGTGGTGAACAATAAGAGAGCACTGTTCTGCCTGTTGCGCCGTATGGTCGCAGACAACTATCAAGGTCTCAATTACGTGCTCAAATGTGTTGACATCATCATTAAACAACACAATTTCATTTTGCTCTACCCTTTCTTCTTCTAACAGAAGTTGCTCTAAAAGCTTTTCCCTTGTGCCCATTGATCAGGATTTTTTACTAATATACTAATTTTTTAAAAGTTCCTTCTTTCAGGTTTTACACCTGAAAATATTAAAAAGTGTTCGGCTTCCCCGGAAACACTTTAAACATTTTCTGTTTGGAAATAAACAGGGGTGAAAAAAATAAAGGCCCCAGGGGGTTTTTATGCATTTTTTTCCCATTAAAATGCCAGGTAAATCATTTTTTGGAATATTGATACACCGCGGCTGCCCAATCTTTTTTTTCAGATTTTTTTAGGAAATCAAGGCCTTCCTCCCTGCATTTCTCAGAAATCAGGGGCAGGTCTGCTGTCAGGAAGCCACTGAGCATCAGGACCCCGTTGGGGTTGAGATGCCGCACGTAAAGAGGCAGGTCTGTCAGCAGCACATTCCTGTTGATGTTGGCCAGGATATAATCATATTTTTGCTCTTCCAACCATCCGGCATCCCCCTCATGGACTTCTATGTTATCTTGCAGATTCCGTTGAACATTTTCGATGGCGTTGACATAACTCCAGGGATCATTATCGATGGCATCCACCCTGGAAGCTCCCTTCATGGAGGCCAGGATGGCCAGAACTCCTGTTCCACAGCCCATATCTAATACTGATTTCCCTTTAAAGCCGGCATTCAGAATATGCCGGAGCATCAAATGTGTGGTTTCATGATGCCCGGTACCAAAACTCATCTTAGGTTCTATGACGATATCATAGGTTACCTCAGGACGCGCGTGAAACGGCGCCCGGATGACACAGCTTTCATCTATTCGAATGGGTTCAAAACTTTGTTCCCATTGTGCATTCCAGTTTTCCTGCTTAATTTCCCTTACGCCATATTCTATCTCTATATGAGGTTGGGTAAATATCTGCAGCTCCTTAATGCGGTCTTCGTTCCAATGTTGTTTGCCAATATAGGCCAGGACACCTTCATGAGTTTCTATAAAACTCTCAAAATCAAGTTCGGCCAATTGGGCAATAAGAATATCGCTGGCAGGCTGTAAGGGATGTACCTTAAAGGCGCATTCTATATAATTTTCCTGCATGGGATTAAATGGCACCTACGATGGCCGTAAAATCGTCTGCAACCAGGGAAGCTCCCCCAATCAATCCTCCATCCACGTCGGGCTTTGAAAAGATTTCCTTTGCGTTATTGGGTTTTACACTCCCGCCATACAGAATAGAAACGGCATCGGCAATAGTATGGTCATAACGCTCCGTGATGGTTTGCCTGATAAAGGCATGCATCTCCTGAGCCTGTTCAGGGGAAGCGGTTTCCCCAGTACCAATGGCCCAGACAGGTTCGTAAGCCAGAACGATCGACTTCCATACCACGGCCTCCAATGGAAATAAAGCATTTTTTAACTGACGCTTTACGACTTCGAAATGACGTCCTGTTTTTCGTTCTTCCAACTCCTCCCCAAAGCAAAATATGACTCTCATGCCATGTGCCAGGGCGGCGGCCACTTTCCTGGCCAATAACTCATCCGTTTCACCAAAATAAGCCCTTCTTTCAGAGTGTCCGATAAGGACCGTATGCACTTTAATATGCAACAGCATATTGGCAGATATTTCTCCGGTATATGCGCCATTTTCTGCAAAGTGCATGTTCTGGGCAACAACTTCAATCACAGAAGAATCCAATGCGTTGACCGCACCATTTAAGTTTACGAACGGGGGTGCCACCATGACCTCGGCTGAGGTGTCCGGTAATTTTGCAGAAATTTCTGCTAAAAGCGTCCTTGTTTCATCCAGGTTTTTATTCATTTTCCAGTTGCCTGCTACAATTTTAGATCTCATGTATATCGGTATTTAATTCATTTTTTTTAATAGTGCTTCCAGATCGGAAAAACTCAGTGACCTATACTCAAAATCCTCCCCGAAAAGAATTTTGCCATTTTCTTCCACAGTAGTCTCAAAACCTGCCTGTTTCCTTAAAATATTCACGGAATCCGGATTCTTTATTGGCCAGATAAAAGATGTCTGATCGGAGGTTCCCATAAAATAGGACATTCCCTGAGTACCATAAACCTGAGGTTGATTATTATCCTTCAAATGCCTGTCAAGCATTTCAGCATAGTAGTGATATTGGAGTTCTCCTGTTTCCGCAGCGTTTTTTATGATTTCCAAATACTGTGGTATTTTGTTTGAATGCTGAATTACATTCCATGCAGCGGCCGAGGTTTGTTCCCCCACCAAACTTATCCCCGGATAACCGTGTTCCGCAATTACCCCAGCCACATATTCAATATTAGAACTGTCTGTTTCCACCTGAAATTTCCAGGTTTCAGCGCTGTAAGCACTTCTGTACTTCTGGTCAAGTACCATAATACTGTCTAAGCTTTTCTTCAACGTTAAATTAAGTTCCTGCATTCAGTCATTTTCAAGATTCAAATGGTCCAAATCATTAAAATGTACTTTGTCCTTTATAGTGCCTTCATTTAAGATAAGCACTCCGGGATTGGACCGAACAATGGTTTTCAACGCCGTTTCATCCGTAAAATAAAACTCAAAATTTAATTTGTAATGCTCTGCCAATTGCCGTGAATATTCCGAATCTGAGGCAGACAAACCAATGACCCTATAATGTTTACGCAACGCCTCATCGGTTATAAGTTTGATCTCGTCAAAAGCTGCCGTATTGGTCTTACGCAGGTCGTAGGCGACTACCATTACCAATTTTGGTTCCCTGAGGAGAGAGGAAGCAAAATCCTCACCATCCCTTTCAATGGTAAAGTCATGTATGGGGGGTTCATATCCCTTTTGGATTTCAGTGGTTTCCACATCCACAAATTCACCTTCCACAGATGGATACTCCCCATTGGTCACAATCACTTTTTCTTCTCCCCCCACATTAAATTTCCAGGCGTATTCAAAAATAGGCCTGGGAGCACCTTCCGGCACAGACATTCCCTGCTCAATATTCGCTCCTATTCTATAGGGCCTGAAATCGATCTCCGGCAAATGATTGAGCACGTGATTGGCATAAAATACGCAGAGGACCAATGCTGTGACGACCACTATATGCCGGGCCCTGTTCGTGAAAAAAGGTTGAACATGCCGATTTCCCACCCATAATAAGAGGATCAGAACCAGGAGGACGACATCTTTGATAAAGGATTCCCAGGGCGTTAATTTAATAGCGTCCCCAAAACAGCCACAGTCAGTAACCTTATTGTAAAAAGCCGAATAGAAGGTAAGGAAGGTAAAAAAGGCAATCATCAGCAGAAGGCTCCATAACGTGAATTTTTTCCGGAAACCCACCAGCAACATCACGCCCAGCAATACTTCCAGTACTACGACAAAAATTGCGATGGCCAGTGCATATGGCATAAAAAATGGAAGATCTAAAACCCCCTGGCTGAAATATTCTTCCAACTTAAAGGAAAAACCGACCGGATCGTTGAGTTTGATCAAGCCACTTATAATAAATAAAGCCCCAACAATTAGGCGCGCCAGAGTTACTAAGTAGTTCATTTTGGAATTTGGATTTATTTTAGCTGCCTATGGGCAGGTATGTTTTGAATTTGATCCAAGATGGATTAACGCAAATACCGCGTAGTTTATCATATCCTGATAGTTGGCATCAATGCCCTCGCTTACAATTGTTTTCCCTTTATTGTCCTCTATTTGTTTAACACGCAACAATTTTTGAATGATAAGATCTGTGAGAGAACTCACGCGCATATCCCTCCAGGCCTCGCCATAGTCGTGGTTTTTATCTTCCATCAGGGATTTTGTGATCCCGAGGTGTTTATCGTATAGTTTCACTGCCTGATCGGCATTGAGGTCCGGTTCATCGACCACCCCGTTTTCCAACTGGATCAGGGCCATGAGCGCGTAATTAATGATCCCTATGAATTCGGTTTTCTCATCTTCATCCACTTTTCGGACCTCGTTTTCCTGAAGTCCCCTGATCCGCTGTGCCTTTATATATATCTGATCGGTAAGTGATGGCAGCCGAAGGATGCGCCAGGCACTGCCATAGTCTCTCATCTTTTTTATAAACAGGTCCCGACAGGTGCCGATGACCGCATCGTACTGCTCTGAAGTATGCTGCATGAAATTCCTTGTAAATTGCGTAAATTTCGATTAAAATTCCGTAACGATCAAAGAATGCGGTTTAAACTTGGGATTGTGGATAAAAACAAACACCGGCCGCTTCAAGAATTTGAAATGACCATCAACTGCAAGGGTAAATTAATTGATCTGTCGTCCCCAAAAGTAATGGGTATTGTCAACCTTACCCCGGATTCATTTTATGACGGAGGTAAACTAAGGAATCCCGCTGTTGTTTTAAGGCATACGGAGAAAATGCTGGAGGAGGGGGCCACCTTTATCGATGTGGGGGCCTACAGTTCGCGCCCGGCTGCGGACCATATCAGCCAGGAGGAAGAATTAAGGCGCATAGAGCCCATTATCACTTCTCTGGTTGGAGAATTTCCCGACATTCTGTTATCCATTGATACATTCAGGAGTTCCGTTGCCCGTAGTTGCCTGGAAGCCGGGGCGGCCATGATCAACGACATATCTGCCGGAAACCTTGATGATCAAATGCTTTCCACGGTGGCCGAATTTAAGGTGCCCTATATTTTGATGCACTTAAAAGGCACACCTCAAACCATGAAGGATCATGCAAGTTATGACGATCTGCTGGGCGATATTTTATATTATTTTTCTAAAAAAGTGAGCCTGGCAAGGGCCAACGGCATCAGGGACCTTATCCTGGATCCCGGGTTTGGATTTTCCAAGACCGTAGCGCAAAATTATGAAGTGCTACAAAAACTAGAGGTTTTTCAAACCTTTGATCAACCCATCCTCTGTGGGTTAAGCAGAAAATCCATGATCTCCAAAAAACTCAATACCACCGTTGGTGAAGCTTTAAACGGTACCACCGCGCTGAACATGTACGCCCTTACGAAAGGCGCCCATATTCTAAGGGTGCACGATGTGAGGGAAGCCATGGAATGCGTTACTTTGTTCGGGGCATTGGCATAGGAAAAAGACCGGTTTTTTCCTCGCCTATTTTTTATAATTTTACAAAAACGGCAAGGCTTGGAATTTTTAGACTTTCTGGAATTTAGAATTACGGATATTATAGACATTGTCCTTGTCGCGATTCTCCTCTACTATATCTATAAGCTGGTCCGTGGCACCGTAGCAATCAATATTTTTATCGGGATTGTAATTGTCTGGGGATTCTGGAAATTGACCGAATTGCTCGATATGAAGATGATCAGCAGCGTAGTCGGTGGATTTATGCAGGTGGGCCTGATAGCATTGATCATCGTCTTTCAGCAGGAGATCCGGAAGTTTCTCTTAATGATAGGGTCCACCAATCTTGCCAACAAACGAAATTTTGTAAGGCATTTTAAGTTTCTCCGGCAAGACGGGATCGCCACCGAACTCGAAGTGGACAGCCTTATGGCCGCCTGTGATAAAATGGGCAAAAGCCGTACCGGTGCCATCCTGGTCCTAAAGCGTAATAACTCACTGGATTTTGTAAAATCTTCCGGGGACGCCATGAATATAGAAGTGAATTTACCCATTATTGAGAGCATCTTTTATAAGAATAGCCCGCTGCATGACGGGGCAGTGATCATTGAAGATAACTATATAGTGGCTACCCGGGTGATCCTGCCCGTTTCCAAGGACAGAAACATGCCTCACCGCTTCGGGCTACGGCACAGGGCAGCCGTTGGAATTACTGAGCGTACCGATGCGGTGGCTTTGGTGGTCAGTGAGGAAAGCGGGCAGATCTCGTATATCAAGAATGGAGAATTTATACTCTTCCATGACCTTGCGGAATTGGCAGGTATTATAAAAAAAGACCTTCTTTAGACGATGGAATGTAAAAACTGCGGCTATTTTCTTTATAAAGATCATCACTATTGTCCGCAATGCGGTGCCAGGATTATTTGCAACCGAATTACACTTAAACATCTCTGGCACGACTTTGCTCAACGGTATTTTGATCTGGACAATACTTTTATCAGAACGTTCGTGCATCTTTTTACCCGGCCTGAGGCTGTCAATGACGGATATATCAGGGGAGTGCGACGCAGGTATCTGAATCCTGTGAGCTATATGGGAATATCGGTGGCTTTATCAGGGATACTCTTCTTTGTCTTGCGGAAGTATTATATCGACAGGATTGACCTTGATGTCTTTAATTCGGGTTTGCCTCCGGGAACATCACAGAAAATCATGGCGGCCACTTTGGATTTCAGTTCTTTTATTTTCCTTTTATTTATTCCTGTAATCTCCGTTGCCGGGTGGCTGACTTTTAACCGGATGAAATACAATTTTCCGGAATTTATCATCGTAGGGGTCTATACGCTGGCCCATTACAATATCTTTGTTTTTCCGATCGCTTTGGGTATCCTGATAACCACTCCTGAGCGATATATTTCATTTGCGTTGATGTTCCTGCTGATAATGCTTACCTATACAGTGTACTCCTTACGCAGGCTGAACGCCATTAAACTTTGGAACGGATTGCTGAGATCTTTCGCTTTTGTACTCGTATTCCTCGTGGGCTATCTGGGGATATCAGTGTTTATCAATATCCTGCTGTTAACCTTAGGTGAGCTGTCCCTGCAGGATTTCAAGCCTGTGAATCCCTAAGCCACTTCTTCCGCCAGGAACTGGGATTCGTACAGATTGCTGTAATAGCCCCCTTTCTTCAGCAATTCCTTATGGGTTCCTTTTTCGACAATCCTGCCGGCATCCATGACCAGAATGGTATCCGCTTTCTTAATGGTGGCCAACCGATGAGCAATGATTATAGAGGTTCTGCCCTCGGTAATCTTATCCGTAGCTTTTTGAATCAGTTGCTCGGAATACGTGTCCACGGAAGAAGTTGCCTCGTCCAGAATCAATATGCTTGGGTTGCTAACATAAGCCCTTAAAAAAGCAATCAATTGCCTTTGTCCGCTTGAAAGCATGGTACCCCGTTCTTTTACATTATATTGATAGCCTCCGGGCAAACTGCTGATAAATTCATGCACCCCGATTTGTTTGGCGGCATCTTCTATTCCTTCAAGTTTCACGGATGGGTCTTTCAGGGATATATTGTTGGCTATGGTGTCTGCAAACAGGAAAACATCCTGCAACACAACCGCGATATTGCTGCGCAGGGAGGATAAGCGGTATTCCCTGATATCCACACCATCGATTTCTATGGCCCCTGAATCAATCTCATAAAAACGACTCAAAAGGTTAATGATGGTCGACTTTCCGGCGCCGGTGGAACCAACGATGGCAATGGTCTCCCCTACTTTCACATCGAATGAAATGCCATGGAGCACCTCCTGGTCTTTCAGGTAGGCGAAACGCACGTCTTTAAACCTGATATTTCCCTTTACATCTTTTTTCTCATAGGTTCCCGAATCGTCAATATGGCTCTGGGTATCCAATATTTTAAATACCCGGTTTGCGGCAACCATTCCCATCTGCAAGGTGTTGAACTTGTCTGCAATCTGCCGTAAGGGCTGAAACAACATCCCCGACAGCAATATGAATGCGAAAATGGTCCCGTATTCGTCCACTTCGATATTGGTGACATGCTGCAGCCCTCCATACCAAACGAACAAACCGACGGTAATAGAGGATACGATATCGGCAATAGGGAAAAAGAAGGAATTGTACCATACTGTTTTTAACCAGGCATTCTGGTGTTTTTCATTGATGATCCTGAATTTCCTGCTTTCAATTTGTTCCCGGGTAAACAACTGCACGATCTTCATCCCCGTAATGCGTTCCTGTACGAAAGAATTGAGATTAGACACCTGCGCCCTGACATCGATAAAGGCTTTTTTCATCGCTTTCTGAAATTGCCGGGTGGCATACAGGATCAACGGGAGAACCACAAATACGATCAGGGCCAATTTCCAGTTGATGATCAGCATAACGACCCCCACAACCACCATTTTTAACAGATCGGCCACAATGACAAAAAACCCCTGACTGAATATTTCCCCGATCCGCTGCATATCGGCTACAGCCCGGGTTACCAGAACCCCAATGGAGGAAGTGTCAAAATACTGCATCTTAAAACTGATCATACGCCTGAAAAGTTTTATCCGTATGTCACGTATCACGGACTCGCCCAACCAATTGGCGTAGTAATTGAACGCAAGCTGGCTGATCACCTGCCCTAACAGGACGCCTGCCATGGCAAGGATCAGAAAGAGGAGTTTATCGAGATCACTTTTTTTTATGGCCTCGTCCACAATATCCCCAACGATCAGGGGCGAAAGAACGGCAAAACCAGACAACAAAATGGCTGCGAGTGCCACGGCGTAAAAGGTAAGGCGGTACGGCCTTGTATGAGCCATAACACGCTTAAATAATGTATAATCAAATGCTCTTCCGGTCTCTTTATCCATTCACTTCCAGGATATTTGTTGGGTACACAATTTCGGTCAAATATAACCCTTTTGCGGGTACAGAAACCCCGGCCAGGGCCCTATCCCTGCTTTTTATAATAGTCTTAACATCTTGTGGATTTAATTTACCCTGTCCAACTTCCACGAGTGTTCCAACGATGGCCCGCACCATATTCCTGAGAAAGCGATCCGCACTTATGGTAAAGACCAGTTGCCTGTCGTACTTTTTCCATACCGCTTCTGTAATCCTGCAGGTATAGGTCCTGACATCTGTTTTGGATTTTGAAAAACACTGAAAATCCTCAAAATCCATTAAAAAGGAGGCTGCCTTATTCATTTCAGACAGGTTAAGAGGCTGTCTGACATAATGGGCCATATCCTGGTAAAAGGGATTTTTTTCCTGAATGATCCAATACTCGTATGTGCGTTTTAGCGCACTAAATCTCGCATGTGCAGCGTCCGGCACTCTGACGAGTTGCTGCACGGCAATATCATCGGGCAGGAAAGCATTGAATCGCTGAATGAGCTCCGGCGCCTCAAGAGGCCCGGCACAGTCGAAATGGGCAACCATTTTTCGTGCGTGTACCCCCGCGTCTGTTCTCCCTGCTCCCGCCAGGGATACATCCTGCCGAAGAATTGTAGAAAATACCTCTTCCATGAGCTGTTGTACGGTGACCGCATTCGGCTGACTTTGCCACCCGTGGTACGCTTTTCCGAAGTATGAAAATGTGACAAAATATCTCAAGTGAAACCCTTAGTTTTGTTTTGCACAAAGATACTTTTCTCCTAAGGAATAAAGAGAAAAGGAAAAAGAGAAAAGACGCCGTGGCGCCATTGATCGTTGCTTATTCTCTGTAGCTGGTTGCATTATGACAATGGTTAACTATTCTTCGAATGACGAAAATACTACTGCTTTCCGACACCCATGGTCACATGGATGATGCCATTTTAAGATATGCCGGGCAGGCAGATGAGGTATGGCACGCCGGGGACATCGGAAATCCCGGGGTAACCGATGCCTTACAACGGCTAAAACCAGTCCGCGCTGTTTATGGGAATATAGACGACCACCTGTTACAAATGGAATTTCCCCTGGACAACAGATTTATGTGTGAGGATGTGGATGTCTGGATCACTCATATTGGCGGGTATCCCAATAAATATAATGTCAGGGTAAGGGAATCCATAAAAGCTAATCCTCCCGGGCTTTTTATCAGCGGGCATTCCCATATCCTAAAGGTAATGTGGGACAAAAAGTCGGGCCTGCTCCATATGAACCCCGGTGCCTGCGGAAAACAAGGTTTACACCGCGTGCGTACCATGCTTCGCTTTGTGATCGACGGCGAGGAGATCAGGGATTTGGAAATAGTGGAACTGGGCCATCGCTGGCAGGCACCCTAAAGACCTTGTTCCCGGGTGCGTCAGCGATTGCAGCGGCATCCTCTGACAGCGCTTGAGCGCATCAGGGATACAGCGGAAAGCGCGGCCCTGATAACCCTGAAAAAAATGCAAAACCCCGTAGCTGAGACAAACTCAATACGGGGTTACGCACTAATACTACTAAGATGTTTGGCTTAACGTAAACGATCCACAGATTTTACAAGATCCTCATCCTTCTTTATGGCCCTGTTGGCCAGGACCAGTAAAACGATAGAAAATACAGGAATAAGCATCCCAATACCCTTCTCCAAGACCGGGGTCTCTCCGGATAAATTCAGGGACCGGTAAACGAAAAATCCCAGTAAAAAAAGATTCAATATCATATTCAACCTGTTCAACACAAATTGATTTTGCCTGTTCTTAAAACGTACAATAGCCAGGACCGCTAATACTGCGATGGCGTAAAATGCGATGGATACGATCAACTCCTGGTTCGCAAAAACAGCATTGCCATCGGCATCAGACCACAGCCAGAGCCAAAATGGGAGAACCCCTGCAAACAGGGCAACGAGCAACAGGTATACCGTCTGAATTCTCTGGATCATTGAATGTTCTCCTTTGGAGGTGCAAAAATACGCGTCTTTTTAAAAAATACACATCAAAATCCTTAAAATTTAAAAGGAAATCAGGCCGGGCATCTTCCGTTGAAGGAATCCCCAGGTGCAAATTTATAAGCAGAACAGCCATATTCTTGAAAATAATTCGTAATATTGTGGCGTTATTAGTTGTAGCACTTACCAATAGGGATCTCATTCCCGCGTAATACCCAAATAACAATACACTTCATACATATTTTTTTGATATACGTATAACTTATTCAATACTCAATGTTTGAGATTTCAGATTTAAAGGCCAAGAAGCTTCCTGAGCTTCAGGAAATAGCAAAAGACTTACATGTACCTAAGTACAAAACACTAAAAAAACTGGATTTGGTATACCAAATCCTGGACCTTCAGGCCAGTAATCCGCAGGCTGTAAAGGTCAATGCAGCACCTGTGGAAAACAAACCGAGAACCAATCCGCGAAAGGAAAGGCCCGTTCGGGAAAAGCGCGCTGAAAAGCCCATGGCAAGGGACAAGCATAAAAGCGACGGGGAGGAAACAACGGCGGATGCAGTTGTTAAAACGGAAGAGAAGGTGCAGCAGAATAGCGGGAAGCAACAGCACGTCAAGGAACATCAGAAAAACGCATCGCAACACAAGAATCAGAAAAAAACCCACCATCATAAAAACGGTCAGGACAAAAAGAACAGCAATTT
>Ga0102947_1000028_pt1 | contig 46905 bp, 31 predicted proteins | sample SalPon2A_A_D2_MG_FD_78210 | JGI IMG/M metagenome (GOLD analysis project Ga0102947, IMG submission 78210) | Soil microbial communities from South San Francisco under conditions of wetland restoration - Salt Pond MetaG R2A_A_D2_MG | ecosystem: Environmental > Terrestrial > Soil > Wetlands | place... | reverse complement strand
ACCAGCGTTTCCGTGGGACCGTGCGGCTGGAGTCCTACCCGGACCCCAGCCAACTGCAACCCCTTGTAGTCGAAGGAAGTACCGAAAGGTGTTCACTGTCCACCGAGGCGGGGTAGCTCCAGTTCCCGGAACCGGCACGTCACAGCGAAAGCCGCTACAGTTGACCGAGGCGACCGTGGATGCAGTACCCGAATAGAGCTGCTTGTATACGGTGTAGGGCGTGCCACTGTCGTTTTGACAGGCATCGACCTGGGCTTCGATGATTCCTGTGGGGAGGACAGCGACGAAGAACAGAACAGACGTGCAGACTGCGTGGTGGGAAAAGCGCAAGGTAGCCCCCTTCTCCTAGTCCTCCCATTGACGAGAATGATTCTGAGTATAGCCCTGTCTTCCTGCAACTTCGCAAAGCCTGCTTCCAGCGGGCACCCCCCGGTGCTCCTCGACCGCTGCGCCACCCGCTGTGCAATGCGGCTGGGCATTGGCGTCAGTTCGAGGCGCCGGCACGGCGAGAGTTCCAAATCTCGCTAGTTCCCCGGGGTGTTCACTACTCCCAAGACGGGGAATTTGGAACCCCGGAAACAGGCATGCTTTTCAACGCAATCCAGCCGATTGTGGAGGGAAAAAGGGAAGTGGTAGCCCCAACGGGATTCGAACCCGTGTTTCCGCCTTGAAAGGGCGGCGTCCTGACCGGGCTAGACGATAGGGCCCCGGGTGGTGCCGGCGCCGGGCGGCGCGGCGGTACCACGAACGGGAAGGCTAACACAGGAAAGCCGGTGGGCCGCAACCCCTGCCCAAGCCCGTAGCGGACACTCGGAAGAGCCGGGAAGGGGTGGCATTGCAGTGATTGCGGCAGTGCTGGTTGCAGTTTTCGGCATAGTAGATATCATCACTTCACAATCCAATCCTTTAATTCCAAGGAGACACCACCATGAATGGACGTGTACTGCGTCTGGTTCTCGCCGGTGCTGTGTGCATTGCCCTCGCAATGCTCCTGCAGCCCTCCCCTGTCAACGCGGACCACTCCTGGAGCACCTACCACTGGGCCCGCACCACCAGTTCGTTCAACCTCCAGATCATCAACAGCACGACCTCCGACTGGGACGGCTACGTCTCGGCGGCCATCGCCGACTGGTCGCAGTCGAACGTGCTCGACATGACCGACGTCGAGAGCGGTGACACCAGCAGCCAGACCCGCCGCAAGTGCACCGGTGGGACAGGCACGGTAAGGATCTGCAACCTCGCCTACGGCAACAACGGTTGGCTGGGCATCGCCGGCATCTCCCTGGATAGCAACGGTCACATCACCACCGGCTACACAAAGCTGAATGACACCTACTTCACGTCCTCCTACTACAACAACGACGACTGGAAGCAGAGTGTCACCTGCCAGGAGTTGGGCCACAACGTGGGTCTGGACCACCAGGACGAGGACTTCAACAACACGTCGCTGAAGACCTGCATGGACTACCAGGACCCGCCCTGGGCCGTTCCCAACGCTCATGACTACGACCAGTTGAGCTCGATGTACAACCACCTCGACTCCTACGACTCCTACGCCACCGGTGGCGGTGGTGGCGGTGGCGACGGTGGCGGTGGCTGCAACGCCCCCCCCGGCAAAGGCTGCAACAAGTCGGACGTCGGCAGAGGCAACAGCGGCGACATCGGCTGGGGCATGTCCCTGGGCCGTCGTGGCAACCAGGAGACCTTCATTCGCATCGATCCCGATGGCACCACCCACCTGACCCACGTGACCTGGGCCACCGACCACCACGACGACCACTGAGAGCTTCCCAAGCTCTGATTCTTCCCCTGGTCCGGTAGTCCGGGCCAGGGGATTTTTGTTTCCGGGCGGCACCCTGACCAGGGGGCAGGTTGCGGGTGGCGATCCCAGGCGCACGGCTAAGATTGCGAGATGGGAGATTCCGAAGTGATCCGGTACGCGGCTTTTCTGCGCGGCATGAACCTTGGCAACCGCCGCATCACCAACGACGAGTTGCGGTCCCACTTCACCGCCCTCGGCTTTGGTGGCGTGGGAACGTTCCTGGCCAGTGGCAACGTGGTCTTCGACGCCGAGGCGGAGAGCCCGGCGGAGATCGAGGCCCGGATCGAAGAAGGGCTGGCCGAGGCTCTCGGCTACCAGGTGCCCACCTTCGTGCGCACCGCCGACGCCGTGCGCGGGATCGTTGCCGCCCAGCCCTTCGACGCCGACGTCGTCGAGGCCGCCAAGGGCGCGCCCCAGGTCGCCCTGCTGGCGGACACCCCGGACGGCGAGGCGCGGCAGGCTGTCCTGGAGCTCGCCACCGCCGACGACCGCCTCGCCTTCGGCGACCGGGTGCTGTACTGGCTACCCGAGAACGGTGTCTCCGGCACCGGACTGGAGTGGAAACGGGTCGAGGAGATGGTGGGGAGGACGACGGTGCGCACCCTGCGCACCCTGGAGCGCCTGGCCGCCAAGTTCTTCTGAGGGGGTTGGCTCAGGGCCTCTCCAGCCCGTCGAGGGTCCGATCGTAGTGGAGGTTCCTGTGGTTCAAGGCAACCCTGCGTAGCTGTGGCCCTGCGGCGCTTCAGCCGAACAGGCGATCCAGGAACCGGCGGCCCTCTGCTTCCAGCTCCTCGTTCAGTCGATATTCGATGCTTCGGACCCGGATCGCCCCCACCCGGGCATCCAAAGGCGCGGCCAGCGCTATGGGGTAGACCAGGAAGGCCTCCGTGCATCCCATGGCCTCGGCATAGGCCACCACCTGGGCCACGTCCCCGGTGGATGGGCTTGACTTGACCTTGTACTTGGTGTCGAGGACAGCCCAGGGCCGGTTGCCGCCGGAGTCGTGTTCACTGGAGTCGTAGAGGACCAGGTCGATTTCGAAGCTCATGTGGTGGGCGGTGGAGAGGGAGAGCTTCTCCTGCGCCCGCACCGCCAGGTGGTCGGGGAGGTTCTGGCGCAGCCACTCGGCGACGTACAGCTCGAAGAGCCTGCCCACGTCGAGGAGGAACGGGAGGTTCCGGTGGCCGCCGGCTTGGTGGGTGGGGCCGGTAGCCTCGAGGAAGAAGCGGCAGAGGGCGTGGAGCACCCGGTAGTCGGCGTTGAGCCCGCTGTAGGACCGGTTGCAGCACTGCCGTGCATGGATGGGATGCAGTTCCACCTGCCCGGTCAGCCGGTGAAACGCGGTGCGCACCGTGCCCCGGACCTCGGGCCGTCGGCAGGCGGCATTCTTGCGGATGCGGTCCAGCGTCCAGAGGAGGATCTGGTTGTCCTCGACGTCGGCGGTGTGCTCCTGGAAGTCGCAGGGGAGGTGGTGCCGCCATGGGGCGCGGACCGCTGCATCAACGTCGATCCGGCCGCGGACGGCGGCGAGCCGCTCCCGGCGGTCGACGTAAGCGCGGTAGAGGCCGCGGCGATTGCGCACCAACACCCGCCGGGCCAGGATCTGGGCCAGGCGCTCGAAAAAGTCTTCAAGGGAGTGGCAGGAGGCCATCCCGGTCAGCAATTGGAAGCTCTTCAGGCCGAAGGCGACCTCCAGCATGCGGAAGAGGTTGCTCAGTTCCACCCGGGGGTGGAGGCGCAGGGCGAGGGTCGGGGAGACCGGCAGGTAGCCGGCCCAACCTCGGGAGGTGAGCCGGTATTGATGATCGGTGAGCGGCGTGGGGTACTCCACCGTGATCTTTTTGCCGTGGACGTCCTGGAGGAGATCCACGTCCGATCGGCTCAACCGGGACGGGGCCACGGATTTCCCTGCGTACTCCTCCAACTCCACCACCGTCGCCGCGTCGGGCGCGGCCCTCACGGCAGCAGTCTCGCCTGGACGTTAGGCCAGCGGAAGCGCTCCACCTCGTCGGGGCGGTCGGCGAAGTACTCCTCCAGGTACGGCACGATCTCGAGGGACCAGACGTCCGCCAACTGGTCCTCCAGGTCGTCGAGGAGGAAGTAGGTGATGCCCAACTCGTAGTGGGGGTCGCCGATGGCCTGGTTGACCTCGGTCATCAGCGCGAGCAGGGGCTCGGGGGCGTAGTCGCGGGTCTCATGGAAGCGGCGCAGCACCTCGTAGTCGGGGCCCATGCGGAGGAAGGCGAAGCGTCGGCGGAGGGCGTGGTCGACCAGGGCGATGGAGCGGTCCGCGGTGTTCATGGTGCCGATGATGCGAACGTTGCCTGGGATGGCGAAGCTTTCACCCCCGGCCGCCAGCGGGATGTGCCGCTCACGATTCTCCAGCAGGTACATCAGTTCGCCGAAAACCCGCGACAGGTTGGCCCGGTTGATCTCGTCGATGATCAGCACGCAGCGGTGATCCTCGGTGTCCTGGGCTCGCCGGCAGAAGGCGAGGAAGCGGCCATCCCGGATCGGATAGTCCAGCCCTCCCCCCGGCAGAGGCTCGGGCCGGATCCCCTGCATGAAGTCCTCGTAGGCGTAGCTCGGATGGAACTGGATCAGCTCGGTGAAGCCTTGGCCACCGCCGATCAGGTGGTCGGCCAGGTGCTCGGCGGCGTAGGTCTTGCCTGTGCCAGGCGGGCCGTAGAAGATCACCTGTTTCTTACGCTCCACCGCCCGCACCCAGCGCTCCACCTCCTGCGGGTCGAGGTGGAGTGCATTGGCCAAATCGGGGATCGGGAGCCTGGGGTTTACGTTTTCTGAAGTCTTGTCTGCCGCGTCGCCGTCACTGTCCATGGGTAAACCGACCAGCTTTTCGAACTTCTCCCGGTCCAGGGTTACCAGGGTGCGCCGCCAGCCCCCCTCGTCCACGTCGCGAGGAGAGGTGTCGTCCCAGTCCACCGGCCGCCGGTGCCCGTGGTCGTGATCGTCGGCGTGGAATTCGTAGGGACCGGTCACGGTACCGAAGCCCAGCACCTTGCCGGTGCCTTCGTTGGCGACGATCTTGTCGCCCTCGCGGATCTCGTGGGCGAACTTCCACACCTGGTTCAGGCGCTCCGGCTTCATGTTTCCGTCGGCCTCGACGAGCTCGTCCCGTTTCTGCTCGAATTCCTCGTAGGACAACCGGGACAGGTCGCCCAGGTCACCCCAGCCGATGGACATGTGGCCGCCCTCCACCCACTTGTCCCAGTATTTGGCGCCTTCTCCCGGAGCCACCTTCCAGTGCCGGTTGACCGGGAAGTGGCGGATGGCGATCAGCCAGTGAGTGAAGGTGTCGAAGACGTCGTCGATGCGGTACCCGTCGCCCACCGCCGCCCCCGTCTCCAGAAGGTCGGCCAGGTGCTCGATGAGTATCTTTCCCGTCCGGTTGACCTCCGGGTACTCCACAAGTTTGGGGGTGAGCTTCTTGCCAGCCAAGTAGTTGATGATCAGGCGGGGCTTACTGTTGGCCAGCAAGAACTCGTCGGGCCGCAGGGCGTTGAGGGACGGGCTGAGCATGCCGGCCTGGAGCCCTGTCGACCATTCGAGAGCATCGAACTTTCGGCAGGCTTCGGCGAGTTGCCCCGGGCTCTGGGTAGCCTGCTCGATGAAGTGAAAGACAGCGTCAGCGACCTGGTTCCAGTCGTCCGGCTGGCGCCAGCCTTTGGCCTCGAACCACTTCTTGAGGTCCCCGGTGATGGCCGGGGCGATGTGGATCCATGCTCCCTGCTCCCGATTTCTCTCAGAGTCCTGGTAGGGCAGGAGCTCCAGAAGCACTCGATCCGTGACGTCTTCTCCGGCCTCCCGTGCGGCCTTGATCTCCGCGAAGCTCTGCTGAGCCTCTTGGCGTGCCTTTGGATAGGCGGCCATGTGCTCTCGGCCCTCCTCGGTGTCCAGGTACTGCCGGACGAAGTCCTCGAACAGGCGCTCTATCTCCCGACGCTTGGCGTCGCTGGGTTGGAGTTGCTTCATGTCGCGACTCACCTGGTAGGCGACGAAGAGGACCGACTGGACGTCGATCAGGTCGCGGGCGCCGAGGGGCTCTAAGTCTGTGAGCAGGGCGTGGACCAGGGCCAGTATCGTGCGGTAGGCGCCGGCCGTCGGTCGGGAGCCGAACTCGATCTCCGCCCCGGCCCGATCCAGGAACCACCGGGTGGCCCGGGGCTTGACGAACATCTCCGTCTCCGGGAAGCGGAGGAAGAGCAGGTAGGTGGGGAAGGTCCACTTGTTGGGCAGGGAGCGTTCGTCCAGGTAGGTGGAGAAGCGCTCCAGGCGGTCCGGGGAGTCCCCGTCCCCGTAGAGGAGATCGAGCACCGCCTCGGTGAACGACCTTGGCTCCAGGTTGTCGGCGTGGAGGACCGCCAGGTCCCCGGTCGACGGGGTGCCGAGGTAGAGAAGGTTGGTCGCCTGGGCAACTTTCTTCAACCGACCCAGGATCTCTCCGAACTGCTCCCGGGTGGCCAGTTGCCGCAATTCGTCTTCGTCGAGGAGCTCGGCCGCCTTCTCCGCCGCCCGGCGCTTGTACCCGATCTCCTCTTGCGCGAACCGCGGGTCGCCGACGCCGTTCCAGTCCGGCAGGTACCGGCGCACCAGTTCCACCAGTTGGTCAGCGGTGCGGGGGCTCTCGCCGTCTGGCGATGATGCCGATTCGGGCGCAGCGCCCTCCTCCGGCGGTGGGGGAGCAGAGATGTCGGGCACGATGAGAGCTCCGGGGTCGTAGGGTGTCATCGGCTCTGTGATCGGGAGCCGGATCCAAAAGGGTGTCGCGGGAATCGCTCGAACCCTAACAGAGGCACCACGAGCCTTTGCTTGACACCCGGCACCCCTGTCTCTAGGATACCGAGCAAGCGTTCGGTTTTTAATTTAGAGAGAGGCGGGTCTGGAGCATGGTTGCTTCGAGACAACGGGAGAAGTCCGAGGCCTCGACGGCGCGGACCCTGGAGGCGGCGCTGGAGTTGTTCTCCAGCCAGGGGTTCGGGGCCACGTCGATGCGGCAGATCGCCGACGCGGCGGAGCTGTCGGTGGGCAACGTCTATCACCACTTCGACAGCAAGGAGGCGATCTACGAGCGCCTGCTGGAGCAGTACTGGGAGAACGTCCTCGACCCGGAGATGCCGCTCAACCGGATCTTTGCCGAGGCCGAGTTCCCGGAGGACCTGGAGGAGATGGCCAGCGCCATCGAGGCGGTGGTGGAGGGCAACCGGCGCTACATCCTGCTGATCTACGTCGACGTCATCGAGTTCCGCGGCGAGCACATCCGCTCCTTCTACGAGGGGATGGCGGACCGCTTCAACGAGGCCTACGCGGACCGCCTGCGCCAGCGCCAGGAGGCCGGCGAGCTGGGGGAGGCGGCGGACCCGCTGGTGGCGGTGATGACGGCGACCCGGTGGTTTTTCTACTTCTTCACCGTCGAGAAGTGCTTCGGGGTGCCCATGCACTTCGGCATGGGGGCGGACGAGGCGGTGCGGGAGTTTTCCCGCCTGCTGCGCTACGGCCTGCTACCCCGGGACGGGCAAACGAACAACGGATCGAAGACGGCCGCACCGGCCGCACCAACCAATCGAGGGGAGACGTGACCATGTACGACGAGACCAAGAACCGAGGCGCCCGCTGGGCGTCGCCCTGCCTCTTCCTACTGCGTCTGACGATGCTGACGCTGGCGGTGCTGGCGCTGTCGGTGACGCCCGTGTGGGCCCAGGACACGACACCGGAGGACACCTCCGCCGAGGCACCCCAGGAGGAGGCCGCCGAGGCCGCCGAGGGCGAGGAGGCCGACGACGACTTCGCCCTGGATGACGAGACCGGCTCCGAGGGCAGCCTTGAACCCGGCGCCGAGTACGGCGAGGAGATCGTGGTCACCGCCCGCAAGCGCGAGGAGAGCGTGCAGAGGGTGCCGGTGGCGGTCACCGTGACCAGCGGCGCCACCCTGGAGGATGCCGGCGCGCCGGATATCTCGGTCCTCCAGGACTACGTCCCCAACCTCGCCGTCTACTCCGGCCGCAACCAGACCACGACGCTGACCGCCTTCATGCGCGGCATCGGCCAGGCCGACCCGCTGTGGGGGGTCGAGCCCGGCGTCGGCCTCTACCTGGACGACGTCTACATGGCCCGCCCCCAGGGCGCTCTGCTGGACGTCTTCGACGTCGAGCGGGTGGAGGTGCTGCGCGGTCCCCAGGGCACCCTCTACGGCAAGAACACCATCGGCGGCGCCATCAAGTACGTCAGCCGCCGGCCCACCGACGACCTGGAGGCGAAGATCTCCCTCGCCGGTGGCTCCTACGGCACCCAGAACGTCCGCGCCCTGGTCAGCGGCCCGCTGGTCGAGGGCAAGCTGCGCGGCAAGGTGGCCTTCGCGTCGTTGCAGCACGACGGCTACGGCGACAACCGCTTCCTGGGCACCGAGGTGCAGGACAAGGACACCACCGCCTACCGCATCGGCCTGGACTGGCTGCTGTCGGACGACGTCACACTGCAATTCGCCATCGACCGCACCGAGGACGAGTCCCAGCCCCGGGGCTACGCCCGGCTCGAGCCCAACGTCCTCTGCCCGCTCTTCCTGGCCGCCGCCTGTCCGCCGTTGGACGAGCGCTACGACACCGAGAGCGGCCTGGCGCCGTTGAACGGCACCGAGTCCGAGGGCTATTCGCTGACCCTGACCTGGGACCTCAACCCGGCCTGGCAGTTCAAGTCGATCACCGCCTACCGCGAGAGCGACAGCCGCAACAACATCGACTTCGACACCACCCCGGCGCCCATCACCGACGTCATCGCCACCTACTCCGACGAGCAGACCTCCCAGGAGCTCCAGTTCCTCTACACCGGCGGTGAGCGGCTGAACGGCGTCGTCGGCGTCTACTACTTCGACGGCACCGCCGGCGGCCGGGTGCTCAACAACTTCATCAACCTGCTGTTCGGCAGCACCGAGGGGACCACCGACACCGAGTCCATCGCCGTCTTCGCCGACGGCAGCTACCAGCTCACCGACCGGCTGACGGTCAACGCCGGCCTCCGCGCCACCGACGAGGAGAAGAGCGGCCGCGCCTTCAACGTCGGCTTCACCGACGGCACCTTCTCCGAGATCAACGCCATCACCGCCGACTACGACAAGAGCGAGACCTTCACCTCCGTCGCCCCCCGCTTCGGCGTCGACTACTTCTTCAGCGACGACGTGATGGGCTACGTGTCGCTGTCCCGCGGCTTCAAGAGCGGCGGCTTCAACGTCCGCGCCCAGTCCACCTTCTTCCCGCGCTCCGCCGAGCCGTTCGACGACGAGGTGCTGGACGTCGCCGAGGTGGGGCTCAAGTCGATCCTCGCCGACCGCCAGCTCATCTTGAACACGGCGGCGTTCTACGGCGACTACTCGGACATCCAGGTATCGACCTTCACCGCCTTCGACTCCGATGGCGATGGCGTCGAGGACGCCTTCTTCGGCGACTTCCTCAATGCCGGTGACGCCACCCTGGCCGGCCTGGAGGTGGAGTTCGACTGGAACCCGCGGGAGGTGCAGTGGTTCGGGCTCCAGGGCAACGTCAGCTACCTCGACGCCGAGGCCGACAGCTTCCTGGACGAGAACGACGACGGCCTCCTCGACACCCAGGTCATCACCAACGCGCCGGAGGTCACCGCCGGGCTGCGGGTGAAGTTCGACTACCCGCTGTTCGGCGGCCTGCTGACCGCCACCCTGGGTGGCAACTACCGGGACGACGCCATTCTCACCAACGAGGGGGTCAACCCGATCACCCAGGCGGCCTACGAGACGTACAACGCCTCCATCGACTGGTTGAGCGGCGACGGCCGCTGGGGCTTCCGGGTCAACGGCTATAACCTGTCCGACGAGGAGTACCTGACCAACGGGTACAACATCCCGGTCCTGGGCATCCGCACCGGCACCTTCGGGCCGCCGGCGACGGTGACCGCCGGCGTCGAGTACCGGTTGTTCTGAGGTAGGGAGCCGCACCGGAACCCGACATGGACCCCTCTCTGGACCCCAGCATGGACCTGAAAGTCCTCGCCAGTTGGCTCCTGGTCCTCGGCTACGCCGCGGCCATCGTGACCCTGGTGGTGCGCGGCGCCCGGCGCAACAAGAGCGTTGCCGACTACGCCGTCGGCACCGTCGCCTTCTCGCCGGTGGCGGTGGGCCTGGCCTTGGCCGCGTCCACCACCAGCGCCGCCACCTTCATCATCAACCCGGGGCTGGTGGCCTACTTCGGCCTCGCCGCCGCCTTCGCCCTCTGCGTCATCCTGCCGGTGTCCATGGGGGTCTCCCTGGTGGTCCTCACCAAGGGCTTCCGCAAGTACGGCGGCTCGGTGAAGGCGCTGACCCTGTCCCAGTGGGTGGGGAAGCGCTTCGGCAGCCGCGCCTTCGCGGTGTTCTTCGCCGTCCTGTCGCTGCTGCTGGTGACCTTCATCGTCATGATCCTGGTGGGGTTGACCAAGGTGCTGGCGGCTTCGTTGGCGCTGCCCGAGGTGCCGGTGCTGGCCGCCCTGGTGGCGTTTTCCTTCGGCTACATGATGTTTGGTGGCGCCAACTCCATGGTCTACACCAACACCATCCAGGCGGTGATCATGATCGTCGTCGCCTTCCTGCTGCTGGGCTCCGGGGCCGAGCACCTGGTGGACGGGATCGGGGGCCTGGTTGATCGGCTGGCCGCCATCGACCCCAACCTCGCCACCCTCTACAACCCGGCGAGCCCGCTGTTCCGCGACTCCTTCGAGGTCGTCTTCTGCACCATCGTGGTGGGCGCCGCCATCGCCTGCCAGCCCCACATCATCACCAAGTCGCTGCTCTTGAAGGAGGAGGCGGACGTCAACCGCTACCTGGTGGCCGGGGTGGCGGTGCAGACCTTGTTCTTCATGGTGGTCCTGGTGGGGCTTTTCGCCCGCCTGGAGTTCCCGGACCTGGAGCTGTTGGGGGTGGCCATCTCACCGGACAGCGTGGTCTCCACCTACCTGGTGACGGAGTTCCCGCCGATGGTGGGGGTGGTGGTCTTCCTCGGCCTGATCTCCGCCGGCATGTCGACCCTGGAAGGGTTGATCCAGTCGCTGTCGGTGACCCTGTCCAACGACCTGGTGGCCAACGTCCACGACGCGGTGACCGGGCGCGAGCTTCCGGAGCGCTTCCTGTTCCTCTTGAACCGCGCGGTCATCGCCGCCCTGGCGGCGCTCTCCTTCGGCCTCGCCTGGTGGCAGTTGGTGGACCCGGCGCTGTCGGTCATCATTTTCGCCCAGCTCGGCGTCTACGCCTACTTCGCGGCGGCCTTCGTGCCGGTGCTCTTCGGCACCTTCCTGGACCGGGTGCCACTGGCGGCGGTGGCCTCCGCCGCGGTGGCGGCGCTGGTGGTCCACTACGGCGTCTACTACACCGGCGACGCCTGGTTTCCGTATTACATGGGCACCGCGGTGGACAACCCGGGGATCTCCACGGCGCTGGGGATCGTGGCGGCGGTGGTGGTGGGGGGGCTAATTTCTTCTTTCAAGGCATTGGGCAGGTATAGGTATGGGAAGTAACAACCGACGGGTCAAATGAGTTCGGTCAAATACCCGGCCGGGGTCGGTTGGCCTTCTCCCCTATTGGAATAGTCTCTGGTATAGGATGATCGCCAAGTCGATGCACTCGATCAACGCGACTAGAATGCCTAAGATGAGGATCAGCCGATTTTCTGTCGCCCGCCGCAAACGAACCCAAAAGTCCTCCACCTCCGGGGGGGGCTCAGGGAATCGTTCAATCTCGAACACCTCCATACCCAGGCTACCGCCTCCGGCCAGGAAGTTGCGGAATTGCCTCGCCGAGTCGGGTAGCTCGTGGGAGATCAGCATTGCGCTGGAGAATAGGATGAGAGGGAGCGGGACCGGAGCCCCACTACCGGGAACCGCACCGAGAAGCAATAGCAGCAGGCCGATCATTGCAGTCGCCCATAGGAACTCACGGACGATGAAGGTGTAGCGTAACTTGCGCAGAAAGGCTCGGAGCTCCTCCTCTCGCTGAATTCCCCGGATCGCTTGACTCTTCCGGTTGAGCCGATACTTCCAGGCGCGGAGTCTGAAACGGCGCGACAAAATAGTCGCGGCCAAGATGCCGACGAGGAGAAGGTAGGCTCCAACCGGGAGCCAGGTTTGTGCCATGTCCGCCGAGCCAGGCCGGGGCAGGAGATTCGCCATCCAACGGAAAGCTCCCTGAGCCGCGAGCACCCAGACCAAGCAGAGCGCGATGACGTAGGGCGCGTAGCCGATGCTGCCGGGCACCCTAGCGGCGGTGCTTACGTCCTCAGCACTCGTCGGGTCGGCGGCACGGAGAAACTGACTCGATACCAACTCGACCTCGTAGCGGTCGAACAGGCGCCAAGCAAACGCCACCGCTGCCAGAAAGGTCACTCCTAGGATCCAGACAACCAAGCTGCCAGGCCGGTCGCGTATGGTGAGAGGTGTGACGACCGCGAGGGTGCACCAAGATAGCCAGAAACCGATCAGATCGATAGAGGTCTCAATCACAATGAGCAGAGTGATGCGCAACAGGACGTATGTGATGAGCAGGGTGAGAATGACCCACAAGACTAACAATAGCCACTGCCTGGCGCCTACCAAGCCTTCGAGCGCCCTCCAGATCATCCATGTGGCGAGAGCGAGGCTGGTACTCATGACGGCCACGCGTTCGAGCAAAGTTGTGCCGATCCGACGAAGGGTCTGCGTCGGCCATATGAGTGCCGTCAACACGGCGGCGAGGAGGAGGCCGCCAATCGCAGGGCCGAGCGGATTTCCGGAGGCCACCAGTCCGCCGGTGAGCCATGCCCCGAGGTAGTGGGCGGTCGGGGAGAGGTCAAGAGGAGGCAGGACATCGCCTTTCCATGCGATCAGGCCGAAGAGAACGAGGAACGAGGTGGTCAGAATCAGCGGTGCCAGAGTTCGCAGATCGCTTAGGTTCCGGGTCAGTCGCCGACCTAAGGAGCGTAGCCGGTCCTGAAGTCGAGGGAGGGGACCGATGAGCCGTCTCTCACGCAAGTAGCGTAGGAACTTGCCTAGCCAGCGTCGCCTCTTTTTTCGTTTTTCCGTGCTCACGCCCCGCTCCGATTCGAGCAGTGCCCAGTTCTCCAAGGCGATCTGGATGCTTTTCTCGGTTCTGAGCGAATGTAGCGGATGGCTGGCCAGGAAGTCGTCGAGGAGGCGGAGTAGCATCGAACGGTTGAAAGAGTCGGACAGTCTCTGCTCGTGGAGAGCTAGAAACGAGTCGACCAGACGGGGGCTGACGAGCGGCGCCGGCGGATTAGAAGCCTCCGAGGACTCCCAGGTGAAATGAGTGGCTGTATCCGTGTACGACGAAGTCTGGTAGTCGTCGAGAGAGAAGAGAGCATCGAGCTGGTGGGGATAGGGGGCGCGAAATAGGTTTCTGAGTAGCCGTGCGGGAATCCCGTTTCCGGCGTCACGCCATGCCTTCTCCTCGCGGCTGGACGTTAAGCGGAAATACTCGTAGTGCGAGAGACTTTGCTGCGCGTAGCGGAAGCGTAGCCGCAGGCGCTCTTGGAGGAATTCGAGCCATGTCCATTTTATGGACCAACTGGTGATTGATCGCAAGTCGCGGGACAACAAGCTCCTAATCCGCGCACTGCTGTGGAGTTTTTCACGTAAGAATAAGTGCCAGAAGTCCTCAACCATGGCGCGCTCGGTTTCGAGGATCGGTTCGTCATTTGTCGCTTCTCCGGTCGTGGCATTTTGGAACCTGTCGATCCAGTTGGCAAATACTGTCAGCGACTTTTGAATCGAGCGCTCTGTGCTCTCTAGAACGGTTTTGTTCTCCGCTCGATGGGACTCGACCCACTGACCGAGATCGTAAACGGCCCCTGAAGCCGCCTCGGTCCAACGCTGACGGAGAGCCTGCCATCGCTTCGCGTCGTCAGCCTCATCATCAGAGGGTCGTGAGGTATGGACGAGCGAGGAGCCTGTTCGGTCGTCTCGACTGGACCCGGGTGCTTCGGGTCTGACCTCAGGCTCGCCCGCCTGGAGAGAGTCCGCCTCAGCGATGAGGAGAGACAGCTTCTTAACATGGTGATACTGACGGTGGGAAAGGTCGAGGCGTTGCGCCAAGGTGGACCGAACGTCCATATACAGATCGAGTCTCTCGTTCAGTGCGCGTAGGATCCGGGTCTTCAAGACGCGGTGGACGACCTCTCCGGAACACCCTTCGATGCTTCGTGCCTGAAGGCAGTGCGCTTCCTCAGGCAGTCCGAGTTCTTCGCGCAATGCCCTCACCAAGCGGACCGAGGACTCCAAGTCGATAATCTTTTCTTTACACATGTTGCCAGCGTGAGTATGAACGAAATCGGAGACGATCGATTCCAGAAATGCCGGAGAGAGGTCGCTCTCGTATTCGATGTCGCGGGCTGAGTCCTGCAAACGGGTGAACCAGTGGGCGGCGGATGAGTAGACCGCCGTCTCGCTCAAGCTCTGGAACTCAGTTGAGCGTCGTAGCAGGAATTCGTTGCTCTCGACCTGCCTCTGAGCCCTTGCGATCGCTCGACTGGTCATCTTGGCGGAGATTGCCTCGCCCTCCTCCATGCCTAGCTTTTGTAGCACGCGTGCGATCTTGTCGCCGTCGACCAAGACGCGCATCAACTCGTCTTCGAGACTAACGATGAAGACGGCTGAGTAGGGGGCGCCGTGGCGACCCGCTCGGCCGAGGAACTGGCGGTCGTGCCGCGACTGCATGGCGTGCCCCACCGCGACCAAGGCGAGGCCGCCATTTGCCATGGCCTCGTCGCTGAGACGGATGTCGATGCCCCGGCCAGCCAGTTGTGTAGCCACCACGACACTATTCACCTCACCAGCGGCCTCGAAGACTTGAGCGGCGTGACTGTCGTCTCGCCCAGTGAGCAGGGTCACCCGTGCTGTTTCGGGCAGAGCCTCGCGTAGCAGCAAGTACAGGCGCTCAGCGTCAGCGATTGTCTGAGTTCCAATGAGGACAGGGCGTCGCGCTTCGAACATGGCGGTGGTTCGCTTCGTCGCGGCCTGCAGAGATTCTGCCTTGGTACGGTAGATGGCATCCTGTTCGAGTGCATCCGGCGAGCGTGGGAAACGGGGCTTGACGCGGAGCGTCAAAAGCCGGTGAGTAAGGAGATACTCCAGGCTGTCGCTCAGTGCTGTGCCGGAGGTACCGGAGAGGTGGCTGAACTTGCGAAAGAAAACGAGGGGGCTCAGGCTGGTGAGCGAGACAGAGTGGGGGTGTCCCTGTAGCTTGCGCTTGAGTTCTAGAACTGGGATCCACGCGGGCACTCGGTTTCGGTTGACGCGTCCAGACAGCCGGTCTATGGCGTGGGCCCGGGAGCCTTCTATGACGTAGTCGATGTCTTCTTTCACCACTCGGTTGGCGATGAATGCCAGTTCGACCAGTCGCCGCATGACGAGGAGTGAGTGGGGACTCTGACCTATCTGCTCCAAGCGACGGCGGATGGTGGTCTCTCCGGCCTCGGTCAGAGAAGCGGTGAGGTCGCCTCTGTCTACGAGAATCGTCTCGCCTTGCACCAGATCCTCGCAAAGGTCGAAGGCGGTGGACCAGTCATATGCTTGGCGCTCGACCTCTTGCGTCACGGAAAAGCTATACGCCCCCTGATCGAGAAGGATTGCGTCCACCTCGTCAAGAAGGACCGCGCCGTAGGTCACCGGATGTTCGGGTGGCAGCTCGGCGATCATCTCTTGCAACTCCTTGAACATCAAGTTGTCCAGCGTGGTATATATCACCTGATGGCTCCACTCGCCATTCGCGGTCGATTTAACCCCCAGTCCCACGGTGACGCCGACGAGTTGCCAATAGTTGCGCGTACGGTTGGCGTCACGCCACGCCAGATGCTCGCTGGCACAGACGACGTAAACACGGGAATGGCGGCAGGCGAGAGCGAAGGCGGCAGGAAGAATGGCGTACGTCTTACCCTCGCCCGTCTCCATCTCGACGGCAGTTCTCATGGTGAGGGCGGTCGCGGCACGTATCTGTTCCGGATAGAGGGCCGAGTCGGGAGGTAGGTCTGCCGGGGCGCGGCGGAAAGCCTCCACGCCTAGGGCGATAAGCGAATTTAATCCACTGTGCCTGGAGGGCAAGCCTGCAAGCCCCAGGAGGTTGGAGACCATCCGGGTCGAGAGGCTTTGGCGGGGCTCCTTGGCGAGTTCGAAAGCTCCTGCCAGCGCTGCCTGACAGCGTGCCGTGAGTTCCTCGTCGGTCAATGACTCGAGGACCAGACACTCCTTGCTAATGGCGTTGACTGCGCCATGGGAGTATTCTTTTCCAATAATTGTCGTAAGGGTGTTCAGGAACTGAAGTGGATGCATGTCACAATCCCCTCTCGAGCCGGTACGACTTTGTAATCAAGATTCGAATCTACGGTAACTATATATCAGTGCGAACGCCTATCGTACGCCTTGTTCTGGAGGTTCCCGGCATGCTCTACTGGAGCTACCCCACTTCGGTGGACAGTGAACGTCTTTCGGTACTCCCTTCGGCTACAGGGGTTTGCAGTGGGCTGGAGTCCAGCCAGGACTCCAGCCGCACGGTCCCACGGAAACGCTGGTCGTGCTGATCGGCGGGCGGTTGTGTGGCGTGCTTGGCTTCAAACCGAGTAGGGCTGAAGGAGCTGAGGGACTGGTGTCGGCGCCTCCGGTTGTACCGTTGTGACCCACTCGAATCCCGGCCGCGGTGAGATCCGCATGGATCTTCGGGGCTCCGTAGATCCCGTTCGACGCTGTGTAGAACTGCCAGATCCTGTCGGTTAGCTCGGCGTCGGCCAAATCCCGGGGCGATGGGCCCCGGGACCTCCACGCGTAATACCCGCTGGTGGAGACACCCAGCAGGCGGCACATCGTGGAGATGGGGTAGCAAGCTTGATTCGCCCTCACGAATCGGAACCCTTCTTCGGGATCGATTCGGTCTCCCGAGCGAACCAGGCCACTGCTTTTGCCAAGATCGCGAGCTATGGTCGAAAGAGTTCCTTCTCGCCCGCGCCCGGGTGGCGGAGCCGGAGGCCGGCGAGGGCCTGCTCGCGAGTGCGCCGGTTCGCCTCCTCCATGAGCTCGAGCTTGCGCCAGCCCGGCATCCGGCGATAAATCTCGAGCTGAACCGCCTCGGCCTCCGGAGAGGTGTCGCGGGACAGGGTGCGGCGGGGAGTCGAGGACATGAGAAAAGGCTAGCACGGCGCCGCACGCACCGGCGGCCCCCCGCTCTTGGACAGCCAACTGCCAGTTGATGCCGACTGCTTGGATCCTAGTGCCTTGCTAAGATCTAGCGATGGTGCGTCGTGACGCAGAATCCGACAGTCAGTTGGTGTTGGAGTTTGCATGCTGCCCATCTCCAGCGGGTGGGAGTCCCGTCTCGGTAAGCACCGGTGCGCCGAGTAGCAGGCCCCAGGCGATGGTGGGAGACCCTGTCGTCCGAGCGGGGCGTCAAAAGCCCGTGAAGCGGCGCGAGCCGCGTAGCGGGGAGCAAGTCCGCGGGCCGCAACTTAACGTGAAGCCTGCAGCCTCGACAGATTTACAACCCGGGAGCCGAGCCGCTCATGTCACGGCGAAGGCGATGTCCCAGGCAGGGGTACCGGAGCCTGTCTGGGGTCCCGGCGGGGTAGGGGGCGCAGCACGCGGACAAGGAGATGAGCGGAACACGAGAGGCCCGTCTCGGCGGCCGTCGTCACGGCGAGCGCGCCCGTATAAGCCAAAGGCGAAATCGGGGCGTGCCGAGCGGGAGTCCGAGGGGATCGTAGTACCGCAGATCGCGGCGACGAACAACGCTGCGGGAGGGAAGGGTCCCTGGGGTGATCATGTCGTCGGAGCAGGCACGTGCGAGGGAATGGCCGGCAAGACCGGACCTAACACCCCCGGCGGTCGTAGACCGCACGACAAAGTGCGCTACCTGCAACGGCGACTGTGGGCGGCGGCCAAGCGGTCGCCGGGTAGGCGTTTCCACGCTCTGTACGACCACATCCACCGGAGTGACGTCCTGTGGGAGGCGTGGAGGCGGGTACGGTCGAATCGAGGAGCGGCGGGCGTCGATGGTCAGACGCTGGCCGAGGTCGAACGGTACGGAGTCGGGCGCTTCCTGGAAGAGCTGGGCTCGGTGCTTTCGGCCAAGAGGTACCGGCCGTCGGTGGTCCAGCGCCGGTACATCCCGAAGGCGGACGGAAGGAAGCGGCCGCTGGGTATCCCGACGGTGCGGGACCGGGTGGTCCAGATGGCGGCGAAGCTGGTGCTGGAGCCGATCTTTGAGGCGGACTTTTTGGACGTCTCCTACGGTTTCCGGCCGAAGCGGAGCGCGACGGGTGCGCTGGAGACGCTGAGGAAGCTCGGCGCGAAGGGGCATCACCACGTGCTCGACGCCGACATCCGGGACTACTTCGGGTCCATCGACCACGAGAAGCTGCTACGTCTCGTGGGTCGGCGGGTCTCGGATCGTCGGGTGCTCAAGCTGCTGCGGCAGTGGCTCGAAGTGGGTGTGATGGAAGACGGCGCGGTCCGTAGGACGCGGGTGGGCACCCCGCAGGGTGGGGTGATCTCGCCTCTGCTGTCGAACATCTACCTCCATGTGCTCGACGATCTGTGGACGCGCACCAGTGCGCCCTTGGGCACACTGGTGCGCTACGCGGACGACTTCGTGGTGCTGTGCCGCACGAGGTCGGAGTGCGAGCAGGCCGAGGGGCGGATCCGGGTGATCCTGGGTCGCCTCGGTCTCGAGCTGCATCCGGACAAGACGAGGCGGGTCGAACTCTACGATGGTAAGGAGGGCTTCGATTTCCTCGGCTGTCACCTGCACAAGCGCATGAGCGGCCGGCTGTGGGAGAAGACGGGGCGCAAGCTCTATTTTCTCCAACGCTGGCCGTCCCAACGCGCCATGAAGCAGGTCCGGCGGCGCGTGAAGGAGCTGACCCCACGGGGACGGTGCCACGCGGATCTCCGCGAGGTCATCGCCGATCTCAACCCGGTGCTCCGGGGCTGGGGAAACTACTTCCGCACCGGGAATGCCGCGAAGTGCTTCAACCAGATCGACACCTACGTCTGGCGACGGCTGCGCCGCTTGCGCCTGGAGCGCAAGGGGCGTCACCTGAAACCGGGTGAGGCGGAGAGATGGACGCCCGACTCCTTCTACCACCTCGGACTCCACCGATTACGAGGCACCGTACGCTACCCGGAGACGGCGTAATGCCACGACCCGAGAGATCACCCGTAAGCCGTGTGCGGGAAATCCGCAAGCACGGTTTGAAAGGGGGTCTTGACACCCGAACCGGCGGACACCCGCCGGAGAACGTGTAAGGATCTACCAATGCCTAGAGACTTAATCAGCAAGAGGACACGGAGAGAATTTAGGGAATGGTTGGTCGGATGGACATTGCGGACTATTACTGAACTTTTCGAAGACCATGGTCTAAACCGTGTACCGCTTCCGCCGGAGAGCCTTCCCCCTGGCCAGCGTAGGGGGCTAGTTGAAGAGTATTATGCCAGAGTGCATTGGGATGATCCGGCCCATGTGAGAAAAGTCTTAGACGCCTATGAAGAGATACTTGATGAGGGAACCTCGGCTGATCCCGATGCGATAAAAAGATTGGTACGTTTGCTGGAAAGGGATGGTTATGTCGTCGATGGTTCTGAGATTAGATCCAGTCGGGCAGGGGCAACGGTTGCGGAACTATTGGCTGCTACCGACCGCGTTGATCTCGATCACTTGGAGAGTTATATTCAACGTATTCGCAGAAGCGTAGAAGACGATCCTGAGCTGGCGATTGGCTCAACAAAAGAGCTGTTAGAGGCGACTCTCAAAACGATTCTCGACGAGTTGGCCGTTCAGTATCCAAATTCAGGGAGTCTGCCCAAGCTTCTTAAGAAAGCTCAGCGGGAGCTTCGTTTGGCGCCAGCAGATGTGCCTGACGAGAAGAAGGGGCAAAAAACAATCAAACGTGTGCTTAGCTCAATCGGCGCAGTTGTTATTGGCGTCGCAGAACTCCGAAACCTGTATGGGAGTGGGCACGGAGCCAGTGAGAAACGCTCCGGGATCCAGAAAAGGCATGCTGATCTAGTAGTGTCCATTGGAACGGCGGCATGCACATTTCTACTTCAGACCTTTGAGGAGCAGCAGCGAGCTACAAATTCACCCTGAAGGTTTGTGCCCTTGATTGGCGGCCCACTCCCGAACCCTTCCGAAGAACGCCTCCGGTGCTTCCAGGTAGGCGACGTGGCCGCAGTCGGGGATCTCCTCGTAGCGGCAGTCGGGCAGGACGTCGGCGATTTTCTTCTGCACCCGGGGCGGGATGGCGCGGTCTTCGGCGCCGGCGAGGATCAGGGTGGGGACGTCGGCGGAGCGGTAGGCGGGGAGGTTCTCCTCGACGCTGGCGAAGAACGGGTCCTGGGCCTCGGTGAGACGGACGAGGCTCCGGCGGTGACCGACCCAGCGGTTGTAGAAGCGCTGACGCATCGGCTCCAGGGCGTCGCGGCCCACCTGGCGGACGAAGGCTTCGCCGAAGATCTTCTCGTACATGTAGTGGGTGTAGAGCTCGAAGGTGGCCTCGTCGCCGCGGTAGAAGCGCAGCGACAGGTCCTCGTACATCTCGAACAGCTCGTCGGGGAAGAGGAGGATGCCGGAGAGGACCATCGTGTGGAGCCGGTGGCGATGGAGGCGCACCGTCTCCAGCGCCACGAAGCCGCCGTAGGAGATGCCCACCAGGTGGGCCCGCTCGCGGCCGGCGGCGTCCAGGACGGCGGCCATGGCGTCGGCCAGGTCGGGGAAGGTCACCGGGCGGTCGAGCTTGGAGGAGCCGCCCTGGCCGGGGTAGTCCCAGAGCAGCACGTCGTGGGCGTCCAGCAGCCGGTCGAGGAAGCGGTACCAGGAGGAGGTCTGCATGGCCAGGCCGTTGAGCAGGCAGACGGCTTCGCGGCCGCCCTCGCCGTGCTCCTCCCAGTGGATCTCGTGGGAACCCAGTTCGACGCGGCCGGTGTGGGCCGGGCGGATCTCCTCACCGCTGCCCTCAGCCATCGACCTCCGCCTCGCGATTCCTCTCGTCGCCCGCCTCGCCCTCAGCCTCCCACCTTTTCACCAAGTCCCCCTTGACCACCTTGCCGTAGGCGGTGCGCGGCAATTCGTCGGCGAAGCGCCACGCCTTGGGCACCTTGTAGCGCGCCAGTCTGCCGCCCAGGTGCGCGGCCAGCTCTTCAGGCGTGGGGGGCGGGTCGCTGCGGGGGACGACGAAGGCGACCCCCTTCTCGCCCCACTCCGGGTCGGGGACGCCCACCACCGCCGCGTCCTCGACGCCGGGGTGGAGGAGCAGGGCGGCCTCGATCTCTGCGGGGTAGACGTTGACGCCGCCGGAGATGAACATGTCCTTGCCCCGGCCGGCGATGCGGTAGAAGCCCTCCTCGTCGCGCCGCGCCATGTCGCCGGTGTGGAACCACCCCTCCGGGTCGAGGGCGGCGGCGGTGGCGGCCGGGGCGCGCCAGTAGCCGGGGGAGACGTGGGGACCGCGCAGGCAGAGCTCGCCGACCACGCCGGGCCCCACCCCCCGGCCGTCGCCGTCCACCAGCTTCGCCTCGGTGCCCATCATCGGCTTGCCGATGGAGCCCTTCTGGGCCAGCGAGTCGGCCACCGTCATGGCGAAGCAGTTGACCCCCACCTCGGTCAGCCCGTAGCCCTGCTTGAAGGTAACGCCGCGCTCCTGGTAGGCGTCGATGATCCACAGCGGCAGCGGCGCGCCGCCGGAGATCAGCCAGCGCACCGAGGAGAGATCCGCGTCGGCGAACTCCTCCGCCTCCAGCAGCATCTTCCAGATCGTCGGCACGCCGAGGATGACGGTGCAGCCCTCCGCCGCCACCGTCCGCCAGATCTCCGCCGGATCGAAGCCGCGGTGCAGCACCACGGTGCCACCGGCGGTGATGATCGGCACCAGGAAGGCGCCGAGGCCGCCGGAGTGGTAGAGGGGGGTGAAGACGGGGCTCACGTCGTCGGCGGAGAGACCCCAGGAGACGACGGTGTTGTAGCCGTTCCAGGCGACCATGCGGTGGGGCGTCATCACCCCTTTGGGGCGGCCGGTGGTGCCGGAGGTGTAGAGCAGGCAGTAGAGGTCTTCCGGGTCGCAGCGCTCGCGGCGCCAGTCGCTGGCCGGCAGGGCGTCGGCCAGGTCGGACCAGGCGGCGTGGGCCGGCAGGGACGGTTCGTCCAGGCAGACCCAGGCTTCGAGATCCACGCGCTGCGCCAGCTCCGCCACCACGCCGGCCAGCTCGCCGTCGTAGACCAGCGCCCGCAGGCCGCTGTCGCGCACGACGTGCTCCAACTCGGCGGCGGTCAGCCGGGTGCCCATGGGCACCAGGACGACGCCGCTCTTGCCGGCGGCGAAGAAGGCGTCCAGCATCTCCACGCGGTTGTGGGACAGGAGGCCCACCCGGTCGCCGTGGCCCAGGCCCAGCGCCTCGCGCCAGACCCGGGCGCAGGTCACCGCCCGGGCGTCGAGCTGGCGGTAGTTCAGGCGGGCGCCGGTGTGGACGTCCACCAGGGCCGGGGCGTCGGGGGTCAGGCGGGCGCGCTCGCCCAGGAGGTCGGCTTGGATCATGGGGTGGCGTCTCCTTCGGGGGCGGCCGCGGTCGCCCCCTCGGTCGCCGCCGTGGAATCTCCCGGCGCCGGGGGAGGGGAGGCCAACACCTGCCGGAGCAGGGGGATGAACCGCTTCGGGCAGTAGCGCAGCGGGACGTGGCCGCACTCCTCGATGACGGTCAGCCGGGCCGCCGGCAGGGCTTCGAGGTGGGCCCGGGCGTAGTCCAGCGGCAGGTAGCGGTCCAGCTCGCCCCAGACCAGGTCGACGGGCACCGCCACCTCGCCCAGGCGCCCGGTGAGGTCGTGGTCGTCGTGGTCGTCGGCGGCCATGAACCGGGGCAGGGCGCCTGACTGGAGGTTGCGCACCAGGTCGTCCAGGACGCCGTCGGGGAGGGGGCCGGGGGCGCCTACCAGGTCGAGGATGCGCCGCGCCTGGTCCCGGTCCTCGGGCAGCAGCAGGTCCGGATCCTGGGGCCCCGGGATGGCGCCGCCGTTGACCACCACCAGGCGGGAGATCAGCTCCGGGTGGGCGTGGCCGACCAGCAGCGCCAGCCAGCCGCCCAGGGAGTTGCCCACCAGCACCGGGGCCGGGCCGTCGGTGGCCGCGGACTCGGCGCGCAGCAGATCGACGACGCCGCCGAGCACCGTCGCCATGGGCAGCCCCCCTTCGCCGGGCTCGCTGTCGCCGTGGCCCGGCAGGTCGGGGATCACCAGGCGGTGGTCCGGGGCCAGCGCCTCGGCGACGGCGGACCAGGAGCCGGCGTGGTCGCCGGCACCGTGGAGGAGGACCAGCGTGGGGGCGGTGGCCGCCGGGTCCCCACCGCCGGTGGGACCGCCCCGCCACACGGCCAGCTCGCCGGCGGTGGTGTCGAGGGTGGCGCGCTCCAGCCCGGCCCCCTTCAGGGCGGCGACGGTGGCCCAGCGCTCGACCGTCATGGGGCGCTGGACCACCAGCCAGAAGACCCAGGCGACCAGGGCAAGGAGGAGGACGGCGACGACCAGCACCGCCGCCAGCGGCCGGCTGAAGTGCTTCTCGGGCGCGGCTCCAGGTTGGAAACGGTCATCCTGTCCAGACACGGCACGGCCTCCTTCTTTCGATGACTCAGGTAGTTCATGAACGCCCGTAGCTTTCGCACTCTTCGTAGTCTTCGGAGGGAGAGCGTTCAGGGTGCGTCAGCACGGGCGACCCGGAGCGAAGAACGACCGAGGCGTGCTGTAGGCACGTTGAGGAAGTGATGAGTGAGGACCGCCCGTGATGGCGTGCCACGGACGCTCTAGACGCGGAAGGCGGCGGCGGCCTGGTTGTACCCGACCCCGGAGCCGACGAAGACCACCAGGTCGCCCGGCTTCGCCTTGCCGGCCTCGACGGCGTCGTGGTACGCCATGGCGACGCAGGCGGAGCCGGTGTAGCCCCACTCCTCCATCACCGTGTGGGCGCGCTCGACGGGAACCCCCAACTCCTCCATGACGACGCCGATGGAGGGCTTGCGGACCTGGGTGAAGATGAAGAGATCGACGTCCTCGACGGCGAAGTCGCCGGCCTCCGCCACCCGGCGCACCAGTCGGGGCCAGCCCTCGTGGTTGATCTCGGGGGGGTAGCGCTCCAGCATGCGCACCTGGGTGCGGCCGGCCGCCACCGACTCGGCGCTGGCCGGCTCGGCGGTGCCGCCGGAGTAGAGGCCCCAGTGGCGGTGGTAGGCGCCGTCGGCCTGGAAGGCGGAGGCGAGAAAGCCGGGCTCGTCGCCCGCTTCGAGCACTGCGGCGCCGGCGCCGTCGCCGTAGAAGAACAGCATCGGGTCGTCCTCGGCGGCCAGGCGGTGCATCAGGTAGACGCCCACCACCAGGACGGTGGAGAGGTTGGTGTTGGTGGCCAGCAGGCCGGCGGCGGTGGCCAGGCCGGTGGGGAAGGAGGCGCAGGCGCAGCCGACGTCGAAGGTGCCGGCATTGACCGCCCCCAGCTTGTGTTGCAGCACCACCGAGGTCGACGGCGTGATGTAGTCCGGCGAGTCGGTACCCAGGACGATGAGATCGACGTCCTCCGGGGCGCGCCCGGCGCGCTCCAGCGCCCGCCGCGCCGCCGGCAGGGCGATGTCCGAAGTGGTCTCGTCGTCGCCGGCCCACCAGCGGGCCCGGATGCCGGTGGAGCTCTCCATCTTGTCGATGAACTCCGGGTCGAAGTCCGGGTCGCGCTCCACCAGGTGCCGGCGCAGTTCCTCGTTACTCACCCGCCGGGAGGGCAGGTGGCTGGCGGTGGAGATGATGCGGGCGTGGCGGCTGCCGGGCGTTGCGCCGTCGCTCACGTCCCGACCACCAGCCCGCCGTCCACCGACACAACGGCGCCGCTGATGAAGCTGGCGGCGTCGGAGGCGAGCCAGAGGTAGGCCTCGGCGACGTCCCGGGGCTCGCCCATGCGGCCCACCGGCGTGTGCCCCACCATGCCGTCGAGCACCTTGTCCGGCATGGCGGCCAGGATCTCGGTCTTGATGAAGCCGGGGGCGATGGCGTTGGCGCGGATGCCGTGGCGCCCCAGCTCCCGGGCCCACACCTGGGTCATGCCGATGACGCCGGCCTTGGTGGCGACGTAGTTGGTCTGGCCGAAGTTGCCGTGGAGGCCCACCACCGAACTCGCCGACAGCACGACGCCGCGGCCGGCGGTGATCATCCCCGGCACCACCGCCCGGGTGACGTTGAAGACGCCACGCAGGTTGACGTCGATGACCTTGTCGAAGTCGGCGTCGGACATGGACTTGACCACCTCGCCGTCCTTCACCTTGACGAGTTGGGCGTCGCGCACGACGCCAGCGTTGTTGACCAGCACGTCCGCCGCCCCCCACAGGCCGTCCAGCTCTTCCACCGCCTCGGCCACCGAGTCGGTGTCGGTGACGTCGACGTGCCCCACCGAGCCCTGGCCGCCGGCGGAGGCGAGCTCCCGGGTCAGCTCGGCGGCGTCGCCGTCGGCCCAGGCCACGTCCCAAGCCGCCACCTTGGCGCCCTCCTCGGCGAAGCGCAGGGCGGTGGCACGGCCGATGCCGGCGGCGGCGCCGGTGACCACCACGACACGGTCTTTCAATCCGGTTTCAATCAACGTCTCATCCTCCGATTACGACCCCGGGCCGGTGGTGCTTCGTCGGGCCGGGTGAGTGATGCCCGGTGGTTGCTGCGCCCTCTGCATGGGACGCCCTCGTTACCGAACGCTCGTTTGGTTTTTAAGTCTAGCGGCGCGGGTGCCGGGCCGTCAAGGGAATTTTCCTTCGCTTCTCGGGTTAAACTATGCAGAGGGAGAAGGTTACAGCAGCGTCGCCATCCCTGGCATTGGCCTCGGGGTGGCTTCGTGCTCATGGCGGTCCGGGAGCAGGGTGCGCAAGAATGCCCCGCTCGACCCCACCGCCGGAGCGTTCGATCATTTCATCGCATCAGGCGGGCCGCGGCCACGTTTGCGCCATCAGGAAGCGCCAGCATGAGGCGCCAGCACGAGGCGCCATCGTGAGCCGGGTCTGGAAAGGAGTCGCAGTGGGTGTCGTAGAGACGGAAGCCAGCCGGGAGAGCGCCGAACCGTTTGTAGCAGGGCCGGGCCGCGGGCCCGGGCAGCAACCCCAACACCGGGCGATCCCCGGGGTCCCGAGGCCGGCGATCCTCCTGGCCCTGGTGGCCGGCCTCCTCCTCAGCCTCCTGGTGCCCGCCTGGGTCGAGGCGGCCAGCCTCAAGCCCTCCCGCCCCGGCCTGATGCGCCAAGTGCGGGCGGCCCAGTCCCACGGCGCCTACTACGCTCGCAACGAGGCCGATCTGCGCACCATGCGCCGCAACGGCGAGTTGGTGGAGGTCGAGGGCAACGCCGACTTCGTCCTCAAGTACTCCGTCCCCTTCCGCTACGCCCGCCCCGAGGTGGACCTGTTCCTCACCCGCCTGGGCTCCCAGTACCGCTCGGCCTGCGGCAAGCGCCTGGTGGTCACCAGCCTGGTGCGGCCGAAGAACCGCCAGCCCCGCAACTCGTCGTCGCTCTCGGTCCATCCCACCGGCATGGCCATGGACCTGCGGGTCAGCTCCTACCCGCGCTGCCGGGCCTGGCTGGAGCGCGCGCTCCTCGGCCTGGAGGCCAACGGCGTCCTGGAGGCGGCGCGGGAGCGCTACCCGCCCCACTACCACGTCGTGCTCTTCCCCGACCCCTACGTCCGCTACGTCGAGAAGAAGAGCGGGCGCACGGTGCAGGCCAAGTACCAGCCGCGGCCCGACGCGGCCGTCGGCGAGCTGGCCGACTACACGGTGCGCCGGGGCGACAGCCTGTGGCAGATCGCCCGCCGCTTCGACACCACCACGGAGTCGATCCAGCGCGCCAACGGCATGCGCTCCACCAGCCTGCGGCCGGGGCAGAAGCTGACCATCCCGGTGGGCATGGAGGCGACCATGACCAGCTACCGGGTGCGCAGCGGCGACACCCTGTCCGGGATCGCCCGGCGCTACGGCTCCACCTCGACGGCGATCCGCCAGGTCAACGGTCTGGCCTCGTCCACCATCCGGGTCGGCCAGAATTTGAAGGTTCCCCAGGTCGATAGCCAGGGCTACACCCAGGACGGGCCGGCGGCCACCACCGCCACCTACCGGGTGCGCCGGGGCGACAGCCTGTGGACCATCGCCCGCCGCCACGGCACCTCCACCCGCTCCATCCAGCGGGCCAACGGCCTGCGCTCCTCGCGCATCAAGCCGGGGCAGGTGCTGCGCATCCCGGTGGCGAGCCGCTGAGCCGCTGAGCCGCTGAGCGGCCGACTGCGACGGCCAGAAGCGCCTGATCTACGGCGTCACCCTCCTCGGGGTGGCGCCGTTTTTCTTGGTTGCCGAGAGAAGAGCGGGGGTGCGCCGGGGGTCGGTGCGCCGGGGGGCGATACCGGGGGCCGGCGGTCAGACGATGGTGATGCCGGGGTCGCCCGCCATGGTGCGGCCGACGTCGGCGGCGCGGTGGCCGGAGTCGAGCAGCGCCGTGAGCAGCGCTTCCGCCCGATCCTCCGGCACCGTCAGCAGCAGGCCGCCGGAGGTCTGGGGGTCGAAGAGCAGCTCGCGCTGGGCGGCGGTGAGGCCGTGGCGGTCCTCGATCCGGGGGGCGGCGTTGCCCTGGTTGGCGTCGGTGCAGCCGGTGGTCACGCCGGCGGACACCAGCCGGTAGAAGGCGTCGTGGACCGGCAGGTCGGCGAAGCGGATCTCCAGCCGGAGGGCGGAGTTTCTGGCGATGTTCAAGGCGTGGCCGGCGAGGCCGAAGCCGGTGACGTCGGTGGCCGCGGTGACCCCGTGGGCCAGGGCCAGGCGGGCGGCGTCGGCGTTCAGCTTTTCCATCTCCACCATGGCCGGCTCCAGCCCCGCCTCGTCCAGCTTGCCGGCCTTGAAGGCGTTGATCATCACGCCGGTGCCCAGCGGCTTGGTCAGCAGCAGGCGCTGGCCCGGGGTGGCGCCGGCGTTGGTGAGCAGGCGGTCAGGGGCCGCCTCGCCGATCACGGCCAGGCCGTACTTGAGCTCCGGGTCGTTCACCGAGTGGCCGCCGAGGAGGGCGGCGCCGGCCTCGGCCAGGGCCGCCGCGCCGCCGGCCAGGATCTCGGGCAGCACGCCGTCGGGGACGATGGCGGGGAAGCAGCAGAGGTTGAGGGCGAAGAGGGGCCGGCCGCCCATGGCGTAGACGTCGGAGAGGGAGTTGGCCGCCGCCACCCGGCCGTAGCGGCGGGGATCGTCGCAGACCGGCGGGATGAAGTCGGCGGTGGCGACCAGGGCGCGGTCGGCGAAGCGGTAGACGCCGGCGTCGTCGCCGGTGCCGGCGCCGACGAGCACAGCTTCCCCCGGGCCGGCGGCGCCGGCATTCTCGGTGGCCACCAGGGGTGCCACCAGCTCTAGAAGATCCCCCGGACCTACTTTGGCCGCTCAGCCACCGGTGGTGGCCAAATCGGTCAGGCGGAACTTCCGTCGGAAGAGGGCTGCACACATTACCGGCGCATCATACCGGGGTGGGGCGCAGGCTGAGGCGGTGAGGATTGGACCGGGTGCGCGAAGACGGGGCGGCTTGGGGGCTCCTGGTGTGGGGCCGCTCCGCTTCTAAGCCGAAGAGACGGGGGCTCCGCTGCACTTCCGCGGCCCCGAGACGATCAACCCAACACGAATCAAACTGGCCATCGGCCGCTACAGAGCACCCCACGCCAGGAGCCCCCAAGCCACCCCTCACCAATGATCCAAAGAAGGTCCTTTTCGGAAGGAGAGGACTCGTCGCGCCTTGGCGGGCTCCGCCCGCCGCGACTCTCCGCGACCGACCGCACAACTGGCGGCCGGCCACTCGCCCACCAACGGCAGTAGACGAAAGAGCGACGCCGGAACGAAACGGGTGAGCCGGGGAGGCAGGCGAGGGCTGGGGGATCGAATCAGACGGCTCGGGCGGCCACTCATGGGATGGCCGTTGGGAGGAGAAGGACCTTCCCCCCTTGTCGAGCTGTTCTCGGGGTGGGGAGGCAGGTGGGAACTGAGGGATCGGACCGGTCGGCTCGGGCGGCCAATCATGGGCTGGCCGTTGGGAGGAGAGAGAGCTTCCCCCCTTGTCGAGCTGTTTTTGAAGTCGGAGGTCAGGTGGGGACTGAGGGATCGGACCGGTCGGCCCGGGAGGCCAATCATGGGCTGGCCGTTGGGAGGAGAGAGAGCTTCCCCCCTTGTCGAGCTGTTTTTGAAGTCGGAGGGCAGGTGGGGACTGAGGTATCGGACCGGTCGGCCCGGGCGGCCAATCATGGGCTGGCCGCTGGGAGGAGAGAGAGCTTCCCCCCTTGTCGAGCTGTTTTTGAAGTCGGAGGGCAGGTGGGAACTGAGGGATCGGGCCGGGCGGCTCGGGCGGCCAATCATGGGCTGGCCGTTGGGCGGAGAAGGAGCTTCCCCCCCTTGTCGAGCTGTTTTTGAAGTCGGAGGGCAGGTGGGAACTGAGGCATCGGGCCGGGCGGCTCGGGCGGCCAATCATGGGCTGGCCGCTGGGAGGAGAGAGAGCTTTCCCCCCTTGTCGAGCTGTTTTTGGAGCGGGAGGGCAGGTGGGGACTGAGGGATCGGGCCGGGCGGTTCGGGAGGTCAGGCGGGAGCTGGGTGATGGGAGGAGGAAGAGCTTGACCCCTGGCTGATCTCTCTTGTTTGGCCCGGGAAACGCCAGCGATCGGCAGTTCATAAAAAATCCGGGGTAGGATCTCCGGGTGAGCCTGTCCGAGCAGCCCCCCGAGAGCCCCCGCCACCGTCTCCTGCGGTCCCCCGCGGCGCCGGCGGCGGCGTTGTTGCTGGCGATTCTGCTGGCGGTCAACGCGGTGGCGATCTGGGGGATCTTCTCGGCCCGGCGTAGCGCTCAGGAGGAGGCGGTGCGGGATCTGGGGCTGACCACCGCGGCGCGGGCCCGGGCGCTGGAGGCGGACCTGGCCGCCCTGGCCGGGGACGTGACGTTCCTCGCCGCTTCACCGTCGCTGACCCGGGCACCGGAGGCGATGGCCAGCGGCGACCCGATGGTGGCGCGCTGGGCGCGGCTCGGGGCCGAGGGGAGCCTGCTCCTCTTCGTCGAGTCCCGGGACGAGGTGGAGCGCATCCTGCTGCGGGACGCGGCGGGGCAGGGGCTGGTGGCGGTGGGCCGGCGGGGCGGGGCGCCGGTGGTGCTGCCGCCGGCGGAGGCGGACGACTCGCGGCAGGAGAGCGCGGGCCCGGGGGACGGCCGGGTCTCCGGTCAGTGGCCGTTGGGACGGCCGGCCGAAGGGGCGGGGTCTGATGCGGTCGGACGACTGGAGGTGTGGATCGAACCGGCACGGCTGCTTGCCGGCCGCAGCGGGCCGGCGCCGGAGGGGCTGAGCCTCGACGTCGTGCCGCTGCCCGCCGGCGCCACCACCGCCGACCTGTCAGACGCCAGCGGCGGCGACGGCTACTCCGCCACCCGCCTGGACGACGGTCGGGCCCGCGTCGCCGCCATGGTGCTGGCCGAGGCGTGGCGGCCGCCGCTGGCGTGGATGCTGTCGCGCAGCGTCGACACCGGCTCCCTGGTGCGCGACTTCGACCTCCTGGCGGGGCGCTACCGCACCACCCTGATGGTCAACCTCGGCGTCGTCACTCTCACCGTCATCCTCGGGTTCCTCGCCTTCCGCGAGGTGCGCCGCTCGTCGCGGTTGGCGGCGGAGAACGCCCAGCAGGCGCGGGTGCGGGAGCTGGAGCGGCGCATGATGCACCAGGAGCGCCTGGCCGGGGTCGGGCGCCTGGCCGCCGGCATGGCCCACGAGATCAACAACCCGCTGGCCGGCATGAGCAACTACCTGCGCCTCCTCGAAGACGACCTGGAACGGGGCGACCTGGACGCCGCCCGGGCCGCCGCCGGCCAGGTGGGCCACGGGCTGGCCCGGGTCGCCGGCATCACCCGCCAGGTCCTCGACTACTCGGACCCGGGGCGGGCACCGAAGCGGCGCCTCGACCTGGGGCGGGAGGTGGCCGCCGCCATCGACTTCGTGCGCGAGAGCGGCACCTGCCCGGGGCTGGCGGTGGAGGCGGCCGGCGACACGGCCGGTGACACGGCCGGTGATGCCGTGCCGCTGCCGGTGCGGGGCAACGCCACCACCCTCGGCCAGCTCTTCCTCAACCTGCTGCTGAACGCCTGCCAGGCGACGGCGGAGGTGGGGGAGGCAGGCCGGCCGGGGAGAGGGGGGGAGGCTGCCACGGCCAGTCAGCCCCGCGTCCTCGTCCGCCTCGGGCGCCGGGGCGAGGTCGCCCGGGTCGAGGTCCTGGACCGCGGCCCGGGGATCGCGGAGGAGGTCCGGCCGCGGCTCTTCGAACCGTTCTTCTCCACCCGCGGCTCCACCGGCCTCGGCCTCGCCGTCTGCCACGGCGTGGTCCAGGACCACGGCGGCGAGATATCAGCGGCGGAGCGCCCCGGCGGCGGGGCGGTGTTCACGGTGGACCTTCCCCTCGCCCCGGACGACGGCGGAGAGACCTCAATGACGCAAACGGCTGCCACGACGACGCAAGCGGCTGCCACAACCACGGAAGCGGTAGCCACGAAAGGAAGCTCGGGATGACGAAACAGGGGGAACGCAGCCGGGGGACGGTGCTGCTGGTCGATGACGAAGCCTACGTGCGCGATTCCCTGGCCTCGCTGCTGGAGCGCCGGGGCTTCACCGTGCGCACCGCCGCCTCGGCGGACCGGGCGCTGGCCGACGGCGCCGCCGAGGGGGCGGACGCGGTGGTCGCCGACCTCAAGATGTCGGGGCTCTCCGGCCTGGAGCTGCTGCGCGAGCTGCAGACCCGCGCCCCCGCCCTGCCGGTGGTGCTGCTGACCGGCCACGGTACGGTGGCCTCGGCGGTGGAGTGCATGCGGGCCGGCGCTTTCGAATACCTGCTCAAGCCCGCCGAGCCGGGCGAGCTGGAGTTGGTGCTGGAGCGCGCCATGCAGACCGCCGGCCTGGAGCGGGAGGTGAGCTACCTGCGGGGCACGGCGGAGGACGGCGCCGGCGACGCCGCCCGGGACGGCGGCCCCCGCCGCCCCCTCGGCGAGAGTCCCGTCTGGCGCCGCGCCATGGAGCTGGCCGAGACGGCGGCGCCGGCCGACACCAGCATCCTCCTGGTGGGCGAGACCGGCACCGGCAAGGAGGAGCTGGCCAAGGTGATCCACGCCGCCAGCCGCCGCGCCACCGGCCCCTTCGTCACCGTCAACTGCGCCGCCATCCCGGACGAGCTGTTCGAGAGCGAGTTCTTCGGCCACCGCCGGGGCGCCTTCACCGGCGCCGTGGCCGACCGCGAGGGCCGCTTCCGGGTGGCCCACCGCGGCACCCTGCTGCTGGACGAGGTCGATACCTTGCCGGAGCGCGCCCAGGCGAAGGTGCTGCGGGTGCTGGAGGACGGGGTCTTCGAGCGCGTCGGCGAGAGCCGCCCCACCCGGGTGGACGTGCGCCTGGTCTGCGCCACCAACAGCGACCTCGGCCGGCGGGTGGAGGAGGGGCGCTTCCGGGCCGACCTCTACTACCGCATCAACGTGGTCAGCGTCGACGTGCCGCCGCTGCGCGAGCGCCCCGGCGACGTCGAGATCCTGGCGCGCTATTTCCTCGGCGAGCTGTCGCGGCGCCTCGGCAAGGAGATCGACGACTTCAGCCCCGACGCCCTGGAGCGGCTGGCCGCCTACCCCTGGCCGGGCAACGTCCGGGAGCTGCGCAACGTCATCGAGCGGGGCCTGCTGCTGGAGCCCTCGGAGCGCTTCACCGTCGCCAGCCTGCCGGCGGACCTGCGCGCCGGTGGCGCCGCGGTGGTCGGCGGCGACGACGGCGGCGACCTCCACCTGCGGGACCGCCTGCAAGTGGAGGAGAAGCGCCTCCTGCTCACCGCCCTGGAGCGCGCCGGCGGCGTCAAGCGGGAGGCGGCCCGCCTCCTCGGGGTCGATGAGCGCAACCTGGCCTACTACTTGCGAAAGCATGGGCTGATGGAAGATCGTGCCCCCACCGCCTCTACCGCCCCTATCGCCACCGCAGCCGAACCCACAGAGAGCGACGTTCGATGAGACCAGGAACCAGCCCCGCCGATCCGTCCCGCCGGCCCTCCCCGGTCGCCCGAGCCAGCGCCTGGCGGTGCTTCGCCGTGGCCGGCCTCCTCCTTCTCCTTCTCCTCTCCTCCGGCGCCTGCGGCCGGGACGAATCGCCCGCCCTGACCGAGGCCCCGGAGCCGGAGGAGACTCCGCCGCCGGCGGCCCGCTTCGTCGATATCAGTGAAGAGGCGCAGATCGACTTCACCCACTTCAACGCCGCCAGCGACGAGCGGCTGCTGCCCGAGACCATGGGCTCCGGCGCCGCCTTCTTCGACTACGACAACGACGGCGACCCGGACCTCTACCTGGTCAACGGTGCCAATCTCACCGGCGACCCGCTGAGCTCGCCCCCCGGCGCCCTCTACCAGAACCTGGGCGACGGCCGCTTCCGCCACGTCACCACCGTGGCCGGCCTGGACCGCCCGATGTTCGGCATGGGGGCGGCGGTGGGCGACGTCGACAACGACGGCTGGACCGATCTCTTCATCGCCGGCCTGGGGGGCGACCGCCTGTACCGCAACCTGGGCACCCAGCAGGGGGGCGCCGTCAAGTTTGAGGACGTCACCGCGGCCTTCGGCCTGGCCGACGGGGGGACCGCCTTCTCCTCCTCGGCGGCTTTCCTCGACTACGACCGGGACGGCTTCCTCGACCTCTACGTCGCCCGCTACGTCGAGTGGAGTGTCGAGGCGGACGTCGAGTGCAGCCCGGACGGTGAGGTGCGCACCTACTGCACGCCGGAGGTCTACGACGGCGCCCCCAACCGCCTGTTCAGGAACACCGGCGGCGAGGGTTTCAGCGACGTCACCGAGGCGGCGGGCCTGTGGAAGCCGGAGTCGAAGTCGCTGGGCGTCGTCGTCTTCGACCACGACCGCGACGGCTGGCCCGACCTGGCGGTGGCCAACGACACCACCCCCAACACCCTGTGGGTCAACCAGGGGACGCCGTGGCGCGCCGACAACGGCAAGGTGACCTTCGAGGAGATCGGCGTCGAGGCCGGCTTCGCCCACAGCGAGTCCGGCGCCACCCGGGGCGGCATGGGGATCGACGCCGGCGACGTCGATGGCGACGGCGTGGCCGACGTCGCGGTGGGCAACTTCGCCCAGGAGATGACCGCCCTCTACCGCGGCGCGGCGGACGGCACCTACAGCGACGACGCGGCCCAGCGCGGCGTCGGGCTGCCGACGGTGCGCACCCTCGCCTTCGGCACCCTGCTGTTTGATCAGGACGGCGACGGCGACCTGGACCTGGCGGTGGTCAACGGCCACATCGAGCCGGACATCGCCGAAACCGGCGCGCAGCAGACCTACGCCCAGCCGCCCCAACTGTTCGAGAACCAGGGCGGCGAGGAGGCCCGGGCGGCGCAGGCGGCGAAAGATGTGAAGGGCGAGGGCGAGGCGGGTGGCGATGGCGGTGACGAGGGCGGCGCCGACGATAGTGCCGCCGACGACGGTGCCGCCGACAACGGTGCCGCCGACCACACTGCCTCCCTGGGCCACTTCGAGGAGATCGCGCCGGTGGAGGGCGACGCCCTGGCCGAGCCGCTGGTGGGCCGGGGGCTGGCGGCGGCGGACGTCGATGACGACGGCGACCTCGACCTGCTGGTGACCCAGAACGGCGGCCCGGCCCGCCTCTACCGCAACCAGGCTGACCCCCGGGCCTGGCTGCGCGTCCACCTGGTGGGCACGGAGAGCAACCGCAACGGCTACGGCGCCCGGGTGCGGGTGGTGGCCGAGGGGCGGCAGTGGGAGCGCACCCTGCGCTCCGGCGGCTCCTACCTCTCGGCCAACGAACCGGTCCTCACCTTCGGCCTGGACGGGGTGACCGCCATCGACCGGGTCGAAGTGACCTGGCCGTCGGGCCGGGAGCAGACGGTGGAGGAGGTGGAGCTCAACCAGCGCCTGACCATCGAGGAGTCGGCCGACTGAGCTGAGAGAAACGGGCCGCCAGATCCCCGACCGTCAGACTCGGTCCCAGGCCCGGCGCAGCATCAGCTTGAGCTTGCGCTCCTCTTCCTCCGCCAACTCGCCGCTGGCCGCCAGCTCGCCCTCGAAGCGGCGCAGGCCGCGGCGGTCGGCCACCGCCTCCAGCCGCTCCCGCAACTCGTAGAAGTGGTCCGAGAACTCGCCGCACAGCTCCCGCATCACCGGGTAGGACAGGCGGTGGGCCGGGCAGGGCCCGTGGCGGCGGATCGCCTCCTGGTGCTCGGCGGTGGTGTAGCCCTTGTGGCGGGCGAAGCCGTAGGCGGGGTGGGCGCGGTCCAGTTCCACCATCAGGGCGTCTCTGTGGGTCTTGGCGATGATCGAGGCGGCGGCGATGGAGAAGTTCAAGCCGTCCCCCTTCTCGAACGGGTTCTGGGGCATCTCGACGCCGGGGATCTCCCGGGCGTCCACCAGGACGTGCTGGGGCGGCTCGGCCAGCCCCTCGACGGCGCGGCGCATGGCCAGCAGCCCCGCCTGGTAGATGTTGATGCGGTCGATCTCCGCCACCGTGGCCACCCCCACCGCCACCGCCGCCGCCCCTTCGCGGATGGCGGCGGCCAGCTCCTCCCGGGCGCCCTCGTCCAGCCGCTTCGAGTCGTCCACCCGTTGCAGGTCGCCGCCGGCGGGCTCGGTGCCGGCGGGGAAGACCACCGCCGCCGCCACCACCGGCCCGGCCAGCGGGCCGACCCCGGCCTCATCGACGCCGGCGACGCGCCGGGTGCCGGTCTTCCACAGCACGCGCTCGAAGTTGAGCATGGCGTCCAGGCGCTGCTCCTCCTGCCGGCGCCGCTCCTCCCGGCGCTTCAATACCTGGTAGAGCTGGCGCACGCCCTGGCGCGGATCGCGGCGCAGGCGGGAGAGGACCTGGGAGGAGACGCGGGCGTCGGGGCCGGCGTAGCGCCGGCGCAGGTCGGCGATGGAGAGGTCGGAGAGCTTGTCGGCCACGGCGGGATCGTATCAACGCCGCGGCGGTGGGGTAGCGCGGCGCCTGTAAGATGAGGCCCTATGACCTCACTTTCCGGCAAGACCCTGTTCATCACCGGCGCCTCCCGGGGCATCGGCAAGGCCATCGCCCTGCGCGCCGCCCGGGACGGCGCCAACGTCGTCGTCGCCGCCAAGACGGTGGAGCCCCACCCCAAGCTCCCCGGCACCATCCACACCGCCGCCGAGGAGATCGAGGCCGCCGGCGGCCAGGCCCTGGCGCTACAGGTGGACATCCGCGACGAGGATCGCGTGGCCGAGGCGGTGGCCCAGGCGGTGGACCACTTCGGCGGCCTGGACGTCCTGGTCAACAACGCCAGCGCCATCTTCCTCGCCCCCACCGAGGACACGCCGATGAAGCGCTACGACCTGATGCAGGAGGTCAACGCCCGGGGCACCTTCGTCTGCACCCAGGCCGCCATCCCCCACCTGGCCGAGGGCGACAACCCCCACGTCCTCACCCTGTCGCCGCCGCTGGAGCTGTCGCCCCGCTGGCTCGGTCCCCACGTCGCCTACACCCTGTCGAAGTACGGAATGAGCCTGCTGACCCTGGGCTTCGCCGCCGAGCTGGCCCAGCGTGGCATCGCCGCCAACGGCCTGTGGCCGCGGACGGTCATCGACACGGCGGCGCTGCAAGTCCTGGGCGACCGCTTCCCCCCGAGCTCCCGGCGCACGCCGCAGATCGTCGCCGACGCCGCCCACGCCATCCTCACCCGCCCCAGCGGCGAGTGCACCGGCAACCTGTTCATCGACGAGGAGGTGCTGCGTGAGGAGGGGGTGGAGGACTTCGCCCGCTACGCCGTGGAGCCCGGGGGTGAGCTGGCGCAGGACCTGTTCGTGGAGTGAGTCCGGGTGGAGACTGGGTCGGGCCGTACTTGATGTGCGAAGAGACTTGAATCGAGATATGACGAGGAGGAGCGGATGAACTGGCAGGACACGATGCAGGATCTGACGGAGAAGTTGCAGGGCTGGGTGGAGGAGGCGGTGCTCGCATTGCCGAACCTGGCCATGGCGGTGCTGGTGTTCCTGGCCTTCTACATCGCCTCCAAGCTGGTGGGCAAGGGGCTGCGCCGGTTGTTGGAGCGCACCCCGGCGCCGCGTCAGATCCGCGGCTTGGTGGTCAACCTGTCGCGCATCGCGGTGCTGGTGACCGGTCTCTTCATCGCCCTCGGGGTCCTGGATCTCGACAAGACCGTGACCTCGCTGTTGGCCGGTGCCGGCATCATCGGCCTGGCCCTGGGCTTCGCATTCCAGGACATGGCGGCGAACTTCATGGCCGGCGTCTACATGGCCTTCGCACGCCCCATCCGGGTGGGCGACATCATCGAGACCAATGACCACACCGGCACCGTCGAGCGGGTGGACCTGCGCTCCATGCGGCTGCGCTCGCCCCAGGGGCAGATCATCATGATCCCCAACAAGTCGGTGTTCGAGAACCCGCTGATCAACTACTCGGTCCTCGGCCAGAGGCGCATCGACCTGGAGTGCGGCGTGGCCTACGGTGACGAACTGGAAAAGGCGGCGGAGGTCGCCAAGCAGGCGGTGGCCGGGGTCGAAGGGCGGGACGAGGCCCGCGACGTGGAGCTCTACTACACCGAGTTCGGCGGCAGCTCCATCAACTTCGTGGTCCGCTTCTGGATCCCGTTCTCCCGCCAGCCCGACTACCTGGAGGCGCGAAGCCAGGCGATCCAGCGGCTCAAGGTGGCCTTCGACGAGGCGGGGGTCTCCATCCCGTACCCGATCCGCACGCTGGACTTCGGCGTGGTGGGTGGCGAGAAGCTCTCCGAGGCGCTGCCGGCGGGCTTGTTCGATGGCCGCTCCGATGCCGGGGGCGGCTCCGGCGGCGAAACGGGCCGGCGAGAAGGCTAGCCCGGCCTCAGAAGGGGGCGTCGGGGGTCGGCGGGTGTGGGCTGGAATCCGCGGCCTGGCCCTGCAGGGATCGGCGCAGGGCGCCGTGGGCTTTGCGCACCAGGGACAGGGTGGCGTTCTCCATTCGCGCCGCCTGCTGGAACGCCAGCACCGCGGCCATGGCCTCGCGGTTGAAGCGCCCCGGGGGCGCCGGCAGGCTGCCGAGGAGAGCCACCATCTCGTCGGCCAGGCGGCGGGTGTCGGCGATGCGCCCCTGGACCAGGTAGAAGGCCACGACGTCCATGGAGACCACCGCGGAGTCCAGCACCATCCCCAGGTCGATGAACCGCTGGCGCACGTCGAGCAGCGTCGCCTCCCCCCGGGCCTCGCCCTTGGCCATCTCCACCACCCCCGCCAGCCATTCGATGCGCAGGTGGTCCAGGTCGCCGCCGTCGGTCTCGCACAGCTCTTCGAGCAGCGGCAGCAGGCGCTCCGCCTCCTCGTAGCGCCCCAGGTTGGCGTACTGGAAGCCCATGTTGTGGAGCGCCACCAGGGTCAGGCGCGGGTCGCGGTCGATGTCGATCAGCTCCAGCGACTGGCGCACCAGTTCCAGGCTCTCCTCGCAGTCCCCCCGGCGGTTGAGGATCAGCGCCTTGGACAGCGTGGCCCGCCCCTGCTCGTGGGTGTCACCGATCCAGCGGTAGATGGCCAGCGCCTTGTCGAGCAGGCGCTCCGCCTCCTCAAGCTGGCTCTGGTTGCGGCGCAGGGCGGAGCGCAGGCGGAGTAGCTCGGCCCGCAGGCGGGGGTCCAGGCTGCCCTGGTCGAGCAGTGCCTCCGCCTCCTCCAGGTCGCCGCCGGCGGCGGCGAAGTCGCGCATCACGCGGCGGGCGTTGGCGGTGCTCATCCGGGCCCGGGCCTCGAGGTCTTTCAAGGCGGCGTCGCCGTAGATCGACTCATCCAGCCTTGCGGCCAACTCGCCCGCCCAGAGGCTCAGGTCTAGCGCCTGGGCGGGTCGGTTCGGGCACCAGCGCCAGGCGGCGTCCAGGGCCCGGTCGGCCACCGCCCAGGTCTGGAAGCGGACCTCGGAGACCAGCGGGGCCCGCTCTTCGGCCGAGACTTCCAGCAGTTCAGCCACCACCTCGGCGGCGGCATCCTGTTCCCGCAACAGCGCGTGGCGGCGGGCGTCGAGTCGCCGTGAGACGGAGCGCAGGATGTGGCCGAAGGACTCCTCCCGGTCCGCGGCGGAGGCTTCCGCCGGGGGGACGTCGGCTTCCCCGGTATCCCGCTCCGCCGCCCAGCGTGCGCTGACCAGCTCGACGGCGCGCAGCAGGCGGCTGCCCCGGGGAGGCGCGCCGCCGACCTCCGAGCCGATGGCCAGGAGGGCTTCCGACAGCAGGTGGGGAGCGGCGTCCTGGGGGACCCCGTAGCGGCGGAAGAGATCCTGCAGCTCGTCCTGCTTGCGGCGCAATGAGTCGAGGGCCGGATCCTTGGGCGGATCGCTCGCCGGATCACTCATCGCACCGCCAGCGGAGAGGCGGCTGTCATGGCCCAGCTCCTCAGAGGGAGCCACCATCGCCCCCCGTGGAGGTGGTGCCGTCGCCCGGCGGTGGCGGCGGCGGCGGTGGTGGGGGCGGCTCTTCGTCGTCGCCGGGGTCGCCGCCGCCGCCGTCAGGATCCAGGCCCTGGCCGACCTCGCCACCCCCCGTGATCCCCCCGGCGCTGGTGACGATCGGCGTGCCGATCCCGGCAAGCCTCACGATGCGGTCCCACAGCGCCTCCACCCCGGCCCACGGGCCGGCGGCAACGCCGGAGCTCGGGTTGGACGGCGGCGCCACCGACGCCTTGGCGGAGGCCCCGGGGGCGACCAGGAAGGCGACCAGGAGCACTGCCGCGAGGACAATGGCCGCCAGGTTTCTCGGTCCTTTCGGGGGAGAGGGGCGCGACGGCATGGCCCGCGAGCGGGTTCGGGACAGAGCGTAAGGTTCCACACCTTGTGTGAGCATGACATTTGAAGTATTCATGAAAACTCGTGTGTGGTCAAGCGCCTCTGAGGTGCGTGCGCGTCGTCCGCGCGCGCCACGGCGGCCGAGTCGCGGCCGAGGGTAGTGGGGCAGGTAGTGGGGCAGGTAGTGGGGGGGAGGGCGTGTATCATGCCCGCCGGGGTTTCGCCCGCTCGTTCCACAGTCCACCTCCCCCCAGCCCTGTCAGGAGATCCACCGATGACCGCCATCATGACCCGCGTCTCTACCGTCGCCTCGCCCGTCGCCTCCACCCTGCGCCGCACCGCCCTTCTGTCGGCTCTCTGCCTGGCCATCGCCCTGACCCTCCCGGCGACCGCCGCCGACGCGCCGCCGGAGGAGATGGTCCGTCAGGTTCGCCAGGTCCTCGACCGGGTGCCGCTCATCGACGGTCATAACGACCTGCCGTGGCAGTACCGGGAGCGGGCCGACCGCAAGCTCGGCGACCTCGACATCACCACCGACTTGAGCGCCCTGGAGCAACCGACCCACACCGACGTCGCCCGCCTGCGGGCCGGTGGCGTAGGGGGGCAGTTCTGGTCGGTCTACGTGCCGGTGTCGATGCAGGGCCCGCTGGCGGTGCAGGCGACGATGGAGCAGATCGACGTCGTCCACCGCATGAACCGGCGCTACCCGGACACCTTCGAGCTGGCGCTGACCGCCGACGACGTGGAGCGCATCCACGGCGCGGGGAAGATCGCCTCCATGATCGGCATCGAGGGCGGCCACTCCATCAACAACTCCCTGGCGGTGCTGCGCTCCATGTACGACCTGGGGGCGCGCTACATGACCCTGACCCACTGGCGGGGCCACGACTGGGCCGACGCCGCCACCAGCGAGGCGCGCCACGACGGCCTGTCGGAGTTCGGGGAGGAGGTCATCCGGGAGATGAACCGCCTCGGCATGCTGGTCGATCTCTCCCACGTCTCCGAGGCCACCATGATGGACGCCCTGGACGTCACCGCGGCGCCGGTGATCTTCTCCCACTCCTCGGCCCGGGGCGCCGCCGACCACCCGCGCAACGTCCCCGACGCGGTGCTCGACCGGCTGGCGGACAACGGCGGCGTGGTGATGGTGACCTACGTCCCGGGCTTCGTCTCCGAGGCGGCGGCGGGATTCTGGGCGGACATGTCCGGCGCCCGGGAGCGTTTCAAGGTGCTCCACGTCGGCGACCCGCAGGCCGCCGCGGCGGCGCTGGAGCAGTGGCTGGCCGACAACCCGCCCCCCGCCGTCACCCTTTCCGACGTCGCCGACCACTTCGACTACCTGAAGGACAAGGTGGGCGTGGACCACATCGGCATCGGCTCCGACTTCGACGGCATCGGCGCCGTGCCCGAGGGCCTGGAGGACGTCTCCACCTACCCGGCGCTGCTGGCCGAGCTGCTGAGCCGCGGCTACAGCGAGGAGGACCTCGCCAAGATCGTCGGGCTGAACGTTCTGCGCGCCATGCGCGGCGCCGAGGCGGCGGCGGCCCGCCTGGACGCCGCCGGCACCCCCTCCGACGCCCTCCTCACCGACTACCCGGAGCTGCCCCCCGAGCCGGCGAGCTGGTCGGAGGACTGACGGCTTCCAGGCACCCGCCTTGCTAGATGGTTAGGGTATGGAAATCCCCATCTGGCTGCTGGTCGTCCTCATAGTTCTGATCCTCCTCCTCGGCCTCCTCCTCTGGTCGGCCCGCGTGCAGCGCAAGAGCCGCGTGCGGGTCGGCGGGTTGCAGACCCTGGACGGCATGTTCCACACCCTGGAGGGGCTCACCGGGAGCTACTTCGTAGAGGGCAACTCGGTGGAGCTGCTGTACAACGGCGATGGCTTTTTCCCGGTGCTGCTCGAAGCGCTGGAGGGGGCGCGGGAGTCGATCCACATCGAGACCTTTGCCTGGTGGCAGGGGGACATCTGCCGCAACCTGTCGAAGACGCTGGCGGCGAAGGCGGAGGAGGGGGTGGAGGTGCGGCTGCTGGTCGATTACGTGGGCTCCCTGTCGTCGGACGAGGAGGACATGGAGCGCATGGAGAAGGCGGGCTGCAAGCTGGTCTACTACCGGCCGCCGGAGCTCCGCGCCCTGGGGCGGATGAACCAGCGCACCCACCGCAAGCTGGCGGTCATCGACTCCGATCTCGGCTTCGTCTTCGGCCACGGCTTCGCCAGCGAGTGGGAGGGCGACGGCCACGGGGAGACCTGTTGGAGCGACACCGGGGCCAAGGTGCGCGGCCCCATCGTCACCCGGGTGCAGGCCGCCTTCGCCCGGCAGTGGGTGGAGGAGACCTCGGAGGTGATCGCCGGTGAGAAGTACTTCCCCCGGCTGGAGCCGGCCGGCGAGGTGAGGTGCCAGATCATCGCCAGCCTGCCGTCCGGCGGCGTCTCCCCGGCGTCCCTGACTCACAAGCTGATGATCGCCGCCGCCGACGAGGAACTGCTGGTCCAGAACCCCTACTTCTGCCCCGACGACGACCTGGTGGAGCTGCTGCTGGGCGCGGTGGAGCGGGGCGTCCGGGTGTGCCTGATGGTGCCGGGCCCGGTGACCGACAGCCCCGCCGTCATGCACGCCGGCCACCACTACTTCCCCCGCCTGCTGGACGGCGGGGTGGAGATCTGGGAGTACCAGCCCTCCCTGCCGCACCAGAAGGTGATGGTGGTGGATGGGGAGTGGTGCTCCCTGGGATCCATGAACTTCGACGAGCGCTCCTTCGACATCAACGCCGAGATCGCCCTGGGCATCCTCGACGAAGGGGTCGCCGGCGAACTGCGCGAGTCGTTCGAGCGGGATCTTGAAGATTCGAAGCAGTTGTCCGCCGAGGAGTGGGACCAGCGCGGCTTGTGGCACCGCGTCGTCGACTTCGCCGCCTACCAGATCCACGAGCAACTCTGAGGGCTTGCGGCGAGGGGAGGGGGGCCAGCAAACGGCGGGGCGCCGAGGATTTATCTATGCCTCGGCTATAATGCGCTACGTTGCGCGCCATCCATTCTCAAAGCTAGGAGTGCCGGCCCCATGTCTTCATCACCCGTCAGGCGAGGAGCATCCCGGGAAACCCAGCGCCGCCTTAGCGGCCTGGCCCTCTTTTCCGTTTCGTGCTTGGTGATGCTGTGCGTCGCCGCCGCCCCGGCGCCGCCGGCCTTCGGCCAGGAAGAGCCGGAGTACTTCCCGGAAGACGCGCCGCCCCCGGAGGAGGCCGCCGAGCCGGACGCCGGCATGCGGCCACGCTTCAACTGGGCGTTGGAGGCCAAGGCCCACTACCGGGACTCGGAGGAGCACCGCGTCGCCGTGCCCTTCCCGTTCTCCCCGGAGATGCTGCCGCCGGGCGCCGAGCTGGGTTTCGCCGAGACCGTCAACCCGGGCACCCATCTCGAGATCTCCACCGTCACCCTGCTCCTGGACGCCGAGTGGAGCCCCTCCCTGGTCGCCCACGCCAAGCTCGACTTCATCGACCTCTACGACCGCAACCCCACCTCCTCCGACCGGGAGTTCGACGTCGATGAGGTGTGGGTCCGCTTCGGCCGCGAAACCGACCCGGCGCTGCTGCCCCTGGATCCCGGCGCCTACCTCAAGGTGGGCAAGTTCCCGAAGTTCGAGCGCCAGGACGATCGCCACCTGGAGAGCTACGGCCTGGTGTCCACCGCCTTCAACCGGTTCGAGGACATGGGCCTGGAGCTGGGGGTGGACCTCGGCAAGCACCTCTACCTCAAGGGCAGCCTGACCCAGGGCAACCCGGTGTTCCTGCGCGACCCCAACGCCCTGGCCGGGGACAACGGCATCCCGGAGCTCAACGACGCCAACCCGGACCCGGAGCTGGGCACCGGCCTGACCTTCCTCTACGACGCCGAGGTCGAGGACCTCGACGCCGACGGTGAGTTCGAGGTCGGCGTCGGCGCCGGTTTCCGCTGGGCCGACGTCGCCGGGATCAACGGCGTCGATCTTTTGCTCTTCGGCAACCAGCGGGACCTGGCCGACACGGTGGAGATCGAGGGCTCGTTCTACGGCGGCGACCTGGATCTGCTGCGCGGGCCGCTGAACCTCTTCCCGTTCCCCATCGACGGGCGGGAAAAGACCGAGGTCGGCGGCAACCTGTGGCTCTACCTGGGCGGCTTCTCGCTTTTCGGCCAGTACGTCGATCAGGACCTGGCGGGCCTCGGGCGCACCGGCGCCGAGGTGGAGCTGGCCTGGAGCTTCGACCTGCCGCTGGTCGCCGCCACCGGCGGTCGCCAGCTCTTCCCGGCCATCGCCCCGGCGGTGCGCTACTCGGCCCTGGACGCCGACTTCGCGGCGCCGCCCATCACCCCGGCGCCGACCTTCGCCTGGGACTGGGAGCGGCTGGACGTGGGGGTGCGGGCGACCATCGTCTCCGGCATCGACCTCACCGTCGAGTACGCCTTCAACGACTTCACCAAGAGCAACGGCGCGACGGGCAGCAACGACGAGCTGCTGGTCACCCTGAGGTGGCGGAGCTGACGTGAGTCCCCGCCCCCAACACGACCCAGGGCGCCCCGGGGCGACGGCGGCGACGGCGCTGGCCGTCGCCCTGGCCCTTGTCCTGGGGCTGTCCCTGGTGACCGCCGCCGGCGCCGCCTCGCTGTCCGGCACCGTCTCGGTGGTGGACGAGCGGGGGCGGGCCATCCGCGGCGCCGCCGCCGAGACGGTGGTCTGGTTCGAGCCCGACCGGCCGGCGGGGGAGCCGGCGGTGACGACAGAGCCGGAACGGGAGGAGATGATCACGGTGCGCAAGCGCTTCATCCCCCGGGTCCTGGTGGTCCCCACCGGTAGCACCGTGGAGTTCCCCAACCGCGACCCGATCCTCCACAACGTCTTCTCCATCTCCGGCGAGAACCGCTTCGACCTCGGGCTGGTGCCCCGGGGCGAGGGCGGCAGCCACACCTTCGTGGAGCCGGGGGTGGTGCGGGTCTTCTGCAACGTCCACCACGACATGGTGGCCTACGTGGTGGTGGTGGACACGCCCCACTTCGGCTCGCCGGCGAAGGACGGGCGTTTCCGCCTTTCCGGCGTGCCCGAAGGGCCGGGCACCCTCCACGTCTGGCACGAGCGGGGCCAGGTGAGCAAGATGCGGGTCGATTCCAGCGGCCCGCCGGTGCGCCTCCAGGTGCGGGCCACGCGGCCACTGGTGCCGCCCCACCTCAACAAGGCGGGCCGTCCGTACAGCCGCAGCCGGCGGAGCCGATACTGACGTGAGCTCCTCGGACCCCACCGTAGCCATCGGTCCGCCGGGCGCCGCTCCCCCCCGGGAGGAGGCGGCTGCCCAGGACGCCCCCGGCACGACCTCCGACGGCGCGACCTCCGAAGGCGCGTCCCGGCCCCCTTCCGCGCCGCCGCCGGAGCGCCCCGCGGCCCGCCGCGGCGGCCTCGGGCTGGGCACCCGCATCTTCCTCATCACCTCGCTCCTCATCGCCCTGGCGGTGGGCTCGGCGGTGGTCTTCACCTATTTCATCTCGGAGCGCATCGCCCTCGAGGCGGCGGCGGAGGATCTCTCCGCCAATGCCCAGCTCCAGGGCACCTTCCGCGAGCAGCGCCTCGACCAGCTCTACCTGACCGCCTCGCTGTTCGTCAACGACCCGAGCCTGGCGGCCTACGTGGCCGAGGCCATCGAGAACGCCGACAGCGATTCGATCCTCGATCTCATCGCCTCCCGCCAGGGCGACCTGGGGTACGACTTCGCCATCGTCCTCGACACCCGGGGGACGGTGCTGGCGCGCACCGACCGGCCGGGGCAGGTGGGCAACGACCTGTCCGACCGCTCCCTGGTGCGCCGGGCGCTGACCGACTTCCAGGCCTGGGGGGTGTGGCGCGAGCCCGACGCCCTCTACTACGCCGTCGCGGTGCCCTTCGTCCGCGGTTCCCAGCTCCTCGGCTACCTGGTCACCGCCTACGCCCTGACCGACGGCACGGCGCTGGAGGTCAAGCGGATGAGCGGCACCGAGATCGCCTACCTGACCCTCGGCGAGTCGCCGGGGGTGGTCGCCACGACCTTGGCGCCGGATCTCGAAGACGGCCTGGTGGCCGCCCTGGGAGAGGGCGGCGATCCGTTGGCGGAGCTGGCCTCGGCCTCGGTGCCGGCGACGGCACGGAACCTGGAGTTGGAACTGCGCGGGGAGCGCTGGAGCGCCCTGGCCGCCCCCCTCTACGACGCCGACGACCAGGCGGTGGGGGCGTCGGTGGCGCTGACCCCGCTGGGCCCCCAGCTCGCCCCGTTCCGCCGCGTCAGCCGGGTGCTGATGCTGGCCGGGCTCCTGGTCCTGCTGGCCGCCATCCCGCTGACCCTGGTCTTCGCCCGGCGCACCATGAAGCCGGTGCGCGAGCTGGTGGCGGCGACCGCCGCGGCCCGGGCCGGCGACTACGACCAGGAGATCCCCGGCGCCCGCTCCGGCGCCCGGGACGACGAGCTGGGAACGCTGGCCACCGCCTTCGACGACCTCCTCTCCGACCTGCGGGAGAAGAGCGACATGGAGGCTTACCTGGCCGAGCTTTCCCGCACCATGCCGGACCCGGCGCCGGCGGTGCAGGTGGTGCCGGAGGGGGCGCAGAGGAGCGAGGTGGCGCTGATGCTGGTGGAGATGCGCTCCTACGCCAGCGCCGGCCGGGGCAAGGAGCCGAAGGAGGCGCTGGATGACTTCTCGGCGGAACTCACCCGGCTGGCCCGCTCGGTGACCTCCCGGGGCGGCAAGCTGCTGGCCCTGGCCGGCCACCGGGTGTGGCTGAGCTTCGAGGGCGACGGGCGCTCCTACCGCGCCTTCGCCTGCGGCGCCGAGTTGATCCAGGGCTACGTCGATGCCGGCCGGGACGCGGCGGCGCCGGTGGTGGCGCTGTCCTCCGGCGAGGCGGTGACCGGCGCCGTGTCGTGGGGCGAGGAGCGCCGCCTGACCCTGATCGGCCGCCCGGTGCAGCGGCTGGAGAGCCTGGCCCGGGAGGCCTCCCCCGGCGACATCGCCCTTTCCGGCGAGGTGGAGTCGGAGCTGCGCACGACCTTCGACGCCGCCGGTTACGAGGTGACGGAGCAGCGCGGGGTGATCTCCACCCGCCCCCTCTACGTGGTCGACGCTCGCCAGGCGTCCACCATGATGCAGGACCGCACCCTGCCCACCGTGGCGGCGGAGATCACCGGCACCCAGCCGGTCATCGACACCGGCGCCACCCTCTCCGGGATCTCCCCGGGATCGGTGGT
>Ga0102947_1000026_pt1 | contig 47962 bp, 52 predicted proteins | sample SalPon2A_A_D2_MG_FD_78210 | JGI IMG/M metagenome (GOLD analysis project Ga0102947, IMG submission 78210) | Soil microbial communities from South San Francisco under conditions of wetland restoration - Salt Pond MetaG R2A_A_D2_MG | ecosystem: Environmental > Terrestrial > Soil > Wetlands | place... | reverse complement strand
CCTTGCTGGAAAAATGCATCTCAATTTTGCCTTTCATATTTTCCAAAAAAGCATCATGAAATCTCATCATGCGTGAGTAATGACCATTTCCTCATGGATAAATAAACTCACCAATTTTGTACATGAAAAGAAATCTAATAATGCCGTTTAAAATTTCACTGATTTTCTTCTAATGAATCTAAAATATCATGCACATTATTTGGCCCTACAGTCACATTCACAGTTTTCTTGGTTTTTAATGCAGTTTTTACATCTTTTTCAGAAATCTTAGGAATTTCTTTAAAATCCATTTTAATGACTTTACACATTTTGGGTATTTGTGATTCTAATCCAATTTCTTTTGCGTCATCAAATAATTCCCTATCTACCCCACTTAGTGGGATTAATGGAAGTTTATCATTTTGAAATATATTTTTCATAGCAAATTCGGATATATTTTGGGAGAAAACCAAGGGTGAAAATCCTAATGAAACAAAAGTCAAATTATTTGTCTTGGCTTCATGGAGCATGATTTCAATTACTGTGTTTAGGAAAATAGCATAATCTTTTGTACTAGAAGACCTTGATTTTATTTGAAAAAAATCTAATGTAATTTTTTCTTTTACAAGCCTAGGAATTACTTGATTAATTGTTTTAACCAAGTTCATCAGCTCCGAATTTCTTCTATAGCAGATTATGATTTTTGAGTCAAAACCTTGCTTTATGGTTTCATAACAAGATATTGCAGATAACTCATCATAAACACAACAAACGGTATTTTGTTTAGGTGAATTGAATGTTATTCCCCCATTTCCTTTATCTATAAAAATACAAATGTATGCATTGTTCTTGGTCAAATAAGTATAAAGTAATTTGTCATAATTTTCTTCTGTTCCCGGTCTTGATCCTAAATTTGATTTTTCTTCAATTATGGAGGAGGTTGCAGCAATTTCAACATCTTTTGTAAAAAATCCTTTTGAGCATCCTTCCACCTTAACTAAAAATTTTTCTCCTTTTAGTAGTAAATTTCCCCCTATTGAAGTAATTTCAGACACAATTGTTTTGAAATCATTTTTAACTTGTCTGGCAATTACAACTTTTTCGATTCCAAATAGTAAATTTATTGCTGAAGATGAGAAAACAGGATCTCCTGAGTCGACTAAAATCACATCACCATCCTGTTTAACAGATTTGAATTCTTGATTTCTAATTTTCAAAATTTTTTTGATATTCGAAATTAATTGTGGAATTTTATTTTTTGAAAATATAGTGGGAAAGACTACCACATAAGAAACTTCTTTCATCTTTTTTATTTTGAAAATTACCTGTTTATAATTTAGGATAAGGTAACTGGGTAATCAATATAAAACAACCAAAGTTGATAATAGTCATATGCCTAAATTTTCTCAAAAAGAACTCGATGAAATTAACCCTAGTCTAAAAACTGCTGAAGATGCTTTGCGCTGGGCATCAGATAATTTACATCCTAAAGTTGCTAAAGCATCAAGCTTTGGAGCAGAAGACTCTTTATTGATTGATATGATGACAAAGATTAATACTAAATTCCGATTTTTTACCTTAGATACTGGAAGATTACCAGAACAAACTTATGATGTTATGGATAGATTATCAAAAAAATATAACGTAAAATTTGAAGTGATGTTTCCTGATGCACAAGAAGTAAAAGAAATGGTTGAGTCAAAGGGAATCAATTTATTTTATGACAATATTGAAAACAGAAGACTTTGCTGTGGAATAAGGAAAGTTAAACCACTACGAAAAATGCTTTCCACATTAGATGGTTGGATAACTGGAATTCGAAGAGATCAAACCTCTACTAGAGAAAACGCAAAGATGCTTGAAATTGATGAAAAATACGATGGAATAGTAAAAGTAAATCCATTACTTGATTGGAATTGGGATCAAGTGTGGAATTATATCAAAGACAATAACGTTCCTTATCATTCCCTTCTTGACAAGGGTTTTCCAAGTATTGGATGTGAACCATGCACACGGGCCATTAGTGAAGGTGAAGATTTAAGAGCGGGTCGTTGGTGGTGGGAAAAAGATGAAACAAAAGAATGTGGATTACACATGCCTGAGGGAGTGTAATAATGAGTAATGAGCAGGTCAAACCTCATGGTGGAGTTTTAGTAAATCGAATAAACAAAATAGACGCTTCTGGAATGTATTCAATTTCCATTTCAGAAGATCTTGCAAATGATGTTGAAAATATTGCTGATGGCATTTTTAGTCCTTTGGAAGGATTTCTGGGACAGCAAGACTTTGAAAGTGTGGTTGCAAAAGGAAGATTGTCAAACGGTTTGGCATGGACAATACCAATTGTTTTAGATGTAGAGGAATCAATTGCAAATAAATTAAAAGAAGAAGGTGACGTACTACTAAAAAATCATCAGGGACTAGGTGTTGCAGTTTTACATGTAGAAGAAACTTTCTCTTTTGATAAAGAAAAAACTGCAAATGGTGTTTATGGGACTAATGATACTTCCCACCCAGGTGTAGCCAAAACTTTGGCCATGAAGGATTTTCTTGTTGGCGGTAAAATTGATTATATTCAAAAACCTGAGGATACAGAAATTAGAAAGAATAGATTAACTCCTTTACAAACCAGAGAAGCATTTTCCCAAGCAGGATGGAAAACAATTTGTGCATTTCAAACAAGAAATCCACCCCATGTTGCACACGAAATGCTACAAAAGACATCCATTACTACAAGAGATGGTGTCTTTGTAAATCCAATCATTGGAAAGAAAAAATCTGGAGATTTTGTTGATGAGGTAATCATAAAATGCTATGAAACTATGATTCAAAATTATTATCCTGAAAACAGATGCAAACTTGGAACACTACATACAGAAATGAAGTATGCAGGTCCAAAAGAAGCAATCCATCATGCAATCATGAGACAAAATTATGGTTGCACGCATATTATTATTGGCAGAGATCATGCAGGAGTAGGAAAATTCTATGATCCTTTTGCAGCACAAAAAATATTTGATGATTATCCAGAATTAAAAATAAAACCTGTATTCTTCCCTGCCTTTTTCTATTGCAGGAAATGTCTTACGTATACCAATCCAAAGGCATGTCCACATGGCGATGATGCCAAAGAGCAAATTAGCGGTACTGTCTTAAGAGAAATGATTCAAAATGGTCAAGCACCATCGGAATTTATCTTAAGGCCTGAGGTAGCAAAGGTCATCTTGGATTATCCACATCCTTTTGTTGACTAGATATTTATTCAATCGATAAACTATCTTGTTTATGAAGTACCTAATTGCATTAATCATATTCTCAGGATTTTTTACATCAGCCTTTGCTCAAGAAGATGTAAAAAATCCATCAATTCTCATCAATACACTTGAAATTCCTTTTGAAGATTTTAACACTATTTCCCGTGATGCTACAGTTATTGAATTAGAAGAAAGTCACGCAATTAGTTGGAATATTACAATAGATAACAATCTTTTATATACAAATCCTGATGGAAATGCAGTTTTGAAACTTTATGATAAAAATTCTGATAAATTCATTGAGGTAGGAATGGGTGGCCCACCTAATGAAAAATTTTGGGTTGGAGTAAATGCTGAAAAAGAAGGATATGTGATAGTGCAAAGTGATCTTGAAAGAGGTTGGTATCCTGGAGCAAAAGTTGCTCTTTCATATACAGAACGAGGAGGTTTAACAGTAAACAATGGAGTAAGAATTACAGTATCTAGCCTTAATATTGGCTCATTTGAGGTAGGTTCCTATTCAGTTCATGGAATGGAGAGTCCAACCGATCCCCCCGCTGTAAAATCAGGTGTGATGGTAGTTGAATTCCTTTCCGGAGACCCATCACAAAATGTATTTGCATTCTTTCCCTTTTATCTTGCAGCAGGAATAGGTACTCTTGTGGGTGTTTTGTATTTGACTAAGAGACGTTCTTAGATGAAAAATACTTGCAACTGTTTTTAATTTTACAGACTTCACACATAGGGGAAATAGGTTTGCATATATTTTGACCATACATCACAAACGTATCATTTATTTCAAGCCAAAATTTTTTAGGTATTTTTTTCATTAATTCCATTTCTGTTTCTTCTGGAGTTTTGGTGTCCACTAATCCTAATCTATTGGAAATTCTATGAACATGAATGTCAACTGGTATGGCTGGTTTATCAAAGGCATAAACTAAAACACAATTTGCAGTTTTTCTACCTACACCTGGAAGTCCAACTAATGTTTCAAGATTATCTGGAACCTTTCCCTTATATCTAGAATCAATTATTTTGGCAACTTCGATAATTCTTTTAGCTTTAACATGATAAAATCCAATTGATTTGATTATCTTTTCAACATCTTTTAGTTTTGCATTTGCTAATTCTTTTGAATTTTTATATTTTGAAAATAATACTTTGACAACTTTTGTGGTGCTTTCGTCTTTTGTCCTTGCAGATAAAATAGTTCCAATAAGAATGCTAAAAGGTCCTCCAGTTTCAGCCTCATGCAATTCTCTAAGGGCTGTCATTCTTGGCGGATTAACTGAATTCATGGTTTTCATCATTCCTTGCAATATTCGTTTCATTTCTATCTGATTTTTTACGTACAAGTATTATATCTGTAATAACAAATCAAACGTAATGGAGTTAACAAAAGAAGAAGAATCTGCCCTAAAAGGAGAACAGGGTGAAATTATGGAGATGGCATACCGAATTTTGGTTGCCACCGGAGAAGCTACTGACGCCGACAAACTTATTCCAATTAAATGGGCCCATCTCTCTGGAGTTAATTATAATACAATTGGAGATGCAGGAGAAGAATTCCTTGGAAGTATCAGTAAAGATGCACGAGTTAAGGTAAAAACCAGTCTTAATCCAATGGGGTTTGATATTGATAATGTTACAAATTATAATTTAGATGATAATTTTATCTCAAAACAACTTTCCATAAAACAATCATATGAAAACATGGGCGTAATTCCATCCTTTTCTTGTATTCCATACGAAATTTTTGATATTCCACAAGAAGGGACTCAAGTATCATTTGCTGAAAGTAATGCAGCAATTCATGCTAATTCCTTTGATAACTTGAAAACTAACAAAGAAAGTGCCTTTAGTGCACTTGCAAGTGCCCTAACCGGAAAAAGTCCATACTCTTCTCTACGAAAAGAAGAATCCTCTAAACTTACCATTAGAATGAAGGTTGAGAATCCCAGTGAACTCACCTATGGAATGCTAGGATTTTTTGCAGGTAAAGTTGGAAACGAATCAGTAAATATTTCCGGAATTGGCCAAATGGATCGTCGTAGCTGTAAATCTCTATGTGGTGGAATGGGTACATCTGGAACTTGTGCAAAATTCAATTTTAATGAGAAAGATTCAGAGTCTGAAGTTATTGATTTTGATGAAAAAGAAATGAATGAGGTTTATGATCAATTAAACACAGCAGAAAAAGGTGATCTTATTACACTTGGTAGTCCTCAATTAGGGTTAGAAGAAATTTCTGATTTGACCACAAAGCTAAAGGGACGTTCATTCAAAAAAAGATGTATGATATTCTGTCCTAGGGCAGTAAAAGAACAAGCAACAAAATTAGGACATACAGGTAAATTGGAAAAAGCTGGATGTGAAATTCTCTCTGATTGTTGTACTTGTCTTACACCTCTGATCAAAAAAGATGAAGTTGATGCTGTAACCACAAATAGCATTAAAGGAGCATATTATCTGAAAAATTCTAACGGTGTGGATGTTAATTTAAAATCATTATCTCAAATAATTGAAGATGAAACCAAATGAGAAAAATTTTAGTAAAAGGCAAAACTCAAGGCAAAATTCTCAAGTCAGAAAATCCAATTAACTTTCTTGGATCAGTAGATAAAAAAACTTCTGTAATAAGCGATGCACATCACGATCTATTCAAAAAATCTCTTAAAGATTCCATCTTAGTATTTCCATCTGGAGTAGGAAGCAGTGTTGGAGCATATACAATCTATTCAATCAAGTCCAACAATTCAGCACCACTTGCTATGGTTTGTCAAAAAGTGGATCTTACAGTTGCTACTGGATGTGCACTTGCAAACATTCCTTTAATCACAGTTTCAGACAAAGAGTTTTCTTCACTTAAAACTGGAATGGAAGTTCTACTAGATACTGAATCTAATAATCCAATAACTTTTCTTGAATAATTTCTCCCATAGGCTTGATTTCTTTAAAAACAATGCCCTGAAATTTCTGAATTTCAGTTTCTTTGTTTTTCCAAATATACTTAGGTAACCCTGCCTTTTCACATGTATGTTCAAGAAATTCTTTTTCATTCCATCCGTATTCAACTGGAACTTGAGGCAATAACAAACCAGAATTATATCCGAATTTTACAATTAGGCCATCCTGACCAATCTTGATTTTTGAAGGATATTCAATCGGATCTTTTATATCAATTTTTTTAGGAGGAGTGAGAACTGTTACCTCAAAAGTAATTGAACCCAACTCTTCAAACTTCACTGGAGGAAATCTTGGATCTTCTGTAGCCGCAGCAATCGAAGCTTCTTCTAGTGCATCAAACAATTTTTTATCTGACAGGGGATATCCTATACAGCCACGTAATCCTAGTGGATTATTCAAAGTTACAAAAACCCCGGATTTAAACGCAAAATTTTCTTGAAAATCCTTTTCCAAAATTAACCTTGTGCTGTTTTTAAGAAATTCAGTAACAATTCTTCTTGCAGATTTTACAAGAGTTTTACCATCGCTTTCTGTAATTATTATATCATCTTTCATTTAGCTCACTTACAAATTTCCGTAGGTTTCTAATATGAGAGCCTTCCCAAAAAATTTTTCTACAATTTTCACATTCCCAAAATTTTTCATTTTGTTCTAAAATTTTGGCTGATATTTTGTTCCTTACTTTGTCCTTGGTAACAAATTTTGTTTTAGTATTGCATAAAGGACATCTTGCTCTATCTCCATTAATTTCAATTATTTTCAAATTTAGTTTATCAATTATTTCGTGAAATTGTTTGGTCTCTTCTTGTTTTTCTAAAAATATAGATTTTATTTCAAGTTTTAAGGCCATTTTAACAAGATTTTCATCTCGTGAAATTATTATTCTTTGTTCATTTCTTGCTAAATTGATCAAATCGTCATCTTGAATATCTGAGGCATACTTAGAATCATATCCCATTAACCTTAATTTTTTTGCAATGTTTCCTAACATAGCATCTACAAAAAATGTTGGGTTATTTTCATAATCATATTGCATCCCCAAATCCCACTTCTTTAATCTGACTTTGTCCAGCAGGTAAAACTCGAACAAAGTCATCAATGCTGATTGGTTTTGTTATTTCTTCTTCAAGTTTAGAAAATTCTATCTTAATTTTTTTTGCAGCATAACCATATCCAAACCATGTGGCTCAATAATTGCAAAACAAATTGAATTTTTTTTAATTGTCTCAGGTGGACCCGAAGTCAAAAGATAGTGATCATCCTGTGGGATAATGCCTACTGCTAATCGCAATGAAGGTATGTTTACAAAATTCCTTTTTCCTTCAATAGTAAAGGAACCCTTTGGAAGAAATTGTCCAGAAGGTGCTGATTTTTTTACTTGTTCAGGATTTACCCAAAAAGCGCTTAACCCATGCATTCCTTCTCTCCAAGCTCTACTAAAACAAACGGTAGCATGAGCAACCTCATCCATACTTTTTTTAGTTGGTTTTTCAGCCTCTTTTAAAATAAAAAATGGTGAACCAAAAATATCACCATGAAATATTTTATCATTTTTTTTGAGATGCTTTCTTACAACTGCAGAATTGGATGGAGCATCCCTTCCCCCAATTGCAAGCATTCCATCAGAAGTAAAGAACCACCTGTATCTCTCATACCAATTTTTTTTCCTTACTTCTGCTACCAAAATTTCATTTTGTTGTGCACTTGATTTATTCTTCAATTTTTCAAGTTTTTTCTTTGTCTTTTCTTTAATCTGCTCAATTGATTTTATCGCTCCAGATTGTCGTTTTGCTTCATTAAACAAAACAGAAGCAATAGATTGCATGGGTGCAGAGGGATTTATTTTGATTTTTTCTTCGTTTATTACAATTAGAGAAATCCCCTTTTCTTTTGATACCCGAGCATTATTCATGGCCATAATATCCCGTGCCCGTTCATCTTCAATGGAAATAATCCCTTTTGTGACCATTTCAAATAAAGAATTAGCCAAATTTGTGATATATTTTGACTTTTCTTTAACAGTGTCAATTGCTTTTTCCTGTTCTGATATTTGAGTTTCTAGTTCCTTGATTTTTTTGTCCGATTCCCCCGTTTGAAGAGTTTTCCCCTTTTCAACAATGTTTTCTGTAAAAACTTTATCCAATCCTTCCATGAAACTATTGACAGAGGAATATTCTCCAGATGGATCTAATTTAATTGGCATAACCTCTGTTTTATCATTACGAATAATTACAGGATCATGATTACCCATGATCACATTGGTAACAATGGTTTTTGTTGTATGAAGGATTTTCTTAATTTCATCATTTGTAAATTCATTCCCAATTTTTTTCGAGTCAATCTGCGCAGTGATAAATATTCCTTCAACATATTTTTTGGGTAAACCCAAAGTTCTACCTAACCATTTTCCTGCAATCAAATCAGTTTTTTTAAGATCATCAAAATCTGATTCTTTTATGTTGAAAATATCTAGTCCGCTTGGGGGAGGAGTAGCATATTTCATTCCTACTCCTAATTTTCTATGTCTCACATCGATAGAATGTTGTAAAGCAAGAATTTTCATTTCTTCATTACAAAGTAAGATATTCCCATCTCCAAAAAACTCAGCAATAATGACAAACTCTTTATCAAATCCTGAAAATGTAAAATATGCTATTCTTTCAGATCCTATCTGTTCAATTTTTTTGATTTTAAATCTGAGGAGATCGCTTCTTAATCTTTTTAATAATTTGTTTGGTTCTATTTGATCTATTTTTACTGAAGTTAACCAAAATCCAGAAGTAGAAATCATCATAAAAATATCTGCTTTTTCTGGATGATGTAATTTGAATAAAATACTGTCCTTTGTTATTCCCCAAATATTACTAACATAGTAACCCTGTACCTCTTCAGAAATTCTATTTACAAGGAAATTAAGCTCTATTCCAGCAAGTGTCATAACAAACCTCTCTAAACGGGAAATTATACTCTTCCTGTTTTATGCTCATTTATTGACCAAAGATTTTAAACGAGGATCACTTGAGACACACTAGAAATTTACTTGGCCAAACACAAAAAGAAAACATCGGAACCCACTCCTGAGCCTGAAGACTCTAAGAAGGAACCTATTGAGGATATACCTGAAGAAAATCCAGAAATAGAGTCTCCAAATTTAACAGATTTACCTCCAACTGAACCCACAACAAACCTTGTGGAAAATAGTGAAAAAGATCGAAAACTAAACAAATTATTTTGGTTAAGAGTTGGACTTGCAGTTATTGCAGGGACTATTGCTACATTCATTTTTGAAGGTATAGAAGGTGAAGAAAGAAGATGGGCTTCAATTGCCTTTATGATTATAATTTTTGCCGGAACAATTGTTGTTGCCAAAGGAATGAAGATGCAATTACCCTCTTCTGATAGAAAAAAAATTGTTACGCAAGGAATTGGTAGTTATATTTTCTTGTACCTATTTACTTGGATTGTAACTTATACACTAGTGCATTCAGGAGATGCTTCCACTGGAATCAATATCTAATTTCTTACGTCAATTTAATCAAGGATAATGTATGTGGAATTATAAAACTCCAGGAATTCCTGATGAATATTTTGAAAGAACAGAAAAAGTACCAATCACTAAAGAAGAAATAAGAACAATTCAGTTAAGCAAAGCAAGATTAAAGCCTGGTTTTACTGTATTTGATATTGGGTGTGGAAGTGGTTCAATTTCTATTGAGGCAGCTATTCAAATAGAAAAAACCGGCAAAGTCATAGCTATAGACTATGATGAAAATGCTGTTGAATTAACAAAGAAAAACATTGAGAAATTTGGAATCTCTAATATTTCAGTCATTCATGGTAATGCAAAAGAAAAAATTCTAGAATTGGGAAAAGCAGATTCTATTTTTATTGGTGGAACTGGTGGAGACACAAAAGAGATTGTTCAATTAGCGCAGGATAAATTGAATCCTGGAGGTAGAATTGTAATCGGAATTATTCTTATTGAGACTTTGTATTCTGTACTAGATATCCTTGACAATCTAAATTTTGATTCAATTGATATAACTCAAGTTACAATTTCAAAAAGCAAAAAAACTTCAAAAGGAACAATGATGCTTGCACGAAATCCAGTAACGATAATCTCAGCAACCAAGATCTAATCTAGATTTTTAATTGGGAACAAAATCATATTTTTCATGCCTGAATTAATAGGAATTGGAGTTGGGCCAGGGGATCCAGAACTACTCACCGTGAAAGCCGTTAATGCAATTCATAATGCTGATGTTATCATGTGTCCGGCATCAAAAGAAGATAGACCAAGTATAGCTTTTTCAGTAATATCTTCTTTAATTGATAAATCAAAAAAACAAGAAATTATAAAATTAGTTTTTCCAATGACCAAAGACAAAGAAGTTCTTGAGTCCACTTGGAAAAAAAATGCAAAAATAATGGCCGAAAAAGTTCTGTCTGGAAAAAATGTTGTCTATATCACAGTAGGAGATCCCTACTTGTATAGTACATGGATATACATGCATAAAGAAATTGAAGCCAATTATCCAAATATGAAAATAAGTGTTATACCAGGAATTGTTTCAATGTTTACATTTGCATCCAAAGTAGGAATTAGCATTGCAGAAGGTGCAGAAAAAGTTTCAATAATACCATCTTGTTATGATTTGAGTACTGTAAAAGAAATTGCAAAAAATTCAGAAACAATGGTATTTCTAAAAGATGGAAGATATTTTGATCAGGTTATTGATCTTTTAAAAGAAGCCGGATTTCCAGATGATTCTATTTTTGCAATTGGACAAGACCTCGGAACAGAAAATGAAATAATAAGGAAATTAACTTTAGGAGAAGTCAACGATGGAACTCTTACAACAAAATATTTTTCGATTTTGGTGGTAAAACGTGTCTGATGTTTTCTTTGTGGGTTGCGGACCAGGTGACCCTGAATTAATTACAATTAAAGCTAAAAAACTAATTCAAAAGGCAGATGTTGTAGTTTATTCCGGTTCTTTAATTCCACCTGCAATTCTTAAACTTTGTAAAAAAGGAAAAATGCACGATGCAGCAGGACTTGTAAGGGAAGAAATTTTTGATATTTTGTATAAAAGTGCAAAAAAAGACAAACTAGTTGTTAGATTACATGATGGAGATCCCTCTATTTATGGAGCCATTAAGGAGCAGATTGATAAATTACAAGAAAAAGGAATTTCCTCCAAAGTAGTGCCTGGAGTTACTGCATTTTTAGCATCAGCAGCAGAAATAGGCACACAACTAACCCTTCCTGGAATCACACAGACAATAATTATCACTAGGGCAGAATCTAGAACAAAAGTCCCAAAAAGGGAAAAAATTTCTGAGTTGGCAAAACACAAAGCAACCATGATTTTCTATCTTAGTGTTCATTTATTGTCTCATATTGTAGAAGAATCACTGGCAGGCGGATACAAAAAATCCACACCTGTAGTTGTAATTTATAGAGCCAGCTGGAAAGATCAAAAAATTGTCAAAGGAACACTCAACAACATTGCAAAAAAAGTAAGGGATGAAAAAATCACCCGCACAGCAATTGTGATAATTAGTGAAGTTATTGATTCCACATCTTATGAATTTTCAAAACTTTACGACAAAAAATTTAGTCATGGATATAGAAAATCCAAAATCAAATAGAAAAATGATAAATTTTATTTTTAATTCCCAAACTTGATAAATTATTTTGAAATGTTTTTGTTTTGTCTGAAGAATATATTTTCATAAAATTTCTGCCAGATGGTTTATTTTTAAATTTTTTGCAAATCTCTCTTGCAACATCATCTGCTGGGTCAATAAATTGTATTTTTGGAAAAATTGAAACCAAAATAGGTTTCAAAAATGGTAAATGTGTACTAGATAATGTAACTACATCAATTTGATTTTTTAAAAAAATACTTTCTAACAAGTTTTTAATAAAATGTTTACAGTATATTGTATTTTTCCAAAATTTTCCTGATTCCACAAGTTGAACTAGGTTTGATGCATTAATTTTATGAATTTTGATATCTTTTGAAATTCCACAATTTACGATAAATTTTGAAAGATTTTTACTTTTTATCATTGATTCAGTACCTAAAATCCCAACATTTTTTGATTTAGAATATTTTGCAGCCTTTTGTAATGGAGGATTTACTCCAAAAATGTTTTTGTTTGTTACATCCAACATTATTGTAGGTGTATTCGAACCAATTACAATCAAGTCTGGATTAAATTTTTTTCCAAGTGTATCAATTGATCTTTTAATTATTTTCTCTAATTCTGACTTTGATTTTCTGCCATACGGAAAATTCTTTTGATCTGCAAAATAGATAATTTCACTTTTACAGGTTTTTCGAATGGACTTAATTATCGATATTGAGCCTAAACCTGAATCAAAAACTACTATTCTAGCCACATTTTCCAAATAATTTTACAGGCATAATAGTTTGTTAGCTAAATTTAGTCTAAAGTTGATCTAAATACACACCGCTCATTAAGAATCAACTTCTAAATTCCCTATCATGCCAAACTTCGACAAGACTTGGGCTCGACAAGAGACTCAAAGTGTAACTGGCAAAATACGTGATGCAGTTCAACCACAAGGTGCATTAAAACCACGAATTCAAACTGCAGTAAACAAACTACAAGTTCAAATTAGTAAAATGGACTCTATGCTTGGTAAGCTGCATGAAAGAGATGCGCAACTCTTTAAGAGAATCGTGACTGCAATGCAACAACATGATACTAGCACAAGTAAAGTTTTGTCAAACGAATTAGCAGAAATTCGTAAAGTTACAAAAATGCTCGGCAATGCAAGAATGTCATTGGAACAAGTTCAATTACGATTGACAACTATTCATGACCTCGGCGATGCAATGGTAGCAATTGGACCAGCGATGTCTACAATGAAGGGATTAAAGTCATCACTTGGAAGATTTATGCCAGAAGCAGACTCAGAATTGAATGCAATGACACAGACTCTCAATGGATTAATGATGGACTCTTTGGCAGGAGATTCATTTAGTCTAGAGACTGATTCTTCAAGTGAAGAAACTGAAAAGATTCTTCAAGAAGCATCTGCAGTTGCTGAACAACAGATTGGAGATAAATTCCCATCTGTACCATCTCAAACTGGACTTTCGTCTCAATCTTCATCTTCATTTGAGTAGAAGATTAAGGCGAACAGTCACTCTTTTTGTTTTATTTTTCTAATTTAGCCCCAAACTTTCTCTTTGAATGTATACTTCTTATTGAGAACATAGTTTCCAAAGGCTGCCGTTAAAACTGCAAATACTAGAGAAACTGGATATGATAAACCATAACCGTCCACCAAATAGAATACCATTCCTAATTGTACTAATGCTCCAAGGGAACTAAATGTAACAAATTTTCCATATTGTTTTAAGGTTCTTTTCTTTGAAAAGTCTCTGTCACCAAATGTCCAGGTCTTGTTTAACAGGAAATTGGTTGTTATTGATGCAATTATTCCAATCAAATTTGCATGCAAATACCACATATTAGAAATTCCCCCTGCAAAGAGTAAGGAAATTAAATAATTTACGCCAAATCCAGATAACCCTACTGTATAGAATCTACTTGCCTTTGAAATAAAGCGAACTGATTTACGTTTTTCACCTTTTTCTTCAGATTTTCCAAATTTGTACAACTTCCATACTGATTTGAAGTAATCCGTAACTGTAGAACTATCTAATTTGCTTGAACCAAAACTCCGGTTTTCAAATGTATAAGGAATTTCTTTTACAGCAATCCCACTCTTCTTAACCAGAATTTCTAATAGAATTTTGTAACCGATTGCATCAAAATTAATTTCTTTTAAAATATTTTTTTTAAATGCAAAAAAGCCTGACATTGGATCCTTGGTCTTCACTCCCAATCCTTTTGTTGCAATTAATGTTGCAACTTTACTCATTATTTTTCTTTTTAGAGTCCATCCTTTTATTTTTCCACCATTAATGTATCTAGACGCAACTACCATATCACATTGATATTTTTTTAATGACTCGATCATTTTTGGAATAATTTGTGGAGGATGGGAAAAATCACTATCCATTACTACAATTGTATCTCCTTTTGCACGCTGAACACCACTAAGAATTGCAGAACTAAGACCATTTTTTGAAGTTCTATGAATAATGTCCATAGTATACCCAGCTATTTTTTTAACATTTTTCAAATATTCTTCCACAATTTTACCTGTTAAATCAGGAGAATTATCATCAACTACTATTGCCTCAGCGGTAATATTATTTGGCAAATTTTCGCCAATTGATTTTAGGATTCCAACAATATTTCTTGACTCATTATATGTTGGAATTATGATAGAAACTTGGGCACCTTGATTTGTATTAACTCTCCTCGCCTCAGACATACGTTCCCTCCAAAAATCATTGGTTATTAATTTTTAATAAAATAACTCTAAGGAATAGGCTTCCTTTACACGACTATGGATAGGAGGTATATTCTCCAAGAATGGAATCAAGTTCCGAAACTTTTACCCTTTTTTGCTCCATAGAATCTCTCATTCGTATAGTTACAGTCTCATCCTCCAAAGTTTGATGGTCCACAGTAACGGCAAATGGTGATCCAATCTCATCTAATCTTCTATACCGTCGTCCAATTGCACCGGAATGATCTAAAAAGGCATCAAATTTCCTTTTCATTTTAAAATAAATCTCATCAGTTTTTTTCTTTAACCCATCTTTTTTGACCAGTGATAAAACCCCTACATGAATTGGTGAAAGATATGGTTTAAGTGATAAAACAGTCCTTTCATTTTCTTTGTCATCTTTTAGACTATGCTCCAAAATTGTATACAGACTCCGATCAATACCCATCGAAATTTCAAATACATGAGGTAGAACTTTTTCGTCGTTATCCATTACCTCAAACTTCTCTTTGCTTTTTTTAGCATGACTAGATAAATCATAATCAGATCTATAATTACATGCAACTAATTCAAGCCAACCAATAGTTGTTTCAACTTCAAAGTCAAAAGCAACCTCTGCATAGAATGCTTTTTCTTTTTCACCAAGTTTTCTAAATCTACTTTTGGTAATATCAATTCCAGTTTTTTCATAAAATTCTGTTAAAATTCCTAGATAATATGCAACAAACTTGTTTGGAATGATGTTTCCCTCTACAGCCTCTTTACAGGTCATAGATACAGGTTCTGATTCAGTCTGAACCCTTATCATAGTATTTTGAATCTCTTCGAATCTTTCTATTTCCTGTAATCTTGCAGGATTACAAAAAATTTCAATTTCTGCCTGATAAAATTCTCTTAATCGAAGCAAGCTTTGCCTTGGAGCAATCTCATTTCGAAAGCTTTTTCCAACTTGCGCAATACCTAAAGGCAATTTTCCACGCATGATTTTAAACAATCTTGGAAAATCTACGAAAATAGATTGACAAGTTTCAGGTCTAAGATAGGCAATTTCTTCTTCAGGACCAATTCCAACCTTGAACATCATATTGAATTTCTTTGTATTTTCAAACGAGCCCTTACATTTTGGACATTTAATGTCATTTTCTTTAATGGCTTTATCAAAATCCTCCAAATCTGCACTTTCGGGTATCTCTATTTTGGTCATTTCAGAAATTGTCCTATCGGCTCTAAATGTTGACTTACAATTTGTGCATTTTATGATAGGATCAGCAAAACTATCTAGATGTCCTGAAGCCTCAAATACTGATTTTGACATTATTTGTGCTCCATCAATTTCCAACATTCCGTCTCTTCTTACCATCTCTCTTCTCCATAATTCTAAAAATTTATTCTTCAATCCTACACCAGATGGACCATATTCCCAAAAACCTGCTTGTGCATCTCCATACACCTCGCAACTTGGAAAATAAAATCCACGTTCAAGTGCAAGTTTCATGACATTTTCGTAATTCATTTAATTTATTTCTCCATCATTTCATAATAATTCCTTAACAATCCTAACGTTTTCAAAATCATCTCTGATATCATCAATTGGTGTTTCTAATACTATTGGAATTTTTTTCTTTGAAATTAATTTAATCACAGCCTTCATCCCTTCTTCTCCGATATTTCCTAATCCAATATGATAATGCCTATCTAGATTGCAACCAATGTCTCCCTTTGCATCATTAAGATGTAAAATCTTTAGATTTTCCATTCCAACATGTTTTTCAAATTCCTTAAAGGTTTCTTTAACTCCTTTTTCGGTCCTCAAATCATAACCTGAAACAAATGCGTGACATGTATCCAAACATACTCCGAATTTTTTTGTAGGCTTTAACTTCTTGAAAATCTCTCCCAATTGCTCAAAACCAGATCCTACTGAATTTTTTTGTCCAGCAGTATTTTCCAATAAAATCATCACATCATTTTTTACTTGACCAGCTGTTGTTAATGCCTTGATTAACCGTTTAATTCCCTCTTCTTCACCAGTGCCTAAATGGCTTCCAAGATGAGTCACAAGGTAGGGTATTCCTAATTTTCCACATCTTTCTACTTCTTCAACTAAGGATTTCACAGATTTTTCAAAGCCATCTAATTTAGGACTTGAAAGATTAGGCAGATATGGCATATGAGCACAAGTGGCCAGTCTATCTATTTTGCTAGCATTTAACTTGTCCTTAAAATTTTTGATATCAGTTTCGGACAATTCTTTTGCATGCCATCCCCTTGGATTTCTTGTAAATATCTGAAATGCAGAGCATTCCCTCTCAACAGCATTGTCTACTGCTTTATCTATAGAGCCAGAGATCGAAACATGGCAACCGATCTGCATGTTGACGATTTTATCTAAACATAATTTAAACCACCAGCTGCTTTAAGACAAAAACCAGATTTTTATGTAAATATCGTTAACCATTAACATTGATTACTCTTGGAAAAGATGAAATTGCAAAATATCCCTTTTTAGCAGATGCAGGACAATATCTCAAAGATAAAGGATTCACCCTTCAACAATTTGGAACTGATCCTGACCTCAAACTATCAGTTGAAAAAGCCCTCGACAGAGTCCAAGTATCTGCAGATGGAAAAATCTACAAATCTGATCTAATTGATGGAGAAGCATCTAAAGATTATGTATTGGAGAGAGAAGTTTTTTCATTTCTTCTGGCCATTGTATTATTGAAATTAACAGGGATGAATACACTCATCAAAAGATTTTCTCTTGCAGAAGCTAGACGTGCAGAAAAATATCTTGAAAAAGATTTGGCAAATATAACAGATGAATCAAAAAAAGAATTGGCTATAAGAATTATCGATGATTTGTTTTCTATTCAAATTAAAAAATTAGATGACTATTTTATAATTCCAATTTCTAATTACTTAACTCACTCCATTAATTTTCATGAGAGGGAATGGAAATTAATTAACAGACACGTAGAAAATGGATATGTTTTTCTCACCCCTCATGAAACAGTTCGACTAATAAGAAAAGAGTTAGGAAATTACATCAACTCAAAAATAATTAATGCAAAAACACCTTCAATGATTCCTGGATTTGAGGATCAAGTTTCAAAATTAATTAATTTATCAAAAAAATTTGTTATCCATTCTGTTACAACTGGGGAATACCCTCCTTGTATAAAACATGCAATCGATGTGTTAGAAAAGGGTGAAAATCTCCCACATTCTGGAAGATTTATGCTGGCTACATTTTTACTATCAAGGAATCAATCAGTTGAACAAATAGCACCATTATTCAAAAATGCTCCTGATTATAATGAAAAAGTCACTTTATACCAACTAAATCATCTGGCAGGATCATCTGGAAGTGGTACTCAATATTCATGCCCCTCATGTGAAAAATTAAAGACACAAAATCTTTGCTTTGCAATTCCTGAATGCAATAATATCTTCAACCCTCTACAATTTGGAAAAAAAGAACGTAAATGAAAGAAAAAGAAATAAAATTTTTAAAGGAATCTTTTAAAAAATATTATTTTGATCATTTTGACCAAATCCATGTCCCAGAAAGGACTTCTGAAAGAGAGTTTGGATACCAGAAATTCAATTCTGGAATGACTCGTCATATTTCATTGAAAGATGATAAGGAATTACATCTATTACTAATACAAAATATTCCTTCTGATGTTTATTGCTCTAATGCTTATTACTCATTTCCTAACCTTTCTATGAAAGAAAAAGATTGGAAAGAAGCAGATCTTATTTTTGACATTGACTCAAAAGATCTTCATTTAGGTTGTCGCAAAGATCATTGTGTTACTAAATGTAATGAATGTAATCAGGTGACCCATCTGAGTGATTTTTGTCAAAATTGTAAATCTTCAAAATTAGAAACTAAGTCACTTCCATGTAACAATTGTATTGATGCATCAAAAAATGAGGTAAAAAAACTAAAAAATATTATAATAGAAGATTTGGGTGTAGAAGAAAAAGACATTCATGTATATTTTTCTGGAAACGAAGGATTTCATGTTTATGTATACAATTCCCAATTTCAAGAGATTGGTTCCAGAGAGAGATCTGAATTAGTTGATTATATAATGTTCAAAGGATCTATTCCTGAATTTTTTGGAATGAAAAAAATGAAACCAAACCGCTCATCATTTCCAAATTTTGAAGACAAAGGTTGGAAGGGAAGATTTTCCAAAGAAGTATTTGGTTCTAAATCAAAAAGATCTAAAATTATATCAGAATTAATCTCAAATGGTTATTCAAATTTTCAAAAAAATTTAGAAAATTTATCATATAAGATTGGTGCACAAATTGATCCAAATGTAACTATGGATATACACCGAATTTTTAGACTGCCAGGATCGTTGAATAGTAAAAGTGGATTAACTAAAGTTTTTTGCAAAAATCTCAAAACCTTTGATCCATATACCGAATCTTCATTTCTAAATGAAAATAGTATAGAAATAAGAGCCCAATGCCCAATAGAATTCAAACTTCGAAAAAAGAAATTTGGACCCTATAATGGTGAAAGAATCACTGTTCCCACCTATGCTGCAGCGTACATGATTTGTAAAAATTTAGCTACAATCGATTAGAAATTGTAATTCTATTCATAATCTTACTGAAAATTTGATGTTTTTACTAAAGTAAGTAGAAAAATTACTACCAAATTTCTATTATTCTGGTAAGACATTAATTTACCGAACAACAACAAACTTTGATTTTGTATAGCGCCGCTACTGATAAACAAGCTCCACCACCCGATGCCGGAAAGTACATTCGTCTAGGCATTGTGGCAATAATTGTAATTGCAATTGTGGTTATAGTAGGAAATCAAGCTGTTATTCTTTCAATGAACTTTACAGAATTTGGAGAAAAATTTACCAAACCCCTCTACTATTCTTTGATTTCTGCGTTAATTCTGTCAGCTATTGCATTAGTTAGGGTCAATATCGCATCAAGGTCTTCAATTTTTTGGTATGCAATTAAAACTGGTATTGGCTTTATTGGGCAAGGACCCCAACAGTCAATATCAAATAACATTCCAAGCTTTAAAGATTTCAAATTAAGCCCGATTCAATTTGCCGTTTGGCAGATTACCAAAATTTTGCTATTTGGAGCATTTTTTGTCAACACTATGTTTGGCTTTGCAGCAATTTCTTTTCTCGATGGAAATTCTCTTGGAGTAGAAAATCTACCTGCATTATTCTCATTACCATTTGTAACTCCTGGTACAAATCCTAACTATGCAGCAGAACAAGTTGCTCCAATGATTCCAGCTTTGATTATTTTAATTCCCTCCCTTTTAGCCGCAATTGGTCTACGTTTAGTTTTGTATGTAGGAATTCACAAAATTATTGATGTAATTACTTTATTTATTCAAGATTCCAATCAAGGAAAGCCAAGATATCTAAACTATGTTTCCATAATAGAATCTATTTTAGGTATTGGAATAATTTGGGTAGGATTTAATTTATTTTTCACAGATCAGATAGATTACAATTCACGATATGTGATCGGTGGAGTTTTAGCAGTAGGATTTGCTTTTCTTGCATTTTCATTTGCAGATAAAATCCGTTCTAGAGTTTTAACTCATATGTTCAAAAGAGATGTCTACATTAGAATTTTTACAATTTTGGTAATTGTAATAATAGTAATTGCCGTCATTGGTGTAAATAACAGCATAGCAGATTCAAGAAAAATTGAATATTTGGGTCCATATACAGCTCAACAAATTGGTGTTAATAGATATCTTGGTGAGCTAGATAAAATACAGGAAAATAATCATGATGTTAAACTGAAAAACATCTCTCCAAATAATATTAAAAATTATGTTAATCAAAATAGCGATGTTTTAGATGTTATTAGAATATGGGACTGGGAGGCTGCTTTTGCCAAGCTCAAGCCCGAAATTGGATTGATTCCATATGTAGACTTTGAGGATAATGACATTCTCCGTTTTGATAACAACCTTTACTGGACTGCTTCTATGAAACCAGTACTTCCTTCTACTGTAGCTAATGAAAATAGGTGGTATAACGAGCACTTAGTTTACACACATGTTCCAGAAGGATTTCTTACACTTGATGCCACTGGTGGACAAATAGTTGATAGTACTGAATTTTTCTCTGATAGAGAGATCTACTACGGTGAAGGTGGATTATTTGAGCAAACTTGGTCAGCATACCCAAATTCTAGAGGAGATGTAAGTGCTGAACTAGGAGGAGTGTTTTATTCTGGTGAAGGAGGTTTAGATGTATCTCCACCCTTAAGCTGGATTTTTGAACCCAACTTTTTGTTGTCTTTTCCAACAGAATCAGTACACATTATGAGATACAAAGATGTACATGATAGAATGGAAATATTGTATCCTTATTTCTTGTATGATCTATTTGGAAAAGAACTAGACTCCCTTCCAGTTTCTGACGGTGAAAATTCCTATTGGCTCGTTCCACTAATAATTGGATTTGATACAGGTGATGTTCCTTGGTCAGTTGGAAATCCCTATTTGAGATTGGTAGGATATGCTCTAGTTGATACGCAAGACGGTGATATTCAATTACTGAAAACAGGAGACGATTTCTTCACTAAGATGTTTTCCGAACAATATTCAGAACAATTCATACCAATTCCTGAATGGTTACAAGAGCAAATTCGTTATCCCTCAGAACTTTTCAATTGGAAGACAGAAATGTACAATATTTATCATGTAACTGACGTTGAGACTTTTATTCAAGCCAATGAATTTTATGAAATCCCTACAGGGTTAGATACTTACTATATACAAGCTAAACCTCCTGGATTTGAGGCCACCGAATTTTTGGGTCTACTTTCACTTGAATTAAGAGGATCTCAAGGGAGAAATCTTGCAGGATATATGGTAGTAGAAAATGATCTTGCCAATTTAGGAGATTTGCAATTTTATGAAGTTCCTTTAAACTCAACTACTAAATTAATTGGCCCAACTGCGGTAAGGGAAGCATTAGATAGGGATCCAGACTTTGCTCAATTAAAAACTCTATTGCGAAATCCTAGAATTGGTGATAACATACTTTATCGTGTAGGTGAACATGACGTTTACTTTATTCCTGTATATACAGCAGGTGCTGGTGGGGTAGTAGCTCAGTTAGGTACAATTGCAGCAGTTGGGGCTGCATTTACTGGCGAATATTATGTAGGTTTGGGTAATACTCAAGAAGAAGCATTCGAAGCATATTTGCAAAAAGTTTCTGGAGTTGTTGATCCATCGTTTGTAACTGATGACACATTTGTAGAATTAGAGCGACCAGATAGAATTGATATTATAAAATTAATATTTGAAAATGAAGGAATAGAAATATCTGAACCCACAGCTATTCAAGTTCCACTTTCATTTAAGGAAGGAGAAATTTTCTTCTTTACTGAAAGTGATCGTGAAGATACTGAAACATTCCTCTCTCAGTTCATAGATGATTTCGTGAAACCAAGAAGTGAAAGAGTATTCATGTGGGATGAAGATAACCGAATTAATATTGGCACAATTGTTGTAAAGGACAGCATCCCAGAAATGCATTATGTTGCAGTAGAAGTAGGAGTATAGAATTTCTCTAAAACCATTTTGGTACTAAATTGCACTGCGAAGATAAAAGAACAGTCTTTTCATTAAAAAAATCCCTGGAGGAAAACTCCATTGAAAAAGAACATTATCTCTCAAAAATGGAGAAAGGAAGAGATCCTACTAAAAAATTAGAATTACAATCAAAAATTGATATTATTGAAAAAACTATTGATGAAATCAAACATCAACTAGAAACAATGGGTAACTTTTCTAATCTTTTTAAACAATGATTTTGTCCATAACAATTTTTTCAAGCGTAAAAATTACGAAAATAATTCATAGTGAAGACCTAAATTAACAATTGTATGCTATTGTTTTATTGCTTTTAATTATTGATAATGGTTCAGTATTCACACAAAATCTTATTGATTTTTTAAATGAGCAAAAATTTTTATTTGAAATATTAACACCATATGAAATTAATTTAAATTCACTGGAAAAATTCAATTCCTTTATTCTTTCAGGAAGAAGAAAAAATGAAAAAAAAATTAATGAAATTAATTCAAAGATAATAAACTATACTGTAAAAGGTAACAAAAAGTTGTTAGGGATTTGTTATGGTGCAGAAATTTTATCTTTAACATTAGGTGGAACAATACGAAAACTAAGATTAATTCAAAAGGGTAATGAATTAGTTAAGATAAAAAGAGAAAATTCATTGGTTAGCAAAGAAATTAAGGTTTTTGAAAGTCATGGTTTTGAAATAGCAAAACTACCAGATTCGTTGATTTCTATAGGTGAATCTCAAAATTGCAAAAACGAAATTATCCAATACAAAGGAAAATCAATCTTTGGAACACAATTCCACCCTGAAATGTCTACGGATGGTAAAGATCTTATCCAAAAATTTTGTTTACTCTAATTAGATTTTAATAACTCACAAATTGTAATTTTTTATTGGAATCTTCAGATCATGAGCTTTTACTGCCTTTGGTGCAAGAAGAAAACATTTGCTTGCCATTACCAATCAATGTAGTATCAAAATATTGGAATATTGATCTTCCAATAATAGAAGCCAAAGAAATTGCAAAACAATATCCAAATAATGTAGGGAGTATAATGATTGAAGGTATTGAACTTGCAGAGAGAAATGGTTTAATTTGCAAAATAATCCATTCATCTATTTCAGAACTTAAAAAAATAATTGATAGTGGTATTCCTCCAATTGTAATTTTACCTGGAATACCAGAAATTACACAACATGCTTCAGTAATTTCCGGGTATAATGAAGACGAAAACACAATACTTCACTATATTCAAAAAGATACTCAGGAAGGAGAACTTCAAGAGGGAGCCATTCCACAAGAAATTTTTGATAAAGAATGGTCTGAAGATGGACGATTGTTAATTATTTTAGCCCCTGAGAATACCATATCTTCTCTACAAACAAGTCATTCAGATGAAAATTCTAATCGAATGTGTTTTGTTTCTGAGAAATTTAATATTCTAAAAGATATAGAAAAAACTGCCGAGTCTATAAAGAAAGCCCTTGAATTTGATAAAGATAATCCTACGGCCTTGAATCTATTTGCTGGTATTCTCAATGCGCAAAACTCACAAGATTGTTTGAAATATTATGAAAGAAGCATCGATCTTAACGATAGATTTTACTTATCTTACAACGGACTGGGTAATTTTTATTTGAAATCCAACAATTTTGATAAAGCAGAATTATCTTACACTAGAGCTATTGAAATTAATCCTAAACGTTCAGCTAAAATCTATAAGAATAGAGCCTACATTCGAGAAAAACTAGGAAAAATTCAACAAGCAAAAGAAGACCTAAAAAATTATCTAAAACTATTTCCAAAAGCTGAAGATAGAGGAATAATCGAACAAGCAATTAGAGAATTATAAAAATGCGGAGTGCGGGATTTGAACCCGCGGCCTTCAGCTTGGGAAGCTGACGTCATACCAGACTAAACTAACTCCGCCCTTCTAACTTCTCTAATTATGATTAAATATCTTAACCGTCTAATGGATTTATGGATGCAAAATGTCCTGAATGTGAAAAAGTGGCAATTCTAAATGATGAAGTTACTAGAGTAAAATGCCCTCATTGTAATTTTGATGAAGATTATGATACATATCTCGAAATTATGAAAGAGCAGGCTATTAACATGGCTTCTGATTATATTCCTGATAGACCTGGACTCTGATTACCAAAAATTTCCTTTATCTGAACAATCCAAATGAGATCCACAATTTGGACAAAACATATGGCATGCCTGCATGTCAACCATTTTAAAATCACACTTTGGGCATCTTATCTCTTCGGCCACCATATCTATTCTAAATAATAATTTAAAAATAATGTCCAAACGTTAATTAGTCGTTCACCTATTTTTCCGAATAATTGACCAACTTCAAACTTACAGTATCTGACACTAAAGGAAAATCTGTAACAAAGGAATTGAAAGACAGTGATGCTAATCCGTTACTTGGTTTAGAAATAGGCAAAGAAACTGATGCTTCCATTGTAGGATTAAGTGGTAAATTGAAAATCACCGGTGGAAGTGACAAGTCAGGAGTTCCTATGAGAAGTGATGTGCATGGATCTGCAAGAAAAAGAGTTCTTCTTTCAAAAGGTGTTGGATTACAGGATGTTGAAATTGGACAAAGAGTAAGAAAACTAATGAGAGGAAATACTATTTCTGAAGAAATTTATCAAGTTAACTGTAAATTTGACGGAGAACTTCCAGTTGAAGCTCCTGTTGAGGAAAAAGCAGAAAGTTCTGAAGAAGAAAAAAAAGAATAACTTAACATATACCGGTCCTACATTTTGACTCATGCATTGGCGAGAAACTCTTCCTGATTGGTATGTAAAAAAATATGGACATCAGCCATGTGTGAATATCGGAACTGCTGGTCACGTAGATCACGGTAAAACAACTCTGATCCAAGCATTAACAGGTTCTTGGACAAGTGTTCATAGTCAAGAGCTAAAGAGAGGTATTACAATCAGAGTAGGATATTCTGATGCAGCATTTTACAAATGTCCTGATTGTGAAGAACCACTAGGATATTCAACAACTCCAAAATGTAATAACTGTGGAAAAGACAGTGAACTATCAAGAGTAGTAAGTTTTGTTGATAGTCCAGGACACGAGAGTCTCATGGCTAACATGTTATCTGGATCCGCATTAATGGATGGAGCATTGTTATTAGTTGCCGCAAATGAAAAAGTCCCAAAACCTCAAACTAAAGAACATTTACTTGCCTTGCAAACCCTTGGAATTCAACAGATTGTAGTTGTTCAAAATAAAGTAGATCTGATTTCATATCAAGAGGCTGTTTCAAATTATCAAGATATTACTAAATTTGTAAAAGAAACTTATGCAGCAAAAGCTCCAATAATTCCTATTTCAGCCCAATCTGGATTAAACATTGATGCCCTAATTGGATCAATAGAGTCAACCATCAAAACTCCTGAGAGAGATGAAACTAAAGATACTGTAATGCATGTATTACGATCCTTTGATGTAAACAAACCTGGAACTAAATTAAAAAATATCAAAGGTGGGGTTATAGGAGGTAGTCTTACAGAGGGAATTTTTAAGGTCGGGGACGAAATTGAAATTAAACCCGGTATAATGGATGAAAAAAAGAAAACATATGAGCCATTACTTACTGAAATTACCTCGCTTGGTACAGGTGCAGGAATCGTCGATTCTGTAAAACCTGGCGGATTGGTAGCAATAGGTACAAAGTTAGATCCAGCGATGACTAGAAGTGATTCATTCATTGGATCTGTAATTGGCAAACCTGGAACTCTTCCAGAAAATTCGAATACAATTAAACTTGAAGTTAATCTCTTTGACTCTGCAGTTGGGATAGGTGAAGATGTGAAGGTTCTTCCAATACAAAAAGATGAACTTCTACGATTAAACATTGGTACAGCCCCAATTTTAGGAAAAGTATCAAAGATCAAATCTAAAACTGCTGAAATTGAACTCCGAAGACCCGCTTGCATATTTGAAAAAGGAAATGTGGCTATTAGTAGAAGAATTGCTGATAGATGGAGATTAATTGGGGCCGGAGTAGTTGGTTGAAGTAATTTGCGACACTAATTTTTTAATTCATCTAGCTACCAACAGGATCAAAAATATTGATTCAGTAGACGTTGAAATCGGATCTATTTCGTATATTGTTCCCGAGGTTGTAAAAAATGAATTAAACAATCTCAAGGATAATACTCAGAAAAAACAAGACATACTAACTACGCTTGATTTTATTAAAAATTTTAAAATTATTCCAATTCAGGGAAAATATGCAGATAAAGAATTAATTAATTATATAAAAAAGAATGGTGGCATAGTTGGAACTATGGATAGAGAATTAAAAAATGAAATTAAAAAGATTGGTGGATCAATAATTTCTTTTTCAAATGACCGAATAATACTGGAACCTTAGTAAAATTTAACTGGAACAAATCATCCTAAAAAAATGTATATGAAAATTGAGAGTACTTCATTTGAAAATGGAAGTGAAATTCCAAGAAAATATGGTTATAAAAAAGATAACATCAACCCACCAATTCTAATTAAAGAAATACCTAATGAGGCCAAATCGTTGGCTCTAATAATGGATGATCCAGACGCAATGGGAGCAGTAGGAAAAATCTGGGTTCACTGGATTGTTTGGAACATTGATCCAATTATCAGAGAAATAAATGAAAATTCAGTTCCCTCTAATTCTATTCAAGGAAAAACAGATTTTGGAGAAACGGTTTATGGAGGACCTGCTCCCCCTGATAAAGAGCATACCTACATTTTCAAATTATATGCCTTGGATAAAAAACTCGACATCAATGAAGGTTCATCAAAATCACAGGTTGAAGAAGCGATGAAAGGTCATATCATAGATGAGGCTAAATTAGAGGGAAAATATGCACCGTAAAATAAAAAACTTGATTTATTTGTTATAGCGTTCTGCCAATCTGTATTTCATATACTTATCATCAGGTGAGAATTTAGCTGGATGAGCAGAAATTGTTTCTTCCCCACATTTAGGACATTTGTCTTTAAGAGTATAGTGAAAACAACTAACACATTTTCTTAATTGAAATCTCATCTTAGTTCTCTCTAGTTTTTTTAGATTCTTCTCGAGTAAATTTGAATTGGCCTTTCTTTTTTTCAATATTTTGCTGGGCCTCAAGAATAATTGGTTTCAATTTTTTTTCAGCTGACTTGAAATCTTGAGCAGTTACAGATAATCGATATTTTGGAGCACCTAGATAGATAATATCAATAGAAGAATCTTTTTTCAGAACATCTAAAAGTGCTTTTTTGATAATCTCAATCCCATTTGGTTTGTTATTTGTTATTTCCATCACTCCTCTTATTTCAACAGAAGGGAGTTTGATTTTAGAACAAATTTCCTCAATTACACTAGCAGTTTTTTTAGAAAGCTTTAGACTTTTTACTGAGTTAATCCCGTTCCGTCCAATTTCAATGAAAGCGTCATATACAGAATCAAAATTTGAATAAATATCATCTTCTAATTTTTCAATTTCCGTGTCAGATAGTTTTGCTTTATCTTGAACATTTTTCAATAATGTTTTTCCTTTTTCAAATTTCTTCACTTCTTTTAATTTGTGCTTTTTTTGATCTTTTGATACCTGTTTAAGTGAAAGATCAATGTCTCCTCTACTTGGATTGACCTTTTTTACGAGTAGAACCTTTTTTTCATTTTCTTTAACAAATCGATTTATTGATCTAATCCATCCAGGAGCAATCTCAGAAATATGCAAAAATCCTTGAATTCCTTCATATTCATCTAGCGTCACATATGCCCCATGATCCATCACTTTAGTTACAGTTGCAAGGACAATTTCACCCTGTTCAGGCATCTCTTGAATTTCTGTGGACATTTCTTCTATGACTAACTGGTGCGTAATTTAATGTTGCTAGTTAGAAATCAATTCCTTTTTTTGCTTTTTTGCCCTTCTGAAATGGATGTTTGATCTCTTTCATCTCAGTAACTAAATCTGCAATTTCAATTAATTCATCTTTGGCAAAATTCCCAGTCAAAACGATATCCAACTCAACCGGTTTAGACTCAATTAAATTGATAATGTCTTCCAATTTTATCAGACCTAAATTTATAGCATAATTTACCTCATCTAAAATTATAATATCATAGTTTCCAGATTGAATTTTTTTTGAGCAAATCTTTACTGCTTCATTGGCAATTTTTTCATGTTCTTCTTTAGGATCTTTATCATCAATTATTCCCACAAATCCTTTCCCAACAGCAATCATTTCAAAATCTGGTTCTAGTTTTTTTGAGGATATCATTTCTCCATAATGCCAAGATCCTTTAATGAATTGAATCATGCATATTTTTTTCCCATATCCAGCAGCCCTCAAGGCAATTCCCAATGCAGCTGTCGTCTTTCCTTTACCCTTTCCAGTGTAAACGATAGTTAATCCTTGTTCTGCCATATCATGATTTTTACTCTTAAGAGTAAAAACATTGAGATTCAGTATTGGATCATTTAAATAAAAAATCAATTGTACACATTCGAATTGAAAATTCCTAGGGTAATTTTAGCAGGAGCAACAAGTGGAGTAGGAAAAACATCAATTACATGCGCAATCATTCATTCCTTACAAAAAAAGGGTTTTTCCGTTCAACCATTTAAGGTTGGTCCAGATTATATTGATCCAAGCTACCTAAGTGCAATTTCCAAAAAAGATGTTTTTAATCTAGATGTATGGCTAATGGGAAAAAATCAACTACTAGAAAGTTTTGTCAGCCATTCAAAATCAGATATTTCAATAATAGAGGGAGTAATGGGATATTATGATGGATTTCGAGGGGACAACAATTTTGCAAGTACTCACCATGTATCTCAAATTACAACATCTCCAGTCATATTAGTTCTAGATGCTAGTAAAACTGCCAGATCAATTGCTGCGATGGCATTGGGGTTTGTAAAATTCCATGCCAATTCACGTATCAAAGGAATTATTTTAAACAAAATTGGAAGTAAAAAACATGAAATTCTTTGTAGAGAGGCAATAAAAGATACAAAATTACCCATAATTGGTGTAATTCCTAAAAATCCAGAAATTGATTTACAATCAAGACACTTAGGATTAATCCCTACAATTGAAGATGCTAAATTATCGCAGAGAATAAAAAATGCATCCACAGTAATAGCTGATTACTTAGACATTGAAAAAATAATAAAAATAACTCAAACTTCATCATCTTTACAATCATCAGTTAAAAAATTATACAAAAAACCAAAAACAACTATTGCAGTTGCTCTAGATAGTTCATTTAATTTCTATTATGGTGATAATTTAGAGGCATTAAAAAAAGAGGGTGCTAAAATTGTCTATTTCAGTCCTACCAATGATAAAACCTTACCAAATGTTGATGGACTATACATTGGAGGAGGCTTTCCGGAAATTCTTGGATATGCTTTAGAAAAAAATCAAACCATGAGAAAAAAAATTAAGCAATTTTCAGAAAACAACAAACCAATTTATGCGGAATGTGGAGGATTGATGTATCTTACAAAATCTATTGATTATGGCCAAAAAACAAGCAAAATGGTTGGGCTTTTTAATGCAGAAACCAAAATGACTAAAAAAATGAAATTAAATTATACAAAAGGGACAATGATTATTCCTAATATTTTATCAAACAAAAGACATGTTTTCCAAGGACATGAATTTCATTATTCTAAATTAGAATCAGTACCCTCTGATGCAAAATTTTCATATGAATTAAAAATTGGAGAGGGAATTAAAAATCAATTTGATGGAATGGTTGAATACAATACTTTAGCTTCTTATGGGCATCTATATTTTGGTGGATCTGATTACGCAAAAATTTTTGTAAAAAACTGCATCAAGACATCAAGAAGCTAAATCTGCTCTTAGTAATTTGTATAATGCATTAATTATTGCTGATGCAGAAGAACTTCCTCCCTTTCTACCAATATTAGTGATAAAAGGAACTTCGTTCAGTTTGGAGAGTTCCTCTTTTGATTCTGGGGCACAGATAAAGCCCACAGGAATACCTATGATTAAAGCCGGTTTGATAATTCCCTCCTTTACCATGCTGATTATCTCCAAAAGGGCAGTTGGGGCGTTTCCTATTGCAACTATTCCCCCATCAATATCAGATGAAGCATATCTCATTGAAACTTGTGATCTTGTTTTTCCTTGTTTTTTTGCTAGTTCCATTACTTCAGGAGATGAAATGTTACAAATTATATTATTTCCAAAATCTTTTGGATTTTGCTTGTTTAGTCCCCCTAATACACCATTTACATCAACAACTATACTACAACCATTTTTGAGTGCATTAATTCCACTTTCAATTGCTCCTGCAGAAAATATTATTCTATTTTTATCTGCAAAATCAAAATCTGCAGTAGAATGAATTATTCGTCTTACAATGGGCCATTCTTTTTCATTATAATTATGACTTCCAATTTCGTTTTCAATCATTACCATGCTTGCATCTTCAATGGATTGACCTTTTTCAGTTTGCATTTTCTACCTCTCTTGCTCGTTCAATAATCAAATCTATCATTTTTTCATCTGTTCCTAAATGTTTAGTAATACACACTTTTTTCAAATCAGCTTTTTCGAGAGCTGGTTTAAGATCATTGTTAATATCAGTTTTAACATGAGCTCCCTCATGTAAAAAATAAAAAACTATTACAAGAACTTCGGGTTTATTTTGTTCACAGGTTTTTATTCCCTCAAAAATATCAGGTTGTTCTATTTCAAGAAAACATCTACTTACGTTTCTATATTCTTTTAATTCACCTACAACATAATTTAACGAGAGTTGTGCATTAGGATCTTTACTCCCATGCCCAATAATCATAACATCTACATTTTTTTTTGGAATTGAAATATTATTTTCTTTTAAAGATGAAGAAATTCGATTTTCAACAAGATTTACTAGAGTTTTATGCATACTCATGGGCTTTGTTACAACAAATTTTACTTTGGTATCTTTTTGAAATTTCATTACATCAGAAACTGCTAATTTGACCTTTTTCCCTGGATAAAGAAAGTATGGAACTATAGTAAGAGATCCTATATCTTGCTTTAATGATTTTTCGATGCCATCTTCAATAAAAGGAGGTTCCACTTCGAGGAAACAATAATCTGTAAAATCATATTCTCCTTTCTCCTTTACTTGTTTACAAATTTCCTCTAACTCTTCTGAGGCTTCTCTTTCTCGGCTTCCTCTGTCAATTAATAATAAACCTCTTTTCAATCCATTATCCTCGCTATTGCTACAGTCAAATCAGGAGGGAATTTCTGTTTTTCCACGATTAATTTACCATTTGAAACCTTAATTGCGGCAGCCTCGGACACGCTAGCTGTACCCTCAAAGGATTTTACAGTCTCTGATGGGTTGGGAGCTGGAATTCCTGCCAATTCTTCTCTATCTACAAATTCAACTGGAACTTTCATTTCTTTTCCTAATTCAATTAATCCTTCTACATCTTTTGGCTTTTTTATTGAAGCAAGTTTTGAAATGGAATTTGAACTTAATTGAAATTTTTGTAAACAATTCATTATCCCGTTTTTTATAGTCTGCTGAGATGTGTTCCAATGCAATCCAATTCCTATAACCAAAGAAGGAGGACGATAAACAACTGAATTGGTTAAAAGTTCATCTTCAATAATTTTATCTGTAATTATCAAATGTCCTTTAGAATTAGAATTTTTCAAATCTTCTTTTGTCTTGTAAATTTTTACATTAGATGGTAATTCTGTACACCAATCGGTTTTACCTGTATCTTGAAAAACACCAATTTTTTCTTCATTTACCATATATGCACTAATTTTAGTTACTGTTGAATCATCTTGTATTTTCCATCCTAGATCTCTTCCTAAAAGATCTACTGCAATTGTTTTATTCACATCAGCAGCCGTTGTAATTACAGGTTGAGAATTTAGTTTCTTTGCTATGTTTACTGATAATTCATTTGCTCCTCCTAGATGACCTGATAATACGCTGATGACAAAGTTAGCTTTGTCATCAATAACTATAACAGCTGGATCAGTTTTCTTATCCTTCAAAAATGGGGAAATTAACCTTATCACAGCTCCTAAGGAAAATAAGCAAATTAATGCACTATTATTTTGAAATAACTCAATGATTTTTTTTGAAGTTGGTTCAGAATACCAGTGAAATTCTTCATTATTTGAGAATTTTGATGGAGCATATACATCCCAATCTGGAAAAAATCCTTTTAATTTTCTCCCAATCTCTATCCCGTTTTTAGTAATAGCCAAAATTGCTACTTTTTCCATACTCAGAAACTTTCAAAATTAATAAAATACCTTACTACTAGGATTTTTTAGCTAGAATATTTCCATCAAAATCAAACAAAATTATTTCTAATGAAACCTTTCCTTCTGAATGTTTTTTCATGTGAGCAAAGGTTTCATCGCAAATTTGTTCAAAAAATCCATCAATTTGGTTTTCTTGGATTATCTCAGATACATGTCTGGCTGTATTAGCATTCAGAATTTTTTGAATTATTTGTTCATTTGCGCCGCATTTTTGTGCCAACATTGACAAAAATTTCATATCAATTTTGGATCCTTTCACATGAGTTTGTTTTACACCAGCTGCCATTTTAGCTAGTTTCCCAATAAACCCAACAATGAATGCTTTATTGATATTTTTTTTTGCACATTGTTGCATTGTATATCCAGAGAAATCTCCCATCTGAACAAAACAATGATCAGGCAAATCTATGATTTTTCTAGCAAAATCTTCGCTTCTTCCACCAGTGGTCAAAACAACTGTTTCATTCCCCATAGCAATTGCCACATCAAGATTTTGTCTTATTGAGGCTGCATACGAAGCAGTTGAAAATGGAATGACAATTCCACTTGTTCCTAAAATCGAAATTCCATTCATTATTCCAATTCGTGGATTATCAGTTTTGGGGCCCAATTCCTTACCTTTAGGTACAGAAATTATAACTTTAAGACCACAATCTTGTAACAAACTCTTTGCAACAATTTCTAAATTTTCTTTGATCATTTTTTTGGGAACTGGATTAATTGCAGGTTTATTAATTTCTAAACCTAGCCCAGGTTTTGTCACTATTCCAACTCCTTCACCGCCATCAATTTCAATCACATTTTTCTCATCCGTTATGGATAAATCAACTATAATCTCAGCCCCATGAGTGACATCCGGATCGTCTCCCCCGTCTTTGATTACCGAAGCACAAGCTTTACTTTTTTCAAATTTACAAAAATGAATAGGAATTTTAATAAAATTTCCCTTGGGAAGTTTAACCTCGACATAATCAACAACTTTCTGTTTAATTACTGATTGAATTGCAGCTATTGCTGCAGCAGTGGCGGAAGTTCCAGTAGTGAACCCTGTTTTTAATTTTTTTTTATCTGTCTTTTCCACGATAATCATGCCTATTTTGATGTATTAACTCTTGTTTGATTTTCTTAGAATATATTTAAAATTAAAATTAACATGAACTGAATATGTCAAAAAATACACAAGTAGTTGTAACAGGTGCCAGCGGATTTGTGGCTAAAAATATTAGAAAATTTCTCTCACAAAACAATTTTAATTTAATTTCTATATCTAGAAAAAATTTTACTAAATTAAAAAATGAAACCAAAATTATCTCGTTTAATTATGATGAAAAAGATATTCTTCCAACAATAAAAAATTCTTACGGTTTAATTCATTTAGTAGGAATAGGAAAACAATCGATAAAAAATGACTTTAATTCAATAAATCTTGGATTTACTAAAAAAATAATAAACTTATGTAAAAAAGGAAATATCAAAAAAATTATTTTTAATAGTGGATTAGGAGTATCCAAAAATACTTCACTTGGATATTTTATTTCAAAATATCATGCAGAGCAAGAGATTATCAAATCAGGTTTGAACTATACAATTTTTAGACCATCATACATTGTAGGAAAAGATGATTTACTAACAATATATTTAAAAAAACAAATCAAGAATAAGGAAATCAGAATTCCTGGGAGTGGAAAATACTCAATTCAACCTGTCTACATTAATGATGTTTCAAAATTAATTAAACAATCATTAATTGATGATAAATTTAGGAAAAAAATTTTAGATTTAGTAGGTTCTGAATCAATCACTTTCCAAGAATATGTAAAACTTTTTTCAAGGAATAAAATCAAAATTAAAAATTTAGATTTGGAAATGTGTTATAATGACGCAATAAACAATCCTCGTAGTGCAATGTCTGTAGATGATCTTAATCTTTTGATTGGAGATTTTAAAGGAGATTACAAAAAACTAAAAAATATTTCAAAAATCGAATTTCAATCTATTCGTGAATTATTAAATTCCCGCATCTTGTTTCAATGACCCAGCTTTGTCTGTTTTTTCCCAATTAAATTCTGGTTCATTTCGTCCAAAGTGACCATAAGCAGCAGTTTTTTTATAAATTGGTCTTTTCAAATCAAGTGTAGATATTATTCCTGAGGGTTTCATATCAAAATGCTTTCTAACTAAATCTTCTATTTTTTCTTCAGCAATTTTATTTGTTCCAAATGTATTTACATAAAGAGATACAGGTTCAGCGACCCCAATTGCATAAGCTAGCTGAACTTCACATCTTTCAGCTAATTCTGCGGCAACAATATTTTTTGCAATGTATCTGCACATATAGCAAGCTGATCTATCAACTTTGGATGGATCTTTTCCTGAAAAGGCTCCACCACCATGTCTTCCAAACCCACCATAGGTATCCACTATTATTTTTCTCCCAGTTAAACCTGCATCCCCATGCGGTCCTCCAATTACAAAGTTGCCTGTTGGATTTACATGAATTACAATATCATCATTCCAAAGACTTCCTAAAACTGGTTTGATTACTTTATCTATCATTTCTTTTGTAATTTCTTCTTGAGAAATTTCAGGAGCGTGTTGAGTTGAAACTACTATTGTCTCAATTTTAGTAGGTTTATTGTTTTCATATCTTACGGAAACCTGAGTTTTCCCATCAGGCCTAACCCAAGGCAAAGTGTTATTTTTTCTGACTTTTGATAATTGTTGAGCAAGTTTTTGAGAAAGTAAAATTGGCATTGGCATTAACTCCTCAGTTTCATTTGTTGCGTATCCAAACATTAATCCTTGGTCTCCAGCTCCCTGTTCTTTCTCGGCAGTTGCAGTAACTCCTTGACTAATATCTGGACTCTGAGCATGAAGTCTAAGAGTTACTTCACAAGATTCAGTATCAAACATCAAATCTTTATTATCATATCCAATTTCTCGTATTATTTTTCTTACCAATTGTTCTTGGGCAGATTTGTCAAAATTTGCCTTTGATGTTACTTCTCCAACTACCGCAACAAAATCTGTTGTAACTAACGTTTCAACGGCTACTCTGGATTCGGGATCTTGTTTTAGATACTCATCTAAAAAAGCGTCTGAAATTTGATCACATATTTTATCTGGATGTCCCTCTGTTACTGACTCTGATGTAAACAGAAAATTATTAGTCATAGGAACCACTAGGTTTTAGAGTTCATTTTCAATTTTGATAAATAGTACATTATTGCCTCTGACTATTACTCTACCGTAATTTGCAATTACCTTATCTTCATGGAGTTCTTCAGCATCAGTCATAATCAAATTCATATACGAATCTACATTATCCATTTTTCCTTTATACTCTACTTCATTTTTCAGTCTTACAGTGACTTTCTTTTTTGTGCTTTTTTGAAGCATTGTTAATGGTCTTTTGGCGCTATTTTGTGACACTAATTATTCACTTAATTTGGCATCGTTGTTATCTTGAATAAAAGCCTTGCCTCTTTGGGAATTTATGAAATTCCTTAAATTTTTTCCTTATTTTTCTATAATTACATAAATGATTTCTACTGGTTTAAAAAAATTAGATGAAATTCTAAAAGGAGGAATCCCTTCTAGTGCGATCACTGATATTTACGGGGCAAATGGAACAGGAAAAACACAATTACTTTTACAAATCTGTATTAATTCAATAAAAAACGAAGGGAATGTTCTTTTTTTAGATACTACAGGGGGATTCAGGCCAGAAAGAATCTTGGAAATACAAAAACATCAAAATTTGGATCTTAATATTTTAGACAAAATTACAATTTCTAGAATTAGAAATACCTCTGAGCAAATTAATTCAATCAAAAATCCTGATCTTGCCAGATTTTCACTTATTGTAATTGATAATATTACAGATTTATTTTCTTACGAATACAAAACAGAAGAAGCTATTTTTGAAAAAAATTCCTTGTTTATGAGACATCTACACGATTTATCCTTAATTGCATTAACCAAAAAAATTCCAATAGTAATTACCAATATGATAAGGAATATGGGAGACAAGGAAGTGGAAAATATGAGAAGAGCAATAGATCTGTATACACACATCAAAATCAAACTCTCTAAAAATTCTTCAAAATATCATGGAGAAGTAAATTGGCTCTTAAACCATGATACTTTCACTTACCATATAGGGAGTTCAGGACTATCTGATAATGAAGATTTTTAATGATCCCCTCGATATCTAAAATATGGCAGGAATTTTTGATGCTATTCCAGCAATAACGGTGACTTTATTTGTTATTGGATTAGTCGGTGTAATGTTTTACGAAAAATTACAATCTAAATCCATTGAAGAAACAGACACTTGAATCTAAATTCTTTATTTAGTAATTTTGGATTTTCTAATCTTACAGAGATACAGAAAAAAGCATCACCTACAATATTGCAGAAAAAAGATTGCCTGGTTATAGCTCCCACAGGTTCTGGAAAAACTGAATGTTCTGTAATTCCAATTTTCTCTCTTGTAAAAAATTCAAAAAAAATAGGAAAAATCAAGGTACTTTATGTAACTCCTTTAAGAGCTCTGAACAGAGATGTATTTAGAAGAATTACAAAGTACGCTCATAATTGCAATCTCTCTATTGAGATTAGACATGGGGATACTACGCAGACTGCAAGAAGAAAAATAACAGAAAACCCTCCTGACATTTTGATAACCACACCTGAAACATTAGTAATTTTACTTACTCAAATCAAAATGCTAAATGCATTATCTGATCTTGAATGGATCATTATCGATGAGGTGCATGAACTACTTGGAAGTGAGAGAGGCTCACAACTTTCTTTAAGTATAGAGAGACTTCAATTAAATTCTCAATTCCCTCTTACAAAAATTGGACTGTCTGCAACTGTAGGAAACTTTGAAGAAGCAGGGAAATTTGTAGTTGGAACCAAAAGAAAATGTCAGATAATTAGAGACTCATCGGTAAGAGAATATGATGTAGAAGTAAAATATGTTGAAGGGACAATTTCAGATGTTGCAGAAAAAATTATTGAATATGTTATAGATTTAGATTTGAATTCACCCATTTTGCTTTTTACAAATACTCGAGGAGAAGCAGAATTTATGGCATCGATTTTAAAAGAAAAATCTTCCATAAACATTGAGCTTCATCATGGATCATTATCAAAAGAAGTTAGAGAAGATACAGAAACTTCTCTTAGAGAAGGAAAAAGAGGAATTGTTGTTTGTACCTCCTCTCTAGAATTGGGGCTTGACATTGGTTCAGTGGAATTGGTAATTCATTATGGTTCTCCAAGACAAGTTTCCAAATTGGTTCAAAGAATTGGACGGAGTAGACACAATAGAAATGCTTCAGCTAAAGGCTTGATTATAACAAATACTTCTGATGATGAATTTGAAACTAAAGCAATTCTAGAGAGAATTAAAGAAGGTTCCATTGAACCTCAAAAAATACATGAAGGGTCTCTTGATGTTCTTGCACATCATCTTGTTGGTTTGACTATGCAACTAGGTGAAATTTCTGTTGATACAGCATTTAAAACATTGACTCAGGCATATCCATTTAGAAATTTAACATTAGAGGATTTGGTTAGTGTTCTAGATTTACTTGATTCTAATTATCTAATATTTTTTGATAGAACAAAAATGAATTTCAGGAAAAAGGGAGGGGCTTTCAAATATTATTTTGAAAATCTTTCTACCATACCTGATATTCTTAAATTCAAAGTTTTTGATAGTGTAGGCAAAAAAATCATTGGTTCACTTGATCAGAGATTTGTAGGTGATTTTGGAGATTCAGGAAATATTTTTGTTCTAAAGGGTTCACAATGGAGAATTCTTAATGTTGATGAAAAATCCTTTACTGTAAATGTTGAACCCTTTAGAGGTGGAGGGATAACTGTACCTTATTGGGAAGGAGAAAGTATTCCTATAGACTTCAGGACTGCAAACAGGGTGGGACAATTCAGGACTAGAGTAAAAAGTGGATCCCTCAAATTAATAAATCACACAATTGAAAAATTATCTTTTGAGGACATTCCAAATGAAAATACATTACTAGTTGAATCATCAAAATCTCAAGGATCTATAGTAATACATTCATGCTTTGGAACAAAAATAAATTCAACACTTGCCACCATTCTTTCTTCAATGATATCTTCCATTCTAGGGTTTCTAGTTGACTCTCGCTCTGATGGATATAGAATTGTTTTATCATCAAGATCTAGAATATCTAAAAAAATTTTTCTCGAAGTATTGAAAGATGATTATGATCTTTATTCAATGGTTTCTGCTTCTTTGAAAGGAACACATAATGTAAATTGGCGAACTTGGTGTGTTGCCAAAAAATTTGGAGTTGTAAGAAGAGGAGCAATTTATGAAAAAAAATCGGCTCGATTTTTATATGAAAGATATTCAAAAACACCACTTGTAAAGGAAGCATTACGAGAATTATTTCATGATAAATATGATTTACAAAATACTGATAAAATTTTAAAAAAAATTAGAGAAAATTTGATTTTGGTAAAATGGATAGAAGTTGATCAATTCTCCAAACTTGCCGAACCTATTCTAGATCACACAGCTAAATACTATTCATCCCCTATCAACCTTGACAAAGGTATTCTTGATCTTGTTAAAGCAAGACTTTCCAAAACAAAACATCGTTTAGTCTGTGCAAGATGTGGAAAATGGGAACGTGTTATTGAAACTAACGAAGTGAATTCTCTGATTTGTCCTTACTGCAAATCAAGACAAATCACTGCAACTTTCTATTCTGACTATGATCTTCCAAAAATAATTAGAAAGAAACAAGATGGAAAAAAACTATCTTTAGATGAAAAAAAGAAGTTTGATCGAGCCTGGAAAGTAGCTTCTTTAATTGAAAATTTTGGAAAATTGGCCATTACTGTTTTATCTGGATATGGTGTTGGAGCAGATACCGCAGCCCGTATTTTACGAAATATGGTTGATAAAGAAATAATTTTCAAACAAATCTATGAAGCTGAAAGACAATACGTAGTGACTCGGGGATTCTGGGATTCTTAATTTTTCTTGTTAATTTTAGAAAATGCCGTCAAAAATAATTCAATTCTACCTTCTAACCCAGACCTAGCATTAAGCCCAGTTATTGAAATAATCTCACCGATTTCACATGTTTCAATTAATCTAGCTTGATTTCTCCATCCTTTAACCCAAATTTGACCTGTATCATCTTCAACGAACATTTCAGATAATGCTATGGATTCGCCAGATTTTGTTTGAACCTCTCTTCTTTCTGGAACTTTCAAAACTATTGCTTCTATACAATAATTTCCATCAACTTTCACATCATTTATTTTTGTTCTAACCTTAGATAATGAAGGAATTTTTTCATCATCATCAAGTTTTCTTACAAATGAATTATCATCCAGCGTAACAGAATTACCATAAGCTTTTGAAGGCATTAATTCTATAACATCCCCTTCATTGAAAACATTTGTTGAATTTGAAAAATCATTAATATTAAATAATTTTTTATCTTTATCTACGCCTATTATCATTTTATTCCCACTATCGTTGGTGGACATAGAAAGAATTCTTGCAATGATTGGTTCAGCTTCTTTTCCTCCTTCAATTTCAATTATGGTTGATTCATTACCATGAATTTCAATTCCTTGATTTCCAGACCTAACTTTAACTCCTAACAGTCTCACTTTAGCATCTTGAGATATCATATTTGGGATGACCGATTCATCTTGACCCCATAAAACAACTTTCATAGAATTTCCATCTTTTCCTTTTATTCTCATTCTTAGAGCCTTCCCAGGCTGTCCACGTGAATTTGTAAATTCCATGCCTGTTATCATACCATCTACAAAACCTGAAACTACCAAATCTTTTTGTCCTTCTTGTAATTCACTAACATCTTTTGTAATGTTGTCTATCTTTGGTATATCACTTTCATTTTCTGCCGTTTGTAAATTAGACCCAGAACCAATGTTGATGGTAGGTTCCCCATTAAGATCTGATTTTACATATGCTTTGATAATTTTTATTAAATCTCCTGGCTTAATATTTTCGATTCCTGGTAAATTTGCCTTTTCATCCCAGAGTTTTACACTAGCTGTAGAATTGTTATCATATACTGTCATGTTTCTTAGAAAGAATGAGGAACCATCTTTTCTAGAAAATTGCTTGGCGGGTGACATATTAAGAACTCTAGTTTCAAGAGAAATTTCTTTTGCCCCAGCATAGAGGTCCTTCAATCCCATCTCTACTTTTAGAGGTTCTGATAGAGAAACTCCAAAATCTGACGCAATTAGAAACACAGCTCCCTGATCAGTAAGATATCCTGCGCCAATTTTCTCTTTTTTTTGCTTAATCAATTCTTCAATATCGGATCTGGCTAATTCTGGTTTTTGTTCTAGTAGTTTATTCATTAAAATTTCAAATTCGGACAATTCAATGATTGTAAACGAGGTCTATTAATAAAAATTTCATTAACTAAATTAGTAAGAAGATCGCAAACTGGTCATGTCTTGCCTTACCATAAATAAATTATCAAAAAATTATGGATCTGTTAAAGCTGTAGATGACATTACCATGTCGGTGAAAAGTGGACAAGTATTTGGTTTTTTAGGACCAAATGGGGCAGGAAAATCTACAACAATCAAACTTCTTACTACTTTAATCCAACCCTCTGGCGGATCTTTGAACATTTTAGGAATAGATGCTTTAAAGAATCCACTTAAAGTTCGCCATAAGATTGGAGTGGTTTTGCAACAACCAAGTTATGAACCCACTTTGACTGTAGAAAAATCACTTGAAAAATATGGAATGATGTGGAATGTTCCCAAAAACGAGCGTAAATCTAGAGTGGAACAACTCCTTGAGGACTTTGATTTAGTTGATATTCGTAAAAAACGAAATGAGGATTTGTCTATCGGACAAAGAAGAAGGGTCCAAGTTGCTCGAGAATTCATGCATGACATGGATCTTTTATTTTTAGATGAACCAACTGTTGGATTAGATCCTAGTGCACGTAGAAAGCTCCTTGACTACCTAAGAACCAAGGTCAATTCAGGACTAACAATATTCTTTACAACTCACATCTTAACTGAGGCGGAATACTTGTGTGATGAAATTGCTATTATTGACAAGGGTAGAATTTTGGCAATTGATTCTCCTAATGCATTAAAAAATAGATTCGGTAAAGATAAGACAATAAAAATCCATTTACTAAAAAATTATCCTGAAATTACAAAACTTCTTTCAGGAATTCAAGACAGCAAAATAGATTTTCACACCGGAATCAGCATCACAATCCACTCCGAACAATCAGAAATAGTCTTAATGAAAATTTTAAAAATTTTAAATGATAATTCAATTGAAATAGATGATCTTTCAGCAGTACCAACTAATCTTGAAGAAATTTTCTTAAAAATGGTAGAGGAAAATGTATCCAATAATTAGACTTGTTAATAGAAATTTAACAATCTCTATTAACCCAGCATATCTATTATGGCAAATAATTTTTCCAATAATCTACATATTCATTGCAGGCTTTGCTTATACTTCATTAATTCGGGAAGTACCATTTGGATCTAAGGAATTGGCATATCCTGCCTTTTTGGCATCTGGAATGATTGGGTTTAATATTATGAATAGCACTCTTGTTTCGGGCATTATAATTTGGAATGACAGAAAATATGGAATGTTTGAACAAATTATGTCTGGACCATTTACAAGAGCAAATTATATTCTAAGTAACATTTGTACAATAGGAATTATTGGTTTGGTGAGTGCATCTCTAATTGCACTTATTGGCTATCCAGTATTCTTTGATTCCATTGATTTTTCTATAGTAACTGTACCGCTGATAGTATTTGCTGCAATCACTGGTTCAGTTTTGTTTGGTTCATTAGCATCAATTATTGCAACTAAATTAAAGTCAAGTGAAGGATTCAATGTAATTCTAAATACTGCATTTCTTTTCTTTGCTTTTGTTAGTACAGCATTTTATCCTGCAGAAGGAGCACCAGATCCTCTAAAAACAGCTTTTTACTTAAATCCACTTACTTATCTGGTTGATATTATTCGAGCAGGAATTTTTGGAAATATTTCAGAATTTGTATTAGTTGAAATGGGAATTCTTGCAATAATTGCTACTATACTATTCATAATTGCAACGAAACTTCTTACAAAATTAGATTTTTAATAAAATAAAAACAGTAGCCCGGCCCAGACTCGAACTGGGGTCAAGGGCTTCAAAGGCCCCTATGCTTGACCGCTACACTACCGGGCTCCTGATAAAGAAATTTGATGTTCAATTTACTTTAAAGTGTTATTCCACGGATTTTCTGTTAGAAAATACAATAAGTTTTTCTTAGCGCACTTCGTAGCTTCACCATAATGGCGGGAACAAAAATTGTAGTCTATGGATTAAGTACTGAGGGATATGCAATTGCCTGCCAAATGGCCATGAAGGGCGCCGATGTTTACATTATTGATGAATCAAATCCCTCCGCCATTTCACTGAAAGCTGAAATTGCAAAAATTTATCCAAATGTTACTTCTTTGAAGGAAGATGAGCCATTATTGGCCATGGAACCAATCGATGTTGCAATTTCCAAAGCTCAATACCTTTTCTTTACTCCCAGGGTTAGAAAAACTGGACAAGATATCAAAACAGAAGTTCATTCAAAATTCAAAGATGCTACTAGCTCATTGAAGAAAAACAGCTCTGTGGTGTATACTCTTCCAACCGGATTTGGTGGAAATAATGAAAACATTTCTTTGCTAGAACATGTAACAGGTCTAGAAATAGGAAAACAGATTTCTTATTTTTATTATCCTTTAGAAGACCTAACTCAACAACCAAAAACAATAGGCTCTTTTAATGGAAAGGAAGATCAAAAGCTTGCAGAACTTCTAACCACAGGAAAAAAGGAGAAAAAATTTGTTGCAATTTCCTCATCAGAACATTTTCATGCAATCAATGTTCTATCTAGATTTTCTAGTCTTTGTAGTATACTGGAAGTTTGCAAATATGCTCAAGACGATATAACAAAAAATGATCTTTCTTCTGATGACTTTCAAGAAATTTTTCTTGATGATATGGTTACCGGATTATATGATCTCAAATCATTAGGTTCCTCCTTTGAAGGAGCAAATACCTTGATGTATCTAATAAATGGAAGTGTCAAAGGGATTGATGGATACATAAAAAGACTAATTGATGAAATTCGTGCCACTTTAAAGAAAAATGATCTTAAAGCTAGTAGAACAAAGATTGCTATCTCTTGGACACTTGATCAACATGCAATGCGTGGAGATAAAATAGAAATGTTACAGAATCTAACCTCACGGTTACGTGATTATATTGGAGATGTAGAAGCCTATGAAGATCCTCATTTAGATCTATTTCATAGTGACAAAACAACAATTGTTGTTGCTTGCTCCAAATCCGATTTTGAAAATATAGAAAAAAACAAAAAAGATTCTAGCCTCATTATTGTAAAGGCTAATCCTTTATGTGAAACTATTCAATAAGAGTATAAATTAGCTTATCAGTTACTGTGTTTGAAATGTCTAATGAAGATGATTCAATTCCTGTCAATTTTATTTCCGAAAATGAAACAATAAATGAAGGGGGAGAAAATAATGATGACACAATTTCTTTAGAACTTTTACAAAACTCTCTTAACGAAGAAAAACAAAAATCACAAGATTTAGAAAATAAATTAAAACATGCTATTGCAGATTATCAAAATTTAAGCAAGAAAACCCAATTAGATATTGAAAATGGAATAAATAACAAGATTTCCCAATTTATGTTAGAATTTCTTAACATTTATGATGATTTCAAGCGGGCAAAAGAAGCTTTTTCAAAAAACGACGAGAATACAAAAGGACTGGACTCTATAGTAAAAAACATGGATTCTCTACTTGCAAAATATAATGTGACTCCAATTGATGCACTGGGAGAAATTTTTGATCCAAATTTACATGAAGCAATCTCTATTGTCAGTGATCCTAAACTTGACGATAATACAATTGTAAAAGAAATCAGGAAGGGATATATTTCTCAAAATAGGATTATTAGACCATCATTAGTAGAAATTTCAAAAAAACAAGGAGAAATAAAAAATGGCTAAAGTAATAGGAATCGATTTAGGAACAAGTAATTCGGCTGCTGCCGTAATTATGGGTGGGAAGCCCACAATTATCCCTGCAGCCGAAGGCTCCACTGTAGGAGGAAAGGCATTTCCATCAGTAGTGGCTTTTTCAAAAGATGGAGATCTTCTTGTTGGTGAACCAGCTAGGAGACAGGCTGTAACTAATCCTGATAATACTATTGTTGCTGCAAAAAGAAAAATGGGAAGCGATCATGTTTTTAAGATGCAAGGAAAGGAGTACAAACCTCAACAAATTTCCTCATTCATCCTTCAGAAAATCAAAAAAGATGCTGAAGCATTTGTTGGAGAACCAGTTGAAAAAGCAGTAATAACAGTACCTGCTTATTTTGATGATAATCAAAGACAAGCTACAAAAGATGCAGGTACTATTGCTGGTTTAGATGTTGTAAGAATAATTAACGAACCAACTGCTGCATCATTAGCTTTTGGTTTAGACAAAGCCAAAGAAGATATGAAAATCCTTGTCTTTGATTTTGGTGGAGGAACTTTAGACGTTACAATTATGGAAATGGGTGGTGGTGTTTTTGAGGTAATGAGTACTTCAGGAGATACTCAATTAGGAGGAACTGATATGGACAAATCTATTATCGATTATGTCGTTGATGAATTCAAAAAGAAAGAAGGATTAGATCTTTCCCAAGACAATACCGCAATGACAAGAATTAGAGAGGCAGCAGAGAAAGCAAAGATCGAACTATCTACAGTCATGGAAACTGACATCAACCTTCCATTTATTGCTCAAGATCCCTCAGGAGCAAAAAATCTTGAATTAAGAATTACAAGAGCAAAATTAGATGAACTAATTGGACCTATTATTGAGAAATGTAAACCCTCAATAGAAAAATCCCTTGAAGATGCTAAATTATCCAAATCAGACATTAACAAAATAGTAATGGTAGGTGGACCTACTAGAATACCATTAGTAAAAAAATTTGTAAGTGAAATAATTGGAAAAGAAGTTGAATCAGGAGTTGATCCTATGGAGGCAGTTGCAATGGGTGCAGCAATTCAAGCTGGTATTATTGCAGGAGATGTAACCAGTGATATCGTATTATTGGATGTAACTCCATTAACCCTGGGAATCGAGACTATGGGAGGAGTTCGTGAACCTCTCATTGAGAGAAATACAACAATTCCAACATCAAAAAGTAAAGTTTTCACTACAGCTGCCGATAATCAAACTGCAGTAACAATACATGTAGTCCAAGGAGAAAGACCAATGGCAAATGACAACGTTTCTCTGGGAAGCTTTAATCTAACAGATTTACCTCCTGCACCAAGAGGCGTTCCACAAATAGAAGTAAAATTTGATATTGATGCAAATGGAATTATCAATGTAACTGCAAAGGACCTTGGAACTCAAAAGGAAGCAACTATTACAATTGAATCAACAACAAAATTATCTAAAGATGAAATAGAAAAACTCAAAGAAGATGCAGAGAAATTCTCTGATGAGGATAAAAAGAAAAAAGAAAAAATTGATCTTAGAAATGAAGCTGAGAGTTTCATTTACACTACTGAAAAATTAGTTAACCACGATCTTAAAGACAAAATTTCTCAAGAGCAGGGAATTAAGGTAACTGATGCTGTAAAAGAAGTTAAAGAAGTATTGGATAAAGATACAGAAGAACTAAAACCAAAATTAGAGGCATTAAAAACAACTGTAAATGAGATCACCACAGAACTTTACAAAAATGCCACACCTCCTCCAGGTGCAGAGCAAGGAGGTGCAGAGCAACAAGGACAAGCCACCGGGGAACAACAGGAACAAACTAGCAGTGAGCAGAAATCCGAATCCTCATCAACTGAAGAAACAAAAAATAATTAATTTTGAAAAATCGATCGTTTATACACCAATAATAACTAAAGAATAATTCATGACTGCAAAACGAGATTATTATGAAGTTTTAGGAGTTTCAAAGGATACCCCTATCAATGAAATAAAATCACAGTATAGAAAACTAGCTTTAAAATTCCATCCTGACAGAAATAAATCTGAAGAGGCGGGTGAACATTTTAAGGAAATTTCTGAGGCATATGCAGTTATTTCAGATCCTGAAAAAAGAAAAATTTACGATCAATATGGACATGCCGGAGTAGATGGAAAATACAGCAGAGATGATATTTTCCAAGGAGCAAGTGCGAATTTTAACGATATTTTTGGTCGTGGGGGAGGAGGATTTGATTCTATTTTTGAATCCATATTTGGAAGAGGAGGTTTTGGGACACAACAACAAAGAGGTTCTGATCTTCTCTATGAAACATCAATCACTCTAGAAGACGTTTTGTCTGGAAAAAAAATGGAAATTGATTTGAAAAAAACTATTGAATGTAATACATGCAATGGTTCTGGATGTAAACCGGGAACCTCTCAACAAACATGTACTAGTTGCAATGGACAAGGCCAGGTTCGAAAAAGCAGAAGTATGGGATTTGCTTCTTTTGTTACAGTTGAACCATGCTCATCATGTAGAGGAAAAGGATCTATTGTTGAAACACCCTGTAGTGAATGTAAAGGGAATGGAAAGACAAAAGGAACTAAAAAAATAACTTTTGAAATTCCTCCTGGAGTGGATAATGGAGATTATACGATTCCTAATGAGGGTGATGAAATCCCTGGTGGCATGAACGGAGACTTGATTGTTAGAATTAGAATACAACCACATCAGAACTTTAAGAGAGATGGTGCAGATCTTTTTTATGACCAAGATGTTTCTATGACTGATGCCACGTTAGGTAAAGAAGTGACAGTTCCAATTCTTAATGGTTCAGAGAAAATAAAAATTGAATCTGGCAGTCAACCAAATACAATAATCAAATTGAAGGGAAAGGGTTTACCTCGAATGAACTCAAGAGGAAGAGGTGATCAATATGTTAGAATTGTTGTGAACATTCCAAAAAAACTAAGTAAACATCAAAAAAACCTCCTTGAAGAATTTCAAAAATCATTTGAATGATTAAAAGAAATCCTGTCAATTTTAATACAAAATTAGTTTTCTTTTTTGATAAAATCCCTAATTATAACTTGATGACCTTTTCTAACATGTAAAGAATGACCTGATTTCAAAATTTCTTTAATTTTTTCGTTATCATAATATTTTGTATTGTATCGTCCGAGAATTTTTTTACAATTACTACAATAGATTTCTCTGAATTTCATTTGTTATTCCTTTTTTATTGAAACAATTTTTAAAAAACCAAGTAATAAAGAAACTTATTCTAGATT
>Ga0102947_1000023_pt1 | contig 49459 bp, 45 predicted proteins | sample SalPon2A_A_D2_MG_FD_78210 | JGI IMG/M metagenome (GOLD analysis project Ga0102947, IMG submission 78210) | Soil microbial communities from South San Francisco under conditions of wetland restoration - Salt Pond MetaG R2A_A_D2_MG | ecosystem: Environmental > Terrestrial > Soil > Wetlands | place... | reverse complement strand
AGGTCGGGGTCGGCGGCGCTCCAGCGCGGCGCCAGGTCCTCGGCGGTCAGGCGCTCCTCGATCTCCCGGAAGCGGCCCGCCGTGACGTCACCGCCGCCGTCCACCGCCGCCGGCTCGCGCCAGCGCAGCTTGACGAGCGCCAGCGGCCGGCCCGGTGCCGGCTCGGCGCGCAGCTTCACCTCGTAGAGGGCGGTCACCGAGTGGCCGGGGCCGATCTCGCCGGCATCCACCGAGTCGTAGCGGAACTCGTGGTCGGCGATGGCCCGGTTCTCATAGCCCACCTGGCGCCAGCTCTCCACCACCCGGGGGTCGAACTCCACCTGCGCCCGGGCCTCCTCGGCCACGGTCTGGAGCGTCCCGTCCAGCTCCTCGGCGAACAGGCGCTCCATCTCCCGGCGGTCGTCGGCGTAGGCGTAGCGCCCGTCGCCGCGGTCGGCCAGGGTCTCCATCATGCGGTCGTTGAAGTCCATGCCGACGCCGACGGTGGTCAGCTCGATGCCGTCGGCGGCGGCCGCGGCGATCCGCTTCAGGATCGCCTCCGGCCCGGTGGCGCCGACGTTGGCGACGCCGTCGGAGAGCAGCACCACCCGGTTGACCGCCGCCGGGTCGAAGGCCCGCCGGGCGGTGTCGTAGCCCAGGGTAAGGCCCGCCTCGGCGTTGGTGCCGCCCTCCGTGGCCAGGGCGGCGGCGGCCACGGCCAGCGCGGCCGGCTCGCCGTGGGGCGTCACCAAGCGGGCGTTGTTCGAGAAGACCACCAGCGCCACCCGGTCCTCCGGGCGCAGCGACTCCAGCAGCCGCCCGACCCCGGCGCGGACCAGGTCCAGGCCCTCCCCCGCCATGGAACCGGAGACATCCACCACCAGGGTCAGCACCACCGGCTTGCGCTGCGCCGCCGACAGCTCCCGGGCGGAGACCCGGAAGCGGAGCAGGCGGTGGCCCGCGCCGGCGGCGGGAGAGGTGGGGGCGAAGGGCGAGGGGGTGCCGTCGGCGGTGACCCGGAAGGTCTCGCCGGGGCGGGCCGGGGCGGCGGCGAAGGGATCGCTGAACGGCTGGGCGTTGACCACCTCCTCGACGCGGACGGCGGCGGGTGGCGGCATGCGGCCCGCCTCCAGGTGGGCGCGGAGCAGGGTGAACGAGCCGGTGTCGACGTCGAGGCCGAAGGTGGAGAGGCGGTCGGCGGAGGTGTCGATCACCGGGTTTGTGGGGACGGGCGGCTCGGGGGCCGGATCGATGGGCGTCTCGCGGAACCGCTGGGCACTCGACTGGGCCTGGGATTCGTCCTTCGAGGCGGCCTTCGCCTCGGGCTCCGGGACGTCGCCCCTCTGGTCAGCGGCGGGCTCACCTTCCACCGGCTCGACCACCATCTCCAGCTCCGAGGTCGCACCGGCGGCACGATCCTCCATCTCTTCGAGCTGCGGGCTGGCCGGCTGGGCGCGGAGGGCGGCGGCGTGGCGGCGCTGGCGGCGCTGGCGGGGGGCCGGGGGCGGGGACGGGGGTGCCAGCCGGGAGGCCTGCGGCGCGGGCGATGGGTTGGCGGCGGCGCCCGACGGCGTGAAGTCCATGGCCGGTGCATCGCTGACGACCACGATTTCCTCCGCGATGACGGAGGACAGGATCACCTTGCGCTCCGTGACCTCCTCGTCGCCGGCCACCGGCACGCGGTAGTACGACCGGTCGAAGCCTTCCAACTCGCCCTCGACCTCGTAGGTGCCGGAGGGCAGGTTGTCGAACTCCACCCGGCCGTCCATGTCGGCGAACTTCTCCCTCGCCTGTCCCTGGCCCTCGACCCGGACGGTGGTTCCGGGCAACTCGCGGTCCGAGTTGTCCACCACCTGAATCCTCAGACTCGGCGTGGTGGTCCGGGTCGTCTGCGCACGGGCCCGGGGAGACGCGGCGCTGGTCGCGGGGGGAGTCGACGGAGCGGCGGTGGGCGAAGTGGCGGTGGGCGAAGCGGCGGCGGCCTCCTCCGGGGCGGGTTGGGGCGGCGCGGGCTCCTGCGCGGCTAGCTCCTGTGCGGAGGAATCCTCGAACGCCTGCCGCACCGGCGTGGCGTCGCCGGCCGACGCGGCGCGGTGCTGCTCTGCCTCGTCTCGGGCCACATCGTCCCGGGCCGCCTGCCCCTCGGCCACCGTGCCCGCCGTATCAGCGGTCGGCGCGGTGGCGGGCTTGGCCTCGGGGGTTTCGACGGTCTCGGCCGTCCTCTCGGCGGCGGGTGGGCCATCGACCGCGCTGCGGCCCAGCGGCCCCACCTCCTGGCTCAGCTTCCAGGCGAAGAAGCCGCCGGCCACCACCATCAGCAAGGTGGCGGCGGTGGCCAGCCAGCGGCGGGAGAACGGGGTGGGCGCGGTGGCGGCGGGGGCGGGGGCCTGCGCCTGGGTCGCCTCGTCGTCGGCCGCGAGGCCGGCGGTCAGGTCGTCGGGGATGTCCTCGCGCAGCCGTGCCAGAAGCTCCGGCGGCGGCTCTCCGGCGGGGGTGTCGGCGAGGCGGCGGGTGATCTCGCGTTCGTCGTGGCGGCTCATGATTCGGTCTCCGTGGGTACGTCTTCGCTCTCCAGGCGGGCGGCCAGCAGGGTGTTGGCCTTGCGCAGCCGCTTGCGCACGGCGGTGGCGGTGATCCCCTCCTGGCGGCCGATCTCGGCGGCGGAGTGATCACCCCAGTAGCGGGCGGTGACGGTGTAGCGCAGCTCTTCGGGCAAGGCGAGGACGGCGCGGCGCAGGCGCTCCCGGGAGCGCCGCTCGGCCAGCGCCTCGTCGGGCAGGGGGGAGGCGTCGGCGTGGCCACCGTCGCGGTCCGGGGGCGGCAGGTCGGCGTCAGCCGGGCCGGTGGCGCCGGTGGTGCCGCGCTCCTCCAGCGGCACCACCAGGTGGGGCCGCCGGGCGTGGTTGAGAAAGGTGGTGTAGGCGATGCGGTAGAGCCAGGTGGCAAACCGCGCCCGGCCGTCGAAGCTGGCCAGGGCGGCCCACGCCTTGCGGTAGGCGTCCTGGGTGAGGTCGGCGGCGAGGTCAGCGTCGCCGCCGGTGAGGCGGAAGAGGGCGGCGTAGGTCTGGCGCCAGGTGGCCTCCACCAACGCCTCGGCGGCGGCCCGGTCTTCAGCCCACTCCTGGGCCCACTCCTCGGCACCGGCTTCGCTGGCCCCCGGCTCGTCCCGCCGCTGGCGCGCCGTCCCGGCCCGGGGCCGGCGCAGGGCCGCCAACAGGCGTTTCTCGTCCCGGCCGCGCTTCCCCATCGCCGGCCTCCCCGGGGCGCGAGCCCCCGTCGTTCGTGTCGTGGCTTCGAGCGAGATCATGGTATCCGGTTGGACACCCGAGCCGCCGAAAACGAAACCGGGGACCGCTCAACCCGCCGGCTTCACCACCCTTTCGACCGCCCGGCGGAACGCGCCTGGATCGATCGCCGGATAGCGGTACAGATCGGACTCAATGTCCATGAAAATGCGAGCCTCGTCCGCTAGCTGACGCATTCGGCGGTGCGCTCGAAGCTGACCAGGCGGCGGATGTAGGCGTTGTAGCGGGAGTGGGCGGCGTCGGGCCCGTCCTCGGCCAGCAGGTGGTAGAGGCGGTGCTCGGGCAGTTCCGGCGAATCGACTTCGGGGACCGCCAGGCCGAGATCCCGCAGGCGGGGCGCGCCCACCAGGACCAGCAACGAGGCAACCGTCTCCCGACCGGCGCCGAGATCCGCCAACCCCTGGACGATCAGGTCGCCTCCCGGCAGCTTCTCCATGTCGGCGGCGGTCAGCATGGGGGAATCGTAGCACCGGCAGTGGCGGGAGCCTCGGGTGCCGGCGGCGGTGCCGTCGCTGGCCCACAGGTCGCTCTGCTCCGCGGCGTAGTTGGCCCAGAAGACGTTGAGGTCCGGCCCGGCGAGGTAGGCCATGGCCTGGGGGCCGGAGCTGGTGGGGACGAAGAGGGGCGCGGTTTGGGAGGGGATGGCCGCGGCGGCAGAGCCCGTCGGCGTAATGCTTGAAACCAGCGAGATGACCAGGGACGCAAGGGCGGCGTATCCGCCCCGGGACAGGGAGGAGGGGTGCGGCATGGTGCTCTCCGACGCCTCTGGGAGGAGGCCCTCTTGCTGCCGGAAAACGCTCCGGGAGGCAATCCCCCGAAGGCGAGGCGGCGCGAACTATAAGGCCATCCGCCGCCGGACGCAATACCCTTCCACGCGGGGAGATTCGGGCGTCACGGGGGCGCGGGCATCGGCGTCAGCCCTGGGGCCGGTGCCACATGTCGTAGGCGATGCGCCAGCGGCCGTCTTCGCCGCGGCGCCAGACCACCAGGTAGCGGCCCTCGGCGCGGCGCGGCGCGCCGGCCTCGCGCTGCCAGAGGTTGGTCCAGACGCCGGTGTCGATGGCCACGGCGCCTTCGATGCGCAGGTCGTCGGGGCGCATGGTGTGGGCCAGGTTGCGGCGGCCGGGGCTCGGCGCGAAGTAGTTGGCGGCGGCCTCCCGGCCGCGTAGCACCTCGTCCGCGGGCAACTCCGGCGGCAGGAGCGCCGCGTCCTCGGTGTAGAGGCCGGCCAGGGTCTCCATGTCGCCCTCGACGTAGGCGCGGGAGAAGGCGGCGCTGGCGGCGAGGATGGCGGAGCGGGCGTCGATGGTTGTGTCGGACATCGCGTCGGCTGCCGTGTCGGCTGCCGTCTCCTCCGTGGTTTCCGTCGCCTCCTCGCCCCGCTCGGCCCGGGCGCCGATCTCCCGCCGCGCCTCGGCCACCCACTGCGCCTCCCGCGGCTCCGGCGGGAACTCCACCCCGTCGGCCATCGCCCAGCGCTGCAACCAGGAAAGGCCGCGGGGGCCGACGTAGGTGTCCCGCCGCTCGTAGGCCGGGTCGGCCACCGCCTCGGGAAGACCGACGAAGCTGTAGCCGCGGCCCTCCAGCATGGCCACCACCTCGCCCAGCCGCTCGGCGTTCAGGAGGTTGGCGTGGAGGAGGAGGGTCTGGGGGATCTGACGGTCGAAGACCGCCCGGGAGAGATCCTCGTAGAACGCGAACGCTTCCTCCAGGTGCTCCAGGTAGGCGCCGGCCACGCGCTGCGCCAGGGCGTCGTCACCGCGCCGGCGGGCGTCGGTGTAGACGGCGGCGTAGACCCACTCCTGGTTGTCGATGGTCACCGGCGCGACGCGGTAGCCGCGCTCCTCCAGGTGCTCGGCCAGGGCGCGCTTCTTGGCCGCCGTGTCGCCGGAGTGGAGCATGGGCGGCCGGAACCAGCGCTCCCCCTGGGGCTCCCCCAGGGCGGTGTCCAGCATGTCCTGGCCGCGGTCGAGGTCGGCCAGGTAGGCGGCGATGGCGGTGTGGTTGTAGTCCGGGTGGGTCGCGGTGTGATTGCCGAGGACTGCCCCCACCTCGCGCCAGCGGCGGTAAGTTTCGGCCAGCACGTCCGGGGTCAGGCACTCCTGGCCCGGGGTGACCAGACCGGCGGCGGGGATGGAGTGCTTCTCCAGGTAGCCGGTGAGGGCGGCGGTCACCCGGCGGGCGAGGTCGGGGTCGCACTCCGGGTTGCCGGTCAACGGCAGGTCATCGAAGGTCAGGGCCACCCGCAGGCCGGAGTCGGGCGCCCCGGCCGCGGCCGGGGCGAGGGCCAGGCTGAGGGCGAGGCCGAGGGTGAGGGTGAGCAGGCCGAGGGCAGCCAGGGGAGAGGCGACGGACGGGCGGTGACGAGGCATCATGAAGCAGGCTCCGGGGTGAATTCGAGGGGGTGAGATCAACGAGGGGTAGGCGCCAGCGCCGCCGCTTCCGCCACCCGGCGGGGGTAGTCGGAGGCGGGGGGCGGGCCCGGGGCGGCGACCCTCCGGGGCCCGACGCTGTAGGCCAGCAGCCCCCGCTCCCGGTCGCCCTCGAAGCGGTCCATGTAGCCCCGCAGGAGGCGGAAGCCGAGGCGCAGGTTGGTGGGCGGGTCCCGGAGGTCCCGGGGGGAGACGGCCGGCTCCACGGCGGCGGCGCTGGAGGGCAGGATCTGGGTCAGGCCCACCGCCCCCCGGGGGCTGGTGGCATCGGGGTCGAACCCGCTCTCCACCCGCACCAGGCCGAAGGCCAGCGGCGCCTCCACGCCCTCCCGGGCCGCCGCCGCCAAGATGTCGGCGGCGAGATGGTGGTCGATGCCGTAGCGCACGGCGTACTCCCGGGGGCCGACACCCTCGCCCGGGTCTCCAATCTCCGGGTGACCGGTCTCCGGGCGGCCAGTGTCCGCCTGGGCGGAGCCGGTGCCGGGACCCGGGGAGGCAGGTGGGGACTGGACGAGGGGGGATGAAGGCGCTCTTGCCGCCACCACCTGGGCGGAGCCGGTGGCGTTACCCGGGGAGGCAGGCGCCGGCTGGGCCGCCGCCACTGCCAGAGCCAGGACCAGGCCGAAGGCGCCCGCCAGCGCCAGATGACCGCGCCCCGGTGCCGCTTCCGGGACCACCCCGGCCAGCAGCGCCTCCACCCGCCGGGAGAGGCCCGGGCCGGCCGCCGCCGGTGCCAGGCGGTGGCCCGCGGGCCGAGCACCGTCGCGGGTCAGGCGGAGCAACAGGTCGGCGTAGCGCCACGGCTCGATGCCGGCGACCACCGCAGCCCGGTCACACGCCTCCTCGCCGGCCAGCCGGAGGCGGCGGGCGGCGATCCAGACCAGCGGGTTGGGCCAGTGGAGGGCGGTGGCGACGGAAGCCAGCACCAGGGCCCAGGGGTCGCCGCGGCGCAGGTGGGCCAGCTCGTGGGCGACCACCGCCCGCCGCTCCCGCCGGCTCCAGCCGTCGGCCGCCGGTGGCAGCAGCACCAGGGGGCGCCACCCCGCCAGGACGGCGGGTCCGGAGACCGCCGGTGTCGTCACCAGCCGCACCCGGCCACCCAGGCGGCGCACCCGGCCGTCGGCCAGGGCGGCGCGGCGCAAGCGGGCGAGGCCGACCAGCCCCCACCCCAGCCGCGCCCCCAGGATCACCGTGCCGGCGAGCCAGAGGCCAGCCAACCAGAGGACCGCCAAGGCCACCGCGGAAGGAGCGCCGGTGGCACCGGTGGCACCGGTGGCAACCACCGCCCCCGCACCGCCAGCAACGCCGGGTGCCGGCGCGGCCCCGGCGGCCACCCCCACCGGCCCGAGGTCCGGCCATGGCAGCTCCCAGGTCGGCAGGACCGTGGCCAGGAGCGGCATGAGGACCGCCGCGCCCAGCGCCGTCAGCAACACGACGTGGCGCACCGCCGGCGCGCCCCTGGCCCGCAGAACGGCCCAGGCCACCGCCGCCGCCAGCAGCGGCGTGGCGCGCAACGAAGCCTCCGCCAGGGCGGCCAGCAGAACGGCGCTCATCCGCCGCCCTCCTGCCTGCGCCGCGCCTGGTCGATCAACGCCTGCGAGCGCTCCAGCTCCGACGGCGAGGGGCGCTCCTCCTCCAGCAACCCGGCCAGCAGGCGCTCGGTGGAGCCCGCGAAGAAGGTCTCGGCCACCTGCCGCAGGGCGTTGCGCCCGGCCCGCTCCGCCGGCACCGTGGCCCGGTAGACGAATTGCCTCCCCCGCCGCCGATGCGTCAGCCGGCCCCGCTCCTCCAGCCCCCGCAGGACACCCCGCACCGCGTTGTAGCTCGCCGCGTCGGGCAACTCGGCATGAAGCTCCCCCGCCGTCACCTCACCCCGGCGATGGACCACCTCCATCACCTGCTGCTCCCGTTTGCTGAGGATCACGTCCAGGGGTCGGGCACGGTTCGTCTCGGTCATGGAAGTGCAAATTTATCTGCATCTTATCTCACTGTCAATTTCGCGCCCCGCGGCTGTAAGAATGGGCGTCCCATGGAGAGAATCCGCGTCGCCAGCCTGCAGTACTACTTCCGCCCCGTCGCCAGCTTCGAGCAGTTCCGGGACCAGGTGGTCTCGTTGGTGGAGACCGCCGCCGACTACCGCACCCGGCTCATCGTCTTCCCCGAGTACTTCACCTGCCAGCTCCTCACCCTAGGCGACGTCAAGGCGCCCATCGTCGAGCAGGTGCGCCGCCTGTCGGACCAGGTGCCGCGCTACGACGAGTTGCTCTCCAAGCTGGCCCGGGAGCGCGGGGTCCACATCGTCGGTGGCTCGATCCCGATCAGCGACCCGGACGAGCCGGGCGTGGTGCGCAACGTCTGCCACGTCTTCGCCCCCAACGGCGAGATCGGCGAGCAGGCCAAGCTCCACATGACCCGCTGGGAGACCGAGGAGTGGCAGGTCTCCGGCGGCGAGCGGCTGCGCATCTTCGAGACCGACTGGGGGAGCTTCGCGGTGGCCATCTGCTACGACGTGGAGTTTCCCGAGATCGCCCGGGTGGCGGCCCGGGCCGGCGCCGAGATGCTGGTGGTGCCGAGCTGCACCGACGACCGCCAGGGCTTTTTGCGGGTGCGCTACTGCGCCCAGGCCCGGGCCATCGAGAACCAGATGTACGTCATCCACTCCTGCACCGTGGGGTCGCTGCCCATGGTGCCGGCGGTGTCGCTGAACTACGGCCAGGCCTCCATCCTCACCCCCTCGGACTTCGCTTTCTCCCGCGACGGCATCATGGCCGAGGGCGTCCCCAACCAGGAGTCCATGGTCATCGGCGACCTGGACGTCGAGCTGGTGCGGCACAGCCGGGAGCGGGGCACGGTGCTGCCGCTGCGCGACAGTCAGCGCACGGCGGAGGTCATCGCCCACACCGACCGGGTGCGGCTGTGAGGGAGCGGTCGCCCGGGGTGGAGCCGACAGCATGAGCCGGGGCGACGCCGGGGGTCGCGGCGTCGGCGCCCGCGGCATGGCGCCGGACCCGCTGGCCGGCGAGATCGTGGTCCGCCCCACCGCCGAGGGCGACTTCGCGGCCATCGGCGAGCTCTGCCGCCGGGTCTACCCGGGCCACCCGCCCTACGGCCGGGAGGAGCTGAAAAGCCACCGCGCCCTCTTCCCCGAAGGCCAGCTCACCGCCATCGAGCGGCGCGGCGGTGACGACGGTGACGAGCGTGTGGTGGGCATGGCGGCCAGCCTCATCGTCACCTGGGACGACTACGAGATCGACCTCCACTGGTACGACTTCACCGCCGACGGCTTCTTCACCAACCACGACCCGTCGGGGCGCACCCTCTACGGCGCCGAGGTCATGGTCGATCCGAAGTGCCAGGGCCGCGGGGTCGGCTCCCGCCTCTACCAGGCCCGGGACGAGTTGTTGGATCGCTTGGGCCTGGCCCGCATCCGGGCCGGCGCCCGGTTGCGCGGCTACCACGCCTACGCCGACCGCCTGAGCGCCCAGGACTACGTGGGCAAGGTCGTCGCCGGCGAGATCCGCGACCCCACCTTGAGCTTCCAGCTCAACCGCGGCTTCCGCGTGCTGGCGGTGATCTCCGGGTACTTCGCCAACGACCCGGAGAGCCTGGGCTGGGCGGCGGTGATCGAGAAGTTGAACCCGGGATTTTCCACCGAGGAGTGACTTCATGCCGATTCGCCGTCCCGATACTTCCCTCATCGACGATGCGATCGCCGTCATCCTGGAACACCAGGACTTCCTTCACTTCCACCGTTGGCTGAAGGCTCGGACCGCTGACCCGGGGGCCCCGACAATGGGTCCGGCAGACGGGTCCGAAGCAGAACACCGCTCCAGGGTCACCCACCTCGCCATGGAGTTCTGGAACGCCACCCCGTTGCCGGGCAACGACTACCGGCCCGACCCGATCCCCAAGCCCCAACGCAATCAGCCTTGCCCCTGTGGCTCCGGCGTCAAGTACAAACGATGCTGCCGCCGAGGCTCCGCACCGCCGCCCATATCCCCCGAGGTCGCGTGGTCCGCCGTGATCGACCACCTTGGGGAACCGGAGCTCGCCACCGTCGGCGCCTCCGGCGCGGTGCCACCGCAGTTCCTCGCCGACCTGGCGGACATGTTGCTGGACCAAGGGAGCCCGCACCGGGCCGCCCGGCTGCTGGAGCCGGTTTTCCAGCACCCCCAGGGACTCGGTGAGGCCTACTTGGTGGCTTTTCAGGTCCTCCAGGACGCCTACGACCAACTCGAGTGGGACGACAAGATGGTGAGACTCTTGGAGACCGTCGCCGACGAGGCGCCACCCATCCTGTCCTCCGCTGCCTGGCAGGTGATCGCCGCGATCGCCGCGGACGCCGAGGATTGGGACACGGCCTGGGCGTGTGTCGCCGAGGCCCGGCGGCGGACGCCCGACCGTCCGCCCCTCGATCTCTTGGAGGTCACCCTGCTCGGCAGCGAGGGCCGGTTCGGCGAGGCCGCCGAGCGAGCCCGGCTCGCCCTCGAGCCAAGCCGTCGCGACAAGTTCCCATTGAACGAGGCAGGGTTGGCGTTCTTACAGCGCGCCGTCTCCCAGCCCGAGACCATGTTCGACGCCGACGTTGACGGAAGCGACCACCTGCCACGGCTCCAAGATGCGCTGCTGGCAGCGCTGGAGCGGCCGCTGCCGCCCTACTTCCTCGACCCGGATGCCGGGCTGCCCACGCTGACCGCTCCCCCCGAATTGGCGGAGGTGGAGGAGAGCTGGAGCGACGTGTGGCCGATGCCCTCGGTCGTGGTCTTCGGGCCGTCGCCGCCGGAGACGATCTGGGAACCCGCCGCCGCCGAGCGCTGGGTCCGCCATCTGGAGGAGCGGCCCGAGTCCTTCGACAGCCTCGCGATCCTGGAGGATCTCGTCTTCGCCGCAGACACGCTGGACCCGGCGGTGCCGGACCCGGAGGTGCCGGACCTCCCGCCGCGGAAGCCGGTACTGCTCCCCCTGCTTCTGACCCGGCGGGCGGAGGCGATCCTCGACGCCCTCCTCCCCGCCAGCGAAGGGCTGCCGCCCGGGGTGCAGGCCGCTGACCAGGAGGGCGATGTCCCGGGCCTGCTGCCCTGGATCGTCATCGAGAACCGCACCCTCCTTCGGTTGATGCTCCGGCGGGCCGGCGCGTTGCGTCAAGCCGGGGACGCGCAGACTTCCCGCTCCCTGCTGGAGAGGATCTTGACGCTGAACCCCTTGGACAACCAGGGCGCCCGAGGCAGGCTCCTCATCGCCCGGCTGCATGCCGGCGACGACGAAGGCGTCCTGGACCTGTCCGACCGCTATCCGAAAGACGCCGTGCCCGAGCATCTCTGGAGCCGGCTCCTCGCCCTGGTCAGGCTGGAGCGTCACGGCGAGGCGCTCAGCACCCTCGCCGAAGTCCACCGCCGCAACCCCCACGTCGCCGATGAGCTGTGCCGCGGGTCTTCCCGCCACAGTCGCTCCCCCTCCGCTTCCCCGCTCTCTCGGGCCAGCGAAGGAATCGTCCCCGCACGACGCTACGTCGCCGAGGTCAGGACTCTGTGGGAAGAACACGGCCGTGCCCTCGACTGGCTGTGCCGCTCGCGAAGCGCCCTCAAACCTTGAGCTGTAACCGGCCCTCTCCCGCTTCCCCCCGGGTGAAAGAGCCGAAAAGGCCGAGACGGGAAACACCCAGTGCGCGGATCTCCTCAACGTGCTTCCGCAACCGCTCCCGGATCTCCGACGCATCGGACACCGGGATGGAAGGACCGGCTTGCAGCGAACTGACCGTGGAGGGATTCTACCCTTCGTCGATCCGCACCAACTGCGCCACCGCCTCCATGTGGCCGGTCTGCGGGAACATGTCCAGCAGGTCCAGGCTCTCCAGGCGGAAGGTGTCGGACATGGCGCGGATGTCTCGGGCCAGGGTGGCGGGGTGGCAGGAGACGTAGGTCAGGCGCGCTGGGCGGGAGTCCCGGAGGGCCCGGCGCACGGTGGTGCTCAGGCCGTCCCGGGGCGGGTCGACCAGGACCCGGTCGGGGCTGTCCGGCAGGTAGCCGATCCAGCTTTCCAGCGCCAGGTGCTGGACCTCGATCTTCGACTCCAGGTCGTGGGAGTGGGCGTTCCTGCGCGCGTAGCGGGCGGCGATGCCGTCGCCTTCGACCGCCGTCACCTTCGCGTAGCGCTTGGCCAGCGGCAGGGAGAAAAGCCCCACCCCGGCGTAGAGGTCGAAGGCCGCCTCGCCCTCCCAATCACCGATGGCGAGTTGCACCAGCGTCGGCACCAGGTCGCGGTGGGCTTGGAAGAAGCAGCGGGCGTCGTAGGCGTAGTCGTAGCTCTCGCCCCCGGCCAGCGGCACGGTGAGGTGGATCTCGCCGTGGGGCAGGCCGTCGATCTTGGGGGCGGCCGTCACCGGCGCGGCGGCGGGGCCGCCCCCGGGCGCCGCTCCCGTCCCCTCGGTGCGCACCGGGCCGGCGCCGCAACGGCCACCGACCGCCAGGTCCACCCGCCGGGGGATGCGGCCACTGGCGGCGGCCAGCTTCTTCGGCACCACCGGGATCAGCGACTCCAGCTCCGGCACCAGGATCGGGCAGGTGGTGATGGGCACCAGGTCGTTGGTGCCACGCTCGTAGTACCCGACGCGGATCTCCGATCCCGCCCCGGACTGGGCTCGGGGCTGCGCGTCCCCCTCGCCACCCTCGCCGCCCTCGCCGCCGGCCGGGCTCCCCTCCTCGTCGGAGGCCCCGGCGCCCCGGGTGTGGAACTGGGTGCGCAGGCGGTAGCCCCAATGGCCAGCGGTGTGAACGTCGAGGCGCACCTGGGGCGGGCCTTCCAGCTTGACGCCGCCGAGCCGCGAAAGGGTCTCCAGCACCGCCTTCACCTTCAGGCGGGTCTGAAGGTCGTCTTCCAGGTGCTGGAGGTCGCAGCCGCCGCAGCGCTCGTAGTGGGGGCAGGGGGCCTCGCGGCGGCCCGGGCCGGGCTCCAGGATCTCGAGGATCTCGGCCCGCCCGTAGTCCGGGCGCCGGTCGGTCAGGCGCACCCGCAGCCGGTCGCCGGGGGCGGCCCGGGGGATGAACAGCGGGATCCCCTCGTAGCGGCCCAGGCCGTCGCCGCCGGCAACCAGCTTCTCCACCGTCACCTCCACCTCCTCCACGTCGGCCAGGCGGATGCCGGGCGGCGGCGGCGACGGCTTCTTGGAGAACCGGTTGCCGGCCGGGCTGGCGGCGCCGGGGTTGGCGGGATCGCGGCGCCCGGTGCGGTCGCGGTGCGACGACGGGCCGCGATTGCCACCGCCCTTGCCGCCACCTTTGCCACCGGGACGGCGCGGGCCGCCCGGTTTGCCAGGACCACCCGGTTTGCGCGGACCACCCGGCTTGCGCGGGCCACCCGGTTTGCCAGGACCACCCGGTTTGCGCGGACCACCAGGTTTGCCAGGACCGCCAGATTTGCCAGGACCGCCCGGCCTGCCAGGACCCGCCGAATTACGCGGTCCGCCCGGCTTGCGCGGCCCCCCTCCCCGCCCCTTCGCCGGGCCTCCCCGCCCCGCCGGTTTCTTGCCCTTGCCGTCCTGGCCGTCTTTGCTCATCGGTTCCCCTCTCCCAGCAGCACGTGAATCTTGCCTTCCATTTCCGGCAGCAGCCGTTCCGCCTCCCGCCGCAGCTCGCCGGAGCGGTGGCGGCGGGACAGGTGGATCAGGACCAGCGCTTCGTTCTCGAAACGAGCCGCGTGGGCCGCCAGGTCCTCGACGTGGAGGTGCTTGAAACGTTCGCCCTTGCTCCGGTCCTCCCCGAGGAAGGTGCACTCCACCACCAGCACCCGGCTGGTGAAGACCGCGGGCTCGCTGTCGAAGGTGCCCGGGCCGGTGTCGCCACAGTACGTCAAGGCGCGCTCGTGGACCAGCTCGGTGATCTCCTCGCCGGCCTGGCGCAGTTCGGCGAGCTCCGGGCCGGGGCGGCCGACCAGGTCCTCCCGCAGCCGCTTTCGCCCCCGGTGCAGGTGGTAGCCCAGGCTGGGCACCACGTGGTCGGTGCGGAAGGTCTCCACCCAGTAGGGGGTCTTGCCCTTGCCTTTGAGGTCCACCCGCTGCCCCGGCTCGAGGCCGGTGAGCTGGTACTCGTACTTCGCGCCTTCAAGCCGCCCCGCCGCCCGGATCAGCGCTTCGAGGTCGTCCCGCATCTCCCGCGGGCAGTACACCCGGGTCCCCTTCGCACGGTGCATGCTGCGCTGGGAGAGGACGTAGGGCACCCCCAGGCAGTGATCCAGGTGGCCGTGGCTGATGAAGAGATCCCCGGTCCCGGCCAGGCGCTGGGGGCCGCGGCCGACGTCGAAGGCGAGGCCCGGCGGGTTGACCCGCAGCCACGTCTCCACCCCGGCCCGGGAGACCCCGCACAGGTTCAGGTCGCCGAGCTGAAGCTCTTGCGGTTTCACGGAGTGGGGGTGTGGCCGCGGTCGATCAGATTTCGCGGTAGAGCCAACGGCGGATCGGCTCCAGCCGCTTGGACACCGAGCCCTGGTCCGGGTCGATGAGCCAGAGGGCGGCGGCGATGGACGAGAGCAGGGAGTTGCCGTCCTGGGGGGTGAAGCAGAAGCCGGTCAGCTCGCGCCCGCCCCGGGCCACCAGGGTCGGCAGCACGACGACGGTCTGGGAGAGGATGCGGCCGTAGTAACCGTGGTCCCGGCCGAAAGAGAAGATCAGGTTGGCGTGCTGCTTGTTGGTCATGGCCACCCGTGGGTTGGCGCGCAGCAGCTTCTCCGCCTGCTCGACGTCCAGGTCCCGGTTCATCTGCAGGTTGAACCAGATCGAGTGCATGTACTGGGTGTTGAGCTTCACCGCGCTGGAGAAGAGGTCGAGGTCCTGGTCCAGGGTCTCAAACACCCGGTGGGCGTCCTTGGCGTGGTGGGTGCCGAACAGGGAGTCGGCGTGCTTGCCCACCGTCGGCGCCGGCACGTAGGAATCGACCTGGGTGATGTCGTTCGCCCGGCGCATGCAGACGAAGGTGCCGCGCTCGAGCTGGAAGCCGGCGTCGTCGTGGGCCAGGGTCTTGATCAGGGTGGTGATGTTGTGGGTGTTGCAGGAGACGACCTGGATGAAGCGGTCCTCGCCGGGCACCAGCGCCTCGTCGTTGACGCCCCGGGCGTACGGCTTGCCGAAGCCCTCCTCGCTGCCCTGGGCGAGGAAACCCTTCGGCCCGTCGAGCTTCGAGTAGTACCGCTCCTTCATCTTGTTGCCGGCGGGAGTGCAGTCGATGACCACCGTGGCGCGCTCCAGCGCCTCCTGGCCGTCGTAGGTCACCTCGTGGCCCAGCGCCTCGAAGTCGCTCTTGACGTCGGCGTCCACCGCCAGCTTGGCGCCACGCTCCATCAGGTGGTTGAGCTTGGCGCGGTCACTTTCGAGCGGCGTGCGCTTGTGGAAGGTGACTTCGTCGATGTCGAAACGGTCCCGGAAGTCGGTGAACAAGCCGATCAGCGGCTCACCGATGGTGCCGGTGCCGACGACGTGGACGATGTTCTTCATGGCTTGGGAGTCCTCTCTGAAATTCGAACCGGCCTCGGGGGCCGGCACCGCCGCGGCGGCGGTGTGGGGATACGGTCCCGTGGACCACCAGGGGACCTGTGCAAGGGAGGTGCGCCGCAGGCCGCGGCGCCCCCGAATGCTAGCACGCCACCGGGGCCGGAGCGATCCCGGCGGGCCGCTAGTCGGCGCTGTCGAAGAGGTCTTCGGGCCAGCGTTCCAGGATGTCCGATTCCTCGCCCCGCAGCAGGCCGGCGACGGCGTAGACCGCCTTGCGGGCGTCGCCGATGGGGTGGGGGAAGGCCTGCCAGTGCTCCGAGTCCTCGCCGTCGTGGTTGGGCAGCACCCAGGTGAAGCGCGGCGCCTGCTGGAGATCCTTGTAGGCGCGCTCGGCCCGGTCCTCCACGTCCTCCAGGTCGGGCAGCGAGAGGAAGGGCCGGCTGCCCGCCTTGCGGCGCAGGAGCCGCCGCCGCGACAGATCCTTGAGCAGCGGCTCCAGCCCGACGTGGGTGTCCTGGAACGCCTCCACCTCGGACCGGTCGAGAGGTGAGATGAAGACGTCGATGATGTCGAAGCCCTCCAGTTCCTCGCGCTCCTGGAGGCCCAGGCCGATGGCCGGGTTGCCCTCGTAGATGACGTCCGACTCTCCCAGCATCTCCGCCAGCTCGCCGACGTCCACCGCCTCGAAGGTGTCCTCGATCTCCACCACCAGGAAGCCGTCCTCGTCCTCCAGCTCCTCGATCTCCTCCTCGCTACGGAAGTGGTAGTCCACCCCGTCCTCCTCGTCGGGCCGCGGCGCCCGGGAGTTGTAGAGCACCGGCGACTCCAGCGTGAGGTCGGGAAACTCGTCCTCCAGGACGTCGCGCAAGGGCGACTTGCCGACGTTGGAAGGGCCACAGACGATCAACAGGCGGTGGGTCGTTTCATCCATGCCCTGTCACCGGCGCAAGAGCCGTGCCTGAACACTGGTACGGTGCACCGTTCGCCACGGTAGCCCAGGAGCGACTAGGCTAGAGGATAGACACGAGAATATTAGGTCGAACCACGTAAAAAGCTTTCGTGGGGGACCGAGCAAACAATATTAGGGAGGATCTAGTGGCTAGAGTCTGGTTGATGTCGATGATCGCTGCATGCGTTGCCTGCGTGGCGTGGGCGCACGAACCTGTCGTCGTACCACCCGGGGAAGGGCTCCCCGTGCCGGTGCCGTTTCATGAAACGACCTTGCTCCTCAGCGAGGCTGGCAGCGAGGCCGGTGTCTCGATCTATGAGTTCGTGGTGCCACCGAGGACCGGCGGCGCACCTCCGCATCGACACACCCATGAGGATGAATACGCCTATGTCCTGGAAGGGACATTGACCCTCATGCTCGGGGATAAAACCGCGGAGGCTGGCCCGGGCACGCTGGCCGCCCTGACCCGGGGCACTGTTCATGCGTTCTGGAACGCGACAGAAGAGCCCGTCACGGCCTTGTTCTTCATCTCCGAAGGCGGCTTTGAGCGGTTCTTCGACGCCGTGGCCATCTCCCTGCGGGATCAGCCGCCCGAGAGTCCCGGCGACGCGAACGCCCGCATCGGAGCCATTGCCGCGGAGCACGGCATTGAGATCCGACCGGAGCTGATTCCAGAGGAGGCGCGCGACCTCTACGCGCCTAAGTAACGCACCTACTCCGGCAATACCGACCGGTCCACCAGGGCGCTGACCTCGACGAAGCGGAAACCCGCTTCCTCCGCCCGCGGCACCTGCTCCTCCAGCACTCCCAACGTCACTTCATGCGGGTGGCCGATGGCGATGCCGGAGCCTTCCTCCCGGGCCACCTCCAGGACGCGGCGGAACTGCTCCCGCACCGCCTCCTCGGTAAGCTCGCCGTCGAGGAAGACGTCGCGCTCGGCGGCGGCGATGCCCAGTTCCCGGGCCGCCGGGTAGGCGACGCTCTCCGCGGTGGTGCGGGAGTCGAGGAAGTAGACGCCGTCGCCGGCGATCTCCCGTAGCACCGCCCGCATGGAGCTGGCGTCCGCCGACAGCACCGAGCCCATGTGGTTGTTGACCCCCACGGCGCCGGGGACCGCCCCCATGGCGGCCCGGGTGGCCGCCACCAGCTCATTCCGGGGCATCCCCATGCGCAGGGCGCCGGGGCCGGGGTTGGCGCCGTTGCGGCCCTCCATGGGCAGATGGAGGACCAACTCGCCGCCCAACCGCCCCACCTCGGCCACCACCTCGGGGGTCAGGGTCTCGAAGGGGAGGACGGCGTAGGTCACCGGGACGCCGAGGCGGGACAGCCGCCGGACGTCTTCGACGCTGCGCCCCAGGTCGTCGATGACCAGGGCGATGCGGGGGGTGCCGGCCGCGGGGGGGATCGGGGAGCCGGCGCCCAGAGTGGAGTTGGCGGCCGGGGTGGCGGCCCCGGGGTGCCCGCCGCCCGCCGCACTCGCGCCCCCGGCGGCGGTGGCCGCTGCCGCGGCGGGCTGGCCGGAGGGGGCCGCGGTCACCACCCCGGCGCCCTCCACCGGGTCGCCACCCCCCGCCGCCCCCCGGGACAGCCACCACGCCGCGGCCACCGCCGCCAGGGCGGCGAGGAAGAAGAGGAGCACGGCGCCCAGCCCGAGGGATCCGGAGCTGCGGCGCTTTTTGCGGGAACGGCTTCGCGGCAAGGGAGGTCCGGGGCGTCAGGCGGCCTGTTGGGTGGTCTCGTCGGCGGTGTCGAAGAGGACGTCCAGGCCACGCTGGTAGATCAGCTCGTAGGCCGGCACTTCCCGCTCTTCGAAGTTGCGGCTGAAGAAGTTGACTTCGTGGTCCGGCTCCAGCGACTCGTTGAGCAGCTCGCCGTCGGGGCCGGTGTAGAAGGCGTCGGTGTAGAGCAGGCGGCCACCGTTGGAAAGCTCGGCGAAGTCCTGGCGGCCGGCGAAGCCGAAGGTCCTCTCGCCCACCAACTCGGCGTCCAGGCGCTGGCGCAGGATGCTGGCCAGCACTTCGCCGGCGCCCAAGGTGCCGCGGTTGACCATCACCACCAGGCGGCCGTCCCAGGCCGGCGTGTCACCGCCCTCGAAGCTCTCCAGCTCTGTGTCGCGCTTCTTCAGCCAGCCCAGCTCGCCGTCGGCCAGCAGCGCCGCGACACCGTAGGCCGCCGTCGGCTCGCCGCCGGCGACGTTGCGCAGATCCACCAGCAGGCGGTCGTAGCCCGCCTCCCCGGCCTGGGCCAGCAGCTCGCCCACCCGCTCCGGGGTCTCGACGCCGAAGCTGCCGACGTGGAGCACCGCCGAGGAGACGCCGTCCCGCTCCACCGGCTCCAGCGACGCCACCGGCACGTCGTAGCGGGTCATCTCGAAAGTGACCTCAATCTCCTCGCCGGCGCGCAGAAGATCCATCTCCACCGCGTCGCCGGGCTCGCCGGCCAGGGTCTCGTGGATCTCCCACAGCGGCTGTAGGCGGGTGGAGATCTCACCGACCCGGGTCACCACGTCGCCGGGGCGCACCCCGGCCTCATCCGCCGGGCTGCCCGGATCGACGGAGACGACGTAGGCGATGCCGCGCTCACGCAGCAGGGTCAGGCCGGACAACCGGTTGCCGGTGCGCCGCGCCGCCTCGTAGCCCTCCACCTCGTCGGCGGGGACGTAGAGGGAGAACGGGTCGAGGGCGCCGGTGGAGCCGTCCAGCGCGCCTTCCATCAGCTCCGCCAGGTCGGACTCGTCGACGTACGCCTGCTGCACCAGGCCCAGCACCTCGGTGAAGGTGGAGAGGTACTTGTACAGCGACTCGCCGTCGCCGTCGCCGCGCACCGCCTCGGCCAGCCAGGGGCCGCCGGCGATGGAGGTGACGACGACGAGGGAGACGACGAAGAAGGCCAGCCGCCCGCGGGCGGAACGGCGCTCGGGGGTGGCGGGGGGCTGGCTATCAGGCTGGTTGCCGGGCTGGTCTGGCGGTTGGCTCATCGAATTCTGACCTCGGGCTGACCTCGGGATGGGGGCGGATCGGCGAAGCTACCATAGGTAACCAGCCACCGGCGCTGGGGATTCCGCCCTCCGCGCTGCTAGAGTGGGAGGCACGATGAAAGCCCGCTGCCGCCTGATCTTCTGTCTCCTGGTGGCGTCGGTGGCGGGGGCCTGGGCCCCGGCCGCCAGCGCCCAGCCCGCAGACCTGGCCGACCTCCGGGTGCGGGTCGATGACAACCTGGCGCGCCTCGACTTCCACCTCGAGGGCGCGTTCAGCCAGGAGTTCATCGACCAGGTCGAAAGCGGCCTGCCCACCGGTTTCATCTACCGCCTGGAGCTGCTCAAGGACCGCCAGTGGTTCGACCGCCAGCTCGACGCCAGCGAGTTCCAGGTGGTGGCGATGTACGACGCCGCCAACCGCGGCTACCTGGTCAACTACAAGCTGGACGGCAAGCTGGTGGAGAGCCGCATGGTGCGCCGCCTCGACGAGCTGGAGGCGGCGATGACCGAGATCGAGGACCTGCCCGCCTTCTCCCTCGCCGAGTACCCCCGCTCCTGGCGCCTGCTGGTGCGCATCCGCGCCGCCAGCGGCGCCCGCACCGGCTTCCTGGTCCCCGACCGCCCCATCACCGACTGGGTGGAGTCCACCAAGTTCCGTAGCTTGAACGCCCTGCCCGACGAGGGCTGAGCATGAAGCTCCTCGACCGGATCCGCCGCCAGGCCAAGGACAGCCGGGTCATCGTCTCGGTGCTGCTGGGGCTCTTCGTCGTCCTGGCCGGGATCTTCTACCTGATCCTGCGCAGCCGCGACCTCCCCTCCTACCTGGTCACCGACCGGCTGCTGCTGTTCGTCCTCTTCTACGTCAACGGCATCCTCATCCTGACCATTGTCTTCGTCCTGCTGCGCAACGTCTACAAGCTGCTGGTGGAGCGCCACAACCGGATCCTGGGGTCGAAGTTCAAGATCAAGCTGGTGGCCTCGTTCATCGGCCTGTCGCTGATCCCGGTGCTGATCCTGTTCTTCATCGCCACGGAGCTTTTCCAGGGCACCATGGACCGCTGGTTCTCCACCCAGGTGCGGGAGGTGCGGGAGCAGGGCAACGCCGTGGCCGAGGCGCTGTCGGACCGCATCGAGGAGACCGCCCTGCGCGACGCCGGCCGGGTGCGGCGGGTGATCGCCGGCCTCGACCTGGGGGACCCGGCCACCAAGCCGGAGCTCGCCCGGCGCCTGCAAGAGCAGCTCTCGGAGATGGACCTGGACCTGCTGGCGGTCTACGACGGGCGGGAGTTCATCCAGGCGACGGTGGACCCCCGGGCCGGCATCGCCGACCTGCCGGAGGCCCCCGGGGAGTTGCTGGCGGCGGCGCAGCGGGACGGCTGGGCGGTGCGCACCCTGGAGCCCGCCGGCGTCCCCGGGCCGATGGTGCTGGCGGTGGTCGGACCCCGGCCGGAGCCCGACGCCGACGACGGCCCCGGCAGCGGCGGCGGCAGCGACGACGCCCCCTGGCGCCCCCCCACCGCCGCCCGCGGCGAGGAGCCCTCCGGCGTGGTGGTGGCGGCCGGCGTGCTCCTCGACCCGGAGCTCGCCGCCCAGGTCCGCGAGATGCGCCAGGCGTACCTCTCCTATCGCCAGGTCGAGGTGCAGCGCGACGATCTGGCCACCAGCCACCTGCTGACCTTCCTCATGGTCACCCTCCTCATCCTGCTGGCCTCCTCCTGGACCGGCCTCTACCTGGCGCGCCGGGTGACGGTGCCGATCCAGGCGCTGGCCGCCGGTACCCGGCGCATCAGCGAGGGCGACCTGGACCACCAGGTCACCACCGAGGCGGACGACGAGCTGGGGGTGCTGGTCGATTCGTTCAACCGCATGACCGGCGAACTGAAGCGCAACAAGGAGGTCATCGAGCGCTCCAACGCCGAGCTGATGGAGGCCAACCGGGACCTGGCGGAGGAGCGCTCGCTGATCGCCGCGGTGCTCGACAACGTCGCCGCCGGCGTCATCTCCATCGGCCGGGACGGCCGCATCCTGACCTGCAACGGCGCCGCCCTGGCGATCCTCCACCAGAGCGCCGACGAGGTGCTGGGGCAGCCGGTGGAGGAGGCGTGGAGCGACGAGGAGCGCTCCCGACTGGCCCGACTGGTGCGCAACGGTGCCGGGACGGATGGTGGGACGGGGGGCACCAGCGCGGGCATCACCGCGGCGGGGGACGGCGACGGCGGCCCGCCCCAGGGCTTCGGCCCGGGGGGCGACCACAGCGAGGAGATCCACCTCCGCCTGGGCGGCGAGTGGAAGGTGCTGGAGGGCAAGGTGACCCCGCTCAGGGCCGGCGACGGCGGCCTGGTGCTGGTCCTGGAAGACCTCACCGAGCTGATCAAGGCACAGCAGCTCGCCGCCTGGAGCGAGGCCGCCCGCCGCATCGCCCACGAGATCAAGAACCCGCTGACCCCCATCAAACTCTCCGCCGAGCGGGTGCTGCGGCGCTACCGGGAGGGGGACCCCAACCTCGGCGCGGCGCTGGAGGAGGGCGTGGAGGTCATCGGCCGGGAGGTGGCGACGCTCCAGGCCATGGTGGACGAGTTCTCCCGCTACGCCCGCATGCCCCGGCCCCACCCCGCGCCCACCGACCTGGGGGAGCTGGTGGGCGACACCCTGGACCTCTACCGCGACGTCAAGGCCGGCGTCGAGGTGGAGGCCCGGATCGACCCGGACGTGGACCGGGTGTCCCTCGACGCCCGCCAGATCCGCCGCGCCCTGATCAACCTCATCGACAACGCCATCGAGGCCACCGAGGCGCCGGGGCGGGTGACGGTGGCGGCCCAGCGGGTCAACGGCCAGGTGGAGATCCGGGTCGCCGACACCGGCCGGGGCATCCCGGCGGAGGCCCGGGACAAGCTGTTCCTCCCCTACTTCTCCACCAAGGGCCGGGGCACCGGCCTGGGGCTGGCCATCGTCCAGCGCATCGTCACCGACCATCACGGCCGGCTACGGGTCGAGGACAACCGGCCCCAGGGGACGGTGTTCACCTTGGAGCTGCCGGTGCGCTGACCCTCGCCCCTTTAAATACTTTTGTGCATCTAAAAATACAACGGTACTGATATACATCTGCTTATGCTAGGCTTCGACCCTGTAACTAGGCCGTAATTCAATCTGGAACCAGCCCGCGCAGGTACCTCCCGGCATCTTCTTTCGCCAGGTGAGCACCGTCCGCGGTTCAAGTTCTGCCGCTCCTCCCCGCCGCACGGGGGCGAGCACATCTCAGATCACAAGGAGACGACACACATGACCCGACGTATCACCGCAGTTCTCGCCCTCTTCGCCCTGTTCGTGGCGCCCGTCGCCATGGCGGACACGGCGGCCCACGTCCAGAGCGTGATGGACCAGGCCAACGCTTCGCTGGCCGCCTCCGGCTCCGACATCCGCGTCGCCTACGCCGAGTGGATCACCGCCTCCGGCGACTCCGCCGAGGCCGGCTCCACCGTGTTCTACAAGAACACCGGCAACAAGCAGCTCGCCTTCGACTTCGTGCCCTTCGACCCGCGCCGCACCTGGAACCCCACCGCCGGCTTCTCCTACCTGGTGGACCAGAGCGACGGCGCCACCCTGAGCGGCCTGCCCAACGCCGTGACCGAGCCCGCCATCGACGCCGCCATGACCACCTGGGACGTTGACACCGCGTGCTCCGACCTGCCGATGTTCAAGTACGCCGATTCCGGCGCCGACCCGGACCTGATCGACTTCTCCTTAGGTTTCGGCCCGCCCCCCGGCCCCGGCTGGCCCTACGCCGACCTGGTCCACGGTGGCTGGACCCTGGCCTTCGCGCCGCCGATCCTGGGTGTCACCTTCACCTTCGGCTTCACCAACAATGGTGTCTTCACCGACATCAACAACGACGGCAAGATCGACGCCGCGCTGCGTGAGATCTACTACTCCAGCTACTACTTCTGGAACATCGGCTCCAACATCGACGTCGAGACCATCGCCCTCCACGAGGCGGGCCACGGCCTGTCCCAGGGCCACTTCGGCTCCCTGTCCCGCACCGAAGCCAACGGCAAGTTCCACTTCTCGCCGCTGGCGGTGATGAACGCCGGTTACACCCAGGTGCAGCAGGACCTCAAGCCGACCGACCTGGCGGGGCACTGCTCCATCTGGGGCAACTGGCCGAACAACTGACCTAGATAGAGATCCAATCCGCGCACGGCGCGGTTTTCACGGCGGCCGGGGGCAACCCGGGCCGCCGTTTTTTTGGTTCCCCGTACCGCCACAAGACACTCAACCAGGCCGGCGGCGGGAGCCCCGATCACCGGCCGCGATGGCCGAGTTGGCCAACTGGACCATCGCTTCCTTTTCGCTCTCCGAATCGGCCGAGAAAGCTTTGAGCGCGAAACGGTAGCGAACACCGCCCTGCGCCCATTCGATGACCGCCGGGCCGCAGGACGCGGCGCAGCGCACCGGATTGAAGTGTCCTTCGATCCCGTTGGCCAGCGCAACCGTCTCTTCAAAAAGCTCCCCCGCGTAATAGGCGCCCTCCGTGCGCTTGCCCGCAAACATCCCGATAAAACACGCGGTTCCGCGACAGTCGGGGACGTACCCGAGATGCACGGCGTATTCTTGCGATGTGGTCTCCGCATCAATGTAGACGTCGGAGTCGGGCAAGGGAATCTCGCCGGGCAGTAAGACGGGGATCTCGGTTTCCGCCTCGAGTTGCGGCAGCACCTGGCGAAACAGTAGCGCCACTTCTGACGCCACGTCCCGTGACGTTGGCGACAATGGAGCGCTGCAACCCGTCACCACCGGGAGGAGCGCCGAAACCGCCACCGCCACGCCGATCAGCCACTTGAGCCAAGGACTGGAGCCGGTCATTTCTCGGTCCCTCCGGTGGGTCGGATCACCTGCCGCTCGTCGCCAAGGCGGCGGGTGGCGCCGGTGGAGTCGAGGTGCTCGAGCCACGGGATGGCCCACTTGCGGGAAAGATCGAAGCGCTCCTTGAACTGGGCGACGGTGAAGCGCTCCCAGCCGGTGGCGGCCAGCTCTTCGCGCAACTCCTCGATGCGGGAGGCGGCCACCAGCAGGCCGTCGGGCAGGCGCACCAGGCGGCCCCGCTCCACCAGGTAGACCACCAGACCATCGACGATCTGCGGCTTGGCCCCCAGCCGGTCCGCCATCTCCGCCGGCGACGGCGGGGTCAGGCCCGCCGCCTCGTAGGCCGCCACCAGGTCCTGGGCGAGCTGAGACTCGCCGCCGGTGAGCTCCGCTTCCCGGCCCGGCAGGTTGAGGCGGTCGCCATCGACGGTGAGCACCCCCTGGGCCGCCAGCCAGTCGAGGTAGACGGCGGAGAGGTCGGCGGCGGCGCCGGGCAGGATGCGCTCCACCGCCTCCGCCTTCGGCATGCCCCGGGCCAGGCGGTTGGCGGCGAAGTACTCCTCCAGGACCCGGCCGGCGCGGCGGCTGACCCGGCGGAAGGCGTCGGGCACGATGAAGCGGCGGGGGGCGCCGGAGCCCACCTCCAGCAGGCGGCCGGCGGCGGCCAGGTCCGCCAGGCGCTGGGCCACCGCCTCCGGGTCGCGCCCCAGGCGGTGGGCCAGGTCGGCCACCCCGGCCCCGGCCTCCCCAGCGCGCTCCACCCAGGCGGTCAGCGCCTCGTCCACGCCCCGCCCGAAGGCGCGCTCCAGGGCGCTTTCCAGCGCAGCGCCGGACTTCTTCGCCAGCGCCGTGCCCCGGCCCGGGCGGTAGTCGGGGTCGAGGATCTCGCCGCCGCCCAAGGTGGCCGGGGGCGACGGCCGGCGGACGATGAAGCGGTCGCCCCGCGCCACCACCACCGGTGCGGCGAGGCGGATCTCCACCAGGGCGGACCCGCCCGGCGCCAGACCTCCGGCCTCGGGCGCGCCACCCTCGTCGGCGCCGGCAGCGTCACCGCCAGAAGCGTCACCCACCGCCACCGGCCGCAGCCGGCCCATCACCTCGGCGGTGTGGACGTGGACCCGCACCGGCTCGAAGCCGGTGAGCGCCTTGGGGGCGTCGGGCAGGAGGGTGAAGCGGCCCAGCAGGCGGCGGCGCAGGGTGAAGCGGTCCGGCGTCAGCAGCTCCACCCCCCGCTCCACCTCCTCCAGGCTGACGCCACCGAGCTGCAGCGAGGTGCGCTCGCCGGCCACCGCCTCCTCCCGGGGCTGGCCGTGGACCTGGATGCCCCGCACCCGGGCGCTGCCGCCCCCGGGTTGGACCTCCAGGGTGTCGCCGATGGCGATGCGGCCGCCGGCCAGGGTGCCGGTGGCCAGCACGCCGAGGCCCTTGAGGTGGAAGGCCCGGTCCACCGGCAGGCGCACCGGCAGGCGGTCCAGGGCCGGGCGCTCCTCCCCCGCCGCAGCCGCAACCCCGGTCGCCGCAGCCCCCGTAGCCGCAGCCCCCGTAGCCGCCGCGGCGGCCTCCGCCGCCGCGTCCACCAGCGCCCGCCGCAGCTCCTCCACGCCGTCGCCGGTGGTGCTGGAGACGGCGAAGCGGGGCGCCTCGGCCCACGGCGTGTCGGCGAGAAGCTCCACCACCTCCAGCTCCGCCAGCTCCACCAGGTCGTCGCTCACCAGGTCCGCCTTGGTCAGCGCCACCACCGCCCGGGGGATGCCGAGCAGGCGGCAGATGTCCAGGTGCTCCCGAGTCTGGGGCTTGACCCCCTCGTCCGCCGCCACCACCAGCAGCACCAGGCCGATGCCGCCGAGGCCCGCCAGCGCGTTGTGGAGGAACTTCTCGTGCCCCGGGACATCGACGAAACCGACCTGCAGGTCGCCCTCGCGCAGCCAGGCGAAGCCCAGGTCGATGGTGATGCCCCGCTCCTTCTCCTCCTGCCAGCGGTCGCAGTCGATGCCGGTTAGGGCGCGGACCAGGGAGGTTTTGCCGTGGTCGATGTGGCCGGCGGTGCCGATCACGGTGCGCCGTTCCGGCACCCCCTGCTCACCGCCGTCCGCCGGGGCCGTCGCCTTCGCCGCCACGTCAGCTTTCGGCGCGGGAGGTCAAAACGTCCCGGGCGACCTTGTTGACGGTGCCGCCGTCGGCCCGGGTGCCGAGCTTGCCCATCATCGCCCCCATCAGCCGCCCCATGTCGCCCATGCCGGAGAGGTCGTGCTCCGCGGCGTAGCTCTCCACCTCGGCCCGGACCTCGTCCTCGCTCATCTGTTGCGGCAGGTACTCCTCCAGGATCGCCGCCTCCCTCTCCTCCTTGGCGGCGGTCTCCTCGCGGCCCCCGGCGCGGTACTTCTCCGCCGCCTCGTGGCGCTGCTTGATCCCCTTGCGCACCAGCGGCACGAAGGCGTCCTCGTCCAGCTCATCGCCCTGCCGGATACGCTCGTTCTTGATCTCGGCGAGGAGCATGCGCAGGGTGCCCAGCCGCTCCTTGTCGCCGGACTTCATGGCTGCTTTGACGTCGGTCTCAATGCGCTCTTGTGGATGGCTCATGGGATTGATTATAGGGGCGCACCGCCCTTCCGGCACGCCCGTTGCTACCTTATTCAGGCAGAGAGGCACGACCATCACTCCAGCAAACGCCGACAGGAGACCCCCCTACCTATGGACATGATCTCGAAGCAAGACCTGACCCACCTCCTCGAGGGACGCGGCGACGCCCCCCACGTTTCCATCTTCCTCCCCACCATGCGCGCCGGCGCGGAGACCCAGCAGAACCCGATCCGCTTTAAAAACCTGCTGCGGGAAGCCTCCCAGCGGCTTGGAGACGGGGGGATGGACAAGACCGAGGTGGACGAGTTCCTCGCCCCGGCCCGGGCGCTGGTCGATGACTTCGACTTCTGGCAGCACCAGGCCGACGGCCTGGCGGTGTTTCTGGCCGACGGCTTCTTCGAGACCTACCGGGTGCCCATCGACTTCACCGAGCTGGTGACGGTGGAGGACCACTTCCACGTCAAGTCGCTATTTCCGCTGTTCAACATCGAGGGGGAGTTCTACGTCCTCGCCCTGTCCCAGAACGAGGTGCGCCTGCTGCGCGGCGACCGCTACCGGATCCACGAGATCCAGTTGGAAGACGTCCCCAAGAGCCTGGCCGACGCCCTGGGCCACGAAACCACCGAGCCCCACATCCAGTCCCACACCGGCAGCCGCACGGCGCGCATGGACCGCAGCCCCATCTTCCACGGCCAGGGCGCCGGTGAGGAGGACCAGAAAGCCGAGATCCGCAAGTTCTTCAATATCCTGGACCGCGGCATCCAGGACTTCCTCGGCGACAAGCGCTCACCGCTGGTCCTGGCCGGGGTCGATTTTCTGCTCCCCCTCTACCACGAGGCGACGGACTACCAGCACGTCGTCGAGGAAGGGGTCAAGGGCAACCCGGAGGACCTGTCCGCCGAGGAGCTCCACGATCGCGCCTGGGACGTGGTGGTCGAGGTCTTCCGCGCCCAGCGCCGCGAGGTGGTGGAGCGCTACAACGACCTGAAGAGCAACGACAAGGCGAGCGACCGCATCGACGAGGTGGTGCCGGCGGCGGTGGACGGCCGGGTGGACACCCTGTTCGTGCCCCGGGGGGTGCGCCGCTGGGGCACCTTCGACAGCGAACAGCGGGTCCTGAACCAGCACGACGAGCAGACGTCCGACAGCGAGGACCTGCTGGACCTGGCCGCCATCCACACCTTCCTCAACAGCGGCCAGGTGTACGCGGTGGCGCCGGACGACATGCCCGACGGCGGCCAGGTGGCGGCGGTGTTCCGGTACTGACCCAGCTCCGCCGCCGCTGCTCGGCCAGTGGTGAAGCATCCCGACGACCCGGTGCCGCCGCGCCGGGTCGTTTTGCGTTCGGCCGTCCCGCCTTCGGGCCCGGTCAGCGCTGCCGCTTCTTGAGCACCGAGCGGTGATCCCGCCACTCGGCCAGCGCCTCCACGTAGTCGGCGTGGGAAAAGCCCAGTTCGCTGGCGATCTGCTTGACCCGGGACTCCTCCTGGGAGCTGATGACGCCGTCGGCGGCGGCCACCGAGAGGGCGGCGTGCAGCAGCTCCCGGCGCTCCTCCTCGGCAGTGATGCCGGCGAACTCCCGGGTGACCAGGAAGTCCTCGGTCTCGCCGAACAGGCGGTTCTGGGCCTTGGCGATCTCCACCACCAACACCGCCTGCTCCTCCGGCAGCTCGCCGTGGCGGCGCACCAGCTCCTCCATGCGCTCGGTCTCCTCGGCGGAGATGTCGAGGTCGGCGTGGGCGACCCGGGAGAGGACGTAGGCGAAGGCGGCGACGAAGCGGGCCCGCTCCACCGGCAGCGCCTCCAGGCGGCCGACGATCTTGCGCACCGTCTCCGTGTCGCCGGCGGAGTCGGCTTCGGGGCGGTCCTCGCGTCCGAACAATCTGTCGAAAAAGCTCATGCCCGGATTATGCATGAAGCGAGGTGGCTCGTGGACAGTTCGGGCGCGGATGTTAGCGTGCGGCGATGACCACCAACCACCCTCCGGTGCGCAAGCGGGAGATTTTCGGCTGGGCGATGTTTGATTTCGCCAACAGCTCCTACACCACAGTCGTGGTGACCGTCGCCTTCAGCGTCTACTTCACCCAGCTCGTGGCGCCGCCGGGCAAGGCCGACTTCCTGTGGAGCGTGGGGGTGACCGTATCCAACGCCCTGGTGGTGCTCCTGGCGCCTTTGATCGGCGCGGTGGCGGACGACTCGGGGAGGAAGAAGCTGTTCCTCTTCGTCTCGTACCTGCTCTGCGTCGCCGGCACCGCGTCGCTCTGGTTCGTGGTCCCCGGCGGCTCCGCCATGGTGGCCCTGGCGCTGGCGCTCTTCATCGTCTCCAACGTCGCCTTCTCCTTCGGCGAGAACTTCGCCGGCGCCTTCCTGCCGGAGATCTCGACGCCGAAAAACATCGGCCGCATCTCCGGCTTCGGCTGGGGGCTGGGCTACTTCGGGGGCCTGGCCTGCCTGCTGGCCATCTTCCCGTTCCTCAAGGGCGACTTCGTGATCGACAACCTGGCCGGCCTGCGCGCCTCCTGGCTGGTCACCGCCGCCTTCTTCCTCCTCGCCGGCATCCCCACCTTCGTCCTCCTCAAGGAGCGCGCCCCCCGGGGGCCGCGGCGCACCCTGGTGGGCTACGCCCGGGAGGGCTACACCCGGCTGGCCGAGACTTACCGCTCGCTGTCCCACTTCTCCCAGCTCGCCCGCTTCCTCGGCGTCTTCTTCCTCTTCGGCTGCGGCCTGGCGGCGGTGATCTACTTCTCCGCCATCTACGCCCGCCAGACCCTGGGCTTCGAGGCCGGCGAGCTGATCCTGCTCTTCATGGTGGTCCAGCTCTCCTCCGCCGGCGGCGCCGTCGGCTTCGGCTTCCTCCAGGACCGGCTGGGGGCGGTGCTCACCATCCGCATCACCCTGGTGCTGTGGATCGGCGTCTGCGTCGTCGCCTACTTCACCGGCTCGAAGGCCACCTTCTTCGTCGTCTCCATGTGCGCCGGCCTGGGGATCGGCTCCTTGCAGTCGGCCAGCCGCGCCATGGTCGGCCTCTTGTCGCCGCTGGAGAAGAGCGGCGAGTTCTTCGGCTTCTGGGGCCTGGCCGGCAAGGCGGCGTTCGCGGTGGGGCCGCTGGCCTTCGGGGTTCTGTCCTCGACCACCGGCTCCCAGCGCGTCGCCATCCTGTCGACGGCGGTGTTCTTCATCGCCGGCCTGGCCGGCCTCGCCCTGGTGGATGAGAAAGCGGGCCGGGCCGCCGCCGAGTCGTGGGAGGAGGACCGGCGGGCGGCGAAGGAGGCGGAGCTGGCCGCGGTGGCCGCCTCTCCCGGGATGGAGCCCTGAGTGGAGGAGCGGGATCGCGACGCCCCGGGGGACGACCTGGGGGACGACCTGGGGGACGACCTGGGGCAGGCGCCGGGCCCGCCCGCTGAGCGCAACCGCGTGCAGCGTTTCCTGGTGTGGCTCAACCGGGTTGCCCTGGGGGCTTTCTTCCAACGGGTGGAGGTCGAGGGACGGGAGCGTGTTCCGCCGGAGAACAGCGGCCCGCTGATCGTGGTCGCCAACCACGTCAACGGCCTCATCGACCCGATGCTGGTCCTCGGCGCGACGCCGCTCTTCCCCCGTTTCCTCGGCAAGAGCACCCTGTGGGACATCAAGCCGCTGCGGCCGATCCTCGAGGGCGCCAAGGTGATCCCGGTCTACCGGCGCCAGGACAAGGGGGTCGATACCTCGAGGAACCGGGAGGCGTTTGCCGCCAGCCGGCGGGTGCTGACGGAAGGCGGCGTCATCTGCCTCTTCCCCGAGGGCAAGAGCCACAACGAGCCCACCCTGGCACCGCTCAAGACCGGCGCCGCCCGCATGGCGCTGGAGGCGGAGGCGGAAGCGCTGGCGGACGGCGGTACCCCGGCCGGCGTCCGCTTCCTCCCCATCGGCCTCTCCTTCGACGCCAAGCAGAAGTTCCGTTCCCGAACGCTGGTGGAGATCGGCGAGCCGTTCCCGGCGCTGACGGCGGCGGGGATCACCTCGGAGGAGGGGCGGGCGGAACTGGCCCGCCGGGTCGCCGGAGACGGTGACGGTGACGGCGATAGCGGCGAGGCGGGGGCGCCCCGGGAGGCGGTGGCGGCCTTGACCGCGGCCATCGACGACGCCTTGCAGGCGGTGACCCTCAACTTCGACACCTGGCAGGAGGCGCGGCTGATGCGCCGGGCGGCGGAGATTTGGCGCCACCCGGCCCGGGACGTCCCGCGCCGTGGCCGCCTGTCCGAGTCGGCACCGCTGCTCCGCGCCTTCGCCGAGGGCTACCGGGTGCTGAAGGAGTCCCACCCCGAGGAGGTCGAGCGCACCGCCGAGGCGGTGCGCCTCTACGACCGCCTGCTGACCACCGCCGGCCTGCGCGACCGCCACGTCGCCTCCACCTACCCGCTGCCCCCGGTGGCCGGCTTCCTGCGCCACAGCCTGGCCAACCTGCTGCTGCGCCTCCCCCTGGCGGTCGTCGGAACGATCTTGAACGCCGTCCCCTTCTCCATCGTCAAGCTGATCGGCGGCCGGGTGAAGATCCTCCACCAGAAGGCCACCTGGAAGCTCTTCCCGGCGCTCCTGACCTACCCCATCACCTGGATCGCCGAGGCGGTGGCGGCCGGCTGGTGGCTCGCCAGCACCACCGGCGCCGCCTGGGCGGGCTGGCTCCTCGCCTTGGCGGTCCTGGTCCTGGCACCCGTGGCCGGCTGGGAAGCCCTCCTCTTCCACGACCGCCGCTCGCGGCTCCTCCACGAGGTCAAGGCGTTCTTGAAGCTCCGCACCCGGAGGCGCTTCACGGAAAGGCTGCGGGAACAGAGGCAGGACATACGGCGACGGGTGGCCGGCTTGGTGGACAGGTACCGCGACCTGCCTTCCGGTTCCTGAACTCTCAGACGTTCCTACGCAGAAGGTCATCGAGCAGTGTGGGGGAGGCTCGAAAGTTGGTCCGCCGCAACCGCCCCACGGCGGCTTGCAGATCGACCCAACCTTCCCGGGAAGCCACTTCGAGCAGACCCAGGGTGCCTACTACCCGGAGGCCGCAGCGTTTGGCCGCGACCCGAGCGGCTTTGTCGTCGAGGATCACGACCGAGGCCGCCAACTGCTGAGCCAACAGGATCGCCTCCCGCTCCCCGGCGTCCAGACTCCTCAGCTCCGGGGACACGACCACCCCAGTGACGCTATGGACGACAAGCCGAGTCTCAGGGGAGTCCAGCCAGGCTTGCACCGCAGCGGGAACCCTCGGATGGCCAAGCTCGGTGATCACGGCTTCCGGAACCGCCACCTCAGCGAACAACTTCGCCAGAAGGTCGCCCTCGCCGATCAGTGGCAGGTAGCAGAGGGGAGAAGTATCGGCTACCGCGATCACCCGGCCCGCAACTCCCGAAGAGTGCGGACATCCTCGTCGAGGTCCTCTAGCGTGTAATCGAGGTAAGCCCCCGCCTTCTTGAGGAAAGCATCGACGTCCATGCGGGTCGGCAGTTCCAGGATCTCCCGGACCTGGCCCGCCGTCATCAGCCCGTGGCGATAAGCGTCAGCGAGCAGGACTTCTAGGACGTGACGGGGGAGATCCTCCCACCGCTCCCGCAGCTCCTGCCCGATGTCGTCAGGTACTTGGATGGAGATCCGCATGGCCCTAGCCTATCCGACGATGCAGCCCCACCCCCTGGACACGCGCCCGGCCTTCGGTAGAGTGCCCCCATGAGTACCGCCCGCACCATCACCCCCGGCGAAGGCTGGGGCAGCGTTCTGGCCTATATGGACCGGGGGACGATCCTGGTCCTCGGCGATTCCGGCACCGGCAAGACCACCCTCGCCCGCTGGCTGCTGGGGCAGCTCGACCGGGGGCTGGACCGGGTGGCGCTGGTGGACTGCGACCCGGACCAGAGCCACGTCGGGGTGCCGGGCTGCCTGGGGCTGGCGCTGACCGGGCCTTGGGAAGCGCCGGCGGCGCAGTGGTTTGTCGGCGCCAAGGAGCCCGGGGCGCGGATGCTCCAGACGGTCACCGGTGTGGTACGGCTGGCGGAGCGGGCGCGGCGGCGGGGCGCCCAGGCGGTGCTCATCGACACGACCGGGCTGGTCGAGGGGCCGGAGGGCCGCACCCTCAAGGTGCAGATCGCCCAGGCCACCGGAGCCGACCAGGTGGTGGCCCTGGAGCGCCAGCACGAGCTGTCGCCGCTGCTGGCCCTGCTGACCGCCGACGGCCGGGAGATCCGCCGCACCAGGGTCTCCAAGATGGCCCGGGAGGCGACGGACGAGGAGCGCCGCACCCACCGCCGGAACCGCTTCGCCGCCCACTTCCAGGACGCCCGGGCCCGCTTCCTCTCGCCGCGCCGGATCTTCCGCCCGGACTGGGTCGCGGCGAAAGCGAAGGACCTCGAAGTCGGGCAGGTGCTGGGCCACCTGGACGGCCACGGCTTCTGCCTCGGCCTGGGGATCGTGCGACAGGTCCACGCCGACCGGGTGGAGGTGCTGACCGCCGTGTCGGACGTGCCCATCGTGCGCAGCCAGACCGGCGATTTCCGCCTCGACCCGAAAGAGCTGGGACTGGAGCTGGAGCTGGACGCCGCCTTGCAGGACTCAGGCTTGCAGGACTGAAGGGCATGGAGAACCGAGAGCACCCCCGGGGCGCGGTCACCCGCGGCCCGTCGCTGACCGACCGCCTGCGCGCCTGGCCCCAGTACCTGCTGCCGGGCCACGCCCTGTCGCGGATCATCCACCGGCTCACCCGGTTGCGGGCGGGCTGGTTCAAGAACCTGGCCATCGGCACCGTGGTCCGCCTCTACGACGTCGATCTCTCCGAGGCGGCGGTCACCGATCCCCGGGCCTACCCCACCTTCAACGCCTTCTTCACCCGCCCGCTGGAGCGCGGCGCCCGGCCGCTGGCGGGCGGCGAAGGCACCGTGGTGTCGCCGGTGGACGGCGTGGTCAGCCAGGCCGAGGCCATCGCCAGCGACGGCCGCATCTTCCAAGCCAAGGGGCAGTCCTACACCGCCACCGAGCTGCTGGGCGGCTCGCAGGAGCGCTCGGCGCCGTTTTCCGGCGGCTCGTTCGCCACCCTCTACCTCTCGCCCCGGGACTACCACCGCATCCACATGCCGCTGGCCGGCCGGCTGCGGGAGATGGTCCACGTCCCCGGGCGGCTGTTCTCGGTGGACGCCGCCACCACCCGGGCGGTACCGCGCCTTTTCGCCCGCAACGAGCGGGTGGCGGCGATCTTCGACACCGCCGCCGGCCCCATGGCGGTGGTCTCCGTGGGGGCGCTGTTCGTTTCCGGCATCGAGACCGTGTGGCACGGCCTGGTGACCCCGCCCCGGGGCCGGCGGGTGGCGACCTGGGAGTACCCGGACACCGGCGAAGGTAGCGTCGCCCTCGCCAAGGGCGAGGAGTTGGGGCGCTTCAACATGGGCTCCACGGTCATCGTCCTCTTCCCGCCCGGCGCCGTCGAGTGGGCCGAGGGGCTGGCCCCGGAGGCGGCGGTGCGCATGGGGCAGGCCATCGGCCAGCGCACCGGCGGCGGTTCCTGAGCGCCGACACCGCCGCCCAGGAACAGCTACCGCCCCTGACCTGTTTTCACCCCCGAGACCGAGCCACTTTTCCCAACCCGGAGACACCGCACAGATGAGCACCAGCGACAGCAACACCCAGCTCGCCACCTTCGCCGCCGGATGCTTCTGGGGGGTCGAGGAGACCTTCCGCCAGCTCGACGGCGTCCTCGACACCCAGGTCGGCTACATCGGCGGCCACAAGGACGACCCCACCTACCAGGAGGTCTGCTCCAAGGGTACCGGCCACGCCGAGGCCGTGGAGGTGGAGTACGACCCGGAGACGATCTCCTACGAGGCGCTGCTGGAGGTCTTCTGGAACGCCCACGACCCGACCCAGGTCAACCGCCAGGGGCCGGACGTGGGCAGCCAGTACCGCACCGCCATCTTCGTCCACTCCCCGGAGCAGGAGAAAGCGGCCCAGGCGTCGAAGGAGGCGTTGGACGCCAGCGGCAAGCTGAACGCCCCGGTGGCCACCGAGATCGCCGAGGCCGAGACCTTCTGGCGCGCCGAGGACTACCACCAGAAATACCTCGCCAAGCGGGGCATGTCGAGCTGCGCGATTTGACCGCCGGCCCGCACACACGACCCCCGCGGAGACGGAGCCTGACCGCCGCGGGGCTGGCCATCCTCGCTACCCTCGCTCTCGGACTCCCCGCCGCCAGCGCCACCGCTGACGACGTCCGCAGCACCGGCGCCCTGAAGACCGAGGTCGAGGCCGGGGGCACGGCGTTCACCATCTCTCCCAAGCAGGTGGCCGCGGCGGAAGAGCGCCTGGACGGCATCCCCTCCGCCCTGGTCGTCCTGGACCCGGCGGACGGCCGGGTGCTGGCCCGCCTCGGCGGCGACGCGGCGGCCCAGCGCATGCCCCCCTGCTCCACCTTCAAGGTGCCCAACACCCTGATCGCCCTGGAGGAAGGGGCGGTCAGCCTGGACGACCACGCCATCCCCCGGGACCGGGAGCGCATCCCCGACGATGACTGGCGGGCCCGGGGCCGCTGGGCCGAGGACCAGGATCTCCGCTCGGCCCTGCGCTACTCCACCGTCTGGTACTTCCAGGAGGTGGCCCGCCGGGTCGGCGGGGAGTCGATGGCCGAATGGCTGGAGCGCTTCGACTACGGCAACCGCGACATCTCCGGCGGCATCGACACCTTCTGGCTCGGCTCCAGCCTGCGCATCTCGGCGGATGAGCAGGCGGCGTTCCTGGCCCGGCTGGTGCGCGGCGAGCTACCGGTGGACGAGGGGCACGTCGAGCTGCTCGAGGAAGGCATCCGCCGCGACGGCGGCGAGGACGGCACCTGGACCTGGTACGGCAAGACCGGCTCCTGCCAGAGCCCGCCCATGGAGGACGTGGCCCCGGGCAAGTCCTACGGCGACTTCCCCGACGACACCCCCTGGGTCGGTTGGCTGGTGGGCTGGGTGGAGCGGGATGAGTGGGGAAGCCGCCCCCTGGTCTACGCCTACCGCGTCGACGCCACCGACTACGACGAGCTGAAGGCGCGCCGCGACCCGCTGATCCAGCCGCTCCTCACGGACCTGGGATTGCTTCCACGGTCGGAGTGACCCCGCCGGCCTCGAAGTGGGGTCCGCTCTGCAGGGTGGCCCACGCGAAGGCTTTGCCGATGGAGAGAAGGGGTTGCTGCCAGTTCGAGCAGCACAGGTCCGCCAGCCCCTTGCTGCCACGCATTCGCAGCTCGGCGGCTTCTGCCGGGGTGATGCGCTCGGCGGTCCGCTGGATCTCGTAGACCCAGCCTTCGGAGCCACGCGCATCGCCGGGGATCACTACCCAGATCGAGCCTTCAGCCCGCGCCACCAGACAGGGGTTGTAGCGCCGACATCGTCCATGGAGGCCATCGAGACCCACCAGTTGGGCATCGCGGGGAGCCTCGACTCCGAAGGGACGAAGGAGGCTCGCCGCCGACGCCGGGTCCAGGATTCTTGCTGGGATTCGCCCCGGACCGCCCCCTCCGTAGCCGCCAATGGCGCCGTCGGGGCCCACCGTCCCCCGACCGATCTCGGTTCCTTCGCGGTCGAGCAAACGAACCACGAAGTAGTGGGGCCGGTAGGTACGCCCGCAGCGGTCGGTGCTCCAGTTGGTGACCTGCCGCACGTCGAAGGTCACCTCGCCGCGGGCCAAGGCGCGGTATATCGGTCTTTCTGGATCGTCACGCTTCGGTGGCCGGGTGCGGAAAAGGCCGAAGTAGCCGTGCTCGAAATCCTCGATCACCTCTCCCACGGTGGCTGGTTCCGGGTAGGGGATCTCCGCCCGGTACTCGGCGTTGGCTCCATGGGGCGGCTCTTCTCGGAAATCCTCCGGGCAGTCGATGGGAACCCAGCCGGGGGATGAGGCCAGCGGTGTCGTCTCGGTCGCGGCCCAGTCCGGGGTGCCCTCGTGGGAAATCCCGCCACAGCCGAGGGCTGCGACTACGAGAATGGTCGCAAGGAGACTGGGTCGGCGCTTCACCCTTCTTCGGACCCGCCCCGCCCCCGGTCCGTTCCCGCCTCCTCCCCCTGCCGCTTCCGCTTGACGTCCGCCCGCAGCTTGCGGAAGTGGTCCAGCCTCCGCCCCAGCTCCTGCTCGAAGCCGCGGCCGGTGGGTTGGTAGAAGCGGGTGCCGGAGAGGGCGTCGGGGAGGCAGTCGAGGCCGCCGGTGCCCTCCTCGGTGTCGTGGGCGTAGACGTAGCCCTCGCCGTAGCCGGTGTCCTTCATCAGCTTGGTGGGGGCGTTGCGGATGACCTTGGGCACCGGGTCGGCTGGGCGCTCCTGGACGGTGCGGCGGGCCTTCTTGTAGCCGACGTAGGCGGCGTTGGACTTGGGCGCCAGGGCGAGGTAGAGGACCGCCTGGGCGATGGCCAACTCCCCCTCCGGCGAGCCGAGGCGGTGGTAGGCGTCCCAGGCCGCCAGGCACTGGGGCAGCGCCCCGGGGTCCGCCAACCCCACGTCCTCGCTGGCGAAGCGCACCAGGCGGCGGGCGATGTAGAGGGGGTCTTCGCCGGCGTCGAGCTGGCGGGCCAGCCAGTAGAGGGCGGCGTCGGCGTCGGAGTCGCGGAGCGACTTGTGGAGCGCCGAGATGACGTTGTAGTGCTCCTCGCCGGACTTGTCGTAGACCACCACCTTGCGCTGCGCCACCCGGCGCACCTCCTCCGCGCCGATGCGCGGCGCGCTGGCGACCCCGCCGGCCTCGCCATCCTCCCCGCCCGCCTCCTGCGCCGTCTCCACCACGTCGGTGGCGGCCAGCTCCAGCAGGTTCAGGGCGCGGCGGGCGTCGCCGGAAGCGAGTTGGGCGAGGCTGTCCAGCGCCTCCTCGTCGATCTCCACCCCCAACTCCCCCAGGCCGCGCTCGGCGTCGGCCAGGGCTCGGCGCATCAGGCCCTTGAGATCCTCCGGGGAAAGCTGCTCCAGCACCACCACCCGGCAGCGCGAGAGAAGAGCGGAGTTGACCTCGAAGGAGGGGTTCTCGGTGGTCGCGCCGACGAGCACGATGTCGCCGGCCTCGACGTAGGGCAGGAAGGCGTCCTGCTGGGCGCGGTTGAAGCGGTGGATCTCATCGACGAAGACCAGCGTGCGCTGGCCGGCGCGGCGCAGCTTGCGCGCCTCCGCCATCAGCGCCTTGACCTCCTTGATGCCCGAGGTGACGGCGGAAAACGGCACGAAGCGGGCCCGGGTCTCCCGCGCCATGATCCGCGCCAGGGTGGTCTTGCCCGAGCCCGGCGGGCCCCAGAAGATCAGCGACGCCACCCGGTCGCGCTGGATGGCGCGGGAGAGGAAGCCGTCGGGCCCCACCACCTCGTCCTGGCCCACCACCTCCTCCAGGGTGCGCGGGCGCAACCGCTCCGGCAGCGGCGTGGCGGCGTCGATGGCGTCGTCCGCCTCGGCGCCGCCGGCACCGGTGTCCGGGAGCTGGTCGTCGAAGAGGGTCACTCCCCGGCGGGTTCCTTGTCGAGCTGCCGCACCACCGCCTCGGTGAACTCACTGGTACTGGCGTCGCCGCCCAGGTCCTTGGTGCGGATGCGCTGATCGACGAAGACGGTGCGGATCGCCTTGCCCATGCGGTCGGCGATCTCCGGCATGTCGAGCCAGCGCAGCATGGTGATGGCGGAGCGCATCAGCGCCACCGGGTTGGCCAGCCCCTTGCCGGCGATGTCCGGCGCCGAGCCGTGGACCGCCTCGAACACCGCCAGTTCGGTGCCGATGTTGGCGCCGGGGGCCACCCCCAGGCCGCCCACCAGGCCGGCGCAGAGGTCGGAGACGATGTCGCCGTAGAGATTTTCCAGCAGCAGCATGTCGTACTCCTCCGGCCGGATCACCATCTGCATGCACAGGTTGTCGATGATCCGGTCGTCGGCCTCGATCTCCGGGTGGTCCTCCGCAACCTCGCGGAAGCAATCCAGGAACAGGCCGTCGGAGAGCTTCATGATGTTGGCCTTGTGGACCGCCGTGATCCGCTTGCGGTTGTGCTTCTTGGCGTACTGGAAGGCGAACTCGGCGATGCGGATGGAGGCCTTGCGGGTGATGATCTTCAGGCTCTCCATGACCCCCGGCACCACCTCGTGCTCGAGGCCGCTGTAGAGGCCCTCGGTGTTCTCCCGCACCACCACCAGGTCGACGTCTTCGAAGCGCCCAGGGAAGGCCGGCAGCGACTTGCAGGGACGGACGTTGGCGTAGAGCTCCAGCTCCTTGCGCAGGCCGACGTTGATGGAGCGGAAGCCCTTGCCCACCGGCGTCGTCACCGGGCCTTTGAGGGCAACTTTGTTCCTGCGGATGGAGTCCAGCACCTCCTGCGGCAGAGGCTCGCCGTGGACGGCCATGGCCTCGGTGCCGGCGAGGTGGGATTCCCATTCGATGTCGGCGCCGGCGGCTTCCACCACCCGCACCGTGGCGGAGGCGACCTCGGGGCCGATGCCGTCGCCGGGAAGAAGTGTCACAGTCACAGTCATGTCGTTTTCACCTTCGTGTTGAGAGTTGCTAGGCTGGGGTCGAAAAGCGGGGCGGGCGTCCCGGTGCTGCCCGCGTGCCGACGGTGCCGGCCAGGGGGGTCTCCCGGAAATCTGACGGAGAGCCCGGCCAGAGACCGGAGTGGCACTCTTAGCGGCACTGGGAGCTGCGCGGTCGCCGCGGGCGCACCGGGCGCCTACGGCTCAAAAGGGTGCAAGGCCCACGCCGGGGCCGAGGATACCGCCCCCGGCGGTCACTGACCAGGAGGCCGGCCCACCGACACCCACTCGACCTGCCCCCCCTCGCCCTCGAAGACTTCGGAGAGCGGTCGCACCGCGGCGCCGAAGGCGAAGTCGAACACCAGGTCGTCGCGGTCGAGCACACCGTTGCCCGCCTCCGGACTGGCCGTGCCGGCCTGTCCCGGGGCGGCGTCGGCGTAGAGCACGACCACCCGCTGGCCGGCCCGCAGGACGTCGCCGGCGTGGACGTCCTGGCCCCACCGCGTCTCCCCTTCCAGCGACACGTAGTTCCACGGCAGGCCGCCTTCCGGCGCCCTCCCCAGCACCTCCCGCAGGAGCGGCAGAGTGGCGAAGGCGACCCGGTTCTCGGTCAGCCGGACCAGGCCGGGCCAGAGGTCGCCGCCGCCCTCCGGCGCGCCCTCTTCCAAGGCCCCTTGGCGGATCTCCCCGGCGTCGTCGGCGGCGGCCCCGGCGACCCCCGCCGGCGGCCGGATGTGGGTCAGGCCGAAGACCGACGAGGCGGGGCCGGCGCCGCCGGGCAGGCTGGCGACGACGGCGGGGAACTCCTCGACGTGGTCGCGAAGCTGCTCGCCCCCCCAGGAGGCGTAGCGGCTGTCGGAGGCCAGCTCGCCGCCCTTCTCGCCCCGCGCCACCACCTCGATGCGCACCTGGTAGCGCTGGGTGCCGAAGGAGCGCTCCAGGTCGGCGGTGTCGCTGGCCAGGTTGTCGTCGTTGGCCGGCTCCAGGCGGCCCGGGATCGACCAGGTGAACGGCCAGTCGTCGCGCAGGAAGCTCAACGAGCGGAAGCGCTCCAGGGTGTCGCCGGGGGCGAGGTCGAGGACCTGCTGGGAGCCCTCCACCGTGAACCAGAGGATCTTCACCTCACCGGGGCGGTCCCACGGGCGCACCGCCTCCGCCGGGACCGCCTCGCCGCCCAGGACCAGGCCCGGGGCCTGGGTGTAGAAGACCCGCTCGCCGTCCCGGGTCTCCGCCTCCAGCACCGCGTGGACGGTGAACGGCGTGCCGGCCTCGACGTCCACCCGGCCGACGGTGGCGACGTCGGCGCCCTCGGGCTGGATCGCCACCCAGGCGGTCTGAATCGTCGGCTGGCGCCGCTCCTCCACCTCCGGAGCCAGGAGGAACGCGGCGACGGCCGCCACCAGGATGGCGACGATGATCCAGAAGACCTTCTTCTCGGACGAGGCTGAGTCGGACGACGTCTCTTCGGGCATAGGCGCAGTCTATCTGGTGATGCGGCGATCCGGTGATGCGGCGATCCGGTGCGGCCTGATATCCGGTCCGGTCTCCCAAGGCCGCCGCCGATTGGTAGGATCTCGACGCCCGGGGCCCTGCCCCTTCCGACCCACTCGCGAGGAAACCCACCATGAGCAAACGCCACCATCTCGCCGGCCGCCGCATCGACCCCGAACCGCTGACCGGCAACGAGCCGCTGGACCAGGTGGTCGAATCGGCCTTCACCTCCTACAACGCCGGCCGCATCCGCGAGGCCTGCGGCCTGTTGGTGGAGAAGATGCTCACCGACGACACCACCCTGGGGCTGTCGCTGTCCGGCGCCCTGACCCCGGCGGGCTTCGGCAAGTCGTGCATCGTGCCGTTGATCGAGGCCGGCTTCGTCGACTGGATCTCATCCACCGGCGCCAACCTCTACCACGACACCCACCACGCCATCGGCCTCAAGCTCCACTCCGGCAACCCTTTCGCCGATGACGTGGAGCTGCGCGAGGAGGGGGTGGTGCGGATCTACGACATCATGTTCGACTACGACGTGCTGCTGAAGACCGACAAGTTCTACCGCCAGGTCATGCGCCAGCCGGAGTTCGACAAGCCGATGTCGACGCCGGAGTTCCACTACCGGGTGGGCAGGTACATGGACCAGGTGGAGCGCAAGCTGGGGCTCGAAGGGGTGTCGATCCTCGCCGCCGCCTACCGCCAGGGGGTGCCGATCTTCACCTCGTCCCCGGGGGACAGCTCCATCGGCATGAACGTCGCCCGCCTGGAGCTCGAGGGCCACGGCCTGCGCTTCCTGGTCAACGACGACGTCAACCTCTCCGCCGCCATCGTCTGGAAGGCGAAGGAGTCGGGCGGCAACAGCGCCTGCTTCATCTTGGGCGGCGGCAGCCCGAAGAACTTCATGCTCCAGACCGAGCCCCAGATCCAGGAGGTCCTGGGGCTGTCCGAGGCGGGCCACGACTACTTCCTCCAGGTCACCGACGCCCGCCCCGACACCGGCGGTCTCTCCGGCGCCACCCCCGGCGAGGCGGTGTCCTGGGGCAAGGTCGATCCGGACAAGCTGCCCGACGCCGTGGTCTGCTACTGCGACTCCACCATCGCCCTGCCGATCTTGACCAGCTACGCCCTGGCGCGGCGGGAGAAGCGGGAGCCGAAGCGGCTGTACGACGAGTTGCCGGCGATGCTCCAGGAGCTGAAGGAGACGTTTCTCAAGAACAGCGGTGGGGCGGAGCAGGACGGCGACCTGGAGATTTAACCGAGCTCCAGTCGCTTTCGCTTGTCGAGGCGGGAGAAGGCGGGGTCGGTGAGCGGGCCCACCACCGGTGGCGGCGGCGGACCCGCACCTACGAGCTCCGGTCAGCGGGGCCGGGTCTCTTCGATCTTGGCCACGATGTCGCGGTAGTTGGAGTTGGTGCCGTAGATGTCGACGAAGGTGGCGTGGGCCTGGGCGGTGTCGCCCATCATCATGTAGGCGTTGCCCAGGTCGTAGAGCAGGCCGAGGGTCTTTTCCTCCGGCAGGTCCGGCTCCTCCATGCCGCGGCGGTACCACTTGACCGCCAACTCCGGCAGCCCCTTCTCCAGGAACGACAGGCCGAGCATGGAGCAGCACTCGACCAGCAGGTCCGGACTCTTCGCCGCCACCTGGAACTCGCCGATGGCCTCGTCCAGGAGACCCATCTCCCGGTAGGCGATGCCGAGGTCGAAGTGGGTGTTGTGGTCCTCCTGGGAGAGGTTCTCGGACACGCCCTTCTTGAAACCCTCGACGATCTCCTCCAACGACTGCTCCTTCGGGGTCTCCAGCAGCAGTTCGTCGTCCTCCTCCAGGGCGCCCTCCTGGGACAGCTCCTCCTCCAGCTCGGCGGCCAGGTCGAAGAAGTCGTCCTCCTCGGTAAACAGGGCCTCCTCGCCCGGCGCCTCGCCGGAGACGGTGTGCTCCAGCCAGTCGGGGCTGGGCTCGGGGGCCGCCTCCTGCGCCGCGGGGGGAGCTGCGGCCGGGGGCGGCTCGGGGATCGCTTCGGTGGGGGCGGGGGCTTCGGGGAGCGCCTCCTCGGCCGGGGCCGCGGGCTCCGCTGCCGCGGGTTTGGCCGCGGGTTTGGCCGCGGGCTTAGACTTGCGCTTCGGCAGGACCTCGTCGGTGAGGGAGGCCAACCGGTCGTCGATGCTGGCCTTGGGGCGCTTGCGCTGGGGCTTGTGATCGACGCCGGCGGGAGGGGCCGCGGCGGCGGCGGCGGCTTCGTCCACCGGCGGCGTCTCGACCGGGGCGTCCGTGCCGGCGTCGGTCTCGACGTCGAAGAACGGGCTGTCGAGCTCCGTCTCCAGCTCGTCGAAGTTGAGCTCCACGGTGGGCTCGAAGAGGGCCTCGTCGTCGGCCGGCTCGGGCGGAGCGGCCTCAGCGGTGGCCTCCGGGGCGGCCTCAGCAACCTCCTCGGCCACCTCCTCGTCGCTCTCCGGGGCCACCACCACCCCGTCCTCCCCCATCTCGAAGCCGCTGTCGATGAGCTGCTGCCAGACCTCGGACCAGTCATCCGTGCCGCCGGTGCCCGCTGCCAGGTCGGTGGCCAGCTCCGCCGCCCCCTCGTAGCTCCCCTGATCGACGTGGAGACGGATCAACAACGCCCGGCCGCCGACGTTGTCGGGGTTCAGGGCCAGCAGCTCGCCGAGCCGCTCGGTGGCCTTCTCGGCCAGGCCGTACTTGATCAGCACCTCGGCCTCGGTGAGAAGGTCCACCTCCTCCCGGCTCTGCTCCGGGTGCAACTCGGCCGCGGTGCGCTCCAGGAAGTCGGGGTCGATGGAGCCATCGGACGGCGGCGCCTCGGAGAGGACGCTTCGGGAAGAGTCGGGCTCGGCGAGGTCTTCCCCGACAGCCTCTTCGTCGAGGGCCGGCGCGCCGAAGTCGAGATCGCCGGAGTCGAGATCCGTGTCCAGATCCGTGTCCAGATCCGCGTCCAGATCCGCGTCCAGATCCATCTCCAGCTCGCCCGCGTCGTCCAGGGCGTCGAGGTCGAGGGTGATTTCGGGGGCGGTGTGGTCGGCGTCGAACCCGGCCCCCATCTCGCTGGAGGCCTGCTCCCCCTCGGCCTCCTCGTCGGCGGCGCCCACCGAAACCTCTCCCAACGTGGTGCCGGCACCGGTCAGCTCGGCGTAGTCCTCGGCGTCCAGCTCGTCGTCCTCCACATCGAGGACCAGGTCCACCTCGTCGTCGTCCAGGGCCGGACCGGCGGCGGCTGGTTCCGGCGTCGGAGCCTCCGGCGCGGCCTCCGCCCCAGGCTGGTCATCGCCGGTGTCCCCCTCCTCGGCGTCGTGCCCCACAGCCACCCGGTCGGCGATGGCCGCGGCCGCGGGATTGGCTTCCACGGCGCGGGACAGGAAGCGGGCCGCGGCGCCGTCGGCGCCGGCCTCGTGCAGTTTGGTGACGCCGCTCTCGATGAACTCCAGGTCGTCGGAGTCGACGTCCAACCCTTTGAGCAGCACCTGCTCGGCGTCTTCCGGGTGGCCGTGCTTGAGCATCAGGCCGGCGATGTCCTGGTACTGGGCCATCGCCTTGTCCAGCAGCTTCTGCTCCTGGTACAGCTCCGCCAGGTGGACCCGCAGGCTGGGGTCCTCGGGATCGACCTCGGTCATCCGCTCGTAGATGGCGGTGGCCGAGGTGGAGTTGTCGTGTTTTACGTAGTAGTCCGCCAGGACCTGGTACTGGGTGCGGGCTTCGTTCAGCAGCCCCTGGCGATGGTACAGCTCGGCGAGTTGCTCGTAGACCCCGAGACGGGTGGGGTCGAGCTTGATGATCTTCTTGTAGATCGCCGTCGCCTTCGGGAAAAACCCGTCGGCGGTGTAGTTCTCGGCGATCTGCGTGAAGAGGCCGATGGCCTCCTCGATCTGATCGGAGCGGGCATAGAGGTCGCCCACCCGGTTGAGGGTCGTGGCATCGTCCGGTTGCTCCGCAAGCACCTTGCGGTACTCACGGATGGCGGCATTGATCTTGCCGCGCTGGACGTACTTCTCCGCCGTCCGAACGACCTTTTCGCGTTTGACGGCCACGGGTCGGCCGAAGCCACTCCCTTCTATCCAGCGTTACGCAACTCTCCCTGCCACCCGCGCCGCCCCACTCGGGGAACGGCTTGCCGGGCGGAGGCGCTAAATCTCGCGGCGCTCTTCGATGCGGGCCGCTTTGCCGCGCAGGCCACGCAGGTAGTACAGCTTCGCCCGGCGCACCTTGCCGCGGCGGGTGACCTCGATCTGATTGACGATGGGCGAGTGGATCGGGAAGACCCGCTCGACACCGATGCCGCCGGAAACCTTGCGCACCGTGAAGGTCTCCCGGGTGCCGCCGCCGCGCCGGGCGATGACCACTCCCTGGAAGATCTGGATGCGCTCCTTGTCGCCCTCGACGACGCGCACGTGGACCTTCACCGTGTCGCCGCCCCGGAAATCCGGCACGTCGGTCTTCAAGAAACTCTGCTCCACCGCCTGTAGCTTGATCATGGCTCTTTCCTTCAAAGTTGAGAACGTCGATTATCTCTTACGGCGCGCTAATTTAGCAAGCCGCCGCAAGGTGTGGACCGGCGTTCGTTGCAGTCGGGTCCATCTCGTTTCGGTAATTCATTCAATCCGTCCACCGCCGCGGCGCAAGCGCGCCAGCCAGCGGCGGTCCTCGTCGTCCAGTTCACCCCGCTCCTCGGCCGCCGTCACCAGCTCCGGCCGCTTGGCCAGGGTGGCGGCCAGCGCCTCGCGGCGGCGCCAGGCGTCGATGGCGGCGTGGTCGCCGGAAACCAGCACCGGCGGCACTTCCAGCGCCTCGCCCGCCGGCCCCTCCACCACGGGGGGCCGGGTGTAGTGGGGATGGTCCAGCAGACCGTCCCGAAAGCTGTCCTGGACCACCGAGTCGGGCAGCCCGACGACGCCGGGCACCTGCCGCGACACCGCCTCGACGACCACCATGGCCGCCAGCTCGCCGCCGGACAGGACGTAGTCGCCGATGGACAGCTCCTCGTCCACCACCGTCCGGCGCACCCGCTCATCGACCCCTTCGTAGCGGCCGCACATCAGCAGCAGGTCGCCGCGGCCCGCCAACTCGCGGACCACCGCGTCGTCCAGGCGACGGCCCTGGGGCGACATCATCACCCGCCACGGCCGCCGGCCTTCGCCGTCGTCCGCCGCCAGCTCGCCCACCGCCCGTATCCAGGGCGGCGCCGTCATCACCATGCCGCCGCCGCCGCCGTAGGGCTCGTCATCGACGCTGCGGTGGCGGTCCTCGGTCCACTCCCGAAGGTCGTGAACCGAGACCTCCATCAACCCCTTCTCCACCGCCTTGCCCACCAGGCTGGTGGCCAGGAACGGCTCGAAGAGCTCCGGGAAGATGGTCAGGATCCGGACGCGCATGCTTCGATCAATCCCGGCGGTAGGTCCACGTCGATGCGTTGGGCTTCCAGGTCCACCTCGACCAGGAAGTCGCGGACGAAGGGGATCGGCAGGCGGCGCAGGCCGTCTTCGACGATCAGCAGCAACCCGCCGCCGTCTTCGACCAGGGCGCTGACCGTGCCCAGGTCGCCTTCGGCGGCGTCGTGGACCCGGCAGCCGACGAGTTGGAATTCGTACCACTCGCCGTCGGCCGGCGGCGGCACCTCGGCGGTGGGGACCACCAGGTCGGCGCCGCGCAGGCGGTCGGCGGCGTCGCGGTCGGCAACGCCCTCGAACCAGACCATCATGGAGCCGCTGTGCTCCTGGGATTGAGTGACCACCAAGGCGTCGGCGGGGTCCGGCGGAGATGGGGGCACGGCCTCCAAGTCCTCGCGCAGCCACATGTGGCTACCGGCGGCGAAGCGGGCCGGGTTGTCGCTCAGCGACTCCACCAGCACCGCCCCCCGCACCCCGTGGGCGCGGCGCACGCGGCCGACCAGGATCAGGTCGTCGCCACCTCTGCCTTCGTCCGCCGCCATGACTCATCCAACCTGTTTGACCAGTGCTGTCTCAGCAGTCCTGGTCAGAACCGCGAGACGGCGGCGAGGTCAATCGACGACCTCGAGCTCGTATTGCTCGTCTTCGATGGCGGCGCGGCAGTCCAGCAGGGTGCGCATGGCGCGCACCGTGCTGCCCCGGCGGCCGATCACCTTGCCGATGTCGTCCTCGGCCACCTCGACCTCGAACACCAGGGCGTCGTCCTCATCGACCTCGAAGATCTCCACCTCGTCGGGCTCGTCCACCAGCAGGCGGATCAGGTCTTCCAGGTGATCAGCGACGTCCAGCTCGATCATCTCTTCAGCCATGGTCAGTCCTTCTTCTCGTCGTCGCCGGCGGCGGCGTCGGCCTTGTCGGCCTTGGCCTCAGCATCGGCGGAATCATCGGCCTTGGCCTCAGCCTTGGCGTCATCCGCCTTGGCATCGTCGGCCTTGGTCTCAGCCTTGGCGTCGTCAGCCTTGGCATCGTCCGCCTTAGCCTCAGCTTTGGCGTCGTCAGCCTTGGCGTCATCGGCTTTGGCGTCATCAGCCTTGGCCTCTTCAGCCTTCGCCTCTGCGGCGGCCTTCTTCTCTTCCGCAGCCTTGGCTTCGGCAGCCTTCTTCTCTTCCGCGGCTTTCGCCTCGGCGGCCTTCTTGGCTTCAACGGCCTTCTTGGCGGCCTTCTTCTCGGCCTTGGTGGGCTTGGCGGCCTCGGCCTCCAGCTTGCCGGTTTCCAGGCGGTGGACCAGGTTCTTCACAGTGGGGGACAGGAGGGCGCCCTGGTCTTGCCAGTAGCGCAGTCGCTCCAAGTCCAGCTTGACGTCGGGGGGCGAGAGGCGCGGGTTGTAGTGCCCCACCTCCTCCACCGCCGACGCCGTGGGCGTTCTACGGGAATCGGAAACCACCACCCGGTAGAAGGGGGAGTGGGTCTTACCCATTCGGCGTAGCCGAATCTTCAGCATCTCGTCTCTCTCCTAGACGTATTCTTCGAGATCGCGATCAAGTATGTGCGAGCGGGTGTTGCAAGGCTCTTTCGGCGGTGCGCAAGCGCAGTGGCCCGGGTCGCGGTAGGGGGCCAACCGCACGAAGCTCCACAGTATAGCCCACGATGGCGGCAGAATTCAACCCCGGCGGGTCCGGCGGGCGCCGGGGAAGGCGCCGAAGGCCGGGGCACCAGCTACACTAACTGAATCGTGCGCTCATCCAAATACGTCCCGCCCGGCCACCGTACCCGCCCCGCCTTCCCAGCTCTGCCTGCGCGCTGCGCCGGGCTCCTGGTCTTTCTCCTCCTCGCCGGGTGCAGCGCCCTGCCCCGGATCGACCTGGAATCGATCCTGGAGGAGGTGCTGGTGCGGCCGGGGCCGGGGCAACCGCTGTCGGTGGAGCGCCCGGGCCACTTCTTCACCTCGTCCCGGGGCAACCCGAACTGGCGGGTGGAGGTGCCGGTGGAGACGGGGATCAGCTACAGCCGGGCGGTGATGGAGTTCGATTTCGTCCACGGGGGCTACCACTCGAGCCTGTTCCACGGCCTGTGCAACCTGCGCTCCGACAAGCTGCTGGTGGCGGTGCAGATCCGGGCCGACCGCTCGAAGACCATCCTCGACCGGGGCAACGGCCAGAGCAAGGGGGCGGCGGCGCCGTGGCAGCCCGGGCAGCGCTTCCACGTCAAGCTGACCTACGACGCCGCCGGCCGGCAGAACACCTTCCAGCTCTCCACCGGCGGCCGGGTGGTGCAGACCCTGACCGCTCCCACCGCCGGCCGCCCCCTGGCCACCAACCGGGTCCTCACCTTCGGACTCAGCCAGCCCCGGGTCGCCGACAACGCCTTCTTCCCGCTGTGGGGCTCGCGCTTCTACGACCTGTCGATCCGGGTCGAGCCGTGAGTCCGCTGGCGTGACCCCGGAGATCCCGCTCCCGTTCGGCCTCGCCGCCCTGGCGGTGCTGGTGGCGGCCCATCTCTTCGGTCGGCGGCTGACCCGGGCCGGCGTCGGCCCGCGCAGCGTCTGGCTTTCGGTAGGGGGCGGCGTGGCGGTGGCCTACGTCTTCGTCCACCTGCTGCCGGAGCTGGCCGCCGGGCAGCGGACGGTGGAGGAGGCGCTGGGGGGTGTCCTGGGCTTCGTCGAGAGCCACGTCTACCTCATCGCCCTGTTCGGCCTGGTGGCCTTCTACGGGTTGGAGCGGGCGGCGCTGGGTGGTGGCGCGGAGGACCGGGACGGCGATGGCCGGGACGAGGCGCCGGCGGCGGTCTTCTGGCTCCACGTCGCGGTCTTCGCCGTCTACAACTTCATCGTCGGCTACCTGCTGCTCCACCGCGACGAGCCGGGGATGGACAACCTGGTGTTCTTCACCCTCGCCATGGCGCTCCACTTCATGGTCAACGACCACGCCCTGGCCGAGCACCACGGCGACCTGTACCACCGCCGGGGCCGCTGGATCCTCTCCGCCGCCATCGTCCTCGGCTGCGTCTCCGCCAACTGGCTGCCCGTCTCCCACGCCGGCGCCGCCGTCCTCCTGGCCCTGGTGGGCGGCGCCACCATCCTGAACGTCTTGAAAGAAGAGCTCCCCGCCGAACGCCGCAGCCGCTTCTGGGCCTTCGCCACCGGCGCCTTCGGCTACGCGGCGCTGTTGCTGTTGGTGTGAGGGCTACAATGGCGGCATGAGCACAACGGCAATGGAGGCCCGAATCCAGGAGATCGCCCGTCTCTGCCATCCCGTGGCGGCGGCGGATCCCCGGGTGCTGGGCCTCTACCTCTTCGGATCGGAGGCCGAGCGGACGGCGGGAGAGCATTCCAACATCGACCTCGCGGTGTTGTTCCCCTACAAGGCGGATGTGCCGGTGATGGAGGGCGACGTGCACCTTCGCAATCTCGGCGCCTGCGAGCCGTTCCTCGCTCTAGCCCGGATTTCTCACCAACTTCGTCGCGAGAGGTCGAAGATGCCTGTGGCTGTAAGGCGCAAGGCGAGTCGGCCCCGCAGGCGTAGTTTCACTACGTCGAGGACGCCGACCGGCTT
>Ga0102947_1000022_pt1 | contig 50153 bp, 43 predicted proteins | sample SalPon2A_A_D2_MG_FD_78210 | JGI IMG/M metagenome (GOLD analysis project Ga0102947, IMG submission 78210) | Soil microbial communities from South San Francisco under conditions of wetland restoration - Salt Pond MetaG R2A_A_D2_MG | ecosystem: Environmental > Terrestrial > Soil > Wetlands | place... | reverse complement strand
GCTGCGGCGAGCTGCTGGAGCGCCGAGGCGTCACCATCCGCCCCGACGACACCGACGAGCTGTCCGACCACGTGCGCACCGAGACGCTTTGAGACGGAGACGGGGGGGCTCAGGATTGCGGGGCATGACGCTGTGGCGGCGCGGTGCAGTGTTGCCGCCTGTGTTGCCGCTAGTGTTGCCGCTCCTGGTGGTGCTCTCAGCGTGGGGGCTGGTCGCCGCCGAGGTCATCGAGGTGCCCTACCTCACCAGTCGGGTGATGGACGAGGCGAACCTGCTGCCGGAGGCGGCGGAGACGGAGTTGGAAGCGCGCCTGGGCCGCTTCGAGGCGGAGACGGGCCATCAGCTCGCCGTCCTCACCGTCCCCAACCTGGGGGGCGAGCCCATCGAGGACTACTCGATGCGGGTGGTGGAGACCTGGAAGTTGGGGCGGGCCGAGGAGGACGACGGCGTGCTGCTGCTCGTCGCCCGGGACGACCGGCAGATGCGGCTGGAGGTCGGCTACGGGCTGGAGGGCCGCCTGACCGACATGGGATCGCGGCGCATCCTGGACCACGTCGTCGCCCCCCGCTTCCGGGACGGTGACTTCGCCGGCGGCGTCTCCGCCGGCGCCGACGCGGTGATGGCGGTGCTGCAGGATGAGGGGGCTGAGACCCCGGTGGACCCGTTGGCGGGCCGCTACCCGGAGCCGTTTGGGATCGGCGACCTTGCCGGTTTGTTGTTCGGCGGGTTGCTGATGCTGATCCTTCTCGTCACGATCCTTTCCGTGCTCTCGGTGGGTGCCTTGCGTGGCCTCGGCTCGGGCTGGGGCTCGGGCTGGGGCCGGGGCCCCAGATCCAGCTCCGGTTCATGGGGCAGCAGTTCATGGGGCAGCAACTCATGGGGCAGCAGCTCATGGAGTGGCAGCTCGCGGAGCCGCAGCTCATGGGGCGGTAGCTCGCGGAGCCGCAGCTCGGGGAGGAGCAGTTTCAGGGGCGGTGGCGGCAGCTTCGGCGGTGGGGGAGCGTCGAGCAGTTGGTAGGCGCTCTGTGGACGAACCATGCATAAACGCGACGCGATGAACCACACCGACCGCAACTCTGGCGCAACATGGCGACCGGAATGGGTGCCGACCCATGGCTTGACCGTGGCTAGCTTCCTCCTTCTTGCTCTCCTGGTGGCCTCGGCGGTGGCGCCCCCGGCCGCAGCCGCGGAGGCGGAGGTGCCGGCGCTCAGCGGTCGGGTGGTGGACCAGGCGTCCTTGTTGCCGCCGGCGGAGCAGCGCGGCCTGGAGAGCCGCCTGGCCGCCTTCGAGGCCTCCACCGGGCACCAGGTGGCGGTGCTCACCGTCTCCAGCCTCGGCGGTGAGCCCATCGAGACGTACTCCATGCGGGTGGTGGAGGCGTGGGAGCTGGGGCGGGCGGAGGCGGACGACGGTGTGTTGCTGCTCATCGCCCAGGACGACCGGCAGATGCGCCTGGAGGTGGGGTACGGCCTGGAAGGGGAGCTCACCGACATGGCGTCGCGGCGGGTGCTCGACAACGTCGTCGCGCCCCGCTTCCGCCAGGGCGACTTCGCGGGCGGGGTGACCGCCGGCGTCGAGGCGGTGATCGCCGTCCTGGAGGAGGGGGAGTCGGGGGTGGAGCGGTTCGCGGTGTCCGAGCCCCGCCGGGGCGACAGCGATTCCACCGGCGGCCTGGTGGGCCTGGCGGTCTTTGTCCTGTTCGCCTTTCAGATCCTCTGTGGCCGCGGCTGCGTGAAGTGGGGGATCTACACCGCCGTGTCCCTCGGCATCGTGATGTCCTGCTACTTCCTGTTCGGACCGGTGGGGGCCGGTATGGCCGCCGTCGCCATGGTCGTCGTCCTGCCGGTGCTGAGCCGCGTGTTGTGCGCCGCCGGCGGCGGAGTCTCCACTCGGGGTGGTTCCTGGACTGGAGGCTTCGGGGGTGGGGGTGGCGGCTTCAGTGGCGGTGGCTTCAGCGGCGGAGGAGGCAGCTTCGGCGGCGGCGGCGCTTCCAGCAGTTGGTAGGTGCGCGCCTCGGATTCCCGCTGAGCTTCCCGGGTCCGTCGTTTAAACGAGGATTGGCATGGTGCTCGCACCCTTGTATGGGCCACTAGAGACGCACACTGAAGTCGCACACACCCTGGAGGTACCTCATGAACGAGCGACTGAACGACAAGAAAATCGCCATCCTCGCCGCCGACGGCTTCGAGCAGGTCGAACTGCTGGAGCCGCGCAAGGCGCTGGACGAGAACGGAGCCACCACCCACGTCATCTCGCCGTCCAGCGGCGAGGTCAAGGGCTGGGACTCCACCGACTGGGGCGAGACCGTCTCCGTCGATGCCGAACTCGCCTCGGCGAACCCGGAGGACTACGACGCCCTGCTGCTGCCCGGCGGAGTCATGAACCCGGACAACCTGCGGCGCGAAGAGAAGGCCCAGAGCTTCGTGCGCCACTTCTTCGACGCCGGCAAGCCGGTGGCCGCCATCTGCCACGCGCCGTGGACCCTCATCGACGCCGGCGTCGCCGAGGGCCGCAAGCTGACCTCGTACCACACCATCCAGCAGGACCTGAAAAACGCAGGCGCCGACTGGGTGGACGAGGAAGTGGTCTTCGACCGCGGCCTGGTCACCAGCCGCAACCCGGACGACATCCCCGCCTTCAACGCCAAGATGGTGGAGGAGTTCGCCAACGCCGGCAAGACGGCCCAGGCCGCCTGACCCGGCCCGGCTTCAGTCCCCTTAGTCGCAACCCGCCGCCCCGGCCCTTGTGGCCTGGGCGGCGTTTGTTTTGTGGGGAGGCGGGCATGCTTGGTGGGGAGGCAGGCACCGCCGAGGGGCTACACTAAGGGCCGCCATGACCGCCCTAGTCACCGCCCTCTGCCTGATCGTCTACTACCTGGGGTACGCCTTCTATTCGCGCTACCTGGCGCGGACGGTGTTCTCGCTGGACCCGTCCCGGCCGATTCCGGCCCACACGCTGTCGGACGGGGTGGACTACGTGCCGACGCGGAAGCTTGTGCTCTTCGGGCACCATTACGCCTCCATCACCGGTCTTTCCCCGATGCTGGGGCCGGCGGTGGCGGTGATCTGGGGGTGGGCGCCGGCCATGCTCTGGGTGGTGGCGGGGGCGCTGCTGGTGGGCTGTGTCCACGACTTCGGCGCCCTGGTGGTGTCGATGCGCGCCCGGGGGATGTCCATCGGCAAGGTGACGGAGGGGATCGTGGGGCCGCGGGCCAAGACCCTGTTCCACCTCATCATCTTCTTCGGCATCGCCCTGGCCATGGGGGTCTTCGTCTACGTCATCGCGCTGCTGTTCTCCATCACCGAGGCGTGGCGCCCCGACCAGCCCCTGGCCGACCCGTCGTCATTCCCCACCGCGGTGCTGCCGTCGGCGGCGCTGATCGCCATGGCCCTGGTCATCGGCTGGCTGGTGTACCGGCGGGGGTGGCGGTTGGCACCGCTGGCCGGGGTGGGCTTCGCCCTCACCCTGGTGGCGGTGTGGGCCGGCACGGAGCTGCCCACCCTGGGCCTCGGCCGCGAGGGCTGGCCGGCCCAGCCCACCTGGGTGCTGATCCTGCTGGCCTACTCCTTCATCGCCTCGGTGCTGCCGGTGTGGAGCCTGCTCCAGGCGCGGGACTTCCTCAACTCGCTGCTCCTCTATCTCGGCCTGGGGATGGCCTACCTGGGGATCTTCGTCGCCCGGCCGGAGTTCGCTGCTCCGGCGGTGCGGCTCCATCCCGAGGGGGCGCCGTCGTTCCTGCCCTTCGTCTTCATCATCATCGCCTGCGGCGCCGCCAGCGGCTTCCACTCCCTGGTGTCTTCCGGGACCACGGCGAAGCAGATCGACGGCGAGACCGACGCCCGCTTCATCGGCTACGGCGGCATGATCGGCGAGTCGCTGCTGGGCCTGCTGGCGGTGGTGGCCTGTACGGCGGTGGGGGCGGGCACGGTGGGGGAGCGGGCGGTCCACGCCGCCGGGGCGGGAGGGCTGGCCCTCCAGGCGGATGTCGAGCTGGCCCTCCGGGCCAAGGCCGAGCTGGCCTGGCTCCACACGTATTCCGACTGGGGGGCCATGCAGGGCCTGGGGCGCCAGGTGGGGGTGTTCATCACCGGCGCGGCCGGCTTCGTCAGCGAGTTGGGCCTGCTCGATTTCCAGACCGCCACGGCGCTGGTGGCGGTGGTGGTGGTGTCCTTCGCCCTGACCACCCTGGACTCGGCCACCCGGCTGCTGCGCTTCAACATCTCGGAGATCGGCGAGACCCTGCGCCTGCGGATCCTGGACAATCGGTACGTCGCCTCCGCCCTGGCGGTGGCGGTCATCGCCTTCTTCGCCTTCTTCGAGATCGGCGGGGCGCCGGCGGGCCTGGCGCTGTGGCGGCTGTTCGGCACCGTCAACCAACTGCTGGCCGGCCTCGCCCTGCTGGTGGTCAGCCTCTACCTCCACCAGCGGGGCCGCAACGCCTGGGTGGCGGCGGTGCCCTGCGTCTTCATGCTGGTCTCCACCCTGGTGGCCATGGTGAGCAACCTGGCCGACTTCTGGGGGCAGGTGGGGGAGGGGGGCGGCGTGCTCTTCGCCGTCGGCTCGGTGCTCCTGGTGCTGGCCCTGTGGCTGCTGTGGGAGGCCGCGGTGTGCTTCCTCCGCTGCCGCGGCCGGGAGCCGCTGGAGCGGCTGGACGTCTTCGAGAGCTGAGACGTCGGTCCAGACGGAGAAAACCCCTCGCCGCCCGGTGGAAAGCGGCGAGGGGACAGGGGATTCGCCAGTTGGACGTGGCGATATGGGCTCGACGTCAGTCGAGCGAGAAGTTGACCGTCAGGTTGTAGTAGACGTCCACCGGCTTGCCGTTCAGGGTGGCCGGCTTGAACTTCCAGTCCCGGATCGCGTCCTTGGCCTGCTCACCCAGGCCCATGGGCTGGTCCTTGAGGATCTTGACGTCGGTGACCCGGCCCTGCTTGTTGACGATGGCCTGGACCACCACCGGGCCCTCGATGCGGGCGTTGCGGGCGGTAGGCGTGTAGCCGGGCTGGCTGCCACTGGTCTTCACCGGCGCGTTGACGTCACCGCCGACCCGGATCGGGCCGTCAGGTTCGGGATCGGGGGGCCCCTCGGGGATGGCGATGTCCATGTCGACCTCCGGCACGGCAGTCTGGGTGGTGGTCGGCAGTTCCTCCCGGGTCGGGCTGTCCTCGACGAAGTCCACTTCGCGGTCAGGGGTGGGGACCGGCTCCGGCGTGGGCTCCGGCGCGGGCTCCGGGTCCGGCTGCTCGGGCTCCGGGTCCGGCATGGGGACCTTCTTCGCTTCCGGCTTGGGCTCCGGTTTCGGCTCGGGTTTGGGCTTCGGCTTCGGCTCGGGCGGCTTCAGCTTGACGCTCTTCACCTTGAAGACCTCCCGCTGTTCCTCCTCTTCCGGCGGCTCAGCTTCGACGAACTGGGGGAAGTGGAAGGCGAGGAAGCCGAGGTGGAGGGCCAGGGCGACGGCGATGGCGATGCGCAGGGTCTTCTGCGTTCGGCTCTCGCGTTCTGCGTGGTCGCGAACGGTCTCGCTCCATCGATCTCGGCTCTCCGGCGGCTTCTCGCCGCCGCCGGTCGCCTCGGTGGTGTCGTTCTGCCCGTCTGGCTGGCTCATGGCGGATCCCTTCGTCCCGTGGGGTGAATCAGGCTCGGCTCACCCACAGAAGTTTCAAGATCCCTGCCAGGGTGCGTCAGCGGGGCGCGCCGGCGATCTCCTCGATGGGGATTGGGAAGGCGTCCTGGAAGAGCGGGTTGACGGCTTGGATCTCGGCGCGCAGGGCGGCGGCTTCCTCCCCCCGGCCCTCCCGCTCCAGGGCGGCGGCGGTGAGGCGCCGGTTGTGGAGCTTGAGCCCCCAATCGCCGCTCCAGTAGCGCAGCCCGGCGTCCGCCGTGGTGCCGTGTTCCACCGCCGCGGCGACGTCCCCTCGGCTCAGGTTGCGCAGGGCCAGGAGGTGCTCCAGGTAGGGACGGGGCCGGCCCTCCTCGACCTCTTGGCTCTCCAGGCGGGCGATCTCCTCCTCCAGCGGCTGCGCTTCGCCCGCCGCCAGGGCCGCGGCGTAGGCGAGGGGTGGGTCAGAGGGCTTCTCGCTGCATGCCCGGGCGCCGTCCCAGGCCTGCCGCCAGTCTCCGGCCTCGGCGTGGCGCCAGAGGTCGATGGCGCAGGGCATCGGGTCGAGGCTGTCGCCGGGGCAGCCGTCCCGGTCCCGGGCCTCGGCCAGCACGTCGTCGGCGTGGTCGAAATCGCCGCGCAGCAGGTCGAGGATGACGAGGTTGCGCCACGAGGCGCAGAAGTCGGGCTTCATGGCGAGGGCGGTGCGCATCTCCTCCTCCGCCTCGTCGTAACGCCCGATCACCATCAGGAGCTCGCCCATGGAGTCGTGGGGGTTGGCCTGATCCGGGGCGAGGTAGCGGTAGATCTCGAACTGGCTCTCCGCCTCCTCGAAGCGCCCTTGGGCCATGTCGATGTAGCCGAGGCGGTTTTGGGCCTCGACCTGGTTGGGGGCGATCTCGGCCAGGCGCTGGTAGCAGGTGCGGGCGGCGTCCCAGCTCTGGCTCTCCCACAACCGGCCGCAGCGCAGGTTGACGGCGAAGGGGTCGTCGGGGTGCTCGTCGAGGTAGCCCTCCACCAGTTCCAGTCCGCTTTCGTAGTCCCGGTCCACCATGGCCAGCACGTAGCCCACCAGCATCCGCTCCAGGGGGGTGACCGCTTCGAGGTCGGCCTGGCGCAGGTCTTCGATGAGCTCCACCGTGGCGCCCTTGTAGTCCGGGTGGTAGCGGCGGCTGAGGATCAGCCAGACCTTGGGCATGAGGAAGTCCGGGTCCGCCTCCGCCGCCCGGTCGAAGTGCTCCAGGGCGTCGTTGAGGTAGAGCTTGCCGCGGTCGGCCAGGCCGGCCTCGAACTGCTCCCGGGCGAGGTCCGAGTCGGTGGTCCACCCCGGGTCGTCGCCGCCGGGTGAGACAAGGAGGAAGGCGGCGCCGGCCAGCAGGGCCAGGAAGGCGAGGAGGATGAGGAGCACTTTCATGAGGGGTTTCCCGGGATGTTGTCGGAAGAGGCTGTCGCCGGAGGCGGTGCGGGGGGCGCCGGTTCGCCGGACGGATCGCCCGGCCGGGGCGCTTGATCTACGGGGGGTGGGCCCAGGGGCAGCGGGTAAAGGGTGGGGAGGGGCGGCTGGAGGGCGAACGGCCGGTTGACCTCGGCCAGGGCATCGAGCACCCGCTGCGCCGCGCCGGCGTCGCCCGCGGCCGCCAGGGCGGCGGCGTGGTGCAGCCGGTTGACCAGTTTGAAGATCCCCATGCCGCCGCCCCAGCGCACGCGGCGCTCCACCTCGGCGAAGTGCCGGGCGGCCTCCCGGGGACTACCGGTGGCGAGGGCGACGAGGCCGGCACCATGCAGGCTGGCGACACTATGCATGGTGGCGACACTGTGCATGGTGGCGTCGCCGTGCGCGGGGGCGTCGTCGTCCGCGGGCTCCGCCGGTCGCCCGCCGCCGAGGCTGCGGACCACGGCCCGGGCCTCCGCCACGCGGCCGCCGCCCAGGGCGCCGAGGGTGGCCAGGGAGGACAGCGTCCAGTCGCCCCGCAACGCCTCGCCGGCGGCTACGTCATCCACCACGGCGAGGGGGATGCGGGGCTTGCTCCCGTCGTCGCCTCCGCCCAGGCCGGAGCTGGGCCGGGAGGTCACCATGCCGCAGTCGCCCAGGGTCTGCCAGGCGGCCTGCCAGTCGCGCCGCGTGGCCCCGGCCCACAGCCCGACGGTGCACTCCAGGCGGTGGAGGTCGGTGGCGGGGCAGGCGCCGGCGCTGCGGGCCTGTCGGAGGTTGTCGCGGGCGGTGGAGACGTCGGTCTCCAGCAGCGCCACCGTCACCAGGTTGCGCCAGGAGGGGCAGAAGTCGGGCTTGATCTCCAGCGCTCGCAGGAAATGCTCCCGGGCCTCGGGATAGCGGCCGGTGACCATCAGCAGCTCGCCCAGGGAGTCGTAAGGATTGGCCTGTTCCGGGGCGAGGAAGCGGTAGATCTCGAACTGCTCCTCGGCGCGGGCGAAGTCACCGCCGTCCATGGCGATGTAGGCGAGGAGGTTCTGCGCCGCCAGGCGGTTGGGGTCGATCTCGATCAGGTGCCGCAGACAGGACACCGCCTCCTCGCCCTGGCGGCGGCTGAAGGCCAGCTCGACACAGCGGAAATCGAGGATGTAGGGGTCGTCGGGGTGGACCGCCAGGTGCTCCTCCAGGATCGTCCCCGCCGCCTCGTCGCCCCGGGCCCGGGCGAGGAAGAACTCCACCAGGGCACGCTCCCGGTCGGTCAGCTCGCTACTGTCCACCTCTTCCAGGTCTTGCAGCAACTCGTGGATGCGCCTCGGGTCTCCGGCGCCGTGGCGGCTGGAGTAGAAGATCAGGTAGACCTGGGCGGCGGCGAAGTCGGGGTCCGCCGCCAGGGCCGCCTGCAGGTGGTCGATGGCCTCGTCCTCGTACAGCTTGCCGCCGGCCTCCAGCCCCGCCTCGAACTCGCTCAAGGCGCTGCGCGAGTCGGTGGTCCACTCGAAGCGCTCGTGGCGCGCCACCAGCAGGGCGGCGCCGAGGACGACGGCGGCGACGGCGAGGAGGGCGAAGAGGGTCTTCACGGCGTGCCCCCAGCCGGATCGACGCGGCCCGCAGAACTCTCCCCGCGGCTGGCTTCCCGGCCCACCGCCAGCAGGGTGACGTCGTCGTAGGGCGCCTCGCCCCGGGTGAAGCGCTCCAGGGCACCGAGGATCTCGTCCACCAGCGGCTGCGGGGTGGCGGGGCCGTGGCGCAGGATCTCCTCCAGCCGTTCCTGGCCGAACAGCTCGCCCTCCGGCGACTGCGCCTCGACGACGCCGTCGGAGTAGCCGAGGACCAGGTCGCCCGGGTCGAGGTGGGTGGTCAGGGCGCTGAAGCCGCCCCGGTCCAGGGCGCCCAGGGGCAGCCGGTGCTCGGGGAAGGGGAGCTCCTCGACGTCGCCGCCGGCGCGGCGCTTCAACGGTTGGGGTTGGCCCGCCAGCAGGTAGGCCAGGTTGCCGGCGGCGGCCGGCTGGCCGGCGTGCCCGGAGCTGGCGGAGCTCGTGGCGCCGCCGCTGCCGTTACCGTTGACGCCGGCCGGCAACCCGTTGGGGCAGGGCGCGAAGTAGCCGACGGCGACAAAGCTGCGCCCCAGCGAGCGGGAGCGCATCTCGTAGAGGCGCCGGTTGGCCAGGTGGAACAGCTTCTCCGGGTCGCGGTGGGTCAGGGCCAGGGAGTGGAGGACCTCGGAGGCGGCCATCATCATCAGCGCGCCGGGCACCGACTTGCCGGAGACGTCGCCGTAGACCAGGGCGCTGGAGCCCGGGTCCGGGCCGGGCAGCACCGAGTAGAAGTCGCCGCCGACGTGGCGCGCCGGCAGACAGGCGCTGGCCACCTGCCAGCCCGGCCCCAGCTCCATCGCCCGGGGCAGCAGCGAGCGCTGGATCTGGGAGGCGATCTCCAGGTCCCGCTCGAGCTCCGCCTGGCGCGCCCGGTGGTCGAGGAGGCGGCTGGTCTCCAGGGCGATGGCGGCCTGGTGGCACAGGCCCCGGAGCAGGTCCAGCTCGGCGCTCTCCAGGGCGACGTTGGAGGTCTTGCCCGAGAGCACCAGCAACCCCAGCCGGTGGCGCGACGAGGCGAGGACGCCGAGCACCTGCACCCCGGCGTCGGACAGCTCGCCCACCAGGCGGTCGACGGAGCCGGCCTTGAGGCGCACCAGGTTGAGGTCGTCGAGGCGTGCCAGGCCGCCGCGGCGGGAGAGCTCCTTCTGCAACGACTCCGGCACCTCCACGGCCTCGGGCAGGCCGGTGGAGGTCTCCGCCGCCTCCGCCACCCGCTCGTAGAGGCCGTCGCCGCGGTGCAGGTAGAGGCTGGCGTAGCGCAGGGTCAGCAGCTCCGGCAACCGCTCGACCAGGTCGTGGACCACCCGCGCCGGGTCGCCGCGGCCGGTGAACGCCTCGCCCATCTCCACCAGCGCCTGCTGCAGCCGGGTGCGCTCGGCGAAGAAGAAGCGGTCCATGGGGTTCTGGATGCGGCGCCGCAGCGGTTCGAACAGAAGCACGATGGCGAGGGCGAAAAACAGCGGGAAGTAGGCGGTGTCGGCCAGGTGGGTGCCGCGGAAGATGGCGTTGAAGGAGGCGATGGCCAGGGCGTAGACCACCGTCACCACCGCCGTGGTGGCGGTGTAGAGGAGGCTCTTGCGCAGGATCACCCGCACGTTGAGGAGCTGGAAGCGGAAGATGGCGTAGGCGAAGGTCAGCGGGATGGCGATCAGCGGCACGACGCCGTAGAAGACGAACTGCTCGGTGTGGAGGAAGGACGGGAAGCCCACCGCCAGCACCAGGAACGGCACCAGCCCCACCACCGAGCCGACCAGCACCAGGGCGGCGCCGCGGCGCTCCGCCGAGTAGGGGAGGCGCGCCCAGTTGAAGGTGAGGACGCCGAGGCCGAGGAGGACGTAGCCCGCCAGGGCCCACCAGGTGGCCATCGGCGCGCCGTTGATCATCCGGGTCTGGAGGGCGGGGCCGAGGATCGACGGCGCCGCCCCCCGGTCCCCGGCGAGGGCGCCGGGCAGCCACATGCCGAGGGTGTAGATCACCACCGGCAGCAGGTAGGCGACGGCGAGGACCGCGGCCCACACCCGGCGCCGGCTGAGGGCCGCCAACGTCCGCCCCATGCGCCCGTCCCACACCGGCCGGGGGAAGATCAGGAAGAAGTGGAGAAACGCCGCCGGCAGCAGGACGAGGGCCAGGCTGCCGGTGCGCAGCACCACCGTGTCCACCCAGGAGTAGGACGCGGGCCGCAGGCGGCAGACCAGGAAGAGGAGGAACAGGGAGCAGAGGAGGAAGAAGATGTGGCCCGCCTTGAGGCGGGGCTGGTTGAGGAGGACGAACAGCCCGATCAAGAAGAAGCTGAAGCCCAGGACGCAGGCGTAGAGGTAGGACGTGTCGCCGATCTGGCGCCGGCCCAGCTCCACCGGGATGGTCTCCAGGACGCTGGGGGACAGGCGGCCGCCGGTCGCCGCGCCGCCGACCTGCCCCGGCGCGGGCCGCGCCCGTTGCACCAGGTACTCCACCGTCTCGCCGATCTCCCGCTCGTTGAGGATCTTGGCGGCGCTCGCCCTGGTCTTCAGCATCGAGTGGCTGATGCCGACGATGCGGTCCCCGGAGCGGATGCCGGCTCGGTCCGCCCCGGAGCCGGGGATCACCGCCCGCACCGTCGGCGCGGTCGCCGAGTCCGCCTCCAGCACCACGCCGTCGTAGGGCCGGGGCAGGTACATGTCCACCACCGACAGGGCCGCGATGAAAAACGCGGCGAGCCCGAGGAGGAGGAGCAGGGTGGGTGGGCGGTGGAGGCTCAAAGTGGGCTCGGGTGCTGGGCAGTGGGCGGCCGGAAGGCCGCGTCGGGCCTCCATCTTATGGCTTACGGGAAATCCGCCGTCTTGTTCGGCTCCGGCGGAGCATTTATCGCCAGCGGCGGGCCGCCGCGATATCCTGGTCCGACCATGCCCGAGCCCCCCGAAGACGCCTCCGTCGATCCCACTCTGCAGACCGCCGAGATCCGCTCCGCCGGCACCTTCAGCCTGCTGGCCGGCCTCTGCCCGCTGATCCCGCTGCCATTCATCGACGACTGGGCGGAGAACGTGGTGCGCCGCAGGGCGGTGCGCGACGCCCTCGCCGACCGCGGGATGGAGGCCACCCCCGGCGACGTCGAGATCCTCGCCGGCCTGGAGAAGGGGGCCGCCGCCGGCGGCTGCCTGAAGCGGGCGATCCTCTTCCCCTTCGTCAAGATCTTCTACTACGTGCTGAAGAAGATGGTGCGCAAGATCATCTACGTCCTGGCGGTCAACGACGCCGCCGAGGTGGCCACCTCGGTCTTGCAGGAGAACTGGCTGTTGCGCCGCGCCCTGGCCGCCGGCGAGCTGGCCGTGCCGCCGGGCCAGCGCCTGGACCGGGACGCCGCCCGCCGCCTGCGGGCCGCCATCGACGCCGCCATCGCCGACACCACCACGGCGCCGATCCAGCGCGCCGTGGGCAAGGCGTTCCGCGGCAGCCGCAAGGTGCTGATGCGGGCCGCCCGGGTGCTCGGCCTGTGGGCGAAGGACGAGCGCAAGGCGGTGGGCACCAGCAGCGAGGGCAAGGAGCGGGCCGCCGAGGAGCTGCCGGTGGACGAGGAGCGGCGCCAGCTCTCCGGCCTGGTGGACGGCCTGGTCAGCGCCGTCATGCTGGAGCGCGATCACCTGGCGTCCCTGGAGCGCCGCTTCGACGCCGAGCTCGCCGCCCGCCAGGCGCCGCCGACCCCCGGCGTGGACGCCTCGGTGGGCGACCAGCGGGCCTGAGCGGGATGGTGGGCGGTATCCCGCTCACCATTTCCGCTACAATGTTGTGCTCAAACGCGCATGTCCGAGCCGCAGGCCGTCACCCGGCGTGAACTTGCCGGCGTGGCGATCCAGTGCAGCTAGCCCGAGCAGCAAACCCGAGAAAGACCTTGGCCGTACACGTACCTCCCCGCATCTTCCGACGAGTGACTTTCGAAACCGCAGTGCGCCTCCAGTTTGACCGCTTCCGGGGTTTCGTCGAGGAGTTCTCCGCCAACCTCTCCCTGGGCGGCATGTTCATCCGCACGGATGAGCCCGGGGAGATCGGCGACGAGATGCCCATCGAGTTCCGCCTCGGCGAGGACTACGAGCTGATCCGGGGCAAGGGCCGGGTGGTCTGGGCGCGGCAGGAGGCCCTGGATGACGAGCACCCCGCCGGCATGGGCATCCGCTTCCTGGAGCTCACCCCGGGCAGCCGGGAGCTGATCTTCAAGCTGGTGGAGCGGCGGGTGCGGGAGGGCGGCGAGCCGTTCGACCTGGAGGCGGAGGCGGAGATCCTGGACGACCTGCCGCAGCGCCCCCCGGATCCGGGGCCGGCGCCGGAGCGGGTGTTGTCGGAGACAGCACCGGGCGCGCCGGTTCTCGAAGCGGTGGCCGAGGAGACCGCGATGTCGGCGGAGACGCCGCTCCCCGAGCCACCCCCGGACGAAGCCGATGGTGTTGACGAGGAGTTCGACCCCTGGGCCGAGCCTCTTCCCGATCTCGTCCCCGAACTCGAAACGGCCACCGCCCCGGAAGCGACCGCGCCCGAAACGACGGCTCCCGAATCCACCGCGCCGGAAACGACTGTGCCGGAAACGACTGCGCCGGAGGCCAGCACGCCCGAGATCCCCCTCCCCGAATTCACCTCGCCAGAGAGCACCGCTCCAGGCAGCACCGCGCCAGACGCTATCGAGCGCAAGTCCACCGCGAGTCACGACGACCGGGAGCCGTTCTACCTCGGCGACGGGCCAGGGGCCGGCCCGGGAGACCCCGACGAGCCGGGCTTCAGCGACGAGACCTTCACCTCCCGCACCTCCCGGGCGGTCAGCCCCTTCGGCACGGCCTCCGCCGGCGTCGCCGCGACCCGCGAGGCGGCCAGCAATGACGAGCCTGACGAGCCCTACGAGCCCGCCCTCCCCGAGGCGCCGGCCGCCACCCCGTCCATGGGCTACACGCCGGAGGGCCGGGGAGCGGCCTACGACAACGAGGAGGAGCGGTCCTTCGTGCGCCGGCGGGGGATGGTCCTCGGCCTGATCCTGGTGCTGGTGTTCGGCGGGCTGGCCCTGGGCTGGTGGCTGCTCGGCCAGCCGCCGGAGCTGCGGAGCGCGGCGCAGCCCCAAGGGGGAGTGGCACCGGTGGCCGAGGAGCCGCCGCAGGAGGGCTCCGGCGCGCCGGTGTCCTCGGTCGACGCCTCCGACGTGGAGGGCGGCTTTGAGGGCGTGCGTGCCACCCCGCCGGACCTGGAGCCGGACCGGGAGCGAGAGCGCCAGCCGGACCCCGGGGAGGGGAACGCCGACGAGGGCTTGCGCGGCACCGCGGCCGGCGACGTCGGCACCCGGACGGCGGAGCCAAGCCCGGCCACGGCCGCGGACGGCGCCCTCGACGCCCAGGCCTCTCCCCGCGCCGGTGAGCCTCCAGGGGCCGCCGCCAGCGGCCCCCTGGCCATCCAGCGGGTCAGCCACCAGGCCGCCGGCTCCCGCACCGTGGTGATCATCCAGGCCAACCGCCCCCTGGGACAGGGGGACTACGCCGACTTCCGCATCGGCGGCCTCAGCCCGCGCCACGTCGTGCGCCTCCTCGGCGTCGAGCAGCCGCTGCCGGCGGGACAGGTGACGGTGGGCACCAACCAGGTGGCCCGGGTGCGCTCCGGCCTCCACCTGGACCGCGATCCCAGCGAGCTCCACCTGGTCCTGGATTTCAACTCCGACTCCGCCCGGGTGACCGAGATCACCCCCGCCGGCGACACCCTGCGGGTGGTGGTGGAGGAGGGGGCGGGATGAACCTGGGGCCCGTCCTCGACCTCGCTCCGGGGCGCAGCCAGGCGCGCCTCAAGCGGCGCCTGATGAGCGAGCTGGTGGAGGAGAACCTGGAGCAGATCCATGGCGGCGCCCCGCGGCGGATCCGCCGCAAGCGGGTGCTGGGAAACCTCCGCCTCCTCGCCCTGGCGCTGCTGCCGCTGTCTCTTTTCGCGCCGTCCCACACCGCCCCTCCCCCGGGCGGTGTCGGCGGCTCCGGCTACGCCGAGGCGGCGGTGACCCGCCCGGCGGCCCCGTCCGGCGCTACCGGCGCTGGCGGCGCTGCTGCGACCAGCGCCACGGGCCATCTGCGCGCCGCCGACCTGGCGCCGGTGGACTCCACCGTCTTCCCGTTGGCGGTGGAGCGGGTGGTCATCGACCCGGGCCACGGCGGCAGGAACGGCGGCACCACCACCCCCTCCGGCCTGAGCGAGAAGGACCTCACCCTGGACATCGGCCTGCGCCTGGCGGAACTGTTGCGGGAGGCCGGGTACGAGGCCCTCCTGACCCGCGGCGACGACGTCGCCGTCAGCCTGGAGGAGCGGGCCGCGCTGGCCAACCGGGAGGAGGCCGACGTCTTCGTCTCCATCCACGTCAACTGGATCCCCAACCAGCGGGTGCGCGGCGTCGAGACCTACTTCCTGGGCGCCACCGACGACCCCTTCGTCACCCGCCTGGCGGCCGAGGAGAACCGCGGTTCCGGCTACTCCCAGGGCGACCTGCGGGAGCTCCTGGACGACCTGTACGCCGACCTGCGCCAGGACAGCTCCCAGCGGCTGGCGGCGTCCATCCAGCGCTCCCTGCTGCGCTCCCTGCGCACCGTCAACCCGGCGGTGGAGGACCGGGGGGTCAAGACCGCCCCGTTCATCGTCCTGATGCGCACCGACATGCCGGCGATCCTGGCTGAGGTGTCGTGCCTGTCCAACGAGAAGGAGGCGGAGCTTCTGACCCGCCCGCTCTACCGCCAGTACATCGCCGAAGCGCTGCTGGCCGGCATCCAGTCCTACGCCGACCGGGGTGCGCCGCCGCCGCCCTCGCCCCCGACCGCCACCACAGCTTCCACCGCAACCACCCCCACCGAGAGGACCCCGTCATGAGCCCGGAAGACCGCAGCCCGGAAGACCGCAGCCCGGAAGACCGCAGCCCGGCAGAGCAGAGCCCGCAGGACAGCACAGCCGCCTCGGCGAAGGACAGCGCCGCCGACAAAGACAGCGCCGCCGAGAAGGCCGCGCCGGAGAAGAAGAAGCAGCCGGACGAGGTGCGGGTCGGCATCGACCTGGGGACCTCCCGCAGCTCCATCACCTCGTCCCACGGCCAGCGCCACGTCGTGGAGAGCTACGTCGGCTGGCCCGCCGACATGGTGGCCCGCAAGGTGCTCAAGCGGGACGTGCTGATCGGCGACGAGGCGCTGGAGAACCGCACCATGCTGGATCTCTTCCGGCCGCTGGAGGAGGGGCTGATCAAGGAAGGGTCGAGCCGCGACGTGGCGGCGGTGCGCGAGCTTCTGGGCCACCTGCTGAAGATGGCCGATGCCACCAACGGCAACGGCCGCAAGGTGCGGGCCGTGGTCGGCGTGCCGGCGGCCAGCCTGCGGGTCAACAAGGCGAGCCTGCGCAAGGCGCTCTCCGACCTGGTGGACTCGCTGATCATCGTCTCCGAGCCGTTCGCCGTGGCCTACGGGCTGGAAGCGCTGCTCCACACCATGATCATCGACATCGGCGCCGGCACCGCCGATTTCTGCGTCATGCGCGGCCGCCTGCCCACGGAGGAGGACCAGCGCACCCTGACCACCGCCGGCGACTGGCTGGACGAGCAGTTGGAGCTGCTGATCCGGGAGCGCCACCCGGAGGCCAGCTTCACCATCCACATGGTGCGCGACTGGAAAGAGGCGCACAGCTTCGTGGGCGAGCCCAAGGAGCGGGTGAAGGTCACCGTGCCGGTGGCCGGCCGGCCCACCGAGATCGACATCACCGAGCCCATGCGCCAGGCCTGCGAGAGCCTGCTGCCGCCGATCATCGAGACCATGCACGACCTCCTCTCCCGGGTCGATCCGGAGTACCAGGAGCGGGTGCGCAACCACATCGTCCTGGCCGGCGGCACCGGCATGATCCGCGGCATCGACAAGCACCTGGCGAAGGCGCTGGACGAGGTGGGGGGCGGTTCCGTGCGCCGCGTCTCGGACCCGGTCTTCGCCGGCTCCGACGGCGGCCTGTCCATCGCCCTGGAGGCGCCGGACTCGGACTGGGACCGGTTGGCGGGGTGAGCAACCCCTTCCTCGACGCCGCCGTCGCCGAGGCCGAGGCCGGTCTGGCCGAGGGCGGCATCCCCATCGGTTCGGTGCTGGTGCACGGACGAGAGATCCTGGGCCGCGGCCACAACCGCCGCGTGCAGCGCGGCTCGGCCGTTCTCCATGGCGAGATGGACGCCCTGGAGAACGCCGGCCGCCAGCCGGCCGCGGTGTACCGGGAGTCGGTGATCTACACCACCCTCTCCCCCTGCTCCATGTGCAGCGGCGCCATCCTCCTCTACGGCATCCCCAAGGTGGTGGTGGGGGAGAACCGCACCTTCATGGGCGAAGAGAAATGGCTGCGCGAGCGCGGTGTCGAGGTGGAGGTGGTGGACGACGAGCGCTGCGTGGGGCTGATGGAGCGCTTCATCCGGGAGAGCCCGGGTTTGTGGAATGAGGACATCGGAGAGATCTGAAGTGACGAAGAGATGCAAGCGGGCCCGGGGCACCATTCCCGCGCTGTGGGCGGTCCTGCTCCTCACACTGCTCTGCGGCGCTGTGCCCGGTGCGTGGGCGGCGGCGGCGACCGGCGCCGCGGGCGGTTCGGAGCGCCCCGGCGCGCCCTACGTCTTTGCGAACCTGGCGGAGGAGACGGCTGACCCGGCCTTCGAGTTGAAGCAGCTCTTCCCCAGGCCGCTGGGCGACGTGTCGCTGTTTTTGGCCGAGGACGAGTTCGGCGCCGGCCTCTGGCGCACCGACGGCACTGAAGTCGGAACCTTCCGCGCCCTCGAATTCTGCCCCGGCCTTTGCCGGTACGACTTCGCGGCGTTCAGGCCCGCCACCGGTGGCCGGGCTTTCGCCTTCGTCTACACCGTCGATCAGGAGGGCGAGAGCCTGTGGCGGAGCGACGGCACCATCGCCGGCACCCGGCGCCTGGCTCGGGCGCAGAGCAACAAATTTCTCGACCGCCGCGCCTGGGCGTCGGCCAGCGGCCGGCTGGTGTTCAGCGAAGCCACCGAGGCCCATGGTGAAGAGCTGTGGGTCAGCGACGGCACCGTGGCCGGCACCCATCTCCTCATCGACCTGTGGCCCGGCCCGGAAGGTAGCAAGCCCGAAAGCCTGTACGAGTACGACGGGGACGTCCTTTTCACCGCCAGCGACGGCGTCCACGGTTTCGAGCTGTGGCGCACGGACGGGACGCGGCGGGGAACCCGCAGGATCACGGACGTCAACCCCGGCGCCAGCAACTCCGGTGCCGAGGTTCTCGGGACGACGGAGGGAAGCTTGTTGCTGGAGGCGTACCGTCCCGGCGAGGGGCGAACCCTGTGGATCAGTGACGGCACCGCGGCGGGCACCCGGTTCCTGTTGGACATCCACGAGCGGGAAGGAGAGGCCGTGATCGCCGTCGCCGAAGACGCGGACCGGGTCTACTTCTTGACAGATACCGCCGAGGGCTTCCTAAGTCCCCTCCATCTCTGGGTCAGCGACGGCACGGTCGCCGGAACTCGCCGGCTGACGCCCCGGGCCCTCGAACGGGACGAGATGAAAGGGCTACGCTACGCGGCGCTGGGCAATGGGCGGGCCGTCTTCGACTGGAGTGAAGACGGCACGGGGAAGGAGGTCTGGGTGACCGACGGCTCGCCGGCGGGCACCCGGCCGGTGCTGGGAAACCAATGCTGTCCCACCAGGAGCAATGACGACCTCGAGCGCCGCTACCACGTTCGCGACGGTCTAGCCTACATCTTCGCCGACGACGGCGAGCACGGTTTCGAGCCCTGGGTCTCCGACGGCACCGTGGGTGGCACCCGCCTGCTCGCCGACACCTGCCCCGGGGAGTGTGACGGGAATCCCTTCGGCCGGTTCTTCGACGCTGGTGACGACGTGCTCTTCGTGTCCGGTCCCGAGGGTGACCGCTCCTTGTGGCGCATCCCGGGCGGTGTCCAGCCCCCCCAGCGCCTGGTCACCGGCGGCCTGGTGACCCTCGGCGGCACGGCGCTCCTTCCGGGCGGCTCCCGATACCTGCTGCGCCTGCTCAGCGTGGCGGAGGGCTGGGAGCCGTGGGTCAGCGACCTGACCGCGGGCGGAACCCACCTGCTGCGCGATCCCGCCGCGGCGGAGACAGGGCCGGTGCGCAGCTCCGATCCGCAGCAACTGACCGCTTTCGCCGGCCGCCTGTACCTGGTGGCCCGGGTCAATGGACGTCGTAGCCTGTGGCGCAGTGACGGCGATTTCACCGGCGTCGAGCCGGTGCCCGTGCCGCCGTCCCTGGCCGCGGCCCTGGAGGCCGCCGAGCCGCCCGTCCTGGAGGTGGCTGGGGAGCACCTGTTCGCCGTTGCCACCGGCGGCGCGGACGGCGCCGAGACGGTACGCACCTGGTCCCTGCCGGCGAACGGCTCGAGCTGGACCGAGCTGCCCCCCCTCGAAGCGGCTGGCCCGACGGAACTGGCGGCGGCCGGTGACCGCCTGGTTTTCCTCAATCGGAACTTGGCGGTCAGTGATGGCACGGCGGCGGGCACCGGGGTCGTGATCCCGGACCTGCGCCGGCCGTCGCGCAGCAGGCCGGGGATGACGGAGGTCGGGGACCAGGTGTACTTCGCCGGCCTTCATCCCGACGATCTCGACGAGGAGCTCCAGGTGAACCGGCGGGTGTTCCTCTGGCGCACCGACGGAACGGCGGACGGCACGGTGGCGATCCATCCGTTGGGCACTGAGGTCAGCGCCCCGTGGAGGGGTGTACGGCTGGGCGCCGGCCTTCTCTTCACCGTCGATTACGACGAATTTTGGGTGGTGGACGGCCCAGCGCAGGAGACGGCCCGGCGCCTGCCGGTGCCCGCGGAGGTAGGCACGCCGCAGGCCATGGCCGCGGTGGGGGACCTCGTGCTCTTCACCGACACACGCCGTAGGTTGTGGCGCACCGATGGCACTGCGGGTGGCACCTCCAGGTGGAATCTCCCGGTTTCCCATGGCGGTGCCGGGTTCTTCGCCGCCCTGGATGGGCGGGTGGTGCTGCGCGTGAACGTGGTGGAGGGCGATGATGCCTGGTGGAGCACCGATGGCACCGTGGCGGGCTCGACGCCCCTACCCGGGCTCGATGAAGGGGGTGCGGGAGGGGTGCAGGTCTCCGACGGCGTCGCACTGGTGACAAACACGGACGAGGTGTTCGACACCCAGGTCGCGTGGCTGACCGACGGCACGCCGGCGGGAACGGCGCGGCTGCCCCTGGTGGCGGGCAGGATCACCGGCCTGGCGCGGGTGGGCGAGAAGCTCTTCTTCGCGGCTCCCCATCCGCAGCTCGGAACCGAGCTATGGGCGGTGCACCTGGACGGTTCGGCGGGCACCAACTGGCGCACCTGCCAGCCCGACGACAAGACCCTCTGCCTGCTCGACGGCCGCTTCCAGGTGCGGGTGCGCTGGCACGATCCGCGCTCCGGGGCGCGGGGAACCGGAGGCGCCCGGCCGTTCCCGGGCTCCGACCGCACCGGCACCTTCTGGTTCTTCAACCCGGCCAACGTCGAACTGATCGTCAAGCAGCTCGATGGCCGCGGCGTCAACGGGTTCTTCTGGACTTTCTATGGGGCGCTCACCGACGTTGAGTACCGCATCGACGTGACAGACCTGGAAAACGGCGCCACCCGGACGTTCTACAACCGCCCCGAGGAGATCTGCGGCCGGGGCGAGACCGAGGCCTTCCCGGAGACCTGGGCGGCTCAGCCGGCGCGGGTTGGTGACACGGCGACGGCCTGCGGCTCGCCGGGCGCCCTCTGCCTCCACGACGGCCGCTTCGTCCTGGAGGTGGACTGGCGCGACCCGCGCACCGGGGTCACGGGAAGCGGCACCGCCATCCCCGGCACAGATCGCACCGGCTACTTCTGGTTCTTCCGCGAGGACAACGTGGAGCTGGTGGCCAAGGTTCTGGACGGCACCGGGGTCAACGGTCACTATTGGGTGTTCTACGGTGGCCTGACCGACGTCGAGTTCGACCTGCGGGTGACGGACGTGGTCAGCGGCGACACCCGTCGGTACCACAACCCCCCCGGCAACATCTGCGGCGACGCCGACACCGCGGCCTTCTGAGCCCGCTTGCCGGCAAGGGATCAGGCGGTTAGCACACGCACCTGGGGCAGCTTGGCCGCCGCTTTCTCGAAGGTCACCAACTCGTCCGCTCCCTGGTCGAGGTAGTGGCGGTGGATCACCCGGTCGAGGAAGCCGGGGTTGGCGCTCTCCAACTCGGGTGCTCCCAGGATGGTGGCGGCTTCACCGGTGCCTTCCACGAAGGGCGTCGCCAGGAAGGTGCGGAGAGCGTCAAGCGCTGCTCCCTTGGGGATCCGGTAGTGGTGCTGGAGGGCGTAATAGGCTTCCGCAAGGACCAGATCGGACACCAGTGCCGTGTCATCGGCGCGCTGCCGATCCAACAGGTAGCGACCCGCTTCAAGGGCCAGGTCCTCCGGCTCGCCGCTGAGCACGCGGACGACCACCGAAGTGTCGAGGCCGACGATCAAGGCTCGCGTTCCCGGACGACCCCGCGGGCGATGCTGCGGCGGATCGATTCCATGTCGTGCTTTTGCACCTTACGAGCGTAGGGGCGAAGCACGGCGAACCACGGGGGAGCGGGCTCGCCGTCGATCAACCGCTCATCGTCCTGCTGATCACTGGCGGTTCCCGCCGCGGCCTCCACGTAGCCGCGAAACAGCTCTTCCGCGACCTCCCGGACAGGCCGCCCTTCCAGCGCACTCTTCGCCTTGACTCGCCGGTACAGGCCGTCGGATACCTCGATGGTCACCTTCATGGACCCATGAAACCGGAATCCTGTATTCCTGTCAAGTCTCCGGCTTCTGCGCCGACGAGGACGTCCGGTGCGAGATCGCCACCGATGAGCGGTCCTACGAATCGGAATGGGTCGAAGATCAGACGTGGGTCGGGCTCGTCCCGGCCAGAGACTGAGCGCATCGTGCCGCGGGGCTCAGGTTGAAGCCCGGAATCCTGAAGGTGGGAACCATCCCGGCCCTGGTGGGGCCGGGGCGGTTGGGTTTCGCTGTGCTGCTCAGTTGCCGGAGTGGACTTCACCGGTGACGGTGTCCACGAACACGTACCCGGAGCTGCCGCCGAAGATGAAGAACGGATTGGTCTTCTTGGGGCCCAGCGGATTGCGCAGGGTGACGTTGTTGAAGGCGCCGTCGTAGCCCGCCTCTTTCTTCAACTCGGTGGCCTTGGGAAGGTCCATGTCGATGGGCCAGGGGATGACGACGTCCTCCAACCACGGTTCGTCGATCAGCTTGGGCTCGCCGAACTCGCCCCAAGTCGTCGACTTGATGATCACCGTGGTGTTGTCGGCGTTCTGGAACACCACCCGCAGCTTGTCGATCTTGTTCGGGTCCTGGGTCGGGCCGCCGGAGGCGACTCCGTCGGCCTCGTACAGTTTGGCTTCGGGGTACTGCTCAGTGACGGTCTTCACAGCGATGGTGACCATTCCGTTGAAGCTCAGAATTGCCATGGGTGCTCCTTGTTTCAGTGGTTCTCGGGTTTGCCGATGCCCGGCCGACCCCGGCCGAGCCTCGTTGTGGGTACACTCAGGAGTGGCGAAACCCATCGAAGCATTTCGGAAGTCCTGCAAATTATCGTGATCTCCGAGAGGCTGTGAAGAGCTTCCGAGTCTCCGCCCGACTGCCTCTTTTGACACCCGACCCCGTCCCACCTATAATCACCTTTCCCCGAGCTCCCAAAACCCACCCGGGAGTTCGTGCCCTTCGTGTGTTTTCCGAAGGGCCGCAGGCGTTTGTGGAAAAGCCCACCTACGAGTGTGGTCCGCAAATGAGCCTGTAGAGCCAAGGAGGCAATCAGTACAAAAATGGTAGCTAGCGAAGAGAATCAGGAAACCGCGGAAGCCGCAGAAGCGGCAGCCGACGGGAACCCCGAAGCGGTCAGCCCCGATCAGATCGGTGAAGCGGCCCCGGGTACGGTCCCCCTCGAAGAGCGCATCGTCAACATGGAGCCCGCCGCAGGGGAGATCTCCGACGAGGAGTACATGCGTCTTGTCGAGATGTACGACGAGAGCATGAAGAACCTGTCCGAAGGCGAGATCGTCAAGGGCAAGGTCATCGGCGTCACCTCGAACTCGGTGATCGTCGACGTCGGGTACAAGTCCGAAGGTCTCATTGACAAGGGCGAGTTCACCGACCATGAAGGCAACCTCTCGGTGGAGGTCGGCGACGAAGTCGACGTCCTCCTGGAGAAGACCGAGGACGTCGAAGGCCATGTGCTGCTGTCCCGCCAGAAGGCGGAGAAGATGCAGCGCTGGAACGAGATCGAGACGGCGTACAACGACAACGCCATCATCCACGGCCGGGTCGTCGACCGCATCAAGGGCGGTCTTACCGTCGATGTCGGCCTGCGCGCCTTCCTCCCCGGGTCCCTCGTCGACATCAAGCCGGTCAAGAACCTGGAGTCGCTCAAGGGCGACATCATGGAGTTCAAGGTCATCAACCTCGACCGGCGCCGCAACAACATCGTCCTGTCCCGCAAGGCGGTGCTCGAGAAGGAACTGGAGAAGAAGAAGGCCGAGACCCTCACCCTGCTCAAGGAGGGCGCCCGTCTCCCCGGCATCGTCAAGAACATCACCGACTACGGTGTGTTCATCGACCTGGGCGGCATCGACGGCCTGCTCCACATCACCGACATCTCCTGGGGCCGGGTCAACCACCCGTCCGAGCACTTCGCCGTCGGCGACGAGGTCGAAGTGGTCATCCTCAAGTTCGATCCCGAGACCGAGCGCGTCTCCCTCGGCTTCAAGCAGAAGTTCGAGGATCCGTGGAACCTGGTCGATAAGAAGTACCCCATCGGCTCCCGGGTGCGCGGCCGCGTCGTCTCCATCGTCGATTACGGCGCCTTCGTCGAGCTGGAAGAGGGTGTCGAGGGCCTGGTCCACGTCTCCGAGATGTCCTGGACCAAGAAGGTGGTCAACCCGTCCAAGGTGGTCAGCGTCGGCGACGAGGTGGAAGCCATCGTCTCCGAGCTGGACATGGACCAGCGCCGCATCTCCCTGTCGTTGCGCCAGACCGAGCGCAACCCGTGGGAGGAGCTGGAGGACACCCATCCCGAGGGCTCCGTCATCGAGGGCAAGGTCCGCAACCTGACGGATTTCGGCGCCTTCGTCGAGATCACCGACGGCATCGACGGCCTGATCCACGTCTCCGACATGAGCTGGACCAAGCGCATCAAGCACCCCTCCGAGGTGCTGAAGAAGGGCGACACGGTGAAGGCCCGGATCACCAACATCGATCCGAACAACCAGCGCGTGTCGCTCTCCATCAAGGAGTTCATGCCCAACCAGTGGGACGACTTCGTCGCCGAGCACACGGTCGGCGATTCGGTGGACGGCCGCGTGGTCAACGTCACCGACTTCGGTCTCTTCATCGACGTCTACGACGGCCTGGAGGGCCTGGCCCACATCTCCGAGATCGACATCCCCCCCGGTGCCAAGCTGGACGAGTACTACCGGGTCAACGACTGGGTCCGGGCGCGCATCCTGCGCATCGAGGGCGAGGAGCGCAAGGTCGGCCTGACCATGCGCGGCGTCCTGCAGCCCACCGCCGACGAGGTGGAGGACCTGGAGGACAAGGCCAAGTCGCAGACGGAGATGGAAGCCGAGACCCGCGAAGCCGCCAAGGACAGCGTGGTGGTGGAGCTTTCGGAGTCCGAGCAGGAGGTCATCGCCGCCCGGGAAGCCGACGCGGCGGCCAACGAGGCTGCTGCCGAGGAGAAGGCCGCGGCGGACGAGACCACCGGCGACGAAGCCGTCAGCGACGAAGCTGCCAGCGACGAGACCGCCAGCGACGAGACCCCCGCCGAGGACGCCCCCGCCGAGGAGGCGGCCGCCGCCGACACCGCGGCGGAGCCCGAGGCTACGGAGCCCGAGGCGACGGAACCTGAGGAGAAGGCGGCCGATGAGTCCGCCGATGCCGAGTCTGAAGCCGCCGAGCCTGCGGCGGAGGAAACCTCCGAGGAGGCCGAAGAGCCCGCCACTGAGGCGGCTTCGGCCGAAGGCGACGACTCCGCGGAAGCGGACGAGGCTGCCGCTGAGGAGCCCTCCGAGGTAGAGTCCGAGGCAGACACTGAAGACAAGTAGGTTTCACTGACGGAGTCAGTTCACTGACAGAGCCTGTTAACTGCAGGGAGGGGGCCGTTGTGGCATCGCGAGACGGGATGACCAAAGCTGAGCTGGTGGAGGAAGTCGCCAAGTCGACCCAACTCACCAAGAAGCATGCGGAGATCATCGTCAACACGGTGTTCGAGAGCATCGTCGATACGCTGAAGGCTGGCGAGAAGATCGAGCTCCGCGGTTTCGGCAGCTTTCGCATCCGTCATCGCGGGCCCCGGGTCGGGCGCAATCCGAAGACGGGAGCCAAGGTCGATGTCCCGGCCAAGCGCATCCCGTACTTCAAGCCCGGCAAAGACCTCCGCGAGATGCTCAACGAAGACTGAGCGGACCGATCGCCCCGGCACCCTTCGAGGGACCGGGGCGTTGGTTTGTCTGCCGGCCCGCGCTGCCGGCTCTCCACGGTCCATCCCTACTGTCTGCCCTTCTTTCTCCTATGGCGAATCTCTTCACGCCCTGGAGGTATGAGTACATCAAGTCCGAGACCGCGCAGGACGCAGGCTGTTTTTTCTGCGCCGCCGCCGCGGCGCCGGACGAGCCGGAGCGGTTGGTCGTCTTCATGGCGGCCCACCACCTGGTGATGCTCAACCGCCACCCGTACACCAACGGCCACCTGATGGTGGCCCCCCTGGCACACGTCGATACGCCGACGGCGGAGGACACCGCCGCCCGGGCGGAGCTGTGGCCGCTGGTCATGGCCTGCCGCGAGGTGATCGACGGCTACTCGTCGCCGGACGGCTTCAACCTCGGCATGAACCTGGGCTCGGCCGCCGGTGCCGGCGTGCCCGGCCATTTCCATTTCCACGTCGTGCCGCGCTGGAGCGGCGACACCAACTTCATGGGCGCGGTGGGCGACGTGCGCCTGGTGCCCCAGGCGTTGGACGACACCTGGAGCGACCTGCGCCAACGCTTCACCTCCCACCGCGAGCGCTTCCCGCTGCCGGAGGAGCGGTGAGCGACGACGCCCCGCGGGTGGTGCCGGCGGTGGCCACCGAGCCAGCCCCCGAGCCAGCCACCGAGCCCGTCCCCGAGGCGGCCCCCGTGAACCTTGTCGAGCCCCGGGGCAACCCGTGGTTGGCGATGGCCCTGTCGTGGCTCGTGCCCGGCCTTGGCCACGCCTACCTGGGCCGCTGGCGCCGCGGCTTGGCCTTCGCCCTGCTGGTCGGGATGCTGATCTTCGTCGGCCTCACCCTGCGCGGCCCTCTGTGGGGCGTCGAGGTGGCCGTGCCCGGCCAGCCCGGAGTCTCGCTGCCGGTCAACAGTCAGATATTCAGCCTGCCCCTGGTCGCCGCCGGGCTGTCCGGGTACGAGGGGGTGGTGAGCTACCAGGGCTACGAGTACGGCATGACCTTCCTCCTCACCGCGTCGCTGTTCAGCCTGCTGCTGATCCTCGACGCTTGGGACCTGTCCCGGGGGTACAAGCCGTGAGCCCCGCTGCCGTGAGCCCCGCTGCCGTGAGCCCCGCTGCCGCGAGCACCGCTGCCGCGAGCCCCCCGTCATGAGTCACTTCCTGCTGATGGTGCTGTACGCTCTCCTGGTGAGCCTTTTCCTCGCCCTCCTCTGGCAGCACGACCCCCGCGCCCGCATCTCGTTGTTCGTGAAGCTGTTCCTCGGGTTGGTCCTGGGGGCGTTGATCCTCGCCTACCTGATGTACCCGTTCCCCGCCGGGCCTCCCCAGCCGTGACCGCCGGACGACCGCTGTTGATCGTCGCCGGCGAGGCCTCCGGGGACCTCCACGCCGCACGCCTGTTGAGCCGCCTTGCGGAGCTGGCGCCGGAGGTGGAGCCGTTCGGCATGGGTGGCGACGAGATGGTCGCCGCCGGCCTCGACCGGGTCGCCGACAGCTCGGAGATCTCGGTGGTGGGCCTCACCGAGGCGTTGAAGATCGTGCCCCGGGCGCGGGAGATCTTCGCCCTCCTGCTGGAGGAGGTGGAGCGCCGCCGCCAGCCCGGCGAGGAGATGGTGGCGGTGCTGGTGGACTTCCCCGACTTCAACCTTCGGTTGGCCAAGGCGCTCAAGAAGCGCGGCCTGACGGTGGTCTACTACATCAGCCCCCAGGTGTGGGCCTGGCGCCGGGGACGGGTGCGCACCATCGCCCGCTGCGTCGATCGCATGCTGGTCCTCTTCCCCTTCGAGGTGGACTTCTACGCCGAGCACGGCGTCGAGGTCACCCACGTCGGCCACCCGCTGGTCGACGAGGTGCCGGAGCTGCCCCAGGTCTGGGACGGCGTGGGGGAGGGGGAGGCGGTGGCCCCCTATCGCCTCGCCCTGCTGCCCGGCTCGCGCAAGAGCGAGATCGAGGCGCTGCTGCCCAGCATGCTGGAGTCGGCCCGCCGCCTGGCCCGCCGCCTGTCCGGCCGCCTGGCCGACGGCAGCCCGGACAGTGAGCCGGGCGCCGGCCCCCCCCTGGCGGTGCGCCTGATCCGCGCCCCCACCATCCCCCGGGAGATGTTGCAGGAGGCGGTGGCCGCTTCCGGCCTGGCCGAGGCCGGGGTCGAGGTGGAGATCCACGGCGAGGACCGCTTCGGCACCATCGCCGACTGCCACCTGGCCCTCTGCGCCTCGGGCACCGCCACCCTGGAGGTGGCCCTCCTCGGGACCCCCTTGCTCGTCGTCTACAAGCTCAACCGCTGGACCTACCTGGCCGCCCGCTGGCTGGTCCGCCTGCCCCACATCTCCCTGGTCAACCTGGTGCTGGAGCGGGGCGCCGTGCCCGAGCTGGTGCAGAGCGACGCCGACCCGGCCAACGTCGCCCGGGAGGCGGCGGAGCTGCTGGCCGACCGCCCGCGGTTGGCCGCCATGCGCGCCGCCCTGGGGGAGGTCAGGCAGCGCCTGGGTGAAGGCGGCGGCAGTGCCAAGGCGGCCAGGCAGGTGCTGGCTCTTCTCGCTGACCGCGGCGGGAGCGGCGGTGACGGCACCGGCAGTGACAGCGGCACCAACAGCGGCACCGACAGCGGCACCGACAGCGGCACCGGCAACAGCGCCGGCACCGGCCCGGGCGACTCCGCCGATCACCCATCGACCGCGACCTCCGCGGCGGAGGCGTCGCCATGAACCTGGTCCGATTCCTCGCCCACTACGTCCGCCGCTACACGGTGTGGGCCGGCGCCGCCCTGGCCGCCATCATCCTGTTTGCCGCCGCCACCGTCGGCATCGTGGCGCTGATCGAGCCGATCTTCGGCGACGTGCTGCTGGCCGGCGACCAGGTGCCGGGGATGATGGGGGTGGCCACCGGCAGCTCGGCGCCGGCCGAGGAGGCGGCCCCGGAGGGCCCCCAGACCTGGCTCGACGAGCTGCGCGACGACTTCGACATCTCGGCCCACCTCGACGAGTCCTACGAATCGCTGAAGCGCCGCTTCGAGATCGGCCCGGAGGAGGTGGTGTACTTCGTGCCCATCCTCTTCGTCGTCATCTTCCTGCTGCGCTCGTTGGCGGATTTTCTGGCCGGGTACTCGTTCCAGCACATCGGGCTGGGGGTGACCACCGACATCCGCAACGCCCTCTACCGCCGTATCCTGGAGCAGTCCAGCCACTTCTACTCGGAGCACCCCTCCGGCGAGCTGGTGGCGCGGGTCATCAACGACGTGGCGATGATGCAGTCCGCCGTCTCCAACCGCCTGCTGGACCTGGTGCAGCAGTCCATCACTCTCCTCTTCCTGGTCGCCATGCTGCTGTCCACCGACTTCAAGCTGGCGGTCATCTCGCTGGTGGTGGCGCCGTTGCTGGTCATCCCCATCGTCCGCTTCGGCAAGGGGATGCGGCGCACCAGCCACCGCAGCCAGGAGCGCATGGCGGACCTCGCCTCGCTGATGGCCGAGGCGGTGCGCGGCCACCGGGTGGTCAAGGCGTTCGGCATGGAGGACTTCGAGTACGGCCGCTTCCGGGAGGCCACCGGCCGCCACCTCAGGGTCAACCTGCGGGCGCAGCGCCTGGCCCACCTGTCGAGCCCGGTGGTGGAGTCGCTGGCGGTCGTGGGGGCGGCGGCGCTGCTGGTCTACGCCGGCCGGGAGATCCGCGCCGGCGCCCTGACCCCGGCCGAGCTGGTCAAGTTCCTGACCACCCTGCTGATGATGTACGACCCGATCCGCAAACTGAACAAGGTCAACCTGATCCTGCAGGAGGCCGGCGCCGCGGTGCAGCGGGTGAAGGGGATCATGGAGGTCCCCAACAAGGTGCGCCAGCGCCAGGGCACCCAGCGGCTGGAGCGGGTCCACGACGCCATCCGCTTCGAGGACGTCTCCTTCGCCTACGAGGACCAGCCGGTCCTCCAGGGGGTCAACCTGGAGATCGGCAGCGGCGAGATCGTCGCCCTGGTGGGGCCCTCCGGGGCGGGCAAGTCGACCCTGGTCAACCTGCTGCCGCGCTTCTTCGACCCGGTGCGGGGCAAGCTGACCATCGACGGCATCGACGTCCGCGACCTGGACCTGGAGGGGCTGCGCTCGCTGATCGGCGTCGTCACCCAGGACACGGTGCTGTTTGACGACACGGTGCGCGCCAACATCGCCTACGGCCGCGCCGACCTGCCCATGGAGTCGGTGCGCGCGGCGGCCGAGGCGGCCTTCGCCGACGGCTTCATCCGCGAGCTGCCACAGGGCTACGACACGCGCATCGGCGAGTCCGGCCTGAAGCTCTCCGGCGGTCAGCGCCAACGCCTGGCCATCGCCCGGGCGCTGCTCAAGAACGCCCCGATCCTGATCCTCGACGAGGCCACCTCCCACCTTGACACCCAGTCCGAAGTGCTGGTCCAGAAGGCGCTCTACAACCTGATGGAGGGGCGCACCACCCTGGTCATCGCCCACCGCCTGTCGACGGTGAAGAAGGCGAACCGCATCGTCGTCATGGAAGCCGGCCGGGTGGTGGAGTCGGGCACCCACGAGGAACTGATGGCCCACGGCGGTTCCTATAAAAACCTCCACGATCTGCAATTTCAGACCTGAACCCTACGCACTAGGAGCACACCATGCGCAGCATGACCGGCTTCGGCCAGGCCACCGGCAGCAACGACGCCCACGCCGTCACCGTCACCCTGCGCGCCGTCAACGGCCGCTTCCTGGAGCTCAAGCTGCGCCTGGGGGACGAGTACCGGGAGAGCGAGGCGGCGCTGCGCGAGCTGCTGGAGGGCGAGCTCCACCGCGGCCGGGTGGACGCGGTGACCGCGATCCAGGCGGTGGGGGAGCGGGAGGTGTCGGTCCACGTCCACCGCCGGGTGGTGATGGCCGCCCACGCCGCCCTGGAAGAGCTGGTGGAGGGGGGCCTCATCGCCGAGAAGCTGACCGCCGGCGACCTGCTGCGCCTGCCCGAGGCGCTGCGCGTCGAGGTGGCCGCGGACCGCTGGTCCGGGGAGGACCGGGAGCTGCTGCTGGAGGTGGCGGCCCGCGCCCTCGCCCAGCTCGTCGAGTCGCGGAGCCACGAGGGGCAGAAGCTGGCGGCGGTGCTGACGGAGCGGGCCGGCGAGCTGGCCGCCGTGGTGGAGCGCCTGGAGCGGCTGGCCGAGGCGTCCCGGGAGGCGACGGCGGACGGCCTGGGCCAGCGCTTGGAGGAGCTGCTGGAACGCTTCGGCGGCGCGGAGCGGGAGGAGGGCGGCGATGGGCGCCGGCGGGTCGATCCGGGACGGCTGGAGCAGGAGGTGGCGCTGCTGGTGGAGAAGGGCGACGTGGCCGAGGAGCTGGACCGCCTGGGCGCCCACCTGGAGCACTTCCGCCACCTGGTGGAAGCCGGTGGCGCCGTCGGCAAGCGGCTGGACTTCCTGACCCAGGAGATCCTGCGCGAGCTCAACACCGTGGGCTCGAAGTGTCGCGACGCCGAGATGACCCGCTCGGTGCTCGACGGCAAGGTCCTCTGCGAGCAACTCCGGGAGCAGGTCCAGAACGTCGAGTAGGGGACTGGGTAAGGGGCTGAGTAGGGGACTGGGTAAGGGACTGGGTAAGGGGCTGTGGCGGTCCCCGGTGGCGGCGGGCGGGCGGTGTTGGCATGCATCTTGATTTACCTCCGGATCACGACGCACGCAAGAGACTCCAACGGCCATCACCCTGAGCACGTACACCCGGAAGACACCGCCGATGAAAACATCCTCCAGATCTGCCACCGATCCCTCCGAGCCGGCCAGTATCAGGGCCTGCGCGCTACCGGCCCAGGCCGGGCGCCGGGCCCTCCAGGTGAGCTTCCTGTTGCCGCTCTGCGCCGCTCTCACCCTGGTCGCCCTGGCGCCCGTCGCCGGCGCCCAGGAGAAGACCGCCGAGGCCGGCCGCCAGAACATCGTGCCCCTCGGCCCCGACGGCCTGCCCGAGCCCCGCCGCCAGCTTCCCGACCTCGGCCGCCTGCAGCGGCAACTGCACCAGGAGGCGGTCATCGAGGGCTTCCTGGAGGAGTCGGACCTGCGCGACATCGTGGCCGTGCGCGCCTACGTCGATCGCACCGGCCGAGTCCCGGCGGGCAGCATCCACGACCACGCCCGCAACTTCGCCGACAGCCGCAGCACCGTGCAGCAGATGGCCAAGGAGGCGGCCCGGGAGTACGTCAAGATGCGCATCGGCTGGGACGCCATGCAGGACCGCATGAAGGTGCGCATGCGCAACCTGGTCCGCCGTGGTGAGGACGAGCGCCCGGCGGTCCGCTACGGCGCCGCCCCCGCCGCGCCCGCCGCGCCGGTCTCCGGCTGGGGCGCCATCGAGGTCGGCCCCGAGCTGAGCCTGGACGTCGACGACGCCGAGATCGGCCTGGACTTCGACTACGAGCCTACCCGCGCCAACTTCCTGAGCCGCTGGAACCTCTACTACGGCCAGACCTTGCAGAGCAACCAGGAGATCCTCCGCCTGCGCTACGACAACAACGACTCCAAGCGCTGGTTCGAGTTCAGCGCCGGCCGGGGGGACGAGGATTCGGGGGACTACCTGGCCGTCTCCATGACCGCCCTCTTTTGAGCCGCGCTGGTTAGCTCCCCGTTCCCGGCTCCGCTGGGCTCGCCCTCCAGGGGCGTCGTGCTACCATCGCTGACCCCATGTCTCGCGGCGAGCTGTTCATCCTTTCTGCCCCCTCCGGTACCGGCAAGACCACCCTGATCCGCAATCTGCTGGAGGGTGGGAGCCGGGCGGCCGGCAATCTCCATTTCTCCGTCTCCCACACCACCCGCTCCCCCCGCGGCCGGGAGGTGGACGGCGAGGACTACCACTTCATCGACCGGGAGACCTTCCGCGGCATGATCGCCCGGGACGAGTTCCTGGAGTGGGCCGAGGTCCACAACAACTACTACGGCACCTCGCTGGCGGAGGTCATGCCGCGCCTGGAGGCGGGGATCGACGTCTTGATGGACATCGACGTCCAGGGCGCCGAGCGGGTGATGGGGGAGCACCCGGAGGCCCACAGCGTCTTCATCATGCCGCCGAGCTACCAGGCTCTGCGCCAGCGCCTGCACCGCCGCGGCCTGGACGACGAGGAGGAGATCGAGCGCCGCCTGGCCGTATCCCTCTGGGAGATCAAGCGTTACCAGAAGTACCGGTATGTTATCGTCAACCGGGACGCTGGCCTCGCCAGCGATGCCCTGGCGTCCATCATCCTGGCCAAGCGGCAGCACACCGCTCGCTTGCGCGAGCAGATCGACCAGGTGGTGGCGAGCTTCGAGGAGCGCGACGAGGCCGTCGAAGGCGCCACCACGGCTGGGAAAGCGTCCGGCGAAGGCTGACCCCTCCGGCACTCAGCCGCCGGCCGCCAGCCGCAGAGCTGCCGTCTCAGTAAGACACCGCACCGCAGATCACGTGGGCCGCGCCGCGGCCCGACACCCTTTTTTCGACCCCCGGGGCGGGGCTCACCAGGAGCCCGTTTCCCCCCGCCGCCCCGACAAGGAGCCGTACCCGATGGATGAGAGATTTCCCGAAAGAATCGACAGTAAGTTCCGCTACGTCCTTCTCGCCTCGGCCCGCGCCGAGCAGATGATGCGTGGCGCCCGCCCCCTGATCACCATCGACACCACCAAGCCCACCACCGTGGCCATGGCCGAGGTGACCCACGACCGGGTCGATTGGGGCTACGGCCCGTCCCCCTCGATGGAGGAGGAGGAGATGATCCTCAACGTGGTGCCCGAGGAGGGCGCTGACGACGAGGACGCCGAGGAGGCGGAGGAGGTCCACTGAGCGAGCGCTCCGCGGACCTGACCCCGATCCTCCGCTACCTGGAGGAGATCGGATACGGCGACCTCTACCTGCCGTCCGGCCTGCCCGGGCGGGAAGGTTCGGGGTCGCCGTCGTCATTTCAGGAAGCCGCCACCGCGGCCGGCGGTCGCCCGCCGTCGGCCGCCCCGCGCCGCCGGCGGCAAGCCACGGCGACTGTGGAGGCGGCTGGCGACGAGCCGCTGACCGGGCCGCCCAAGGGGCTGGCGGCGGCGATGCGCGAAGGCACCAAGAAGCCGCGTCCAGCGTCGCCTGCCCGTTCTCGTTCAGGCCCTACTTCCGCCCCTCCTTCCGGCCCGGCCCCCGGGGAAGGTAAGCCCGCCCCCGATCTCGACAGCGGGCTTTTTGGCGCGGCCCCCACCGGCTGGGAGGGCTACGACGACCTCGACACCCTCGCCGAGGCCGCCTCCGGCTGCACCCGCTGCCCCCTGTCCCAGGGCCGCACCCAGGTGGTCTTCGGCTCCGGCAGCCCGCGGGCGGACCTCATGTTCATCGGCGAAGCTCCCGGCGCCCAGGAGGATCTCCAGGGCCTGCCCTTCGTCGGCCCGGCGGGGGCGCTGCTGACCAAGATCATCGAGGCCATCGACCTGACCCGGGACGAGGTCTACATCGCCAACATCGTCAAGTGCCGCCCGCCGGGCAACCGGGACCCGCTGCCGGCGGAGGTCAAGGAGTGCCGCGGCTACCTGGAGCGCCAGATCGACCTGGTGGCGCCGAAGGTGATCGTCGCCCTGGGCCGGGTGGCGGCCCAGACCCTGCTCGACAGCGAGATGCCGCTGGGGCGGCTGCGGGGGCGCTGGCACAGCGTCCGCGGCGTAGCGGTGCGGGCCACCTACCATCCGGCGGCACTGCTGCGGAACTCCTCCTGGAAGCGCCCCACCTGGGAAGACATGAAGATCGTCCGGGAACGCCTGGACGAGGCCTGACCCGGACGCCGGCCACCGCCGCCGGGCGCGCTTGCCGTAAGCTTCCCCCGTGAAGTCCCTCTCCCTCCGATCGCCCCACGTCGAGCGCCTGACCGGCCGCATGCGCGGATTGGACGGGCCGCTGATCCAGCTCTGGGCCTGGCCCGGCGCCGGCCAGCAGGCGGTCCTGGACGCCATCACCGAGGACGCCCGCTTCGGCCAGCCGCTGTCGCTGGACGACCTCTCCGACGAGGCGACCCTGCGCCGCGCCGTCGAGGCGGCGTTCGAGAGCGGCGCCCGCTGGCTGGTGCTGCCGGCGGTGCCGTCCCTGCCCGCCGCCTCCCCCGAGAGCGCCGGCACCATCGCCCGCCTCCTGGTGCCGGGCCAGCGCCTCCTGTTCACCGCCACCCGCCGGCGGGATCCCGGGCCGCTGGCCACCTCCTACCTGCTGCCCGAGGAGTTCCTCCTCGACGGCGAGGAGTTGTCCGACCTCTGGCGGCGGCTCACCGGCAGCGAGCCCGGGGCGGTGCTGGTGGACCGCCTGCTGGCCGCCACCGACGGCTGGTATCGGCCGTTGCGGCTGGCGGCGGAGGCGGCCGCCGGCACCGGCGGCTCGGTGGACGCCGAGGGTCTCCACCGCATGCCGGCCATCGCCTCGTTCCTGCGCCACGAAGTCGTGGGGCTGCTGGACGCCGACGAGGCGCGGGTCCTCCTCACCCTGTCCGCCGGCGACGGGCTTCACCAGGCGCTCTGGCGGGAAGTCCTGTCGCAGCGCGAGGAGGAATTGCGCCGCCGGCTGGTGGAGGAGTGGGGGTTGGCGGTGGAAGGGGAGCGGGGGCCGCGCCTGCCGACCCTTCTGGGCGCCTTCCTCGACGAGCAGCGCTCGGCGGCCCTGTCGCCGGACCGTCGCCGGCAGTTCGCGCTGCGCCTCGGCCAGGCGGAGCTCGCCCTGGGCGAGCCGGTCCGTGCCCTGACCCACCTGGCCGGCGAGGGCGGGGCGCACGGGGGTGACCGGGGGGCGCCGGGGGGGGAGCGGTCCGCGGACGCCGGTGGTGCTCAGGCGGCGGCGCAGCTCATCGCCGACCTCCTCCAAAACTCCTGGCTGACGTTGTTCGCCGACGCCGAGCTCGGCCTTCTCGAAGCCGCCTTCGAGGTTGGCAGGGGCGGCTCCGGTGCCAGCTCCCCGCCGGCCGAGTTCCTGGCCCGCCTGAGCGAAATCCTGCTCTGGCGGCGGGATGCCCTCCAGGTCCATCTGCGGGCGCTGGAACGCTCCCTGGCCGGCGGCACCGACGACGGCCTGCTCACCGCCCTGCGCCTCAGCCTCGACATCTTGGCGGGCGAGGGCCGGGCCGCGCCGGCGCCCGGCGAAGGGGGGGAGCTGCGGGACCTGCCGCCGGCGCTGCGCCCGTTGGCGGTCCTCGCCGAACTGGCGGAGGCCTCGGCGGAGGGCTCCCGGGAGGAGGAGGGCGACGACGAGGGCGGGCTGGCCGCCCCCGACGACGTGGCCGCGGCCCGCCTGGTGCCGGCCCTTGAACGGGTCGAGCCGGAGCGCCGGCCGGCGGGGGTGGGGGTGGCGCCGGCGGACACCGGCGCCGCCACCTCCAGCCCTCTCCAGGCGCTCTTCGAGCGCGGGATGGTCGGGTTGTTGCGCCGCCGCCCGGGGCTGGCCGGCGAGCTCGCCCGGCGCCGCGACCTGCCCGCCGCCTGGAGGCGCTGGTTGGCGGCCCTGCCGCCGGCGGCCCTGGCCAGCGAGTCCTACGGCTACGCCATCCAGCTCCTGGGCAAGCCCGACGTCCGCCTGCGCCGCCCCGGTGGCCGGCCATTGGAGCTGACCTTTCCCCTGCGCCGCGCCTTCCAGGTCTTCGCCTACCTCGCCACCTCTCCCGGCCGCGAGGCCACCCGGGACGAGTTGATGCAGGCGGTCTGGTGGGACGAGGACGACGAGGCGGTGGCCAAGAACTTCCACCCCACCCTGTCCTACGTCCGCCGGGCGTTGAAGGCGGAGGGGGGGCGTAGCGAGGAGGAGGGGGAGGCAGCCGACCCGCTGCTGCTGCGCCGCGGCGTCTACCGCCTCAACCCCCGCCTGGCCTGGAACGTCGATGTGGTGGAGCTGTCGCGCCGGGTGGAGCAGGCCCGGCGCCATCTCCGGGAGGGGCAGCCGGAGCAGGCGGTGGCCCTCCTGCAGAGCGCCTGGGGTCTTTACCGGGGACCGCTGATGTCCGGTTGGGACGCCCCCTGGATCTCCACCCGTCGGGACGAGCTGGCGGAGACCTACCAGGAGATCCTCTCCTCCCTGGGCGAGGTCTGCGAGCGCCTGGACCGCCTGACCGAGGCGATGGACGCCTGCCGTGCCGCCCTGATGGAAGACGCGCTCCAGGAGCGCATCCACCTGGCCCTGATGCGCATCTACGCCCGCCAGGGCCGCCGCGACCTGGTGCGCCGCCAGTACGAGCGCCTCTCCCGCCTGCTCAGCGAAGAGCTGGGCGTCGAACCGATGGCCGAGACCACCGACGCCTATCACCGCCTCATGGCCTGACGCCCGTAGCGAGAGCGTCCAGAGCAGGCCATCACGGACGGTCCTCGCTCATCCCTCGCTCAACGTGCCTACAGCACGCCTCGCTCGGTCTTCCCTCCGGGTCGCCCGTGCTGACCCACTCTGAACGCTCTCGCTACGGGCGTCCCTTGCTGCTGCCGGCTGTTGGGGTGAACAGGTGGATGGATATTGGCCTGAGACCAATATTCAGCGATTATTGATCTCAGGCCAATAATCTGGAGTTGTGGCGGCCCGGGGCTTGCAGCGGGGGAGGGGTATGAGGACATTCGCCGCCCGCATCGCCCCGCCCGTCGCCCGCCGCCTCGCCCCGTTGCTCCTCCTGCCCCTGTTGTTGGCCTCCACCGGCTGCACGACCCTGGGTGCTATCGCGGCGCTGGAGCGGGTGCAGCTCTCCTTCGACAGCGTCTCCGACGGCAACCTGGCCGGGGTGGACGTGGCCCGCTACCGATCTGTGTCGGAGATCCCCGCCCGGGACCTGTTGCGCATCGGCCTGGCCTACCGCCAGGGCGACCTGCCGTTGCGCTTCACCGCCCACGTCGGGGCGGAGAACCCGGACGCCAACGCCGTCACCGCCCGCCTGGAACGCCTCGGCTGGACCCTGCGGCTCAACGGCCGGGAAGCCTTGAACGGCATCGTCGATCGCCCCATCGTCCTTCCTGCGGGCCAGCGGGTGGACATCCCCATCGGGGTTGAGGTGGACCTGTTGGACCTCTACTCGGACAACCGGGACGACATGATCCAACTCGCCCTGCGCCTGCTGGGCCGGGGCGGCGACCCCCAGAACCTGGAGCTCGCGCTGCGCCCCACCGTCTCCACCCCCCTCGGCCCCATCGACTACCCGGGCGAGATCGTGGTGACCCGACGGGACCTCTGAACCGCCAGATGGCAATCGAGCGCGTGCGGGTCTGAGGTTCCGGATCCGAGAGCGCCACCGCCCGGACAGAGTTCCGTCGCGGCTTTGCACTGGCGCCCCGGATGGGCGAGAATGGAGCGGCGTCGGGCACTACCGGTGCGCCTCCGTCACTCCAACCCACCCATCCCCGGAAGGACCACGACCCACCCATGCCCGAAAGACAGGACGTCATCCTGGGAGGTGGCTTGGCCGGCCTGACCGCCGCCTACACGTTCCAGCAGAACGGCCAGGACCACTGGCGGGTCTTCGAGCGGGAGGACCGCGTCGGCGGCCTCGCGCGCTCCCAGGACGTCGAGGGATACCTCTTCGACTACGGCCCCCACATCCTCTTCACCATCGACGATGAGATGGAGTCGCTGATCCGGGAGCTGCTGGGCGACAACTTCCACGCCCAGGAGCGGGAGGCGTGGATCTACCACCAGGCCCACGACATCTACACCCAGTTCCCCTTCCAGGCCCACCTCTACGGGCTGCCCATCCCCATCGTCGAGGAGTGCGTGACCGGGCTGGTGCGGGCGGTGGAGGCCCAGGCCCGGGGGGAGTTCGAGCCGACCAACTACGAGGAGTGGATGCGCGGCTTCTTCGGCGAGGGGATCGCCGAGCACCTGATGATCCCCTACGCCAAGAAGATCTGGACCGTCGAGCCTTCGACCATGGATTTCTCCTGGATCGGCCGCCGGGTGCCCACCCCCCAGGTGGAGCGCATCGTCCGCGGCGCCCTGACCGACGACGTGGAACTGGTGGGGGCGACTTCGAAGTTCTGGTACCCGAAGGAAGGCGGCATCGAGCCGCTGCCCCGAGCCCTGGGCCAACGGGTGGAGGGGATGGTGGAGCTGTCCCGGACGGCGGTGAAGATCGACCTGCCGGCCAAGACCGTCCACTTCGACGACGGCGCCGCCGTGCCCTTCGACCACCTGGTCTACACCCTGCCCCTGCCCTACCTGCCGCGTTTCATCGACGAGCTGCCGGCGGAGGTGGAGAGCGCCATCGACGGCCTGCGCTACCAGGGGATCTACTGCGTCAACATCGGCGTCGATCGGCCCAACATTTCCGACAAGCACTGGGTCTACTTCTACGAGGACGTCTTCCCGTTCCACCGCCTGTCGTTCCCGATGAACTTCAGCCCCGGCACCGCGCCGCCGGGCAAAAGCTCCATCTCCACCGAGGTGGCGTTCTCCGACGTCCGGCCGCTGGCCGAGGACCAGGCCATCGAGCGCACCATCGAGGCGCTGAAGGCGGCCAACATCCTGCGCGACGACGACAAGATCGACATGGTCCACACGGAGCGCATCGAGCCGGCCTACGTGATCTACGACCTGGACCACGCCGCCAACGTGGCCACTATCCGCGACTGGCTGAAGGGGCACGGCATCTACACCGCCGGCCGCTTCGGCGAGTGGCAGTACTTCAACATGGACCACTCCATGCGCAGCGGCAAGACCGCGGCGGAGGAGATCCTGTCCAGCCGCGCCGCGGTCACCGCGGAAGCCGTCGGCTGAGCCCGCCCAGACCCGAGATGGAACCCCAACGCCCAGAGCCCAACGCGCCGCCGGCCCAGCCGCCCCGGGAGCCACTGCGGTCCGAAGCGCTGTCTTCCGAACTGCCGTCTTCCGAAGCGCCGTCGTCCGAGCCCGTCTCCACCGAGCCCGCCGCCGACGCCCCACCGGAGATCACCGTCCTGGTGCCGGTCTACAACGAGGAGGGCACGGTCCTGGAGCTGGCCCGCCAGGTGGCCGAGGTGCTCGACGGCGAGGGCCGCAGCTTCGAGCTGGTCTACGTCGACGACGGCTCCCGCGACGCCACCATCGAGCACATCCACCAGGCCCACGCCATCGACCCCCGGGTCAAGCTGGTGCGCCTGCGCCGCAACTTCGGCAAGGCGGCGGCGCTGACCGCCGGCCGCGACCACTCCCGGGGCCGCCTGATCCTGACCATGGACGGCGACCTCCAGGACGACCCGCAGGAGATCCCCCGCTTCCTCGACAAGCTGGAGTCGGAGGAGCTGGACCTCGTCTCCGGCTGGAAGAAGCGGCGCCAGGACCCGATCTCCAAGCGTTGGCCGTCGAAGCTCTTCAACTGGGTGACCCGCTGGCTCGCCTCGGTGGAGCTCCACGACTTCAACTGCGGCTTCAAGCTCTACCGCCGCGAGGTGCTGGAGCAGATCTCCATCTACGGTGAGCTGCACCGCTACATCCCGGTGCTGGCCAGTCGCCGGGGCTTTGAAGTGGGGGAGATCGAGGTCCATCACCACCCCCGCCGCCACGGCTACTCGAAGTACGGCTGGGATCGCTTCTACAAGGGGCTGCTGGATCTCATCACCGTCCTCTTCATCACCAAGTACACCCGGCGGCCGTTGCACCTCTTTGGCGCCTTCGGCCTCGGCTTCCTGGGCCTGGGCTTCGCGGTGAACTTCTACCTCTTCATCCTCTGGCTGGGGGGCGAATCGCTGTCCGACCGGCCGCTGCTGCTGTTCGGCGTGTTGCTGATGGTGCTGGGGATCCAGGTGCTGACCACCGGCCTGGTCGGCGAGATGATCACCTTCAAGAACTTCCGTAGCGGCGACAGCTACTCCATCAAAGAACGGCTGGAGTAGCCCCGGGAGCTGCCCCAGGACCTGGCTCCCTCAACTCCGAAGCCCGTCTGGCACCAGCCGTGCGCATCCTCTACCTCACCCAGACCTACCCCCGCTACGAGGGCGACACCTCCGGCCCGTTCATCCGCGACCTGGCCCGGGGGCTGGTGCGCCGCGGCGACGCGGTGACCGTGCTGGCGCCCCACGCCGAGAAGGTGCCGGCGCCGCGCTGGGACGACGACGGGGTCGACGTGCGCACCTTCCGCTACGCCCCGCAGCGCTTCGAGGTCTTCGGCTACTCCCGCAGCCTGGAGCGGGACGAGTCGATGAAGGCCGGCGCGCTGGCGGTGTCCCCTCTCTACGGTCTGGCCGCCGTGGCGGCGGTGCGTGGAGCCCTGCGCCGGGCTGAAGGCGAGGGCCGCCCCTACGACCTGGTCCACGCCCACTGGGTGGCCCCCAACGCGCCCTTGGCGGCCCTGGCCACCGGCGCCCGTGGCAAGCCGCCGGCGCTGGCCGTCGGCCTCCACGGCAGCGGTGTCTTCATCGCCGAGAAGCCGCTGGTCCGCACCGCCGTCCGCTGGTCGCTCTCCCGCGCCCGCCTCCTTACCGGGTGCTCGCCGGAGCTGGTGGACCGCATCGTCGCCCTCGGCTTCCCCCAGGAGCGTTCCCGGGTGATTCCCTATGGGGTGGACGTGGAGAAGTTCTCGCCGGTGGCGGTGGCCGAGGCCGGCGGCGACGGAGCGGCGGGGGAGCGCGCCGCGGCCTGGCGGGCGAAACTGGGCGTGCCGAAGTCGGCGCCGCTGGTCTTCGGCCTCGGCCGCATGGCCACCAAGAAGGGCTTCCACGTCCTCTTCGACGCCCTGCCCCGCCTGCTGGCCGAGGCCCCTGAGGCCCACTGGGTCCTGGCCGGCGGTGGGGACCGGCTGGAGGAGTTCCGGCGCCGCGCCGCCGAGATCCCCGGCGGCGACCGCATGCACCTGCCCGGCCTGGTGGAGCGCGGCACCCTCCCCGACCTCTTCCGCGCCGCCGACGTCTTCGTCCTGCCGGCGGTCCACGACGCCGCCGGCAACGTCGATGGCCTGCCCAACGTCATCCTCGAAGCCATGGCCACCGGCCTGCCGGTGGTCGCCAGCGGCATCTCCGGCATCCCCCAGGCGGTGGAGGAGGGGGTCACCGGCCACCTGGTGCCGGAAAAGACCCCCGAGCCCCTCGCCGAAGCCCTCCTCGGCCTCCTCGCCGACCCGGAGCGGCGGCGAGCTTATGGTGAGGCGGCCAGGCAGAAGGCGGTCACCGAGCTGACCTGGGATGCGGTGGCGGGACGCTACCGGGAGGGGTACGAGATGGCGGTGGGCCGAGGCTGAGGCGAAGTCGGTCCTACCCTGACTATGAAAATTTCGGTCTCCATCCCTGACGATCTCTTCCAAGACGCTGAGCGCTTGGCGGAGCGGTTAGGCAAGAGCAGGAGCCAGCTTTACGCTGAGGCGGTGGCGGAATACATCGAAAGACACAGTTCCGGGGTCATCACTCAGCGGCTGGACGCCGTCCTCGCAGGACTCGACGAAGGGAACCAGGAAGGCCGGGAGCACGCCGTGGCTGAGCCGCTGGGTTCCCGGCTGACCCGGCGGTTCGCCGACTTCGGGTTGGAGGAGGAGGAGATCCCCGAGCTGCGGGGCCAGGAACCGCGGGCGGTGGACTTCGAGGAGTGATCGTCCTGGACACCAACGTGATCTCGGCCTTGATGCGCCGAGGGCGCCGCCAGCGCCTGGAGGACGCTTTCACCACCTCATTGAGCGAAGACTTCGACCTCCGCATCGCGGTGTTCGAACCGCCCGCCGTCCGGGAGGCGGCCCGCCTCGCTGCCATGGCTCGAAAGGTGGGGCGGCCAGTCGAAATTCGGGACATGCAGATCGCCGGGATCGTCACCGCCCGCCGGGCCACCCTGGTCACCCGCAACGTCCGGCACTTCGAGCACCTGGACGTCGATCTCGTCAATCCTTGGACCTGAGGGCAACCGCCCGGTACGGGGAGTTAGACGGGGCGTCGATGTCGGGCTAGGGGTCAGCCAGTCCTGGAGCGACCTACTCTTCTTGCCGGATGGCGCTGAAGCCGTCGGCGTGGATCTTCCAGGTGCCGTCCTCGCCACGCTTCCAGACGACGATGAACTTCCCCCGGGACTGCCGGTCCGGATGCTCGTCCCGGCGCAGGGTGTAGATGCCGATGTCGTAGGCCAGGTCGCCGTCCACCGCCCGGTCGATGATCTCGAAGGAGAGCCGGGGCCCTTTCCCCGGCTCCATGTCCGCCAGCCAGGCGAAGTGGGAGCCCACGTCCCCCTGGGCGATCTCGGAGTTGGGGGAGAGGTAGTAGGCGTCGGGCCAGTAGAGGGCGGCGACGGCGTCCGGGTCGGCCTGGCGGTAGGCCGCGGAGAAGCGCTCGTAGACGGCGTCGAACTGGGCGGCGGGGCCTTCCGGCGCCTGGGCGGCGAGGGCGGTGGGCGAGACACCGGTCGGCGCCAGCAGCGGCACCAGGCAGAGGGCGGCGGCGAGGCTGAGGGTCGCGGTGAGGCGGGCTCGGTGCATCGGGTTCTCCTTGCGGGGTCGTCGGGTTCGAAGGGAGGGACAGCTTACGGGATCGGCACTGATGGGTACGTCAACGCCCCCGGGAAGATATTTACGAATAGGACACAACTCTCCTGCGAGCGCGTCCGTATACATGGGTGAACACGACGGCGCCACCGGCCACCCCCCGGCCGACCGCGCCGAGCACCATCCCCCCAGGGCCGGCCGGCAACGGTCGCCCCGCCCCGCCCCCTCAAAGGCGGCCCCCATCGCGGGGCCGCCTTCTCGCCGTGGACGCGCCGATGCTCCCTGGAGACGAGCACTGATTCGCAATGGCTGCTTCTCGTCGGTTGTGAGATCATCCTTGAAACCTGAAAGGAGGAGGCCCAAGTGGCACAGGAGGAGCACATCTGCCGGCGCGACTATCGGTGCGGTACGGCGACTGGCGAGGTTGGCGATGGTCTCGGCCCCCGGACGCTGGAGCACCTGGCCGCCTCCTGCCCCGAGTGCGCCGAGGTCTGGGAACGCCTCGGTTCCATCCTCCGGCGGGCCTGTCTGGAGCAGGAGAGCCGGCTGTTCCTGGCCGAGCCGGCCCCTCCCGATCCCCTCTCCGTCTCCAGTTCGCCGCGCAAGCAAGCTGAGATGGATCGACGGTTGGCCCGCATCGGCCGCCTTCGCCGCCGGGCGAAGAAACAGCTCTCCGAGCTGCGTCACACCCCCCGTGACGCGCGACGGCGGAAGGTCGCCAGCGCCTATCGGCGCTTCCGCAGCCGCTTCCTGGCCGAGCTGCTGGTGGAGGAGGCGCGGAGCGTGGTGCGCCAGGAGCCGCTGGAGGCGGCGTCCTTCGCCGGCCTCGTGCGCCCCGCCCTGAAGTGGACGCTGGTATCACCGCCGCAATGGGCCGCCGCACTACTGGCCCGCGGCGCCGCCCACCAGGCCAACGGGTTGCGGATCGCCGGTGATCTCGACGCCGCCGGCCGGGCCTACGAAGAGCTGTGGGGAACCGTTTCTCCGCTGCAACTGGAGCCGCAGGTGTTCGCGGAGGTGGCCTCCCTGGAGGCTTCCCTGCGCGTGGCTCAGCACGGCTACGAAGCCGCCGAACGTCTGCTGGACGATGCCGCCTTGGTCTACGAGTACGCCGGCGACGTGCCGGGCGTGGCCCGCTGTCAGCTTCAGAAGGCCAATCTCCTCCAACTCCTGGACAGGCCGGAGGAGGTGGCGCCGCTGCTCCAGCCGTTCATCCCGTTGCTCCGGGAGCACGGTGGGTACCCGCTGGCGTGCAGCGTCGCCGCCCAGGTCAACGCCCTCTGTGACGTCGATGATGCCGCCGCAGCACGGTGGCTGCTGGCGGATCACGAGGAGGTTTTCGTCGAGGCCGGGGACCACGGCCGGGCCGCGCTGGCCGGGCTGGAGGGCCGGATCGCCCTCGGCATGGGCGAGCCCGGGGCCGCCGGGCGCCTGTTCGAAGAGGCCGTCCGGTCGCTGCTGGCCCTGGACCGGCACCACGACGCGGCGCTGGCCTGCCTCTACCTGGCCGAGGCGTACCACCTCCAGGGCACCCGTCCGAAGCTGGTGCGCCTCGCCTCCCAACTCGTGCGGGTCTTTCACGACAGGGGCCTGCCGGTGGAGGCCTGGGCCGCCATCCAGCAGATGGCACGGGCCATCACCACCCAGCGCCTGGACCGCAGCCTGTTCGACCGGCTGCGCCGCCAGGTGCGGCGGGCCTGAACCCGCCTCGTAACCCTCCACTCTCGGACACTTTTCCGCCTGGGATTGATCCTGAGGTGGGTTTTCGCCCCTTCCGGTGCTACGGTTTTGGACACTTTCTCGTTTGTGGGGCGGCTTCCCCCCGGCATCAGGCCGCGTGGTTGGACGGCAACCCTGCGGAAAGGATCCTTCCGATGCGCGCACGTACTTCTACCAAGTTGGCTCTCTTCGGGTTGTCGCTGGCGCTATGGCTCGGCCCTGCGGTGTCCGTCCACGCCGGCCCCGCCGGTCCGGTGCCGGCCACCGGCTGGGTGGAGTGGCTGACCGACGCCTGGTCCCGGTGGCACCCGCCCTCCGGCGTCGAGACGGCGGCCGCCTCCGCCAAGAAGGAGCCGGGTGGCGACGAGGAACCCGCCGTTGTTGTGTCCAGCGATGGCCCGGCGCTGACGGAGCCCATCGGTGGTGATGGCACCGAGCAATTTCCCGGCCTGGATCCCAATGGATGAGACGGCGGGAGGAGACACAGTAAAGTAGGGGCCGCTGGATGAATCCTTATCTGGAGGACCCCCCGGTTGGAGCACCTGAAGTTCGACGACTACCTGGCCGCTTTGACGGAGGACGAGCCGTTCCGGCTTCTCCACCTGCGGGCCCACCGCCACCTGGTGGAGGTGTGCGAAGCCTGCGGCGAGGAGTGGCCAGGAGCGCTGGAGGTTCTTGCCTTACCGCCCGTTGGCTCCGAGGCGAAGTCACGGCAATGGGAGCGCGTGGCTGATGGGGTGCCGAGCGAAGACCGCGAAGTAGGCGAGGAGCACTATGACGCGTGCCGGCGTTGGCTCAGCCTGTCCCGGGATGCGGGCCGGCTGGCGCGGGAGGACATGAAATTGCTGCTGCGCCTGCGCCCGGGCGAATGGCGAGGCCGGATCGACCGCGCCCGCTCCCGATTCCGCTCCCGAGCCTTCGGGGAAGCTCTGCTGCAGGAGGCGCGGACTCGGGTGCGGGATTCTCCCCGGGAGGCCGCGGCGCTGGCCGCCCTGGTGGAGCCGGCCCTGGCGCGCATACCGGAGCGAGACGCGCTCCCCTGGGTGCGTACCCTGGTGGCCCGGGCCGAAGCTCATCGGGCCAACGCGCTGCGCATCGCCGGCGATCTGCCGGCGGCCCGGGCGGCGTTCGACTCCCTGCGGCCATTCTTGCCGGAGCTCGATGCCGTCGCCCGCGGCGAGATCCTACGGCTGGAAGCGTCCCTGCTCGTGGACCAGCGCCAGGTATCCGGAGCTTTCTCCATGTTGAACAATGCTCTGGAGGTATCTCGCCAGGTCGGTGATGACCGAGGTGTCGCCTTCGGCCTGGTCCAACTCGCCTATCTCCATCAGGTCCAAGGCCAACCCGCCCGCGCTCCCGACTTGCTGCGGCGGGCGCTGCCCTTGTTCGACCCGGACGACGAGCCCTACCTCTACACCTGCGCCGTCCATGGTCTCGTCAACGTCCTTCTGGACCTCGAACGGTTCGCGGAGGCGGCCCAGGTCCTGGGCGATCACGAGGACGCCTACCTTGACCGGGGCGACCCTCACCTGGAGGCCACCTACCGCGGTGCCCGGGCCCGGATCGACCTCGGCCAGGGACGCCACGCCGAGGCCGAGGCAGGGTTCCGGGAAGCTCGGCGCACCCTGCTGGACCTGGGCAGGAACGCCGACGCCGCCATGGCCAGCCTCTACCTCGCCGACACCCTGCTGGCCGACGGCAATGTGGCGGAGCTCCGCAGCCTGGCGCAGGACCTGGTGGAGCTCTTCCGCGGCCTGGGCATGGACCGCGAGGCGATGGGGTCGGTGCGCCTGCTGGCCGAGGCCGCGGGGACCGAGGCGGCCACCCGCTCCCTGGTGGCACGGCTGCGGGAGAGCCTGGAGGGCGGGAGACCCGCCGCCGACTGCTGAGGCCGGCGGAGTCCCTGCGGCCGGCGCCCAAGGCGTCCCGGGAGACCTCCACCGCGTGATAGCTTGGCGGTCCGTTTCCGTACCACCCACAGCAGGAGATTTTCGCCATGCGCCGTCTTCCCTTCGCCCCGTCCGCGCTCCGAATTCTCGCACCCATCCGGGTTCCGGTTCTCGCCCTGGCCTGCCTCCTCGTCCTCGGCCTGGCCGCCTGCGGCGGGGCCGAGGACGAGGCCTCCATCGAGGAGCGCCTGGAGGAGAAGGGGGCGATGGAGGTGATGGAGGAGGCCGGCAAGGCGGAGTACGAGCCGCCCGCCGATGGCCGCCTTGCGGAGGCGCAGGTGGAGCGCTACATCGAGACCCAGCGGCGGGCCGCCAAGATCCGCCAGGTGGCGAAAAAGAAGATGGAGGAGACCGCCGCCGCCGGCGAGGAGAGCGGGGAGGGTGACAGCGTGTGGAGCCAGGTGCGCAACATGGGCGACGCCATGCAGGGCTTCGGCGACGTGATGACCGCCGAGCTGCGGGCCGCCCAGGAGCTGGGGCACAACCCGGCCGAGTACCAGTGGGTCAAGGAGCAGGTGGTGGAAGCCCTGGCCGCCGACGCCATGCGCGGCATGCAGCAGGGCATGGGCGAGTCGCAGCGGAAGTTGCTGGCGGGTCTCGAGGAGCGCCGTGACGAGATCGACGACCCGGACATGAAGGCCGTCCTGGAGCAGCAGATCGAGACCCTGGAGGAGTCGTTGGGGGAGGCCGGGGACGGCGAGCTGGAACCCGGCGTCGAGGCCAACATCGAACTGGTCAAGCGCTACGAGGACGAGATCATGGCCGCTCACGCAGAGGTCGGGGAAGAGGCAGGGGAATAAGATTGAGCCCCGTGCCGGAGACGTCACCGAACCCCGCCGCTCCCGATGCGCCGGAGCGCTGGGCCCGTCACCTGGTCTGTTCCGCCACCGGCGACACCGCGCCGCTGGACCAGCCCGCCTTCCTGTCGCCGGCGGGCCGCCCCTGGCTGGTGGACTACGACCTGGACGCGGAGAAGGGGCGCCGCCTGCTCGACGCCCTGCCACACCGCCCCTGGACCCTGTGGCGCTACGCCGAGCTGCTGCCGCTGTCGGACTACGCCGGCCGGGTCGATCTCGGCGAGGGGGGCACGCCGCTGGTGCCGCTCTCCCGCCTGGCCCCGGACGGGGTGGAGGTACTGCTCAAGGAGGAGGGGGGCAACCCCACCGGGTCATTCAAGGCCCGGGGGCTGAGCCTGGCGGTCAACCGCGCCCGGGAGCTGAGCGCCCCGGGGGTCGAGCTGGCCAGCGCCGGCAACGCCGCCCTGGCGCTGACCGCCTACGCCGCCGCCGCCGGCCTGCCGGCCCGGGTGGCGGTGCCGGAGGACACCCCGGCCACGGTCTCCCGCCGCTGCCGCGCCCACGGCGCCGAGGTGATCACCGGTGGCCGCACCCTGGTCGATGCCGCCGGCCGCCTGGCCGCCGAGGACAAGGGCTACTGGAACCTCTCCACTTTGAAGGAGCCCTACCGCGCCGAGGGCAAGAAGACCATGGGCCTGGAGCTGGCGGAGCAGCTCGGCTGGAAGCTGCCGGACTGGATCGTCTATCCCACCGGCGGCGGCACCGGCATCGTCGGCATGCACAAGGCGTTCGGCGAGCTGGAGCGCCTGGGCCTGATCCGTGGCCCACGGCCGCGCTTCCTGGTCGTCCAGATGGCGGGCTGCGCCCCCATGGTCCGCGCCTTCGAGGCCGGCGAGGAGACGGCCCGGGAGTGGCAGGAGCCGCAGACCGACGTCTGGGGCCTGCGGGTGCCCAAGGCCATCGGAGACTTCCTGGTGTTGCGCGCCCTGCGCGAGAGCGGTGGCCGGGCGGTGGCGGTGGAGGAGGACGAGCTCCCCGGCTGGACCGCTCGGGCCGCCGCCGAGGAAGGGATGCTCATCGGCCCGGAGGGCGCCGCCTGCCTGGCGGCGCTGGACGAGGTGGCCCGGGCTGGGGAGATCGGCGATGGGGATCGCGTGGTGGTCTTCCAGACCGGCCACCCGGCCAACTACCTGTGACCGTGGCGCTCCGACTGGCCGCGACTTCGGGCCGGCTGCTGTAGGGTAGATGCATCCTCCCGGCGACCCGACCAGAGTCTTTGGCCGGCTACCGCGGCGGCCGTAACGCTACGGCTTCCCGGGTCGCCCGCTATCACCCATGGCTCGAACCTACCCACCTGACGAGGAGTCCCCGATGAAAGATTTCCGCTCCGCTCGACCCCGCGCCGCTCTGTCCGTGGCGCTCTGTCTCCTCCTGGCCGTCCTGGCGCTGACCGCTCCCGCGGCCCTCGCCCAGGACTGCAACGTCGGCACCCAACGCGGTGCCAGCATCCTGATCCCCTACTTCGAGGTCGATGCCAACAACGCGGCGGGGCTCACGACGCTGTTCTCCGTGGTCAATGAGTCGAACCAGGCCACCCTCACCCGTGTCGTCTTCTGGACCGACTGGGGCATCCCCACGCTGTCCTTCGACGTCTACCTGCCGCCCTTCGACCTCCAGACGTTCAATGTCCGCGACCAGTTCAACGGCAACATCCCCTCGACGGGGGCGGGCGCCGACCTGTCGGGCTTCAACTTCTGCGACATCCCCGAGTTCAAGCCGGACCACGCCAACCCGGCATTGAGCGCCAACCAGCGTGCCCAACTGGTGGCTGACCACCGGGGCGTGGCAGGGCCGCTGGAGGCGCAGTGCGCGGGCGAATTCTACGGCGACGGTCTGCTCCGGGGCTACATCACGGTGGACGTGGTGGACGAATGCTCAGGAATCCAGACGGACGAAACGTTCACCCCGGCTTGGGGCGGCTACTTCAGCGAAGGGGGTGGTGGCGCGGGCATCGCCATCGCCCAGAACCGGTTGTGGGGGGACTTCACCATCGTCGATCCCGCCAACGACTTCGCCCAGGGCTCGGAGGCGGTGGGCCTGTGGGCCGATCCGGCGCGGTTCACCGGCGACCCCACCTTCACGTTCTACGGCCGCTACTCCGGCTACGACGGCCGCGACGAGCGGGTGCCGCTGCCGTCGTGGTGGGCGACCCGGTTCTTGAACGGCGGCATCTTCTCCGGCGGCACCGACCTGATCGTCTGGCGCGACACCGGGAGCGACGACGTGTCCCGGGCCAATTGCCTGGGGGCGCGGCCGGCCTGGTACCCGCTGACGCAGTCGTTCATCACCGCCCGCGACGAGGACGCCGCCAACCAGACCTCCCTCGGCGTCGGGGCCGCGGTGTTCCCGCTGGCGACGCAGCGGGTCTCCACCGCTGTCTTCGGCCCGGCCTACCCGTTCGGCCGCATGCAGTTGGCCCTGGGCGATAGCCCCGGGTTGAGCAACCCGCGGCAGTCCTGGGTGCAGACGGTGCTCTCGGCCAGCGGGCGGTTCAGCATCGGGTTCAACGCCCGGGCCCTCGACGGGCTGTGTGACGAGGCGCCGTAGCGGCGCGGCGGTGGGCGGCCGGCAGACCGGGCCCGGGGCCGTCCAGCGTGCGGGTCAGCCGGGCCCAGTCGAACGTCTCCCAGGGGTCGCTCTTGCGGCCCGGGGCGACGTCGGCGTGGCGGACGACGTCCCGCGGTAGGGAGAGGGCGGGGTAGGCCTCGGCCAGAGCGCGGATCGCCGCCGCCAGGGCGTGGTACTGGCGGTCCAGGTAGGGGAAGTTCGGCGACCCCTCCACCTCGATGCCGACCGAGTAGTCGTTGACGTCGGGGCGACCGCGCCAGCTCGACACGCCGGCGTGCCAGGCGCGGCGGTGGAAGGGCACGTACTGGACCACGGTGCCGCTGCGCCGCACCAGGAGGTGGGCCGAGACCCGCAGCCCCAGAAGGCTCTCGAAGGAGGGGTGGGCCGCGGGCGGCAGGTGGCGGCCGAGGAAGAGATCCTCGATCCACGGGCCGCCGAACTGGCCCGGGGGCAGGCTGATGCCGTGGACCACGACCAGCTCGACGCCGGCACCCGCCGGGCGCGGGCCCTGGAACGGGGACGGCACGAAGCGCACGCCCTCCAGCACCCCCCGGGCGGGATCGACCCGGAGTCTGGAGTCGGCGGCTGTCACGGGGGAGCGGGGCATGGCGCGGCGT